>Ga0129306_1000146_pt1 | contig 123259 bp, 117 predicted proteins | sample P827metagenome_FD_94438 | JGI IMG/M metagenome (GOLD analysis project Ga0129306, IMG submission 94438) | Capybara group fecal microbial communities from Wisconsin, USA - P827 metagenome | ecosystem: Host-associated > Mammals > Digestive system > Large intestine > Fecal | place: USA: Wisconsin...
ACTAGTAGGAAAACCATTGGCTCTATCACTCTAAAGAAAAAAAGATAGAATCAATTTGCAATTACGAAATATTAATCCTAAATTTGTAGTGCTACCGGATGGTAGTGGGTGGTTGGATTTCCACCGAGCGGTTGGATAACTGCAAGGATGCTACAAACAGGATTGATGTAGGAACATAAGGGATACTCTATATTCCATACTGTTGTAGTAGACTAATTAACGATCCGTTATTAGTTTATTTTTTTGTATCCCTTGTGTTAGTTTTTAACAATATGGAAAACACAATTATTTTGAAGCTTGAGCACACTAATGTGCCGCAGACCTCCCGCGAAGACGTTAAGATTAAAAAAATCGTCTCCAGCATCTCTCCCGCCACTCTTATCCGCCTGGTAAAGAACGCTGACAATCGAATTAATCCGAGAACGGCGACAGCTAATCCCATCACAAAGGCCATCTATGAGACTCTCGACAAATCTCCCGAATTGTTCTGGTACAAGACTAAAGGTATTTTGATCGCAACGGAAAATTGCGAACTCCTTGACCGTAATCGGGTACGCATTTCCTTTAATAAGCCTTCCTATGAAGGCATTATGGATGGTGGTCATAATACATTTGCTATCGCCCGGTTTATTGTGGATAAACTCTTCGGCGTTACATTCAAGAAATGGGATGAGTGCAAGGAGTACTGGGAGGAGCATTACGATGAGATCGTAGCCAAATTCCAGGAGGTTGAGCACACGCCCCAGTTCCGTTTTAGTATCCCCGTAGAAATCGTTTTCCCCGGAGAGGATGAAGCCGCTCGCGAAGAGTACTACGCAAGCATTGCCGAAATCTGCTCTGCGCGCAACAACAACATCCAACTCAAAGAAACAGCCAAAGGTAATCAGGTTGGATGCTATGACTATTTAAAGGAGCGATTGAATGCCTATCCTATTATCTGGAAAACCGGTGAAACAGGCAAGATCAGGGCCGAAGATGTCATTGCCATGGCCAATGTCCCGCTTTATTTCTTGCAAGAAGCCGGACTGCTTCCTGATGGAGTTAAAAAATTCAACAGAGTTAATCTCTATTCTTCTAAAGGGCAATGCGTCAATTTCTTCAATGAGGTCATTTCTAATCCTGCCATATCGGTTGAAGAACACGGTAAGTACATCATCACAAATCCTTTAATTAAGTCTGCCCTGGATATGACTGAAGATTTAATGAAGTTCTTCGACCTCCTTTATGTTAAATTCCCAGATATGTATAACTCTCACCAGGGCAGTTTCGGCAGAATAACTGCCGTAAAGAATGGCGTTAAAAGTAAACCGCTTTTTGGGACAATCGACGATTCGATAGATTATACTTATCCGGATGGCTACATTTACCCTCTCCTTGGCGGTGTTGTCGGGTTAATGAAGTACGATGAAGTAACTGACACCTTAAAATGGATTGTTAATCCAATGTCTGAATCCTTTATCCTTGAGAATCTCCCTTTGGTAAAATATGTGGGTTGGCTTAAGAAAGATCTTGATCCCCAACGTAATGGGAAAAATCAGCTTATGTATATGGAGGCCGAGGAGGCATATGAGGCATATGCCAAAAAGATAAGGTAAAGTTGTGACCTCTTTCGTTAAGCAAGGATATCAAGAGTAATCCAGCCTATTTGGGTAATGGCAAGAAAGTTCTTTTTGGTGGATTTGATAGACATAAGACTATATGCGGGTTCGATTCCTTCCAAAAGGCACTAACTTTGTTTCAGGGAACTACTGAAACAATACTGAAACATTTCTCAAAAAAAAGGCTTGAAAAGCCTATTATAATAAAACGCAATCGCCTAAATATCAAGCGGTTGCGTTTTACTCGTGCCTCGGGCGGGAATCGAACCCGCACGGCCTTTTCTGGCCAAGGGATTTTAAGTCCCTCGTGTCTACCATTCCACCACCAAGGCGTAATGTGGGACTGCAAAGATAGGTATTTTTTTGCAATCTCACAGTGAAAGCCTATGCTTTCTTTTCTCCGAAGACACACCAGCGCACAAACGGTATGCGGCGGAGAACCTCGTAAAGGAGCGGGGACAGCGCGAATACTGCCACGCCCAGGATGAGGTACATGGCCACCGGAGGCAGTTGGGTGTAGGTTTTCATCATATATCCAAGCGCCGCCACGGGAAGATAATGAACTATGTAAAGCCCATAGCTGGAGCGGGTCATGTACCCGGCAAAAGCTCCGGTACGGTCAAACTTTGCCTTGAACCAGCCAATCATTGCAAGGCACATGAGCCAGCCGTAGAGGCAGTTGAGAGGGCTGCCAAGGTATGACGGAGAGGTATTGTCCTGGCCGAAGGTAGTGACAATGAGCACGGCCCCGGATAGCACGGCGCATGCCATGAGCGGAATCCATGCCTTTCCAACCTTCTCCTGGACCTCGTCATGAGAAAAGACAAAGTATCCAAAAAGGAACGGTACAAGATAGAATAGTGGCTTATAGAGGTTCAGAAGGCAGTCGGCCGTCTGTGGACGGGGATTCGCAATGAGAGTCTTCTCCCCTGCCCAGAACAGCACTCCAAGAAGGACTATCCACACGATACCCGCCTTTCCGCACCAGGTCCTGAACTTGTCTCTACGGTCCAGCGCACGAACCAGAAGCAGGACGATGCACAGCAGCCACAACACCTGGATGAACCACAGCGGACCGGTGCCGCTCACGGCCATTATCATATACTTTGCAACAGCCGGGACTCCGTTAAATACGCCTTGCCTTGAGGCCACAACCGTGTTGAAATACCCCACCATCCAGTGGAACACATTTCCGTCTTTACCAGCGCCATGCCCTTCTGGTCTCCAAGGAGCAGCAGGGCATCGCCCGGTTTGATGTCATAGATTTTGCGTGCATCGCGTGGAATTACTATCTGGCCTTTGTCGCCCACCTTCACCACGCCGAATATGAATTTGCCGTCACTTTCCTGCACTTGTGGGAATTGTTAGAAATTTCCCACAAATATAACAATTATCTTTCTATTAACAATCCAGACCAGGGGTAAGTTCAAGAATTTCTTCCTCGGTCACGAGGTTGAAGTCGCCTTCTACGGAGTTCTTGAGCATGGCGGCCGTGGTGGCAAAGTCCAGGCCGCGCTGAGGGTCTCCCGGCCACTTTTCCGCAGCATGGATATATGCTGCCACAAAGGCGTCCCCTACTCCAACCGGGTCCACAATGTTCTGGATGTCCCAGATTCTTGTAGTGTAGATCCTTCCGTGGTACCACAGCAGCGCCGTCAGGGCATGGTGTGACGATGTCATCTGGTTCCTAAGGCCCAGCATCATCTCCCCGCAGCGGGGGAACTGGCGGTGCATCTCCTCGAAGTACTTGCCATAGGCTTCCATGTCAAGCCGGGTATCGGCCTGCATGTGTCCCATGGGGACCTGGGGGACGGCGGTGGCAACCTCCCACTCGTCCTGGTCGCCGAAGATGAAGTTGCTGTACTGCATGAGACGGTTGAGGGTGGCGTGGGCGTCCGCTCCTTCGTACTTCCAGAGGTTCTTGCGGTAATTGATGTCGCAGGTGATGCGGAGCCCGGCCTCCTTAGCGGCCTCAACCGCCTCGAAGGTCGCTTCTGTTGCGGACTGGGACACCGCGCAGGTGATTCCGGAGCAGTGGAAGATATCGGCTTTTGAGAAAATGTCCTTCCAGGGGTACATGCCCGGGGCCGACGAATAGAAGGACGATCCAGCCCTGTCGTAGATGACCTTGGAGCGGCGGAGGTCCTTTGCCGGCTCATAGTAATAGGTGCCTATGCGCTGGCCGCCCAGGACTACATGGTTGACGTCCACCCCGCGGTAACGCAGGGTGCGCATGCAGGCGGCCGTAAGGTCGTTCTTGGGAAGCCTTGTCACATACTCCACGTTATTGCCCAGAAGCGCCAGGGAGACCGCCACGTTGGCCTCCGACCCGCCAAACTGTCCTTCCCAGACATTACCCTGTCCCAGGCGCCTTGCACCTTCCTTTGAGTAGCGGAGCATGATTTCCCCGAAAGTGACTATCCTCTTTCCCATGACAAACTCTATTGAAAAGCGGTCCAAAGTTACGAAAATTGTCCGTTTTTTGGCAAAATTGGTATTATTTCGAAAACATTTTCCTATATTAGTAGACCGAAACAAACATAACAATATCTATATAACACTAATTATTCAAAACTTAGGAGGAAACCTATGGATAAAATCAGAAATCTCGCGGATCTCCGCAAGATGAAGGAAGGTATGCAGTCGAGGATGTCGCTCCGTGAAAACAGCAACTCCGACGAAGCTATCATTCAAATCAAGGTCGGAATGGCCACCAGCGGTATCGCCTCGGGTGCAAAGGAAACCATGAACTACCTTATCACAGAACTTGACAAGCGCCAGATCAAGGCCCTTGTCATGCAGGTAGGAGACATGGGCTACAGCTATGCAGAACCCACCGTAGAGGTAACCATTCCCGGAAAGGATCCCGTCGTGTTCGGAGACGTTAAAATCCCACGCGCGCAGGAAATCATCGAAAAGTACATCGTAGGTGGTGAACTTATCGAAGGCATCCTGCCCGCCAATTACAGATCCATCTAAAACCTTAACCACCCCCAAAAGAGCGATTATGGCAGTAAAAATGCATATTCTGGTATGCGGTGGAACAGGTTGTTCCGCATCCGCAAGCCACGAGATCATAGATGAGCTTAACAAGGAAATCGTGGCGCACGATCTCACCGATTTCGTAAAAGTTGTAGTTACCGGCTGCTTCGGTTTCTGCGAAAGAGGCCCCATCGTGAGAATCATCCCGGACAATACTTTCTACACCAGGGTGAAACCTTCCGACGCAAAGGAAATAATAGAGGAGCACATCATCAAGGGACGTAAGGTCCAGCGCCTCCTCTACGTTGCACCGGATACCAACAAGAGCGTATCGGACTCCAAACACATGGAGTTCTACAAGAAGCAGCTCAGGATTGCCCTCCGCAACTGCGGCTTCATCGATCCTGAAAATATTGAGGAATCAATTGCCCGCGACGGCTATGCAGCCCTTGGCAAGTGCCTCACGGAGATGACTCCGGAGCAGGTCATCGCGGAAATCAAGGCCTCCGGCCTCCGCGGACGCGGCGGCGCAGGCTTCCCCACCGGCATCAAGTGGGAAATCGCAGCCAAGAGCCGTCCCGGCGAGCAGAAATACGTAGTCTGCAACGCCGACGAAGGAGACCCCGGTGCATTCATGGACCGTTCCCTCCTGGAAGGCGACCCTCACTCAATCCTCGAAGCAATGGCCATCTGCGGCTACTGCATCGGCGCAAGCAAGGGTCTCATCTACATCCGCGCAGAGTACCCTCTGGCAATCCACCGCCTTCAGGTAGCCATATCCCAGGCAGAGGAATACGGCCTCCTTGGCAAGGACATCCTTGGTACCGGCTTCGACTTCGAGATAGCGCTCCGCTACGGTGCCGGCGCATTCGTCTGCGGTGAAGAGACCGCCCTCATCCACTCCATGGAAGGAAAGAGAGGCGAACCCACTTTCAAACCCCCGTTCCCCGCACAGTCCGGTTACCTTGGAAAGCCCACCAACGTGAACAACGTGGAGACCTACGCCAACATCCCCGTCATCATCAACAAGGGAGCGGCCTGGTTCTCCAGCATCGGCACTGAAAAGTCCAAGGGCACCAAGGTGTTCGCCCTGGCCGGCAAGATCAACAACGTGGGCCTTATAGAGGTTCCCATGGGTATCACCCTGCGTGAAATCATCTACGAGATTGGCGGCGGCATCAAGGGAGGCAAGAAGTTCAAGGCCGTCCAGACCGGCGGTCCTTCCGGCGGCTGCCTCACGGAAAAGCACCTTGACACCCCCATCGACTACGACTCCCTGGTAGCGGCCGGCTCCATGATGGGCTCCGGCGGCATGATTGTCATGGACGAGGACGACTGCATGGTCGCAATCGCCAAGTTCTACCTGGGCTTCACCGTGGACGAGTCCTGCGGCAAGTGCACACCCTGCCGCGTAGGCAACAGGCGCCTCCTGGAAATCCTCACCAAGATTACGGACGGCAAGGGCACCATGGAAGACCTTGAGCAGCTCAAGAACCTCTCCCAGGTGATCAAGGACACCGCACTCTGCGGCCTTGGCCAGACGTCCCCCAACCCTGTTCTCTCCACTATCAACAACTTCTGGGACGAGTACGTGGAGCACGTCGTGGACAAGAAGTGCCGCGCCGGCCAGTGCAAGGCCCTGAAGAAGTATGTGATAGATCCTGACAAGTGTAAAGGCTGTACCGCCTGCGCCAGGGCGTGCCCCGTGAGCGCCATCAGCGGCACCGTCAAGAACCCGCATGTCATCAACCAGCTTGACTGTATCAAGTGCGGAACCTGCATTGAGAAGTGTAAATTCGGTGCTATCAGTCTTAAATAACGGAGGAACAGAATATGGATACTATCAAATTGACTATAGACAACAGAGAAGTGGAAGTGCCCAGGGGTACTACCATTCTTAAAGCTGCCGAGCAGATGGGTATCAAGATTCCTACCCTCTGTCATTTCGAGCTTGACGGCCTGGCCCTCGAGAACCGCCCCGGCGGATGCCGCATTTGCGTGGTAGAGGTTGTAGGCCGCAGGAATCTTGCCCCCGCCTGCATCACGGAGTGCATGCCGGACATGGTTGTAAAGACCAACTCTTTCCGTGCCCTCAACGCCCGCAGGACCGTCCTTGAGCTCATGCTCTCCGACCACCCCAACGACTGCCTCCAGTGCCCCAAGAGCGGCAAGTGCGAGCTCCAGTCCCTGGCTGCGGACATGGGAATCCGCGAAATCCCTTTCAAGGGCCAGCAGTCCCAATACCCCATAGAGCTCTCACCCTCTATCGTACGCGACGCCAACAAGTGCATCATGTGCCGCCGCTGCGAAAGCGTGTGCCATGAGTACCAGAGCGTAGGCGCAATAGGCGCAGTGGACAGAGGCTTCCCCGCCGTGGTCAACACCGCATTTGACGACCCCCTTGTGAACACCAACTGCGTGTTCTGCGGCCAGTGCGTCGCAGTCTGCCCCACCGGCGCCCTGTCGGAGGTGGACAATACCGCAAAGGTCCTTCGCGACATTGCAAATCCCGATGTCAAGACCTGCGTCCAGGTTGCTCCCGCAGTGCGTGTGGCCCTTGGCGAGGAATTCGGCCTGCCCTCCGGCAGCATCGTCACCGGCAAGATTGCAGCCGCCCTCAAGGCCATCGGCTTTGACTATGTGTTCGACACGGACTGGTCCGCGGACCTTACCATCATGGAGGAAGGCACGGAGGTCATCGGCCGCCTAAAGGCATTCCTCTCCGGAGACAAGAGCGTCAAGATTCCCGTCATGACCTCCTGCTGCCCCGCATGGGTGAATTTCTACGAGAAGTTCTATCCGGAGCTCCGTGAGTACCCTTCCACCGCAAAGTCTCCCCAGCAGATGTTCGGTGCCGTGGCAAAGACATACTTCGCAGACAAGATTGGCGTCACCCGCGACAAACTGGTCTGCGTGTCCGTCATGCCCTGCGTCGCCAAGAAGTATGAGACTGGGCGTGAAGAGTTCAAGGTGGACGGCACCCCGGACGTGGATTACTCCCTCACCACCCGCGAGCTGGCACGCCTCATCAAGATCTGCAACATAGACTTCGCCAACCTCCCGGAGGCAGAGTTCGATTCCCCTCTTGGCGCATCCACCGGTGCGGCCGTCATCTTCGGCGCCACCGGCGGTGTCATGGAGGCCGCCCTGCGTACCGCAGTGGAGGTCCTCACCGGCAAGACCCTTCCCAGGATAGATTTCGAAGAGGTCCGCGGCCTGGAAGGTATCCGCGAGGCCGTCGTTCCCGTTCCTGGAGTGGCAGATTTGAATGTTGCCGTAGTATATGGCCTCAAGAACGCACGCACCATCATGGAGCAGATAAAGGCAGGCACCTGCAAGTATCACTTCGTGGAGGTCATGGCATGCCCCGGCGGCTGCATAGACGGCGCCGGCCAGCCTTACCACCATGGAGACGCCTCCATTGTGAAGGCCCGCCACAAGGCCATTTACGAAGCAGACAGGAGCATGCCCATCCGCAAGTCCCACGAGAACCCTGAGATAATCGCTATCTACAAGGAGTTCCTCGGACAGCCGTGTGGCGAAAAGTCCCATCACCTGCTTCACACCCATTACTTCGACAAGAAAATCAAGTTTGACCTCGAAAAATAATTAAGCCATGTGTGGACCCCAGATAAAAATAAATGAAGCCAGCTACCGTACCATCAAGGATATCTGCGCTTCCTTCGATAACAACCCGGGCGAACTGATCAATGTCCTGCACAAGACACAGGAGCACTTCGGATATCTTCCGAAAGAAGTCCAGCAGATAGTTGCAGACTGCCTTGGAATCCCTGTGGGACGCGTTTACGGCGTTGTTTCCTTCTACAGTTTCTTCACCATGAAGCCCAAGGGCAAATATGCCATCTCCGTTTGCCTTGGCACCGCTTGCTACGTCAAGGGTGCAGAGAAGGTCCTGGACGCTCTCAAGAGCGAGCTCAAGATCTCCGAGGGCGGTGTCACAGAAGACGGCAAGTTCTCCCTGGATGTTCTCCGCTGCGTGGGCGCATGCGGTCTTGCCCCGGTCATGACCATCAACGGCAAGACTTACGGCCGCCTGGTCCCGGAGCACGTCAAGGAAATCCTTGCCGAATACGCGGACTGACATGAAGATCAGAGAAATTGCACAACTTGTCGACGGGGTGCTTGTCGGAGCCCCCGTCGACGAGTTTTATGAGGTGGAGAAGGCTTTCGCCTCGGACCTCATGAGCGACGTCCTGCGCTTCAACATGGACCAGACCGTGCTCATAACCGGCCTGTGCAATAACCAGACTATGCGCACCTGCGAGATGGCCGATATCCGCGTCATCCTCATGGGCCGCGACAAGCAGCCGGACCAGGACATGATAGACCTTGCCGTGGAAAACGACATTGTGATAATCAAGTCCAGATACAGCATCTTCAAACTCAGCGGCATTCTCTACGGAGCCGGAATCCAGCCCCTGTACTAGCCTATGCATTACACCTTCAAGATAGAGCGCGGCAACTTTACCGATGCAGGACAGGCCTCGAGCAGCGTCAAACGCACTCTCAAGCAGCTTGGCGTGGACCCTGTCAACATAAAGCGCACCGTCGTCGCCCTCTTCGAGGCTGAAATCAACGCCGTTGCCCATGCCTACGGCGGAACCATAGACGTTGACATCGACTCGGAAAAGATTGTAATGGTGGTGGCCGATGAAGGACCCGGCATCCCCAACATAGAACTGGCCATGCAGGAGGGGTGGTCCACCGCTTCGGCAAAGGTCCGGGAAATGGGCTACGGCGCCGGTATGGGCCTCCCCAACATCAAGAAGAACACCGACGAGCTGAAGATAGACACAAAGGTGGGAGTGGGCACCACTGTCACCATGACCGTCAACCTTGCCTGACCATATGCCTACAGGAGAGATATATTTCAAGCATTCCCTCAGGGTTAACGGCTACCTCTGCAAGGGATGCACCGCCTGTATGCGCGCCTGTCCCACGGCCGCCATCCGCATACGCGGAGGAAAGGCTGTGATTAGCGAGAACAAGTGCGTAGACTGCGGCGAGTGCATAAAGGCTTGCCCTCACAAGGCCATTTACATCAAGCAGGACGACTTTGGCCTGATAGAGAACTACCGATACAGGGTGTGTCTGGTACCCACCACCTTCATAGGCCAGTTTGACACGAAATACAAGACCAAGGCCATCTACTCCTGCCTCATAAAACTTGGTTTCACACATATATATGAAGTAGAGCACGAGGTAGCACGCATGAAGGAGCTCTACAACATGTACATGGAGGACCACCCGGAGATAAGGACGTTCATCTCCCCCTACTGCCCTGCAGTGACCCGACTCATCCAGGTGCGTTTCCCCTCTCTTGTAGACAACGTAATCCACGTAAGGGCTCCCTTGGAGCTGGCATCCCGCGTCATTACCAAGAAACTGATAGACGAGGGCGCAAGGCCGGAGTCCATAGGCGTTTTCTACGTAACGCCGTGCGCGGCCAAGATTGCCGCGGTGAAGTATCCTGTGAGCGGAAAAGACACCTGCGTTGCCGGGGTGATAAACATGGATTTCCTCTACAACAAGGTGATGCTAATGCTTCACGATTCGGACAAGAACGCCCAGCCAATAAACCACACGCTCAACTCCAGCGACGTCCTGTGGTCACTTGCCGGCGGGGAAGCGCCCCATTTCAAGGGAGCGCACTACGCCGTAGACGGGCTGCAGAATGTCCTCAACTTCCTGGAAAGACTTGAGGACGAGGCAATTGACGCTCCCGGCCTGGTGGAGATGCGCATCTGCGACCAGGGCTGCGTGGGCGGTGTCCTCACCACCCAGGACCGCTTTGTGGCCCGAAAACGCCTGGAGTACAGGGCCCGGCTTTTCGAGCGCCTGGAAAGAAGCAAGATCCGCGAAACCCCTCCGGAGGACCACACCCTCACGGAGCAGTGGATAAAGGACATGGAGATATCGGAAATAAAACCCCGCTCCATATACAAACTCAACGACAACTATGCCGAGGCCTTCAGGATGGCGGAGCGCTTGAAAAAGATTGAAAAGGCGCTTCCGGGGGTAAACTGCAGCGCCTGCGGCGCCCCTTCATGTGCCGCCCTTGCGGAGGACATTGTCCGCGGGGAGGCAAAGATGGACACCTGTATTTTCATCAATCCCCATTCACCGGCGTCCAGTGACGCCATCAAAAGCATCTGGGGAGAACGTATAAAAGACACTGATAAAGACCAATAACATGACCGTAAAAGAAATTATCGAAAAGCTGGACCTCAAATGCCTCAACCCTGTGAATCTTGATGCAGACGTCACCAGCGCATACGCATCGGACCTCCTGAGCGACGTCATGGGCAACGCCCGCAGCGGCCAGGTCTGGATTACCATGCAGACCCACAAGAACGTGACCGCCATCGCCTCCCTCAAGGACATGCCGGCAGTCATAATCGTACGTGACGGCGTTCCGGACGACGACATGCTCCAGCACGCAAAGGACGAGGACATCTGCCTCCTTGTGAGCAAGGACGCCACCTTCCAGGTCTGCGGCAAACTCTACGACCTCATAAAATGAAGTTCAAGGCCGATATGCATATCCACTCGGTGCTCTCTCCCTGCGGAGACATCGAGATGAGCCCTTCTGCCATTGTTGCGACGGCAAAGGCCCGCGGGATGGACATAATCGGCCTCACGGACCACAACTCCACCCTCAATGCGGACGTTACCCGGCGCCTGGGGGAAAAGGCCGGGCTGCACGTCCTCATGGGAGCGGAGGTGACCACCAGAGAGGAAGTCCACTGCCTGGCGTTCATGCCGACGACGGAAAAACTCGCTGAGTTCCAGGCGTTTCTGGACTCGAAAGTGGTCTTCTTTGAGAACGATGTGGACAAGTTCGGTTTCCAGCTGGTGGTGGACGAGGAGGAGAACGTGCTTGACCAGGTTCCGCACCTTCTCATAAACGCCCTGGACCTTCCCATGCTGGAGCTGCAGCAGAAGGTTTATCAGATGGGCGGCATCTTCATTCCCGCCCACATAGACAGGCCCACGTTCAGCCTGAGTTCACAGCTGGGATTCGTGCCATCGGGCCTTAAGTACCATGCAATGGAGCTCAGCTACTATTGTAAGCGAGACGGATACAAGTTCCTGGAAACCCATCCCTGGTTCAGCGACCTCAACTTCATCCAGAGCAGCGATGCCCACTACGTGGAAGATATCGCCAAGATACACAGCGTACTGGAAATGCCTTTTTTCAGCTTTGACAACTTCAGAGACGCCCTCCGTCAGGGAGAGCCTGTTATACTATGAAAAGCCTGGACCTTCATATCATTGACATCACCCACAACTCCATCCGCGCCGGTGCCACGGAGATAACCATAGAGATGGAAGACAGCGAAGCCAGGGACCTCCTGTCCATAAAGATTGTGGACAACGGCTGCGGAATGCCGGAGGAGATGATTGAGGCCATCAACGACCGCTTCTACTCCTGCCGCAAGGAACGGAAGATTGGAATGGGCATAGCCCTCCTGAAGTTCCACTCCGAGCTCTGCAACGGCAAATTCTACCTGAAATCCAAGGTTGGCGTGGGGACGGAGATCTACGCCTCCTACCAGCGTTCCCACATAGACCTCCAGCCCAAAGGAGACATTGCCGGCTGCTTTGCAAACTTCATCTGCCAATACCAGGACATCAACTTCATAATCAGGTATATAAAGGACGATGACACCTTTGAACTTTCCTCTGCAGAGGTCAAGGATGTATTTGAGGGCATGAACCTGAACAACCTGGAGATAATAAACAGCCTCACTGAACTTATCCGGGAAAATATTGGTTCATAACCGTAAAACCGGCATGAGAGCCGCAGTTGTAACCATTTATAAACCAGCCACTTAAACCTTTTCACCCGGGAAAAATTACCGGGGTGAAAATATATAAAACAATATTAATCAGCATATTACATTTGCGCGATGCCAATACAGATTGCATTTTTCGGAGCTACCAACAGCGGAAAATCCACGTTGGTGAATGCCATTGCCGGACAGCAGGTGGCCTTGGTGAGCAATATCCCCGGGACCACCACAGATGCCGTCCGTAAACGCATGGAACTACCCGGACTTGGAGTATGTGTCCTGGTAGATACGGCCGGTTACGGGGACGAAGGAGAACTGGGGGCAGAGCGTGAACGCCTCACAAAGGCCGTCATAGACAGTACAGACGTCGCAGTTCTGCTGCGCTCCGGCCATCCTGCCGATGACAAGTGGGAAGCCATGCTCCGGAAAGCCGGCGTGGCGGTAGTTCCAGTAGAGAGAGATTTCTCCGCACAGACTTCGGCTTTGGTGGAAATGACACTAAGGCGCATTGCCGCGGCCGCGCCCGAAGATGAGCAGCGCTACCTGACCGGCCGGCTGGTTGACAAAGGAGACCTTGTAGTGCTTGTAATGCCCCAGGACAGCGAGGCGCCCAAAGGCAGGATTATCCTGCCGCAGGTGCAGGTGATAAGGGAGCTGCTGGACCGCGGCTGCACGCCGGTGTGCTGTACGCCGGACAGCCTTGACAGCACCCTGAATGGCCTTAAAGGCGCTCCGGCACTTGTAATCACTGATTCACAGGTGTTCAGGTTCGTGAACGAATCCATCCCTTCGGACTGGAGGCTTACATCCTTTTCCATACTGCTGGCCGCCGCAAAAGGCGACATGAATGCCTATAAAGAAGGTGCAAAGGCAATTGACTCGCTTAAACCGGGGGCAAAGGTGCTCATAGCGGAAGCCTGCACACACGTGCCGGATACGGAAGACATAGGCCGCGTGAAGATTCCGGCCATGCTCCGCAGGCATGTGCCTGGCCTCGAAGTGGTTGTTGCTGCCGGGAACGACTTCCCGGAGGACTTGTCTCCGTACAGTCTTATCATTCACTGCGGGGCGTGCGTGGCAAATGCGGCGCTGGTGCGTTCACGCATAAGAAAGGCACTCCTTGCGGGAGTGCCCATAACAAACTATGGAATAGCCATTGCGGCCCTTCAGGGCATTCTTGGCAGGGTTTCCATCCCTTAGAACCTGAAGTCCCTTTCGCCGTTTTCTATGCGCTTGAGGCGGTCACGTGTTATTTCACGCGTTTTCTCCAGAGGAATGTCCAGAAGGCCCTTCTGAATGAGGGCCTCGCCTGCGGCACGGGTCTCGGGGGAGGCGTAGTCCATGAGGTACTCCTTGAGGGTCATGAGCGCGTTAGGCGTGCAGCAGAGGCTTATCTTGCCGCTCTTACAAAGGCTCATGAAACGGTCCCCTGTGCGGCCTTCGCGGTAGCAGGCGGTGCAGAAGGAGGGAATGTGGTCCTTCTCCAGCAGCCAGCGTACAACATCGTCAAGGGAACGGGTGTCCGAGACATCGAACTGGGCGGTCTCGTTGTGCCTCTCTTCTGTGGTGTAGCCACCCACGCTAGTGCGGGAGCCGCCGCTTATCTGGGAGATGCCGCAGTCAAGGAGCATGCCCCTCATCCTGGCCGATTCCCTGGTGGAAATAATCATTCCCGTATACGGAACGGCAATGCGTAGAACAGCCACCAGCTTGTGGAAAATGTTGTCCGGGAGGGCGTCTTTGAAGTCTTCCACGGAAATGTCATCGGCCGGGCAGATGCGAGGGACGGAAATGGTATGAGGGCCAACACCCCAGACGGCTTCCAGATGCTCTGCGTGCATGAGGAGGCCAACAAGCTCGTACATGTAGCCGCTGAGGCCGAAGAGGACGCCAATCCCAACATCGTCACATCCGCCTTCCTGGGCACGGTCCATGGCCTCCGTGTGCCAGTTGTAATTGCTCTTGGGACCGGTAGGATGCAGCTTCTGGTAGTTCTCCTTGTTGTAGGTTTCCTGGAACAGGATATATGTGCCGATGCCTGCGGCCTTGAGTTTGCGGAAACTCTCAACGTCCGTAGCGGCAATGTTTATGTTCACCCTGCGGATAGAGTTACCGCCTTCGTTGACACTGTAGATGGTCTTGATGGAATCGAGGATATACTCCAGAGGGTTGTTCACCGGGTCTTCGCCGGCTTCGACGGCCAGGCGCTTGTGGCCCATGCGGATAAGGGCGCGGACCTCCCGGGCAATCTCCTCCTGGGAGAGTTTCTTACGTGGAATGGTGCGGTTCTTATAATGGTAAGGGCAATATACACAGCCGTTTACGCAGTAGTTAGAGAGATAGAGCGGGGCAAAGAGCACTATGCGGTTACCGTAGAACTTGTGCTTGATTTCCTTTGCAAGAGCGAAGAGACGCTCCTCCAGGGCGGGCTCTTCGCAGGCCATGAGGATTGCGGCCTCCCTGTGGGTTAGCCCCTTGCAGAGAGCTCCTTTTTCCAGTATTGCCTCTACGCGAGCGTGGTTTTTGGACTCGCGGGAAGCCTCCTCAAGGCTTTCCAGGATTTCGTCATGATTTATGAAATCATCGGCGTGTGATGACTTGGGTTCGTACATTTCAATGTTTATTATAGTCTCCCCTTCCGGGGTTTATGGCGTAGCCTATCGAGGCCATGTCTGCTCTTATTGCTTCCAGCTGCTCGGCGGCGTCTGTCTGCGGCTTGCCGTCGTAGAGGTTATACGCCTCGCGGGAGTATGCAGGTGTAAAGTTAGGCATAATTACGTTAGCTCCTGCAAGAATTCCCATTTTTCTTCCACCAGGCAGCACGGTGGACAAGGCGGTGGTGGACGGAATCAAGGCGTCCGGCAGCAGTATGCGGAGGATGGAATTATCGTCCGGAGGAATCATTGCGGCAGTTAAATAAAGCCAGCCGTTATGGCTGGCAATTGTGGCCCCTGCAGGATTTGAACCTGCGACCCACGGATTATGAGTCCGCTGCTCTAACCGCTGAGCTAAGGGGCCGGTGACAATTTGTCGGGACGCAAAGATAGCAATCTTTCCGACAAATTGCAACTTGATGCCGAGGAATTAACCTCAGACCTTGATCTCAACCTCTACTCCGGAAGGAAGTTCCAGCTTCATGAGGGCGTCGACGGTCTTTGCGTTGGAGTCGTCGATGTCGATGAGGCGGACATAGGAGTCGAGTTCGAACTGCTCGCGGCTCTTCTTGTTGACGAAGGTGGAGCGGTTCACAGTGAAGATCTTCTTGTTGGTGGGAAGAGGAATGGGACCTACAACCTTTGCACCCGTTGCCTTCACTGTATCTACGATCTTGACGGCAGACTTGTCTACCAGCATGTGATCGAAGGATTTAAGCTTGATTCTGATTTTCTGGCTCATATCACTAATACAATTTTTACTTTTTGCTAAATGTTACTCTTCGTCAAGGGGACGGTATCCGCTCTTCTCCACTATTTCCTTTGCCAGGTTGGCGGGGACCTCTGCGTAGTGGTCGAATGTCATGGTGCTGGTGGCGCGTCCGGAGGACAGCGTACGCAGAACGGTGACATAGCCGAACTGCTCAGAGAGCGGTACGTATGCCTTGACGATGCGTGCTCCATTGGCGGTGGAGTCCATGTTCACAATCTGGCCGCGGCGGCGGTTGAGGTCTCCCACGATGTCTCCCATGTACTCTTCCGGGGTCACCACCTCGAGGCTCATGATGGGCTCAAGGAGTACCGGATGGCACTTGGGGCAGGCATGGCGGAAGGCCATGCGGGCAGCGAGCTCGAAGGAGAGCTGGTCACTGTCCACGGGGTGGAAACTGCCGTCCAGGAGCTCTACCTTGAGGGAAGGAACCTCGTAACCTGCCAAAACACCGTTTGACATGGCTGACTGGAAGCCCTTTTCCACTGAAGGGACAAACTCCTTGGGAACGTTGCCGCCCTTGACCGAATTGATGAACTGAAGACCCTGTACGCCTTCGTCGGCAGGAGAGATGTTTACTATGATGTCTGCGAACTTGCCGCGTCCGCCGGTCTGCTTCTTGAAGACCTCGCGGAGCTGGTATGCGGTAGTGATGGATTCCTTGTAGTTGACCTGAGGTGCTCCCTGGTTGATATCTACGCCGAACTCCCTGCGGAGACGGTCTACGATAATGTCCAGATGGAGTTCGCCCATGCCGCTGATGACGGTCTGGCCGGTCTCCACATCTGACTTGACGGTGAAGGTGGGGTCTTCCTCCGCAAGCTTGCCGAGGGCGATTCCCAGCTTGTCAAGATCCTTCTGGGTCTTGGGCTCCACTGCGATTCCGATGACGGGATCCGGGAACTCCATGGTTTCAAGGGTAATGGGCTTGGACTCCTCACACACGGTGTCACCGGTGCGGAGGTCCTTGAAGCCCACGGCCGCGCAGATGTCTCCCGCCTCCACGAACTCTATGGGGTTCTGGTGGTTGGAATGCATCTGATACAGGCGCGCTACACGCTCTTTCTTTCCCGTGCGGGTATTATAGACATAGGAACCTGCGTCCAGACGGCCGGAATATGCCCTCATGAATGCAAGACGGCCAACGAACGGATCCGTGGCAATCTTGAACACCAGGGCGCAGAACGGCTCCTCTGCGGCGGGTTTGCGCTCAATCTCATTACCTGTACGGGGGTCTGTTCCGGTGACCGATCCCTTGTCCAGCGGAGAAGGCAGATACCTCATGACGGCATCCAGGAGGAACTGCACGCCCTTGTTCTTGAACGATGAACCGCAGCAGGCAGGGACAATCTGCATGGAGATGCAGCCCTTGCGGATTGCTGCGATGATTTCATCGCGGGTAAGGGAGTCGGGATCCTCGAAATACTTCTCCATCAGGGTCTCATCGCACTCTGCGGCGGCCTCCAGGAGGATGTCCCTCCAGCGGGCGGCCTCTCCCTTCAGCTCTGCGGGGATCTCGCCTTCATGATAGTTGACGAGCTCCTCGGAGCTGTTGTAGAAGATTGCCTTCATGTCGATGAGGTCTACGATGCCCTCGAACTTGTCTTCGGCACCGATAGGGAGGCACACGGGAACTGCGGTGGCTCCGAGTTTGGTCTTGATTTCCTCAACGCATGCGAGGAAGTCTGCACCAACACGGTCCATCTTGTTCACATAGGCGATCTTAGGCACGCTGTACTTGTCTGCCTGGCGCCAGACAGTCTCTGACTGAGGCTGTACACGGCCTACCGCGCAGAAAGTTGCCACCGTACCGTCCAGCACGCGCAGGCTCCTTTCCACCTCAACGGTGAAGTCGACGTGTCCGGGAGTGTCTATAAGATTGATCTGGTAGGTGTCGCCGTTGTAGTGCCAGAATGCGGTGGTGGCGGCAGAAGTGATGGTGATACCCCTCTCCTGCTCCTGCACCATCCAGTCCATTGTGGCAGCACCTTCGTGAACCTCACCAATCTTATGGGTTTTTCCGGTATAGTAGAGGATGCGCTCCGACGTGGTGGTCTTACCGGCATCGATGTGCGCCATGATGCCGATGTTGCGTGTGTATTTAAGATCTCTCTTTGCCATTTAGCATGCAGAATTAGAAACGGAAGTGTGCAAATGCCTTGTTGGCCTCTGCCATTCTGTGCATATCTTCCTTGCGCTTGAATGCACCGCCTTCGTTGTTGTATGCAGCAACGATTTCGGCGCAGAGCTTCTCAGCCATTGAGTGACCGGAACGCTTGCGGGCGAACTGGATCATGTTCTTCATGGCCACGGAGACTTTACGTTCCGGACGAAGTTCAGTCGGCACCTGGAAGTTTGCACCGCCGATTCTGCGGGACTTGACCTCGATCTGCGGGGTCACGTTCTCCAGAGCGGTCTTCCAAATATCGAGAGGAGCCTTGTCAGAATCTTTCATCTTCTCGCCGACCATGTCGATGGCATCATAAAAGATAGAATACGCGATACTCTTCTTCCCCTGCAGCATAAGGTTGTTCACGAAACGGGTAACTTCCACATCGTGAAACTTAGGATCAGGAAGTAGAATCCTCTTTTTAGGCTTCGCTTTTCTCATTTTGAAAAAATGTTAAAGGTGAAAAAATTGGTGATTACTTCTTAGATTTCTTAGGACGTTTTGCGCCATAGAGAGAACGGGACTGGGTGCGTCCGTCCACGCCGGCGGTATCCAAAGCTCCTCTAAGGATGTGGTAACGTACACCGGGAAGGTCCTTTACACGGCCGCCGCGAACCAGCACGATGCTGTGTTCCTGGAGGTTGTGGCCTTCGCCCGGGATGTAGGCATTGACCTCTTTGGCGTTGGAAAGACGAACACGGGCTACTTTACGCATAGCGGAGTTCGGCTTCTTGGGAGTCGTTGTGTAAACACGCAGACAAACACCACGCTTCTGAGGGCAAGCATCCAACGCACGAGACTTGCTCTTTACTTCGAGCTGCTCGCGTCCTTTACGGACAAGTTGTTGAATAGTAGGCATAAATGTTTGTAAATAAATAATTTATAGTTACTTCCATTTTTTTGCGGCTTATGTCCGCGCAAAATGGGTTGCAAAGGTACGTAAAAAAAATGTAATTAACAAAGTTTTCAACAGGTATTGAAGGCATGAAAAAAAATCACTATATTCGCAGATATGAAAAAGTACTTCTTCCTGATATTCACTGCAATCCTTGCTGCAGGGTGCCATACGTCCCGCACGCACCTGTATTCGGAAGAGATTGCCATGGCCGCCAGGGAAGGCTCCCGGGACTCGCTTCTCATGTCGGTTTCCCTTGAATATGCTTCAGGCGGAACCGTCGCCGGAAAAGCCATCAACCAGGCCATCCTTTCCTGCGCCCTGGATTTCGAGGAATGGCAGGGAACAGTGGAAGAAGCCGCAGCAGCATATCGTGAAAATCTGATAGACGAGTTCCTGACAGAGAACTCCGGCCAGCAGGCCGTAAGCTGGGAAGACCACATAGACGGGACCTTCTCCGGCACCTACAAAGGATGGAAGAACTACGTCCTCACCTACTACAGCTACAAGGGAGGTCCGCACGGCATCCAGACCGTGAGTCCCCTGGTCTTCGACAGGAACGGCGCAATAGTCACGGAGCAGGACCTGTTTACCGACGGTTATGCCACCCCCGTTGCCGAATTGCTCCGCCGGGCGGTCCTGTCGTCCATGGAGAAGGAGGATCCGGAGCTGATGGGACTGGTGGAGACGGAGCTCATCGGCCCCAATGGCAATTTCTCCGTGGGACCGGACGGCATCCAGTGGATATTCCAGCCCTATGAGGTTGGCCCTTACGCGCTTGGCATTGTGTCTGCAACCCTTTCCTGGAAACAGTTAAAGCCCTACCTCAAATGAACTGGATTGTAACAGAAGTGGACGGCAGGATTGCCTCCATAGCCGCAGATTACAGGCATTTTGCAAAGATAGCAGCCGATATCCACGCCCTCTCCACGGAGGATGTGGACGAGGTCCGGACCCTGAAAATATCCACCGAGGAGCTGCTGGAACTGGGGAAGACGCTCAGGTGGGAAGACCTGCGGCTGTTTGGATCGGCCTTCCAGATAAAGGTGTGGGAGACGCTGTTCAAGATGCCGCGGAAGCTCCTGAGCTATACGGAATTCGCTGCGCTGGCGGAGAACCCCGCTGGCGTGAGGGCCGTGGCCCATGCCGTTGCCCTGAACCCGGTGGCTTACATTATCCCCTGCCACCTGGTGGTGCCCAAGGAGTCCCTTGACAAGGTGCGCCAGATACGGGAAACGGCGGAAAAGACGCTGTTCAAAGGTTCGGATTTATATCTTCTTGACACAATAGACGTGGGCGAATACGCCTACGGCCCTGAACTTAAACGCGAACTTATCAAACTGCAACTTGCATGAAAAAGCCTTTCGAGCGCTTTGACATGGCCCGGGACCCCGTCCGGACCAAGTGGTACCTTAAACCTATTACCAAACTCCTCAGCTGGCCGGATATGATTACCCACAGGCCGGCAATCCATTTCCACGGAGTATCGGCTCCCCTTGAGCCTCCATACCTCCTGCTGTGCAACCACAACGCCTTCATGGACTTCAAGGTTGCCACCCAGGTCATTTACCCGTACAAGGCCAACTATGTGGTGGCCATTGACGGATTCATCGGCAGGGAGTGGCTCCTGAGGGCCGTTGGATGCATCTGCAAGAGGAAATTCACCAACGACACCGTGCTCATCCGCCAGCTTGCCAAAGTAATCGGAAACAGGGACATCGCGGTGGTGTATCCGGAAGCGCGCTATTCCCTCTGCGGCACCACGGCGGTACTGCCGGCTTCCCTGGGAAAGCTGTGCAAACTGCTCAAGGTCCCGGTGGTAACCCTCATAACCCATGGCCACCACGTGAACTCCCCATTCTGGAACCTCCACGACCGCAAGATCCACACGGAGGCGGACTACTCCCTCCTCCTCACTCCGGACCAGGTGAAGGAGCTATCTGTGGATGAAATCAACAGCCGCATCGTGGAAGCCTTCCAGTACGACGACTTCTCCTGGCAGAAGGCCACCGGCACCCTCACCAAGTACCCCAGGCGCGCGGAAGGCTTGCACAAGGTGCTATACCAGTGCCCCCACTGCGGAAAGGAATTCCACATGGATTCAAGGGGCGATGTCCTCTTCTGCGGCGAATGCGGCAAGAAATGGCGCATGACGGAACTCGGGGAGCTTGAAGCCATCGATGGCGAGACGGAGTTCTCCCACATCCCGGACTGGTATGAATGGGAGCGCGGCAATGTCCGTGGGGAAGTTGAGGCCGGCACCTATGACAGCGGCGTCCTCAGGGCCCACGTTGACAGTCTTCCCAACGCCAAAAAGTTCATCCGCCTTGGAAGCGGCACCATGCAGCACGACATGAACGGCTTCCATGTCCACGGCACGGACGTAGACGGCGATCCCTTCGAGATGGAACTCCCCGTCCCGTCACTGTATTCCGTGCATATCGAATATGAGTATCTTGGCAAATACGGCGACTGCGTAGACCTTAACACCCTCCTTGACACCTGGTACACCTACCCGGAGCCGGATCAGGAATTTGCCGTCACAAAGATGGCACTCGCCACGGAAGAGCTCTACTACGCCCACAGGCGCGCCATAGGCAAGCCCTGTCCCCCGGGGTTGGCATAAACGACAAGCGCCCCACATTGCTGTGAGGCGCTTTCAGAGAGCGGAAAACGAGACTCGAACTCGCGACCCCGACCTTGGCAAGGTCGTGCTCTACCAACTGAGCTATTTCCGCATTTGTACCCCGCTTTCGCGGAACGGGACTGCAAAGATAAGGCAAAAAAATGAATCTGCAAATTTTTTCTTGTTTTTTTGCTTTTGGGTGAAAAGATTCAAAAAAAGAATATTAAATTTGTAAGGTTAACAGACTACACTTTAATCTTTTAATACTATGAAAAAACTTGTTTCTTTCCTTCTTTGCGGCGCCATTCTGGTGAGCTGCGGTATTTCCAATACTGGTAAGGGCACCCTCATCGGTGCTGGTGCAGGTGCCGCTCTTGGTGCAGGTATCGGCTATCTTATCGGTGGCGACGGCAAGGCCGCTGCAATCGGTGCCGCGGCAGGTACTGCCATCGGTGGCGGTGCAGGTGCTGTAATCGGCAACCAGATGGACAAGAAGGCCGCCCAGCTTGCAGAACTTGAGAACGCCCAGGTAGAGACCGTGACGGACGTCAACGGCCTCAAGGGTATCAAGGTCACCTTCGACAGCGGTATCCTCTTCGACTTCAACAAAGCCAACCTCGCAGATGCTGCAAAAGCCCAGCTGGACAAGTTCGCAGTCGACATGGCAGACATGGCGGAGACCAATATCAACGTCTATGGCCACACGGACAACATCGGCTCAGAACAGGCAAACAAGAGCGTCTCCACCAAGCGTGCAAAGGCTGTTGCAAACTACCTCAACACCAAGGGTATCGCCAAGGACCGCCTCATCGCAGAAGGTCTTGCTTATGACTTCCCCGTTGCCTCCAATGACACCGAAGAAGGCCGCGCCCAGAACCGCCGCGTTGAAATCTACATCACCGCAAACGAGAACATGATCAAGGCCGCCGAGGAAGGCAAGCTCCAGTAAGCCATAATCCTTTACAAGTGAAAGGGTGACGCTGTCAAAGCGCCACCCTTTTTGTATTCGTCCAAAATCATTAACTTTGCGGTCATGAAGATTTGGAAGTATATGGCTTTGGCCGCAGCAGCGGCTGTGGTGTTAAGTTGCACGGACCAGTTCAATCCCGCGCAGAACCAGAATACAGGGGATGGAAAAGAACCGGAGCAGGTAGATACAACGCCGGTTCGGCTCAACGGAATGGTCATGGGCTCCGGCAGATGGTCCGGATATGACCTGCAGGAAAAACACGTCATCACTGCAGTTTACTTTTCCCCCAAGGCCTCCCAGGGAAAGAAGGTGGAACTTGGCCTGTTTGAAGGAGCCAACCAGGCCGATTTCAGCGACGCCCTGCCCCTGGCCATGATAAAGGAGCAATGCACCGACGGCGTTCTGCGCAGCCTGGAAGTCAATTGTTCCAGAGGCTTCCGTTATGTAAGGTACATGTCTCCGGGCGGCACCCAGTACAACCTGTCGGAACTCATATTTTACGGCTACAAGGCTCCAGGAGACGACACCCGGTTCTGCCAGCTCACCAATCTTCCCACCGTTGTAATCAACACGCAGAATGAGCAGGAGATTACGTCAAAGGACACTTACATCAACTCCAACATCTACATCATCTCCGATGACGGAAAGAAGCTGCTGTCCGCTCCCACAACCGGCATCCGCGGCCGCGGAAACGCCAGCTGGGGCTTCCCCAAAAAGCCTTACAAGATTAAGTTCGCACAGAAGATGAGGCCCCTCGGCGCTCCGGCAAATGACAAGAAGTGGACCCTCATAAGCAATTACGGGGACAAGACACTCATGCGTAATATCCTGGCCTTCGAGGTGAGCCGCCGCGTAGGCATGGCCTACACTCCTTTCTGCACGCCCGTAGACGTTATCCTCAACGGTCAGTACGACGGCTGCTACCAGTTGTGCGACCAGGTGGAAGCCGGCTCAAACCGCGTTGACGCCAAGAGCGGCTATCTCATTGAAATAGACGCGTACGCATACGAAGAGGCTGTCAACTTCTGGTCTTCAAGGGGCACTCCCGTCACCGTCAAATACCCCAAGGACGATGAAATAACCGCCACCCAGAAATCCTTCATCCAGAACTTCTTCGAAAACATGGAGAATGCCGTGAACGGGTATAATTTCAAGGATCCGACTAACGGCTACAGGAAGTATCTGGACGTGGACAGCTTCCTGCTGAACTTCATCGTAGGAGAATTCTGCGGCAATACGGACACATACTGGAGCGTGAACATGTACAAGAAGGAATCCGGCACCGGCGTCCTTTTCACCGGCCCGGTATGGGACTACGACCTGGCCTTCGAGAACGATGACAGGACCTACCCCATAAATAACATCAACGATTTCATCTACTGCAGCAAGGGCTCCGTCGCATCAGGCTCAACCCTGGACATGGTAAACCAGATAGTGAAGAACGACCCCGCCGCCCGTACCCGCCTTGTTGAACTCTGGGACCAGGTGAAACCCGGTCTCCAGGACCTCAACGACTACGTGGACGAAACGGCAAAGCTGCTGGAAGAATCCCAGCAGCTGAACTTCAAGCGGTGGCCCATACTTAACCAGCGTGTACACCAGAATCCAAAGACTTACGGCTCCTATTCCGGAGAGGTAAACAACGTCAAAAGCTATATAACCAGGCGTCTGACAAAGTTTGACCAGCTGGTAAGGAACTATTAGTCCTTAAGCTTCAATATCCGTCTCACGGACTGGTCTATGCGGCTTTCCGGGATTTCCCCGGCAAGGACCGCACGTTCAACCGCGTCCACTGCGGCGCGGTAATCCTTAACGCAGAGAAGGACATCGGCCCCGGCCTTCACGGCCAGAACGCTTGCCTCCACGGCGGTGAATTGCCTTGTTATGGCTCCCATCTCCATGGCGTCCGTGACAATTACCCCCTCAAAACCCAGCTCCCCGCGGAGCTTTTCTTCCAGCACCACCGGGGAAAGCGTTGAAGGGGTGAGGTCCCCGGTAACTTTAGGCGCGGAAATATGCGCCGTCATTACAAGGCGCGCTCCTGCGGCAATTCCGGCCCTGAACGGCACCATCTCGCACTGCAGCATTTCCTCCCAGGTCTTGCCACTGACGGCATAGCCGAAGTGGGTATCGGCCGAAGTGTCCCCGTGTCCCGGGAAATGCTTGAGGCAACCATGAACGCCCTGTGCCTGCAGTGCCTTGAGGTAAGTGGCCACAAGATCTGCGGCCTCTTCCGGGTTGTCCGAAAAAGCCCTGGGGCCAATGACGATGTTCCGCGGATTGGTGTTCACATCGGCCACCGGAGCGAAGTCGATGTCTATTCCGAACCCGTGCAGGTATTTGCCTATTGTCCCTGCCGCCTCCTTTACCGCGCCCTTTCCCTTGCTGGCCAAATCTGCCATGCTCTTGTACCGGGGAAGATCGAATGCCTTGTTGTTGGCGATACGGGCTACGCGGCCGCCTTCCTCGTCAATGCAGATAAGCGGATGGCCGGGAAGGGCCTTCAGCGAGTCCACGAGCGCCGTCAGTTGCTCCATGTCCTGGATATTGTGGGCAAAGAGGATGACGCCGCCCACGGGATACTCTGCGGCCGTTGCGCGCATGGTGTCAGTCACCTCGCGGAGACCGTTGGCCACAAGGTCGTCATTGCTTTGCCAAACGAACGCCGGCTCCAGGGACTCCGGGCGGACCCAGAACATGGCGGAAACCTTTTCATGGAGAGTCATGCCCTCCAGAGGGTCCTCAGGGGGCACCGTCTTCTTTGAAGAATTTCCGCCGCAGGCCACCAGGAGGCAGCATGCGGCGGAGATTGCAAACAGCTTTTTCACTCTGCCGGGGTTTTAGAGTTCCCAGGCAAGTGCAGATGCGCCAAGGATGGCGGCATCGGACTCCTTCAGGGAGGAATAGACCAGTTTCACCTTGTTTCTCCACAAAGGAAGGACGTTGGCGTTCATGGCTTCAAGGATGGGTTCCGTGAGGAACTCCTTGCTCCTTGCCAGGCCGCCGAACAGGACAATTGCCTCCGGAGCGGAGAATGCAATGAAATCCGCCAGTTTTTCACCAAGGATACGGCCGGTATACTCGAATATCTTTATGGCCAGTTTGTCACCGTCCTTTGCGGCGTCATAGACGTCCTTGGAGGTAATCTTGTCAAGGGAACGAAGCTCCGATGGCTCATCCGTCATTTCCAGCCACTCGCGGGCAGTGCGGGCAACACCCATTGCAGAGCAGTATGCCTCAAGGCAACCTGTCTTGCCGCAGCCGCAAAGGCGGCCGTTGTGCCTTACGGCGCAGGTGTGTCCAAGCTCTCCGGCAAAGCCGTCATGGCCGTAGACAACCTCTCCGTTAATCACGATTCCGGAGCCCACGCCGGTTCCCAGGGTAATCATGATGAAGTTTTTCATGCCCCTGGCGGCACCGTAAGTCATTTCACCTACTGCGGCGGCGTTGGCGTCATTGGTGAGGGAAACGGGAATGCCGTTCATCTGCTCTGAGAGGAGCCTGGCAAATTCCACCCTGTCACGCCCCCACTTCAGATTGGGGGCCCCCTCAATGGTTCCAGTGTAGTAGTTACCGTTGGGGGCTCCTACGCCGATTCCGCGGATACGGCCCTCTACGCCCGCCTCTGCGATAATCCTGTTCAGTGCCTCTGCCAGAGAAGCGATGAAAGATTCAACTTTTTCCGTGTCGTCAGACCTTATCACGGTCTGGGCCAAAACGGTGCCGCGGGCATCTACGATGCCGCATTTGGAGGTCTGGCCTCCTACGTCGATACCTATTACAAGATCTTTTGCCATATTATTAGTCTACAGGGATATCTTTGTTAACGTTCTTGGAGCCGATTACTGCGTAGTAGAGCAAGTAGCAGAGCATTGCTGCAACCAGCCAGTAGCTGTTCATGTAACCTACTCCCTTTGCCATGAAGTCCTGGATGTAAGGCATGATACCGCCGCCCACCACAAGCATCATGAAGATACCGGAGGCGGCTTCAGTGTATTTGCCCAGACCCTCTACAGCCATGCTGAAAATTGCGCCCCACATGACGGAAGTGCACAGGCCGCAGAGCACCAGGAACAGGCAGCTAAGGGGCACCTGGAACATTGAGAAGCCGTCTGCTGCGCTGTAGCCGGGCATGTTGATGGTAACATCCTTGGGAGTAAAGATGGCTATAATCACGAAGAGGATAGCCACTGCACTTACCACCGTAAGTTGTGTACGGGTGCTCACCTTGCCGGAAATCAGGGTGCTGGAGAAACGGCCCACCAGCATCATGAGCCAATACACGGCGGCAATTGCACCGCCTATGGCCGCACCGTTAAGGGCGATGCCTGCACCCTTTGCGGAAGCATCTGCAAGGAAGAAGTTCACCTGTGCGGGAATGCCTATCTCAATACCCACATAGAAGAAGATGGCGATGGCGCCAAGGACAAAGTGGCGGAAGGCCCAGGGACTGCGCTCATAAGTCTTGGCATTGCGCTCCTTGGCGGGTTCCGGAATCTGGACAAAAGAGATGATGATGAATGCAACAGCAAAAACACCCATTGCAATGAACAGGAGCGGAGTCACATCCGCCATAGAGGTGGAAGATGTGACAGTGCCGATGAGGGCGCCTATCAGGAGCGGAGTGAGTGTTCCTGTGAGGGAATTCAGGGTCCCGCCAATCTGGATGAACTGGTTGCCGCGGTTACCGCCGCCGCCAAGGATGGTGAGGCTGGGGTTGACCACGGTGTTGAGCATGCAGACACAGAAGCCGCAGACGAAGGCTCCCAGCAGGTACACGTAAACCGCAGCGTTGCCTAAAAATTCAAAGCTGGACAGGTACTGGATGCAGATGCCCACGAAGCCGGTTGCAAGTGCAATGAGGGTGGTCTTCTTATAACCGACGGAAAGGAGCATCTTGCCTGCAGGGATACCCATGAACAGATATGCGGCGAAGTTCATGAGGTTACCGGCCATTCTGGACCACTCAAACTTGTTGCCCCAGATATTGCCGAACGGTGCTGCCATGTTGGTCACGAAGGAGATCATTGCAAAGATGAAGCACATCGTGATGATGGCAACCAGATTGGAATTGGCTTTTTTTGTCATTGCTATTTTAGGTTTATAGTTAAATAATTTGCAGTTTGTATCCCCAAATATAGTAAAAATATTTCTTATTTTTGTAAAACGATAGAATAACACTATAACCTGAACTTGCATGAGAATGCTGATTTCCCCGCTTCAGGCACTTGACCTGAACCGCATCTCCCTGTCATACTGGGACTGGATTGTCATAGCCATCTTCTTTGTGGCCATGATATGGATAGTATGGGACGTGACAAAAAAGAAAAAAGAGACGTCCGGAGATTATTTCCTCAGCGGCCGTACGGCCACCTGGATTGCCATAGGAGCCTCCATATTTGCCTCCAACATAGGGTCCGAACACCTCATCGGCCTGGCCGGGACGGGAGCATCGGCCGGAATGGCGCAGGCACACTGGGAAATCCAGGGCTGGATGATTCTTATCCTGGGCTGGGTCTTCGTGCCTTTCTATGAGCGCAGCATGGTCTATACCATGCCGGAGTTTCTGGAAAAGCGTTACAACAGGCAAAGCCGCGGCATACTCACCTGGCTGTCCCTTGCCAGCTACGTCCTTACCAAGGTTTCCGTAACCGTTCTCGCCGGCGGCCTGGCCCTGAACACCCTTCTTGGAATCAATTTCTGGGTGGCTGCCCTGGCCCTCGTGATCATTACGGCAATTTACACGGTCATCGGAGGCATGGAATCCGTCTTGAAGACGTCCGTACTGCAGACGCCAATACTTCTTCTGGGTTCGCTGGTAATCCTGTGGATGGGCCTAAGGGAACTGGGAGGCTGGAACGCAATGATGGACATCTGCGGCTCGCAGCCTGTAAACGACCTCGGAGACTCCATGACCAGCCTCATGCGAAGCGGCAAGGATCCGGAATTCCCCTGGTACGGGGCTCTGTTCGGGTCCGCCATAATTGGTTTTTGGTACTGGTGCACAGACCAGTTTATCGTCCAGAGAGTCCTTTCTGGTAAGGACCAGAAACAGGCTCGCAGGGGGACCATCTTCGGTGCATACCTGAAGCTCCTTCCGGTATTCCTGTTCCTTATCCCGGGCATGATTGCCTACGCCCTTACCCGGACTCCGGACTCCGCCATCGGCCAGCAGCTGGCCATCGCCCTTGGCCTTCAGGCAGACGGCACCGTGGCCAATCCGGACATCGCCTTCCCTATGCTTGTCAACACCCTCCTGCCGGTAGGCCTCAAGGGAGTGGTCATCTGCGGCATCCTGGCTGCTCTCATGAGCTCCCTGGCAAGCCTGTACAATTCATCTGCAATGCTCTATACCATAGATATTTACAAGCGCAGGCATCCGGACACAGACGAGAAGAAGCTCGTGGCCATCGGCAGAGTCGCAACCGTGGTGGTTGTGGTGCTTGGCGTACTGTGGATTTTCGTTATCCAGAGAATGGGGAAAAGCCTGTACAACTACATTCAGAGCGTACAGAGCCTCCTTGCACCGGCAATAGCCGCCGTATTCCTTATGGGTATAAGCTGGAAAAAGACATCTCCCAAGGCAGGCATGTGGACACTCATCCTGGGCCTTGTCCTGGGCGGGACGCGCCTGGTCACCATGATTGTGAATCCGGACGCCCACAATGTGTTCACATACATCTTCAACGAGATGAACGTCTATGCGTTCTGCGTGTGGATGTTCCTCTTCTGCATAGCTTTCTCCGTGCTTGTCACGCTCCTCACCCCCAAGCCTGCAAAGGAACAGGTCCGGGGCCTCTGCTTCGGCACTGCCACCCCTGAGCAGAAGGCTCAGACAAGGGCCTCCTGGGGCACATGGGACATAGTTCACACGGTTATCATCTTCGCATTCACCGTGGCATTCTACATCTACTTCTGGTAATATGTTGGAAGATCTTAAACAAAAAGTCTGCAAGGCCAATCTGGACCTTGTAAAGCATGGCCTGGTACTGTTTACCTGGGGTAACGTATCGGCAATAGACCGCGAAAGCGGACTGGTAGTCATAAAGCCCAGCGGCGTGTCTTACGATGTAATGAAGCCCTCGGACATGGTTGTCGTGGACCTGGAGGGAAACGTGGTGGAAGGAAGTCTCCGGCCTTCGTCGGACACCCCCACGCACCTTGTCCTGTACAAGGCTTTCCCGGAGATTGGCGGCATAGTCCATACCCACAGCACCTATGCCACCGCATGGGCCCAGGCCGGCTTGGACATCCCCAACATAGGCACCACCCATTCCGACTACTTCCATACCGACATCCCCTGCACCCGCAACATGAAGAAAGCAGAAGTGATGGGAGAGTACGAAAAAGAGACCGGAAACGTCATTGCAGAGTGCTTCAAGGGCATATCTCCCATGGACACACCTGCCGTATTGGTCTGTAACCACGGCCCCTTCGCCTGGGGAACGGACGCGGACAGCGCCGTGCACAACGCCGTGGTCCTGGAAGAGGTTGCAAAGATGGCCTTCATTTCCTGTGCCATCAACTCCTGCGGTACCGACTACCCGTCCATGAACAGGCACCTCATAGAAAAGCATTACAGCCGCAAACACGGCCCCGACGCATACTACGGACAGAAAAAACATTAAAAATATGGCATACGGCAACATAGAATTATGGTGGGTCACCGGAGCACAACTCCTTTATGGTGGCGACGCAGTGGTCAAGGTAGACGGCCACTCAAAGGAAATGGTGGAAGGCCTTAACGCCTCCGGAGACATTCCCGTAAAGATAGTCTACAAGGGAACAGCCAACTCCAGCAAGGAGGTGGAGGCTGTGATGAAAGCCGCGAACAACGCCCCCCGCTGCGCAGGCATCATTACCTGGATGCACACCTTCTCTCCCGCAAAGATGTGGATAAAAGGCCTCCAGGCCCTGGAAAAGCCCCTTCTTCACTTCCACACCCAGTACAACGCGGAGATTCCCTGGGAAAGTATAGACATGGATTTCATGAATCTGAACCAGAGCGCCCACGGAGACATTGAGTTCGGCCATATCTGCACCCGGATGCGCATTCCGCGCAAGGTCGTGGTGGGTTACTGGAAGAGCCCCGAGGCCCGGAAGAAGATTGCCGTCTGGGCACGTGTGGCGGCAGCCGTCCTGGATGCAAAGCAGGTCCGCTGTCTCATGTTCGGCATGAACATGAACAATGTTGCAGTAACCGACGGAGACCGCGTAGAGTTTGAACAGCGCCTTGGCTACCACGTGGATTACTATCCCGTTTCTTCCCTCATGGAGTACTACAAAAAGGTGTCGGACAATGAGGCCAAGGCCCTGGTGGAAGAGTACAAGAAGCTCTATACCATAAAGATAGACGAGTCCGGAGAGAAAGTCTACTGGGAAAAGGTGTTCAACTCCGCAAAGGCAGAGATTGCCATACGGAGAGTCCTCGCCGACGAAGGTGCCACCGCCTTCACCACCAACTTCGATGACCTTGGCGATGCCGACGTCAACGCCCCGGACTTCTGCGGCCTGGACCAGATTCCGGGTCTTGCCAGCCAGCGCCTCATGCAGGAGGGCATCGGCTTCGGGGCAGAGGGCGACTGGAAAACAGCCTGCCTGTACCGGTCCCTGTGGGTAATGTCACAGGACCTCCCCAAGGGCTGCTCCTTCCTGGAGGACTATACCTTGAACTTTGCCGGAGACCGCAGCTCCTGCCTGCAGAGCCACATGCTTGAGATATGCCCCATGATTGCAAGCGACCGCCCCAAGCTGGAAGTGCATTTCCTTGGGATTGGCATAAGGAAGCAGCCCACCGCGCGCTTGGTGTTCACTTCCAAGACCGGTCCGGGCATAAAGGCCACCGTCATAGACCTTGGCGACCGCTTCCGCCTTATTGCACAGGACGTGGAGTGCATAGAGCCTCGGCCCATGCCAAAACTGCCGGTGGCATCGGCCTTGTGGGTACCCCAGCCCACCTTCGAGGTCGGCGCCGGAGCCTGGATACTTGCAGGAGGCACCCACCACTCTGCCTTCAGCTATGACATAACCCCTGAATACTGGGACGATTTTGCGGAAATCCTGGGCATAGAGTTCGTCCACATCGGCAAGAACACCACAATTCCGGAGTTCAAGAAAGAGCTCCGTATGAACGATGTATACTATGGCAGATAAGAAATACCTGGGCATAGAATTCGGGTCCACCCGCATCAAGGCGGTGCTGGTGGACGGGGCCCATAAACCCATTGCACAGGGCAGCCACGACTGGGAAAACCGCCTTGAGAACGGCCTCTGGACCTATAGTCTGGAAGATATCCTTACCGGCCTTCAGGACTGCTATGCCAGCCTCCGCGCAGATTTCATCGGGCAGTACGGCAAAGAACTCACCCACATAGATGCCATAGGTATAAGCGCCATGATGCACGGCTACATGGCCTTTGACGGAGCCGGGAAACTGCTGGTTCCCTTCCGCACCTGGAGAAACACCAATACCGGAGCCGCCGCGGAAAAACTGTCGGAACTTTTCAATTTCAACATGCCGCTCCGCTGGAGTCTTTCCCATCTTTACCAGTGTATCCTGGACGATGAGCCACATGTCAAGGACGTGGAATTCCTCACCACGCTTGCAGGATACATCCACTGGCGCCTTACCGGACAGAAAGTCCTTGGCGTAGGGGACGCTTCGGGAATGATGCCTATAGATGCCGCAACAAAGGACTTTGACAATGGCAGAATCGCAGCCTTCGACAAACTGGTCCAGCCCAAAGGCTATCCCTGGAAACTGAGGGAAATACTTCCCAGGGTGCTTGTTGCCGGAGAGTTCGCCGGCAAACTCACAGAGGATGGTGCCCGCCTTCTGGATATTTCCGGGAACCTCAGGCCGGGAATTCCTTTCTGTCCCCCTGAAGGCGATGCCGGAACCGGAATGGTTGCCACCAACGCTGTACGGGTGAGGACCGGAAATGTATCGGCAGGGACTTCTTCCTTCTCTATGATTGTACTGGAAAAGGACCTCTCCAGGCCGCATGAGGTCATAGACATAGTGACTACCCCGGACGGCGCTCCGGTAGCTATGGTTCACTGCAATAACTGCACAAGCGAGCTCAATGCCTGGGCCGGCATTTTCAAGGAATACCAGCAGCTTCTGGGCGTTCCCATAGATATGGGCGAAGTGTATGGAAGGCTTTACAACCACGCCCTGACCGGAGACCCTGACTGCGGAGGCCTGGTCGCCTATAATTATCTCTCCGGAGAGCCCGTAACCGGAATGGAAGAAGGCAGGCCGCTGTTTGTCCGCAGCGCTGCAGACAGGTTCAACCTGGCCAATTTCATGCGCGCACAACTCTACGCATCGGTCGGGGTCCTTAAGATAGGAAACGACATCCTCTTCAAGGAAGAAAAGGTAAAAGTGGACAGGATAACAGGGCACGGCGGGCTCTTCAAGACCCCCGGCGTGGGGCAGAGAGTCCTGGCCGCAGCCCTCTCCTCCCCTATTTCCGTAATGGAAACAGCCGGCGAAGGCGGCGCCTGGGGCTTAGCTATCCTGGCCTCCTACACCGCAGACGGAAAAGGTCTCTCCCTCCCGGACTTTCTGGACCAGGCTGTCTTCAAAGGCACTTCAGGCATGGAAGTAACCCCCACGCCTGAAGATATTGCCGGATTTGACTGCTGGTTAAAAAAGTACACCGCCTGCCTTCCTGTGGAAGCGGCGGCGGTACAATTCATAATCTGAATCTCGGCAGCTCATCCTTATTTGAGGCCGCAAAGGCTGTGATATCTGCGAAATGGCTCTTCAAGGCCTGTTCCGCCCCGTCCGGATCTGAGTTCTTTATGCACTCAAGTATCTTGAGGTGCTCCTTGACAACATCTTCCGGCAGAGTGGCGCATGCCCTCAGGCGACGGTAGAAGCCAAGGACATCAGGCGTTATCATGAGAAGCAAGTGATATATGACAGAATTGTGGCAGCAACGGGCTATGGTTGTATGGAAAGCGAAGTCCTTTTCGTCCCGGAGGGGGCCGTGGACGTTATCCACGAAGTCCTGCATGGCCTTTTCCATAAGCACTATGTCTTCCGGGGTGTGTCGCTCCGCACAAAGGCGCACCGCCGCCGTTTCCAGAAGGTTTCTCACCTGAACAAGCGAATTGAAGTCGTATTTGTTGCCGTCCAGAATGCTGGATATCTGCCTTATAAGGGCTGTCCGTGGCTGTGAGGAAAGGACCGACCCGGACTGTGGAAGTATTGTCACCAGACTGTAAGACTCCAGCCTTTCCAGGGCCATACGAACCCTTGCGCGGCTCACTCCCGTATCGGCCGATATTTTCCTCTCCGCCGGAAGGCGCTCGCCAGGGAGTACCTCATCGTTTTCCAGCAATTCGCGGATATGCCGGATTACGTGCGCTACTTCCTTTTCCGTGTTCTTCTTCCCTTTGTATTCAGTCATCAGTCCTTTACTTTGATAATATCGAAATCGGCAAACTTAAGAGTCTCATCCCGGAGCTGGGATGCCAGGGAACGGTTCTCTCCGAAATTGCGGTAGAGGCCCCACTTGGGACGCATGCCGGTGCAACCGGTGCGCCAGGTATCAAGCTGCACTTTATCCACTTTCGCCAGCTGTTTGCCGTCACGCATCCTGGTAATGACCACGGAGTAGAGGCCTTCATCGGCAAACAGGACGGTTTCCGTCACAGAAACCCATTCCCCCAGGAACTCCGAAAGGTCTGCCCTTGCAAGGTAGGTCTGCTTATCGGTGGTTTCAATGGCGGAGGGGGTGAATATTACCTGAAGCTGCTGCTTGCCGTTGGACAGGGTGCGGCAGGTGAAGGTTATGGCGGGGAGGGCCACATCGGCATTGCCTTCCTTGTTGTCGATGCCTTTGAGCTGATGGATGTGGGCGAACTTGTTGGTTGTCTTCATGCCCTCTGGGAGACGGAACTTCCAGCTCATCTTTAGTGTTTCGCCATACTGGGCAACCAGGGAATCCGGAGAATGTGCGTCTGTCTTGATTTCGTTCCTCTGGCGGTCTTTGATGTTAGCGAGGCCGCGGTCGTCGTCATTGTCTATGTGGAGGATGAAGTCGAAAACGTACTTCTTGAGGTCGTTGTCATAGCTCTGGCGGATATGGCGGTAAGGTGCCTGGGCATGCTCTCCGGAATTGTCCGGGGTCTCATAATTGTACCCTTTGGAGAGGATAAGGGCGTAGGTGCCCTCGTCGTTGCCATCTGCCTCAAGGCCGTAATGGACGGGGGGCGTTTCCTCAACTTCGGTACCGGTGGAGCCTTCGTCGGAACCGTCGCCGGTGGTCTGGCCGGTTTTACCTCCCGGCACAGGATCCGGAATCACAAAAGCGGACCCGCAGTTGGCAACCAGGGACAGCATTAAAAAAAAGGCATAGTACTTGCTCATATCTCTTTAATTTTGTTATATTTGCATTTGAGAATTGGTTAACCAATCTTCGTGCCACAAATATAGCAATAAATTTAGTAATAATAACTATTAGCCATGAAACGTCAACTTGTTTTGCTTGCGGCCCTTGTACTCATTTGCGCCGGAGCATCAGCACAGAATGCAACTGAGACCAACCGCTACGGCATGAAGCTGGAGAAAAAGGCCGACGGCACCTACGGCCTCCAGAAAGAAAAACGCTACGCAAAGGTAGTTAACCTCGCAGAGATTCCTGACCTTTACACACCCTATGTCCACCAGAACAACCGCCTCAGCGGCAAGCTCTACAACAAAGTGGAGACAGAAGAGATTGTCTACAAGGGAAATCTCAAGATAGCCGTAGACAAGGCCATCTCCGACGGCCCTTCCCCGGTCATGTTCTTCTGTCACGGCGGCGGATGGGCCCGCGGCAATTTCGACGCCTCCCGTTCCCTCACCAAGTACCTTGCCCAGAACCACGGCATCACCGGAGTTCGCATCGAGTACACCCTTGCACCGGAACCTGGCGCCAATGTACAGGTCTCAATCCAGGATGTCCTGGATGCCATCCAGTACATACGCGACCATGCAAAGGAACTCAACATTGATCCCTCCCGCATGGCTTTCGGCGGCACCTCCGCCGGAGCTCACCTTTCAGCCTGCGCCGCGATGCTTACAAAGGAAGCCAAGGTGTTCGTGGGCTATTCCGGAATCTATGACCTTACAACCGCCGCCATTGTCCAGAAGACCAAGGACCAGCAGCGCATACAGTACTTTGGAGACCGCGAGGAAAAGTTCCTCAGGAACGCCTCCCCGGTTTACCTGATTCCCAAGAAAACCAAGATTGCAGCCCAGCTCTTCTGCGGCACCGGAGACATCACCGTAGAGTACAACCAGAGCGAGGTCTTCGCCTCGGAGCTCAAGCACCACAAGGCAAAGGTAGACCTCCAGGTATACAAGAACTACGACCACGGCCTCAACAGCAAGCAGTCTGACAAGATGGAAGAAATCTTCTTCAAGACCGTGGACTTTATAGTCGCAAACCTCTAGCCAATTCGGCATACAATAAAACTGGCGCCCAATCATGAGCGCCAGTTTTGTTTAATGTGCGTTGACGTAGAAGTCCGCAAAGGAGAGGGTTTCGTCCCGGAGCTCGCCGGCAAGGGAACGGGAGTCTCCGAAGTATCTGTAAATTCCCCATTTGGGGCGCATCCCTGCCGTGCCGTCACGCCACATCTTGAGGCCATCCCGGGAGACTGATACCAGTGTGGCATCGTCCCTGAGGCGTCTGATGGTGACGCTGTAACTGCCGCCGGGTGCGGAACACACCATGCTCTCCGTCACTTCCACCCACTCGCCAAGGAAATCGGCAAGGTCTGTCTCTGCAAGGTAGGTGAGGACGCTGCCTTCGTCCGACGGGGCCACATATATCACCTGGAACTTCTGGCCTCCGCCTTTGGAGCGGCAGGTGAAGGTGATGTTGGGCCTTGATACATCGGCCGTACCCGATGCGTTGTCGATGCCCTTTATCTGGTGCACGTGGGTGAACTCAGTGGTGGTCTTCATCCCTTCAGGGAGCTTGAACAGCCAGGTATTTTCCAGCGTCTGACCCTCCAGGGCCACCATTGACGACGGCGAACTGTTGTCCGTCTTTATCTCGTTCCTCTGGCGGTCCACGTTCTCGCCCTTGTTAAGGTCTGTGCCGATGTGGATGTCCATGAGGAACACCGGGCGTCCCAGCGTTGCATCCACTGCCTGGCGTATGTGACGCACGGAGGGCGAATGGTCCGCATCCGGGGCCTCGATGCCGAAGCCTTTGCTGCCGATGAGGGCGTAGGTGCCCTCGTCGTCACCGTCGGCGACGAGGGATCCTACGGCAAGGGGGTCGACGGAGGGGCCAGAACCCCTTCACATGGGTAGCGGCATCGGCTGCGGGCCGTACTCGTCGTAATTGTCCGTGAGGACGAATGTTCCGGTGACGGTATCTGTAGTAGCGTCGATGGGGCTGGCTTCACATAGTGTGGGTTTCTTTATCAGTGATGTTCCTGTTATGAACTTATCATCCGCGAGCCTCCAATCATAGGAATTAGCAAATGTTCCATATGCATAATTGCTCACTGAAGATGTGGTGCTGGTAGCATAAGTATTACTATTACTTACTCCCAGATTAAACATTTTTGCATTCCCTCCAGGATTGGAGTCATCTACTGCAAACATAACATTATTATCACATATAAAACTAGCCACATCCCTATTCCTAAACCAACCTGCGTTTGTTGCCACGTTATAGAACAAGTTGTTGCTAATCGTCACCGTCATTGTATATCCAGATGCCGGACTGCTTCCAGTATATGCATATAATTGAGCAGGAATATTCGCTCCGGTAGAACTGTAAAAGACATTATTTGTGAATGTGAACGACTCAAACTTATCCGCGGCTGTATGACCGGACTGAGGCATAATCAATGCAACCAAAGTTCCGGAAGTGCTTATTAGACAATTGTCAAAAAGTATATTACTAACAGCATATTCCAAACGGTTCTGACTAGCATCGTTAGAATTGGTATACGTTGCATATATATACTTTGTCTTGGCATTGTTTCCAATAATTGCACACTTTGAAAAAGCCAGCCTGTCAAAGTGACTGGAAGTTGCGGCATTATTAAACATATTGGTGCCAGTGTATTTCGACAGCTCATACGCAACTCCTTCAACCACCAACGATCCTGATTGAAGCTTCGTGTATGAAGATGGCGTGACTGTTGATCTGACAGCAGGATCTGTCGTAGCAATAACTTTGTCACTAGTAATGGTTAAACCAGACATGGTATAACTCTCACCTGATCTCAAGAAATGGACCTTTGCCGTCAATCTGGCATCTGAAACAATGTTTGCCGGATTAAGATCCACAGCATCACCATCGATAGCCTTATTATATACGATACCCGCAATCGTCACATCCAACCCGTCCTGGTAGCCGGTGTAACGGTTGGTGGTGAAGGTCATGCCGGAGAAGGCGCCAAGGTTATTTATGGTGGCTCTGGCCATAGGGACTGCTGCAGAAGCAGTTTTAGTGGCATAACCACAGTCTGTATTGCCCACGGTAGCAGTGAAGTCGGTGTAAGAGTTGCCGTCGACCCTGTATCTCATCACTGCATAATAGGTGGCGCCTTTGGTGAGGGGGCTGTTGTCTGCATTCCTGATGGTGAGGGTCTTGAGCTTGTCACCCGACGTGCCATCACCTGTTCCAATGCTGCCGTTAGCCTTAAGGTTGATATGGAGGCTGCCAGTCATATTCTTTCCGGAAGAGAAAGAGACGGAGTACACGTTGTCATAGTTGACCGTAAACTTTGCCAGCGCGAAAGGCACCTTGAAGTGGAAAGTCTTGTCCACATCATTCGAATAGGCGGCCAGTACGGCAGCGGCGGGATCGAACGATCCCTCCACCGGAGTCTGGACGCTGGGGATGTTCACGTTCATCTGACCCACGTAATCTCCGGAATCGTTCGCATCACAGTCGATGGCTGCGGTGTAGGGATACACGGCGAAGAACTTGACTGCGCCGGCGGAGACACTGCCGGTGAAGGAAGTTGAGGCGCCGTCAGAGGCGGCTATGAACTCATGGGGCGTGGACGGGTCCACATCGTCAAAGATGGCAATCCTGTCGCCGGCTTTCCATTTGATTGAGAGGCCGTCAAGGACGGTTCTGGTGGATTCGTCGTCATCGACGCCGTCGTAGAATAAGAGGCGGAGAAGGTCATGGGAACAAGGACAACCTCCTTTGCCGGAGTATTGTCAACTGGCTCGTTCTTTTCTACTTCAATGACATTGCAGGCCGTCATGGCAAGTGCCAGTGACAGCACACTCAAAAGTATGATGCTCTTTTTCATGATGCTGTTACCTTTTACCAGGAGACGTCGCCTCCATCAGTTAAACCTTCAATGTCTCCTGAAGCGCAAACTGGCGCCTCTGCCGCCAAAAATACAAGCTCGGCGGCGGGTGTAATATATTCTTTCATCATCTGTTCTTTATTCTTGGGGCCCATAACTCTCATAGCCGGCGGCCATGACAAATGTGCCGGTAGCGGTGTCGGCGGATGCAATGGGGCTGGAATCTGGAACTTCAATAGGTGTCATACCCGCACTTGGCGTGCTGTCTGCTATCACCCACTTGGTAGGAGTACTGTCGTTCTTCGGAGCAAGTGTACCATATGCAACGTTATCCGTAACATTGACATTACTTGCCTCCAATGCCGTTTTGATGCCAAACAACTTACCGTTTGCATTAAAAGCAGTATCGTCCGCAACCCAGATGACATTCTTTACTGCGGTAGCCTTTCCTATGGTTTGATGCTTGAAGATGCCAGAATTGGCCGCGTTATAGAAGAGGTTATTTGATATTTCCACTTCCATGTCGGCAACAGCGGTAGAACCAGAATAGCTAAATATTGAGGTCTTATAATTAGTTGCTGCAGTCCCGTAAACATAGTTATTGTCGAATACAAATACTTTATAAACCGAGATACCAGTATAAGAACTTGTTATATTCACAATATTCGCAGCTGTTCCCACAACGAACTTATTATTGACCATCTCTACCCTCTTAACACCATAACTAGGATAACTACTGTGCGTAGATATAAAACTTGCCACATTCTGGTTTACAATGCAGTCATCCATGATAAACTCTGACATAGAATCAGATGTGTTTTTGTTCACGGCAAAGAAATACGATTTCCCGGTGATGGCAAGTTGGAGGCCTTTAAGATATAACGCACCTTCAGCCAAATTAAAGGTATTGGTCATATTAACTTCAGCCGGAAGGTTCGAATCCGACAGTAAATAAGTGGAATTGGTTATTGTAGGATTGTTCTCATTTTTGAAACTACCAGTACCTACGGTCTTCAAGAAATAGACCCCCCCTGCTTCAAGGGATGTCTTGTTCAACACAGTAACAGCATTATCCGCAGTCCACAGCGTTGCGTCACCGTTGGTGGCTTTGCTTATGGTCTTGCTGCCAATCTTGATGTCATACCCAAGCTGGTAATACTCATACCAGCTGGTATAGGCAGAGCCGGGCATGGCGGAAAGGCTTCCCAGATTCAATATATCCTTTCTGGCGAACTGGGTGTCCGCAATACCATCAACAGACACTCTGCTGTTTGTCTTGGCATCTGATGTGACATACTTCAACGTGAAATTGGCAAAAGATTTATCGGTCGCAGGGAACCTGGTCACAATGTAATACACTCCTTGTGCCAAAACAGAATCGTCAGATTTCTTCAGGACGATGGTCTTGGAGAGGTCTCCGTCTCCATTGCCAAGACCGCCGCTCCTGGACACCTTTACGCTGCCGGCAAGGTTGTTTGTGGTGGTTGAGACGCTTACCTGAACCACATTGTCAACATCCACATTCACTTTGAACAGAGAGAATGCCGGAGTGAAAGTCAATGCCGCGTCAGAACTTGTAGCTGTCGCAACAAAAACAGCTGCGGCAGGGTCAAAGCTGTTAAGCGTAGCTTCCTGAACGGCAGGGATAACGGTACGGACAGGGCTGCCGTCACCGGCAACATAGGTAATGGCATCACTATACGGATACACGGCCGTGAAACTGGTGGCTCCTACGGGAACGGTACCTGTAAAAGAAGCCTTGGCGCCGCTGCCATGAATATCAAATTTGTTGGCGGCTCCGCCGGCTTCGTGGTCAAAAACCGCAATGGACTCATCACCCGCCCACAGAACTGAAGTGCCTGAAAGATAGGCTTTTGTGAGATCGGAATCCATTGCTGCGGAGAAGCTCATCTGGACATAGCCGGGCTGGACTTCTTCCTGTGCGGCTTCCGCCGGTTCGGCATTCTCTGAAGGGATTTCTTTGGTGCACGCTGTGAAGGCAACCATGGCGGCTAAGGCCGCGTAATAACAGATCTTTTTCATAGCTTACCAAATAAAATCAATAACAGTATCATTAAAAGAATCAAATGCCGAATCTGGATAATCATAAGACTCGCAAAGCGGGGCCTCGAGCTTCATTACCACGAGCTCGGCCACCGGTTCTGTATACTCTTTCTTCATCTCTTCCATAGATTAAGAGAACAGCACGCCACCGTTGATGTCAATGCAGGCGCCGGTAATGTAGGAAGACTCGCTGCTGGCAAGGAAGGCAACCAGGTCGGCGATTTCGGAGGCTTCGCCTTCGCGGCGGAGGGGCGCCGTGTTGTGGAGGTTCTCACGGGCCGCAGGCTTGGTGAAGCGGTCGTGGAAGGAAGTGTTGATCATGCCGGGGGCGAGGGCGTTGACGCGGATGCCCTGGGGGCCCAGTTCCTTGGCCATGGCACGGGTGTGGCAAAGCACAGCGGCCTTTGCGGTTGCGTACATGGAAGCGCCGGGGCCGCCGCCGTCACGGGCCGCCTGGGAGCTGAAGTTCACGATTGCGCCGCCTTCGGTCATCATGGGAACAACCTCGCGGGTGCAGAGGAAGGTACTGCGCATGTTCACGTCCATGAGGAAGTCGTACCATTTCTCGTCCTGCTCTACGATGAGCTTGCGGCCGACGATACCGCCAACCACATTGACAAGCACGTGCACAACGGGGCCGAAGGCCTCAGCGGCAGCGGTGAATACCTTCTTGACATCGGCAGCCTTGGTCATGTCTCCCTGGACGGCGATTGCACATCCGCCATCCTTCTTTATCATTTCTACGGTTTCTGCGGCATCCTCGGGATTGTCAAAATAGTTGAGGCATACCTTTGCTCCTTCAAGAGCCAGTTTGATTGAGATTGCGCGGCCAAGGTCGCGAGCACCGCCGGTAACAACGGCGACTTTTCCTTCAAGTTTACCCATTTTATTAATAATTAAATTGTTATTTGTTTTCTTTCAATGCTTCGTGTTCGATTTTACCACCAAAGAGGAATATGCACAGAACGCTCAGCGGGACAAGTGACGCGCCCATGATAAAGAAGGGTGTCCAGTTGTCACCTGCGGTGAGCATGGGGATAAAGCATATTGAGAGGATGGTGCCAAGCGTTGCGGCGGCGCCGCCAAGTCCGGCGAGGGAACCGACGCTCTTCCCGGAAAACATGTCGCTGGGAAGGGTCTGGATATTGTTCATGGTGAACTGGAATCCAAACAGGATGACAGCCATTACAAGCACTGCCGCCATGGCCTCCTGGATGAAAGCCACCACTATAAGGGAGGGCAGAAGAATTGCCGCACCAATGAGTATGGCGGCCTTTCTGGAGTAGTTCACGCTCTTTCCGCGGGCTATAAGCCGGCTGGAAACCCAGCCTCCCGCTATGGAGCCAAGCGCAGCTCCCACATAGGGAATCCACATGTGCCCGGCAAGTTCCTTGATGTCCATTCCGTACTTCTGGCCAAGATAGATGGGAAGCCAGGTTACGAACATCCACCAGATAGGGTCAAGGAAAAAACGTCCCAGGACAACCGCATAGCTCTTGCGTTGGGAAAGGAGATCTCCCCAGGATTTACCCTTGTCGTTGGTGACACGGCACTCCGGCTGGCCTTCGACAATGTATTTACGCTCTTCCTCGGTAATCCAGGGATGCTCCTTGGGACCCTTCTTGTTGACGATGAGCCAGGGAATGACCCAGATGGGAGCCATGACGCCTATGATTACGAACGTCCATTTCCATCCTGCGATGGAGAATACCAGGGCTATGAGGATAGGGGCCAGGATGGCACCTACGGATGCGCCCGCGTTGAACAGGCCCTGTGCCATTGCCCTCTCCTTCTGGGGGAACCATTCCGCATTGCTTTTGGCAGTTCCCGGCCAGGGACCGGCTACACCGAGTCCCAGTCCTGCGCGGAACCCCATAATGCCCTTTACGCCGCTCACAAGCGACGTCAGGGCATCGCTGACTCCCCACAGGAGGGCGGAGATTGTGAAACCGCGGCGCGTACCAATCTTGTCGTACAGCTTTCCGGAGAACAGCTGGGAAAGACCGTAGGCAATCATGAAGACCATGTTTATCTTTGCAAACAGGGCCTTGGAAGCGTCGTTGAACTGGGTGTCCGTAAGACCCTCGCGGCTTATGAGTCCAAGGTCTTCCACAATCTTGGCCCACATGATGCCAAGAGTGTTTCGGTCCAGGTAATTGATGATGGTGACAAGGACAATGAGTCCCAGTACCCACCAGCGCAGTCCTTTAACTTTCATGTCTTCTTACTTTTTCAAGAAATCTGCACGATGAGGGGAGAAAACGTCAATGAGGACGCCTTCTTCGAGGCAGACGCAGCCGTGGAGCTCGTCCGGAGCCACATAATAACCGTCGCCGGCCACCAGGACCTTCTTCTTCTTGCCGATTGTGAGTTCGAACTTGCCGCTTGCAACATAGGTTGCCTGGCTGTGATAGTGCTCATGAAGGTTGCCTACGGCACCTTTTTCAAAATGCACCTTGACAACCATGAGCTGGCCGTCATAACCCATAATCTGGCGCTTGACGCCTTCACCGGCAGGCTCCCAGGGGAGCTTTTTGCCAATCTGGAATGTTTCACTTCTTGTTTTCATATCAGTCAATAATTAAAGTTGCCTTCTGTGTGGGGCTCACCTTGAGCGTGACGCTACGGGAGCCAATAAAATCGTAACGCACCTGGATGCCGTCCCCGTCGTCTGAAAGGACAGTAACTCCCTTGCAGGAGTGCACCAGGTTGGCGGACTGCTCTACCTGAAGGTCGTACCTGCCGTGGGTTTCAAGGCAGGATGCGAAAATGTGGTTGTCCGCACCGTTTTCCCTGACAATGTACATGGGCTCGCTCCGGAGGTTGAAGTCCGGGTCCGATGCTCCGCCCCGGCAGATGTATATCTCAGAGGCGGGTGTCGTGGCCGTGGAAACGGTGTACATCCTGTAACCTGTGAGCCAGGTATAAGATGTGGTTCCGTCTGCGCCGCTGGCCTTGGCCTCGGTCCAGATGTGCTGGTAGCCATTGGCTTTACCAAGGGTGGTCATTTGGGTAAGGGCCCTTTCATAAGGCACGGAAAGGGATATCATGTGCCCGTTGTAATGGACGGGGTAGTCGTACTGGTGCTTTGAAGAGCTCTCCGCCTTGAGAACATCCATTATGAGGGGATACTCAAGGAAAGGGACGTCAGCGTACACCAGATAACGGGTGAAGGACACACCTTCGTAAGCGTTTTCTTCCCGGGCTGCAACGCACTGCAGGCCGTCCTCAAAGCTGTGCCAGAGGATTTCCGGGTGATATTTCTGGGACACTCTCCACTTGCCGCCGAACATGTTCTTCTGGTCCACCACAAGGGTGTTGTGGGCTATGGAACTTTTTGCCCAGGAGTCGTTCTCGTGGGTGTAATGGCCGTTGTACTTGGCCTCGATGTTGAGGAACCGGGCGGCGCCGTAGTCTGTGACTATCTCGTTTCCGGCATCGTAATATGCAAATGTGAGTTTGTCGAAATGGCCGTGGCTGAGGCCGTGGGAGGTGGCTTTGAAAGTGACAGCGCTGTTGAGGTTACCGGAGGAGGGACGCATTATGCAGAAGGCGCCCTCGGTGCCGTCTCCGCCGTCACGGAGCCACATGCTGTGAAGCTCGAGCGGTTTGGCCTCACCCGCGGCGATACCCTTTGCCACGGCAAAGCCGGCATCGGACACAAGCACCCTGTGCTGATAGTCCTGAACCACGGAAAGGAGGCTCTTGTCCTCTGGATTTGCGTTGTAGGCAATATCTACGGCCGATATCAGCTCCTGTGCGCTGTAGCCCTTTTCAAGGGCGTCGTTAAAGTGCATGAATTCGCCGTCATAGGCCATCTGCAGAAGCGCGTCGACAGCCTTGAGGAGAATGCCGTCGCGGTACTCGAATATCTTCAGATCCGGATTGTATACATTCAGGCACTGGGCAAACGTCACGAAAGGCCAGATGGCATATCTAAGATAGTACGCGCCTTCCGTGAAATAGCCGTCCGGGGAGAAAAGGACGTCCATCTGCCTGAGGAAGCCGCCCTCTCCCTTGAGGTCGCTTCCGTAGAGGGCTTTCTGGACAAGGGCATCGTCCCCCATGGCTATGCCTATCATGCCGACACCGGCGCAGGCCCATGTGGCCCAGTTGTTCAGGTTGTTGAACATCTGGGTATTGGCCCTGTTGTGGGGAAGGCCCGTCATGATGAAGTCCGTATAGGGATAGAAGAATTCTTTCTCTATCACCGAGCGCTCCTCTGCCGACAGGAAATCGTACACGCAGTCATAGGCCACGGCGGTGTGCACCAGGAAAACGCTCTCGTTTAGGGTCTGCCAGAAAATGCGGCCGGGGTTGCCGGAAAGGCCAAGCGGATGGAAATCCAGCGAAGGGTAGAAGTCCACATAGGCAAGGAGGATGTCCTTTACCTTCTGTGCATACTTCCTGTCTCCGGTGAGCTGCCAGGCTATGCCCATGTTGTACATGTCGTAGTAGTTGAGCTTGTGCATCTCGTGGCTGTATCCGCCGCCGCCGTCCTTGGGGGTGGGGAGGCAGATTTCGCGCGCCACGGCCACATCGGCCTCTTCCAGAAGCTTGTCAAGGGATTTGTCAAAGACGGGAAGCTTTCCCTTGGAGGCACGGATGTCCTTCACGCCCTGGACGGTGAGAAGGAGGCTGGGATGAGAGCTGCGGGGAGCCTGGGTACAGGCCACCAGGGCAAGCGCCAGCAGTAGTGTCAGTTTTTTCATAAAGCTCTGTTTGACAGGACTTTGCCTGAATTGTTAAACTTGTTTTCCTTGAGGGTGACCTTCTCCCAGGGGGCCTCGTCAAGACGGATGGAGTATCCGCCGCGGCCGCTTCCGGTGAAGGTGTTTCCGGAGATATCCAGAATCTGCGCGCCGATTATCCTCAGGACCGATCCCCTTACCTTGTTGCAGCAGTCGTCGAAAGTGCAGCCGCGGACGGTCACGTAAGGGCCTGCGGTGGACTCGTCGCTGCCGTTGCGGGCAATCTGGACCGGTATGCCCAGGATGCGGTTGAAGGTGCAGTTCTCGATGAGTATGTCATCGGCATTGTACCGGCCTTTGTCTTCCGTTTCCGCCGCATAGTTGACGGCGTCGCCGGAGAGGGCCTCGAAAGTGCATCCGCGGACCGTGACCGTCTCTCCGAACGTGCCCTTGAGGCCGCGGATGGGGACAAAGCCGCTCTCTCCACAGTCGGAGAAGGTGCAGTCCTCAACGGTGAGGGTGTACGGCTCAATCATGTTATCGTCCGTAGAGATTATGCCTTTGGCAAGGCTGTACCCTGGTGTGAGACGTCCGCTGAAGCGTATTCCGCGCACGGTGAGGGAACCGCCGTCGCAGATGGTGATCATGTTCTGGCTTTTCTTGCCGGCGAAGATAACCTCCGGACAGGCACCCTCCTCCGCACGGATTAGGGTGGGCTTTGTTATGCGCATGCCTTCGCTTAGCACATAGAGGCTGTCTTTGAGGACTATCTCCTCCACCGCCTGCTCAGAAGCCGCCTTCGGAGAATACCATGAGGCCCCGCGGCCGGAAGAAAGCTCTTCGTATGAGGGCTCGGCCACTGTCTGGACCTGCTCCTGAATATTGCCTTCCCACACAGTACCCACGGGAGCGAGGGTGCGTTCAAAGTCTTTTCCGCAGTTGAAATCTATACTCTTGCATGCCTGGAACACGTTGTTCTCCACTTTGGTGTTCTTCACCTGCATATAGCGGTTGGGAAGGGAGTTGGGAACTCCGTACATAAGGGCCAGGGCGGAGAAGAATCGCTCTCCCGCAAGGCCAAGGAAGGTGTTCCCTCGAACCTCCTGGTCCTCACCCACTATCCTCACACCGCCGGTATTGCGGACGCCGTGCCCCACAAAGAGGTTGTCAAGGGCCTGGTTCCTGTCTCCGTGACGGAGGGCAAGAACGCCCTGGCACTCGTAGAAGACATTACCCTTTATAACATTCTCCGACGACTTGATGGACACTACCTCAACCTCGCCGTTGCAACGGTCGAAAAGGTTTTCCGTTATGAGAGTGCGGGAGTTCTGCATACACTGCTGGGAGGTTCCCACGCGGATAGTCTCAGCCCCGTTTGAGCCGTACACGGGCCTGGGTCCGAAGTAGTTATGGTCTATGCTGTGGTGATTGTCGTCGCAGTCCGGGTAATTCAGCATCACGATAAGTGTGACGCCAAGATTGAGCTTCCCCGTGAAAGAGCAGTGGTCCACGCGGTTACCCCTGCCGTAAAGATGCACGTAACTGTAGGAGACATCCCTTCTTTCGGGGACGCAGCGGTCAATGACGCAGTCCGTAAGGCGGCATCCACTGGCCAGGGAGTCCCCGTCGCGGAATTCCATTATGGTACCGCGGGAGGCCGTGCAGCCCTGGAAAAGGAAGCCGCTTACCTCAAGCCCGCTACCGCTTATGTGAAGTGACGATTTCCCGGTAATGACAACCTTCCCGGGATTCTGCGCCTTCACCACAACCGGCTTATCGGCTGTGGCATTGGCGTGCCAGTGAAGGTCCACGTCGGGATAATGCCCGTCCTGAACAATAATTGTATCTCCCGGCTGGGCAGACTCCAGGGCCTTCGCCACCTCTATGATGACATAGTGGCGCTCCCCGCAGGAGACAGATACCGCCAGGGCCAGAACCCACAGAATAAATCTCTTTACCATCTTGCGCCTGCGTTTTCTCTTATTTCCGATATTGCGGCGGCCGGGTCTTCATACTCCGGCGCCGTCTTCACGGTTTCCAGGGAGACGCCCTTCAGGGAGCCTCCGTAAATGATATTTCCGTCCCACTTGACGGCCGTGGCGGGAGTGCCTTCCAGCACATTGACCGGTATCATATAAGTCTTGGACGATATTATCTTGTTCCCGCTCACCCGGAGGTTTTCCGGGGCGCTGTCCTGGGTATCCCTGGCACCGTAGTTGATGACAAATCCCTGGCGGCAGTCTACAAACAGGTTGTTCCGGACAATGCAGTCCTTCGCCGTCCAGTAGCCGTTAAGGGCCGCAGCGGACTCTCCTTTCACCACACACAGCGCTGCCTTGTACTCCGTTCCGGTGAGGTTCAGGAAAACATTGTTCTCCACAAGGTGCCTTTCACCTATTATCCTCACGCCGCCAACACCGCTCTTCCCTCCGGAGAGGAAGTAATTGCGGCGGACCTCGCAGTCGTTGCCGTGGCGGAGTGTAAGGGAACCTTCACCTTCTTCGAAGAGGTTGTCCTCGTAGACGTTGAAGCAGCTCTTGTTGGAGATAATCTCCGCCCTTTCGCCGTGGCAGCGGTAGAAGTGGTTACCCTTCACCAGGCAGCGCGCTGGAGACATTGAGAAGTCGCTTGTGCCTATGCGGATGGATTCCTGGCCGTTACGGGCCTTCCCCTTGTCGTCATAAAGCGTATAAGGCCTGTAGAAATAGTTGTTCAGGATGCGGTGCTCCGGAACTATTTCATTTTCCATCCATACCACAAGGAGGCAGCCCATGTTCTTCTTCTCAAGGAAAGTGCAGTGGGAAATCTCGTTCCGTGTACCGTACATGGATACCCATTTGGTGTCAACGTCCGACGCCTTGCTGCTCTTTCCGTCAATCCTGCAATATGAGATGCGGCAGTTGCTGCTCCCCTTTGCAAAAGTGAGGACAGAACCTTTCACGGAGGTGTCAAGGTCCGTGAACGAAAAACCCTCCGCCACAAGATTGCTCCCCTGCAGGGTAATGGACGATACGCCCTTGAAGACAACCTTACCGGGCGTCTGCGCCCTTAGGACGATGGGCTTACCCTCCTCCCCGGACGCCTGCATCTTTATGGCAACGTCGGAGTAAGTACCGTCCGCCCAGATGATTACAGTGCCGGGAGCGGCCTCCTTAAGAGCCGCCTTGAAGGAGTCAATGTCTGCAACGGTAACGTCCCCTTCCCCGGAAGAAACCACCGGCTGGGGATTCTGAACGGGGTCCGGTATTACGAACGGTTTCTGGCACCCCGCCGCAAGGGCGAGGGCCAGAAACACCGAACAAACTGTATTAAGCATACTTAGCACTACAATACATTGGACCAGTAGAGATCTATTTCGATGTAGCCTTCTCTGGATTCAAGGGCGAGTCCGGTTGCGGGGTCGCCGCATGTGATGTCGCGGATGTACATGTATCCGGTCTTGTAGACATCGGAGATGTCGACAGCCCTTCCGCCGGTGGTGGAGGCATGCTCATAGGTAAGGTACTGCATGCAGATCACGCTACCCTTTACCCAGGTGCTGCCTTCCGATGTGCCAAACGCTGGCGCGCTGGTACCGACTGGATCCGTCTCGCACAGGATGTCAATAAGAGTTCCGGCAGCAACGTTTGTCTTGGTGTCACCATCTCCCATTATCTTCATGAAGATCAAGGGCGTTCCAAAATTTGACGGCAGAGATGTACTAAGGTCTGCCAGGCGGTGGGTCTTCAACTGGCTACTGGAGTTGGCTGGATTCTGGAAAGCAAGTTTATGGCTGCTGGATGCCGTAGCGAACATATATGGCTTTGCGGAATAATACTGCTCTTTGGTTCCGTCTGTAGCTTTATTCTGGGCTTTAACAACCGCAGCGGTCTTGGCCGGAGCGTCAACAGGGATATCATTCCACTGGTCGGCAGATATCACGCGGCCTTCATCCAGAAGGATAAACGCATTTTGGCTGTTGAAGGCTGGATATTGAGACTTGGTATTGGACCCAAGACCTATCTTGAGTCCCTTGGTATAGTAGAACGGGTATACGGTGACGGTGCCGCAGTCAAGCTCGTTGCCGCCATTCCAGAGGGCTACCAGGGAGACCTCCTTGGCCGCTGTTCCGGTAATGGTGGAAGGAACCACAAAGCGGGCCTCGATGTCGGTGGATTCGGCCGACACGGTAACGGTGATGCCGTCTATCTTGAAGCCCTCTACGGTAGCGAAGTTGGATCCCTTCACCACCAGTTCCTTACCGAGGTAGAAGCTGGTGCCATAGGCGGCATCGGCATTCTCCACAGAGGCGAATACCGGAGCGGCGGGGCCAACCGGAGTGGTGTCCACCTGGAAGGAGGCGGCAATGGTGATTACCTGGTCTTCCTTTACGCCATACACTGCGGTGAGGGCCTTGCTTACAACGGCAGGATTCTGAAGCTCCAGTCCGGTGGGGACCTTTATGGTGATGGCGGTTGCGCTCTGCTCAGAGATAAGGAGGGCGGTGTCTCCCCACTTTATGGCCTTTACAAGGTCAAGGTTGGCTCCGGCAAGGACAATCTCGTCGCCAAGGAGGGCGGGAGCTGCCTGGGAGTATGACGTAAAGACAGGGACATGGAGGGTGAACTTGCCGTCAAGGGCAATGGTTCCGCCGGCCCATACTGCAGATACGTCAAGCTGGGTATCGGCCTCTGTTACCGCAACTGCGGGAACTGCCACCACAACGGCTGCAGAGGCGCTGCTCACGAAGGCATCGGCCGCGACGGACACTCCGCCGAAGCTCACGCTTGTAATCTGTTCCAGGTTGCGTCCGGCAATGGTAACCTCCTCTCCAACAGTTCCTTCTGCGGGAGTAAAGCCGGTAACAATGGCGTCTGTAACAGGGACGGTGACATAGTAGTCGTATTTGAAGATGCGCTTGTCCGTTCCCTCTTCAAAGACTTCAAGGTCTACCATGTAGGGATCGTCCTGCTGGGGCTTGTTCAAGACCGGAATCTCGAACACCAGGGTCTTCATCTCCTTTGAGACGATGGTAGCGTCCACGCCGTCTACCTTCACGGAGCCTACCCTGTCCAGGTTAAGGCCCTTGGCCGTGACCTGGGTCCCGGCGTATGCACGGACCGTGCCGCTTTCATTGGCATTAGGGTCCAACTTCTGGTTTGTGACATCTACGGCGGGAGTGTTCTGAATCACAATCTCCGGCTCCCGGTTGCATGATGCCAGCGTAAGGATAGCGGCAACGGCCGCAAATACATATAGTCTTTTCATGTTCCTCAGGCTCTAGAGTTTGTTATAATCGTAGTCGTATTTCTGCCAGTGGAAATTGAACGTAATCTTGGATGCTCCGTAGTTGGAATTGTTGTAAATACCCCAATCTATGGAGGTTATGTGAAGAATACCAAGACGCTTGATGTTCTGGGCGGGAGCCTCCTTGGAGTAACCGCAGTTGCTGTAATAGGCTACAAGGAATACAGCGTCAAGCTTGTAATCCTTCTCGTCTACCATAGTGGCTGTCTGGTGGTCGCACCATTTATCAGACTTGATGCCGCCGGCAATGGACGATACGCTGATGCCTGCTATTGTATTTGCGGTCACATCTATGGGGAACAGCTCCTCGTTGATGTTGTCTACCTGACCGGCAAGGACTTTGGCAACCAGGGCGGTTTCAGCTTCGTTTGAGGAAGCCGGACTCAGATAACGGAAGCCCAGGATTGGCGTTCCTGGAAGGCTGATATTGCCGCCGGGGACACGGAAATCGTTGGACGGAGTGCTGGTTGCATCCACGAAGAAGTTCTTGAGCTGGCCGTTGGAATTGGCCGGGGAATTGATCTGGAGGACATTCCCGCTCACCGCAGAGATGAAGAAGTAAGGAACCACGCTGTCGTACTCCTCGTCCGAAACCACACCGGGCTTGGGGGCATTTGCACTTTCCCACTGGGAGTTGTTGTACTTCATTGCAACCGGATCCAGCACGGTCTTCCAATCTGCGTTTGCATACAGGATACCGGTTTCCGGGGAGAAGAAGGATGCGTAGGAATTCTCCGCCACGCGGCCCTGTGCCCAGGTCTGGATGTTCTCCCAGTATTTCACAAACGGCACATACACCACGAAGGCAGGGGCCAGGACGATGTCTTCGTTGAGGTCGAAGTAATAGGCCTTGAGCTCAACGACGGTTTCGCCGTCCTCGAAATTTCCTGCAGGGATGGTAAAGGTAAGCTTGGAAGGCTCCTTGAACAGCTGGGCTTCAAACTCGCCCACCATTACCTTGTCAATATTGTTGAGGTAAGAGCCGGTGAGGGTGATGCTCTTTCCGACCGCAGTCCTTTCAAGCGTATATGCGTCGAAGGTGGGGACGCGACGGATAACCTTGATTGAAGGAGCGCTTTCAAGAGGGGTAAAGACATTGGCGGTGCCGTTGAAATACCCAAGGGTAATCTTCACGTCCTCTGCCTCTACATAAGGGACCTTGACCACAATCTCGTCCTCGGAGGCGTAGAGTATGGTGGCCTCGTGGCCCTGGGTATAGCCATCGGCGGTGAAGAGGACGGCGCTCACCACGCCCATGTCCGTTCCTGAGAGAAGGACGTTGGAACCAAGCTCCGCCTCCTTCTGGAGAAGGGTGGTCTTGATGGAGGGCACTGCAAAGGTGCAGGTGAACGAATCGGCCGAAACGCCCTCTCCCTCGGGGTTGACAAGTTTTATCTTGCCGCCGGATATGCCCTGGGGGACCCTGATTGAAAGGCGGGTGGGGGAAACCTTTTCAGTGATTTCCACCTTGGCGGTGCCTATGTAAGCCTCGGTAACGTTATTCAGATACTGACCCGTTACCGTAACGATGGCACCTGCAGGTGCGCTTGCGGGGCTGAAAGACTCAACCAGGGGCGCCGAAGACTCTATCTCGTCTATGGAGATCTGGTCGCAGGATACTGCCTGGAACATTATGGCAGCCAAAACGGCTGTAAAAGCAAATCTTTTCATAGTCATAACATCAATAACCTGGGTTCTGGGCAACGGTTTTGTTAATGTTCAGTACCGACACCGGAATGGGGAGAAGGGTCTGCCAGTTCTGGATGGGATTCACGGTATAGTTGTAGTTCCCATAGAAGGGCTCGGATGCCAGGTAATCGTTTATGGTCGATACCAGGGTTCCCCAGCGGAGAAGGTCGTAGAAGTGCTGGTTCTCGAAGGCCAGCTCAAGACGGCGCTCCTCGCGGACGGCCTGACGGAAGGCGTAGATGGAGCCAAGTTCCGCAAGCGTGTAGACGGGGATGCCGGCACGCTGCCTTACGGCGTTAAGGAGGGCAAGGGCCTCTTCGGTGGGGCCGCCAAGCTCGTTCAGGGCCTCTGCCTTGAGGAGCATCACATCTGCAAGGCGGATAACAGGGAAGTCGTTTTCCGCATCCCATTCGCTTACCATATTGGGGTCGATGAACTTGTTGCAGTAGCGCCCGTTGGATCCGTCTACAGTGGCTCCGGTGGTCTTGTTATAGTAGCTTTCCCTGAGGCAGACATCCTTTCGCACATCGCCGGGATTGGCGTTGAAGGCGGAGATTATGTTGTCGCTTGGGAAGTTATAGTGCTTGGGAGAGCCCACAGCCACGTTACCGGCATTGTTGAGCGGGCCGTAGAGAGTGGTGAAAGGAGAGCCTATACCAAGCTTTCCGCTGCGGTAGCGGACAGCCAGGATAATCTCCCCGTTCATCTCTTTGGAGGTGTCGAAGATGTCGGCATAGGGGACAAGGTCTGCTCCGGTGGAGGGATTGCCGCAGGCGGTGAGAACCTCCGAGAGGAGGTCTGAGGCCGTGGAGTACTTGGCGTCTCCGGGCTTGTAGGCGGTCATGTAGACCTTTGCAAGCATGGCTTTGGCAGCGACAAGGTCAATGCGGCCAAGGTCAGCATCCGGCATTTTCTCCGGGAGAAGATTCCCGTCTACAACGGCGGTGAGGTCTTCCTCAATGAGTTTCCAGACATCCTCTGCGGGAGAGCGTTGCATCTGGCGGGCCTCATCGGCACCGGTCTTTTTGGTGACGATGAAAACGGGGCCCCACAGACGTACAAGGTTGAAGTACATCCAGGCACGAAGGACACGGGCCTCGCCCTCGTACTGTGCCTTGAGGACGGGATCGTCCACCACGTCAAGGTTTGCCAGGACGCTGTTCGCCCTGTTGATTACCATGTAGCAGTTGTCCCAGTAATCCTGGATCCAGGCGTTGGCATTGCCGGCCACAAGCTGGTCCAGTTCTTCAATGAGCTTTGTGTCCTGGGCGGTGGAGTTGTTTACCCTCATGCGGACGTTGTCCGTACGGAGTTCGGTCATTGCCCACTCGTTGTAGAGCACGTCGTACAGGCCGTTGTAGGCACCTATTACCAGGTTGTTGACGGTCTTGGTATCCTTTACGTACTCGTCGGCCGCGACCTCGGAATACGGGTACTTGTCCAGATTGCAGGACACAAGCGCTGTCAGGACTGCGAATATGGCGATAATGTTCTTTTTCATAACTCGTCCTTTTTAGAATTTAACGTCAACACCTAATGTGAGAGTGCTGGTAACAGGGAAGCCGCCCCTCTGGTAACCGGAAATCATGGGAGAAGAATACACGCCCGATGTCATCCTGGATTCAGGGTTCACGCCCTTGTAGTCGCCGGACCAGAGATAAGCGAGGTTACTGCCGGTGAGGTAAACCCTGAGGCCTCCAAGCTTGTTCTTAAGGTCTTTGGCGTTGAAAGTGTAGCCCATCACCACGTTCCTCAGGCAGATGTAGGATCCGTCCTGGAGAGGATAGTCGGTGAGAAGCATGTCCGTGCCGGTCTTGCCGTAAGGGACCTTGCCGTTGCCGGGATAGGTTTCGCTTACCCAGCGGTCCCTGAGGTAGGCCGTGTTGTACTTGTGGGATTCGTTGTAATAGACGTCACCGTTGAAAACGGTAATGCCCTGGACACCCTGGATAAGGAAGGACATGTCGAACTTCCCTACCTTGAACGTGTTGGTGATACCGTAGGTGAAATCCGGATAGGGATTGCCAAGGGCCACGCGGTCGTCGCTGGAGAGGGAGCCATCCCCGTTGGCGTCAACTATGCGGAGACCGCCGGGCTGGTCCGTTGCGAAATGGGGGTTGGCGGCAATCTCTGCGGTGGAATTCCATACTCCGCAGGTCTTGTAGCCATAGTACTGTATAAGAGGTTCGCCCACGCGTGCGATGTAGTTTTCGTTACGTTCGCCCTGGGTGATGACCTGGCGCTCGCCGCCAATCTCAAGGAGTTTGTTGCGGGACAGGGACAGGTTGAAGTCCGTGGTCCAGGTGAAACGCTTGCGATTGTAATTCACGGTGTTCAGCTGGATTTCAACACCGGAGTTGCGAACACGGCCAATGTTGTTCCAGTACTTGGTGAAGCCGGTGAACGACTGGGTGGGCTGCTCGAACAGGAGGGCCCTGGTGATGGAGTAGTAGACGTCCAGCCCAAGGGTTATGCGGCTGCGGAGGATACTGAGGTCCAGACCGGTGTTGAACTCGTCCGTCTGCTCCCAGGTAATATCTGCGTTTGCAAGGGTGGACGATGTGTTTGCAGTACCGGAAACCAGGGAACCGTTACCCTTGCCCGTTGCGTAGTTTGCTCCGTTGAGCACTTCCAGGGCAGAGAAATAGTTCACGTTGTTGTTACCTGTGACACCGTATGAAGCACGGAGCTTGAGGGTGTTGACCCAGTCGATGTGCTGCATCCAGGGCTCCTGGGACACGCGCCAACCGGCTGAAACCGAAGGGAACCATGCGTTGCGGTGGCCCTTGGTGAAAAGGGAAGAACGGTCCAGACGGAGGGATGCGGAAAGGAGATACTTGTCCGCGTAGCTGTACGTTGCACGGGCAAGGCCGGATTCCAGCATCTTGTCCGGATAGCGGAACGTGCCGGTACCGGCGTTGTTTCCGTTATTGGTTGCAGCAAGGGAGAATACAGTGGCGGCGTTCAGGGTATGGATATCGTCCGTGGGGAAGCCAGTTCCGGAAAGGGCCACCCTCTGTACGCGCGTCTTTTCAATTGTATAACCGGCCAGGAGGTCCAGCTTGTGCTGTGCTCTGGTAAGGTTGTAGGTAAGGGTATTCTCACTCAGGATGTCAGAGTACAGGGTGCTGTAGAAGGTTGCGGAACTGGGCGTATCGTCCTTGAGGGCGTTGAGCTTCTCGTACGTATAGGACGGGGAATAACGGAGGTTGAAACCGTTGGAGCTCTTGAATACCAGGCCTTTGGCAAGGGTTACTTCCAGATAGGCGTTGGCAAGGCCGCCGAACGACTCGCTCCAGCGCTCCGTGTTCTCCATCACGCTCTTGGGGTTGTTGTTGGCGCTGCTGAACGGAGAGCCCTTGTCCCAGGTGGGGTTGCCATACTCGTCGGCAGGGCCGGTGGGGGTGACAATGTTGTTGAAGTGGCTTCCGCGGGCAAAGCCGGTGTATCCGGTGAATGCAGTAGTCCAGTCGTTGTGCCTTACGGGCAGGAACGAAGGAGTACGGTAGAAGTCTATGAAGTTGTTGCGGGGACGCTCCGTCCTGGAGTAGTTGGCGCTGATGTTGTAGCCGAACTTCACCCTGGGCGTGAGGTCTACGTCCAGGCGGGTGCGCATGGAGAGTTTGTCCACCTGGTTCTGCAGCATGATACCCTGGTCCCTGGTATAGGAGACAGAGGTGTAGTAGCGCATGGTCTTACGGCCGCCGGAAACGGAGAACTGGGCGTTGGTAATGCCTGCAACGTCCCTGAGGCCTTCACGCTGCCAGTCCGTGGCGCCTATGTTCTGTTCCACCCATGCAGCCGCACGATCCTGCGCCTTTGCCGCCGGGCCGCCTACGGACTCCTCGAATTCCTGGAGCCTGAGGTACTCGGTGGCCGTGAGAAGGTCGTGGAGCTGGTAGGCGTATTTCATGCCCTGATATACCTTTACGGAGTAGTGGGGCTCGTCGGCCTTACCGGTCTTGGTGGTAATCATGATGACACCGTTGGCGGCGCGGGAACCATAGATAGCGGCGGAGGCTGCATCCTTAAGGATTTCAATGGAGCGAATGTCCGATGCATTTACGGTTGAAAGCCCGTCCGGAACGGGATAACCGTCCACAATCACAAGAGGTGAACTGTCGGCCGATATGGAACCTGTTCCACGGACGCGGATCGACGGGAGGACACCAACCTCGGAAGTAGTGTTGGTGATGGTGAGACCTGCCACCTGGCCCTGGAGGGCAACAGCCACATCGGAGACGGGAATGTCTATGAGACCGCCTCCTTCCACCTTTGAGATGGAGCCGGTGAGGTGGGATTTCGACTGCGTGCCGTAACCAACGACGACGGCGTCTTCCAGAAGGTTGTCGTCAATCTTGAGACGGATGTCAAGGTCCGTGCTCTTTCCGACAACTCTCTCCTCTGTATGATAGCCGATGCAGGAGAAAACCAGGGTTGTACTTGAAGAAGGCACAGATATGGAGTACCTTCCGTCAAGGTCAGTTGCGGTACCGGACGTGGTACCCTTGATCATCACGGATGCTCCAATCAGCGGGCCTTCGTCATCAGTGACCACACCCCTGACAGTACGGTTTTGGGCCGTAAGAGCCAGAGGCAGAAGCGCCAGTGACAGCGCCAAAAGCCTGAATTTATACATGTTAGCCGTATTAGTGTTTTGTGAATATTGATTATCAGTTTCTTGTAAAAATTGGTTAACCAATTTCCTTCTCGGGCAAAGATAGGAAATAAATCGGAGAAAACAACTATTCCGGCATAAAAAATCGCCCGGCAGTTTTCCTGTCGGGCGAAAAAAGTCGAAGAAAGGGTTCTTACTCTGCTGCAGGTGCCTCTGCTGCGGGCTCTGCGGGAGCCTCAGCAGGTGCTTCAGCTGCGGGAGCGGCCTCGGCCTTCTTGGCGCGGCTGCGGCGGGTAGTCTTCTTCACTTCTTTCTTGGCTGCGAGGGCTGCCTCGTTGAAGTCCACCAACTCTACCATTACCATTTCCGATGCGTCACCGCTGCGGAAACCGGTGTGGAGGATACGGAGGTATCCTCCGGGACGGTCTGCGACCTTGGGAGCTACGGTGCGGAAGAGTTCAGCAGTTGCCTCTTTGTCTTTCAGATAGCTGAAAACAACGCGGCGGGAGTGGGTGCTGTCGTCCTTGGACTTGGTGATGAGGGGTTCAAGATAAGGCTTCAGGGCCTTTGCCTTGGCCTCGGTGGTGGTAATCCTCTTCTTCAGAATGAGGGAGGATGCCATGTTGGCGAGCATCGCCTTGCGGTGACCGCTCTTGCGACCAAGATGATTGACTGCTCTATTGTGTCTCATTGTTAAACGATCTTTTTCTTAGGTTCAATATTGTACTTGGTGACATCCATACCGAAGGAAAGCTTCATCTTCTCTACCAGGAGATCAATCTCAGAGAGGCTCTTGCGGCCGAAGTTGCGGAACTTCATGAGCTCTGCGCGGCTGTAGGAGACCAGGTCTGCGAAGGTGTCGATATCGGCGGCCTTGAGGCAGTTGAAAGCCCTCACGGAGAGGCCCATATCGGAAAGCTTGGTGAGGAGAAGGTGACGCATCCTCAGGGATTCCTCGTCAAGCTCCTTGCTGTCAGTTTCCACTGTGGATTCGATGGCAATCTTCTTGTCATCGGTGAAGAGCTTGAAGTGATAGATGAGGATGTTGGCTGCATCCTGCAGTGCGGCCTCAGGAGAGATGGAACCGTCAGTGACAATCTCAAGGAGGAGTTTCTCATAGTCGGTCTTCTGTTCCACGCGGAAGTTCTCCACGGTCCAGTTGACCTTCTTGACAGGGGTGTAGATGGCGTCCACGGGAATTGTTCCGATGGGCGTGTTCTCGTCCCTTTCTTCCTCTGCCGGGACAAAGCCGCGGCCCTTGGTGATGGTCAGGGTGATTTCAATCTTTACTGAAGGCTCCAGGGAGCAGATGTGCAGCTCCGGATTCAACACCGTGAAAGAAGACAATCCCTTGGAGATGTCCTCAGCGGTGAATTCGCTCTTGCCGCTGATGGTAATGGAAGCCACCTCGGAGTCTACGGTGTCAACCATCCTGCGGAAGCGTACCTGCTTCAGGTTAAGGATGATGTCCTGCATACCCTCGATAACTCCGGGAATGGTCTGGAACTCGTCCTGGACACCATTCACCTGGATCTGAGAGATGGCGAAACCTTCCAGGGAAGCAAGGAGGATGCGGCGGAGGGCATTGCCGATGGTCTGGCCGTATCCGGGTTCAAGAGGCCTGAACTCGAAACGTCCGATGGTATCGGTGCCTTCCAGCATGATAACCTTGTCCGGTTTCTGAAATGCTAAGATTGCCATAAGTCTTTGGGGTGTTAAATCTGTTACTTGGAGTAGAGGTCAACGATAAGCTGCTCGTTGATGTTCTCGGGGATTTCCTCGCGGGCGGGAACGTTAAGGAACTTGCCGGTCAGAGTATTGGCGTCGAATTCGAGCCAGGAATACTTGGCGGCGGAAGCTACGGAGTTCTGGATGACCTCAAGGCTCTTGGAGCGCTCACGGACAGCGATAACCTGACCGGGCTTTACCTGGCAGGACGGGATGTTGCAGACAGCGCCGTCCAGGGTGATGTGGCGGTGAAGGACAAGCTGACGGGCGGCAGCGCGGCTGGGAGCGATACCCAGGCGGTACACGAGGTTGTCCAGACGGGCCTCCAGGAGGAGGATGAGGTTCTCACCGGTCTGGCCCTTCATGCGGGCTGCACGGGCGTAGGTGTTGCGGAACTGACGCTCCAGCACACCGTACATGTACTTCACTTTCTGTTTCTCCTTGAGCTGGGTGCCGTATTCCTTCTGCTTCTTGCGCTTTGCAGCAAGGCCGTGCTGTCCCGGAGGAGTGTTTCTCTTTTCGAAGTTCTTGTCAGGGCCATAGATGGGCTCGCCGAACTTACGGGCGATGCGGGTGGTAGGACCAGTATATCTTGCCATAGTAGTTCTTCGTTAATAAATTAAACTTTACGGCGTCCCTTGGGGCGGCAACCATTGTGGGGCATAGGGGTCACGTCGATAATCTCTGTGACGATTATGCCTGCATTGTTGATGGTGCGGATTGCGGACTCACGTCCTGCTCCGGGGCCCTTTACATAGCACTTTACTTTGCGGAGACCTGCGTCAAAAGCAGTCTTTGCGGCGTCCTCAGCTGCCATCTGGGCGGCGTAGGGGGTATTCTTCTTGGAACCACGGAAGCCGCACTTGCCGGCGGAGGACCAGCTGATCACCTGACCCTGGGCGTTGCACAGGGAGACGATGACGTTGTTGAAGGTCGATGAAACATGGGCTTCGCCATAAGCCTCAACCTTGACAACTCTCTTCTTTGTTGTTGTAGTTTTCTTTGCCATAATTCATCAGACTTTACTTGGTTGCCTTCTTCTTGTTGGCAACGGTCTTCTTGCGGCCCTTGCGTGTACGGGCGTTGTTCTTGGTGCTCTGTCCGCGGACGGGGAGACCTGCACGGTGACGGATGCCACGATAGCAACCGATATCCATGAGGCGCTTGATGTCCATCTGTACGGAGCTGCGGAGCTCACCTTCAATCTTGTACTCAGTGTTAATGAGGTTACGGATTGCGGCTACCTGCTCGTCGTTCCAGTCTCCGACCTTGATGGTGGGGTCGATGCCACAGGTGTCCAGAATCTTCTGGGCGCTGCTGCGGCCGATACCGTAGATATAGGTAAGACCTATAACTCCGTGTTTGTTGTTCGGTAAATCAACACCGGCTATTCTTGCCATATTCTATCTGAACTTTTATGATTATACATTAACCCTGGCGCATCTTGAACTTGGGGTTCTTCTTGCAGATAACGTACAGGCGGCCCTTACGCCGGACAATCTTGCAGTCTTCGCTGCGTTTCTTGATGGAGGTTTTGACTTTCATCGTTATCTAATTTTTTATTTGTATCTGAAAGAAATTCTTCCTTTGGTTAAATCGTAAGGTGAGATCTCCACTTTGACCCTGTCGCCAAGGAGGATATGGATAAAGTTCATCCTCATCTTACCTGAAATGTTGCAGAGGAGGACGTGGCCGTTTTCCAACTCAACGCGGAACATTGCGTTGGGAAGCGTCTCAATCACTGTTCCATCCTGCTCGATAGCTACTTGTTTGGACATAGTTTACTCTTCACTTTAAAATTTAATCGAACCATCTTTCTCAATGTAATCGAAAGTCGACAACTGCTCGGCCCTGCCATTCCGGATAACAACCGTAAGCTCGTAGTGCGCCGCATTCTTGTGATCGGATGTGTGTACTGCCCAACCATTTTTTGCAAGATACACACCTCTTCCGCCTGCACATATCATTGGCTCAATACATATGACCATTCCGCTTTGGAGGCGTGCTCCGTGGCCCCTTCTCCCGTAATTGGGAACTCCGGGATCCTCGTGCATTTCCTTTCCCAGTCCGTGTCCTTCAAGTTCGCGGACAACGGAGAAACCGAATGATTCTGCGTACGACTGCACCGCGTATCCGATATCGCCCGTTCGGTTGCCTGACACCGCAGCTTCAATGCCCTTGTACAGGGATGCCTTCGTGACATCCAGAAGCTTCCGGGTTTCGGCGTCCACCTCCCCGACCGGGAAGGTGTAAGCCGAATCGCCGTTGTAGCCTTTGTACAGGGTTCCGCAATCTACGGAAACGATGTCTCCTTCTTCAAGGGGGCGTTCCGACGGAAAACCGTGGACTACCACATCGTTCACGCTCATGCAGAGCGCTGCGGGAAAGCCTTCGAACCCTTTGAAGGAGGGAACTGCACCATGGTCTCGGATGAAGGTCTCGGCCACCTCATTCAACTTCGCAGTTGTCACACCTGGGGCGACCATTTTACCAACCTCTGCAAGTGTCCTCGATACCAGGTCTCCGTTTATGCGGAGCAGCTCGATTTCTTCTTCAGTCTTGGGCCTTACCATATCGAAATTCGATACTACATTCTGTTTAATTACATGCCGGAACGTCCGGTGAGACGACCGGTTTTCATGAGTCCGTCGTAGTGGCGCATCAGGAGATAGCTCTCTATCTGCTGCAGGGTATCCAGGACCACGCCAACAAGGATCAGCAGCGAGGTGCCGCCGAAGAAGCTGGCAAACTGGTTGTTCACGCCCATGATGTTGGCCAGAGCGGGAAGACAGGCGATGACGGCCAGGAAAATGGAACCCGGGAGGGTAACCCTGGTCATGATGCTGTCAAGATATTCAGCGGTCTTCTTGCCGGGCTTGACACCGGGGATGAAGCCACCGTTCTTCTTCATGTCCTCTGCCATCATAGTGGGGTTCACTGTGACTGCAGTATAGAAATAGGTGAAGACGATGACCAGGAGGCCGAATACCAGGTTGTACCAGATTGTGGTGTAGCTGGAGAAGGCGGCTGCGATGCCACGGGTGGCGTCGTAACGGCCAAGCAGCATAGGGAACATCATCAGAGCCTGTGCGAAGATGATAGGCATCACGCCCGCTGCATTGATCTTGAGCGGGATGTACTGGCGGACACCGCCGTACTGCTTGTTGCCGATAACCCTCTTGGCATACTGTACAGGAACCCTGCGGACAGCCTGCACAAGGGCGATAGCGGCAATGATGACCAGCACCCATACAACCATCTCTACGATGAAGAACATGGGACCGCCCACGCCGTTGCCGGTGAATTTCTGTCCGGCTTCAGCCACGAGGGCGTAAGGAAGACGTGCAACGATACCGATCATGATGATCAGGGAGATACCGTTGCCGATACCGCGGTCCGTAATTCTCTCACCAAGCCACATCACGAACATGGAACCGGCCATCAGGATGACGGTGGATATCAGGTTGAACATGAACGGGCTCCAGGTGACGGTGCGTGCTGCAGCGGGAATCATACCGGCCACATAGGCAGGACCCTGGATGGCGAGGATTGCCACGGTAAGGTAGCGTGTGATCTGGTTCATCTTGCGGCGGCCGCTCTCTCCTTCCATCTGCATTTTGCGGAAGGAGGGAACGAACATGCCCAGAAGCTGGACCACGATGGATGCCGAGATGTACGGCATCACGCCAAGTGCAAATATCGAAGCGTTACCGAAAGCGCCGCCGGAGAACATGTTAAGAAGCCCGACGAGGCCTTCCTGGGTGCCGCTGATACCGCCTTTCAGTACCTCGGGGTCGAGGCCGGGAAGGAGGATGAAGCTGCCCAGACGATAGATCAGCACAAGCAGAATCGTGTAACCGATTCGCTTGCGCAGCTCTTCGATGTTGTAGATATTGCGAATTGTCTCAAAAAACTTCTTCATCGCCTGATTACTCGATTACGGTTGCTTTACCACCGGCCGCTTCAATCTTTGCGATGGCGCTCTTTGAGAATGCGTTGGCCTTGACCTCGATGGCGGCGGTGATTTCACCGTTACCAAGAACCTTCACGAGGTCACCCTTGGAGGCGACGCCCGCTGCGATGAGGGCCTCGATGTCGAACTCCTTGGCGCCAAGCTTTTCGCTCAGTGCCTGGATGGTAGCGACGTTGACAGCCTTGTACTCAACGCGGGTGGGGTTCTTGAAGCCAAACTTGGGAAGACGACGCTGGATAGGCATCTGGCCGCCTTCGAAACCAACCTTGTGCTCGTAACCTGCACGTGCCTGGGCACCCTTGGTACCACGGGTGGCGGTGCCACCTTTACCGGAACCCTGGCCACGGCCTACGCGCTTGCTGTTATGGGTAGCGCCCTTTGCGGGCTTCAGATTTTCAAGTTTCATCTCTTCTGTCCTCCTTAGTCAATTACTTCATAGGAAACCAGGTGCTGGACCTTCTCGAGCATACCGCGGGTTATGGGGGTATCTTCTACGATTACGGTCTGGTGCATCCTGCGGATACCGAGAGTCTTCAGGTTAGCGATCTGACGCTTGGTCTCTCCATTCTTGGAGCGGACCTGGGTAATCTTAAGCTTTGCCATATCTCTCTGAGTATTAACCGTTAAACACTTTGTTCATGGGAATGCCACGAAGGCCGGCCACGGTGTATGCGTCACGCATTTCGGTGAGGGCCTGGATGGTAGCCTTGACCAGGTTGTGAGGGTTTGAAGAACCCTTGCTCTTTGCAAGGACGTTCTGAACACCTGCGCTATCGAACACGGCACGCATGGCGCCGCCGGCCTTTACACCGGTACCGGGTGCTGCGGGCTTCATGAAGACCTCAGCGCCGCCGAAGCGGGAGACCTGCTCGTGAGGGATGGTGGTGTTGATGACGGGAACCTTCACAAGGTTCTTCTTTGCATCCTCGACGCCCTTGGCGATGGCGGCGGTAACTTCGTTGGCCTTACCAAGGCCGTAGCCTACCACACCGTTCTCATCACCTACCACGACGATAGCTGCAAAGCGGAAGTGACGTCCGCCCTTGGTGACCTTGGTAACACGGTTGATTGCTACCAGTCTGTCCTTGAGTTCAAGGTCAGAGGTCTTAACTCTTTTTACGTTTGAATTTGCCATAGTAGTATAATGATTAGAATGTGAGGCCGGCTTCACGAGCGGCGTCTGCCAGGCTCTTTACCCTGCCATGGAAGAGATAACCTCCGCGGTCGAAGCAGACTGCGGTAATACCGGCTGCCAGTGCGCGCTCAGCGATAGCCTTGCCCACGATGGCTGCGGTTTCAGTGCCGTTCTTGCCTTTGGTTTCAGCGGCAAGGGCCTTGTCGTTGGAGGCGGCTGCAACGAGGGTCTTGCCCTCGAGGTCGTTGACCACCTGGACGTAGATCTGCTTGTTGGAGCGGAAGACGACCATGCGGGGACGCTCTGCAGTACCGTTGACATGCTTGCGGATTCTGTAGTGAATCCTTCTTCTTCTTTCAATTCTGTTGAGTGCCATAACTTTATCCTCCTATTATTTGGCCGATGCGGTCTTGCCAGCCTTGCGGCGGAGCTGTTCACCGACAAATTTGATACCCTTGCCCTTGTAAGGTTCGGGACGACGGAATGAGCGGATCTTGGCGGCTACCTGGCCGACAAGCTGCTTGTCTGCGCTCTTGAGGATGAGAAGCGGGTTCTCGCCCTTGCGGACCTGAGGGGTCTCTGCGGTGATTTCCTTGGGGAGCATGATCTGGATGTCATGGGAATAACCCACGGACATGGTCAGAAGCTGGCCCTGTGCAGCCACGCGGTAACCCACACCCACGAACTCCTGCTTTACGGTGAAGCCTTCGCTCACACCCACCACCATGTTGTGGACAAGGGCGCGGTAGAGGCCGTGCATGGAGCGGAAGCGAGGGAGGTCGCTGGGACGCTCGAACTTGATTTCATTTCCCTCGATGGTGACCTTGATGTCCGGATCTACTTTCTGGGACATCTCGCCAAGAGGGCCTTTCACCTTCACGACGTTGCCTTCAAGGAGCTCAGCCTTGGTACCGGCGGGAAGGACTACAGGTAATTTACCGATTCTTGACATAATTTAGTTTCGTTTGAACGATTAGTAAACGTAGCAAATAACTTCACCGCCTACGCCAAGTTCCTTGGCTTCCTTGTCGGTGATGACGCCCTTGGAAGTGGACAGGACAGCGATACCCAGGCCGTTGAGGACGCGGGGCATGTTTGCCACGTCAGCGTACTTGCGGAGACCGGGAGTGCTTACGCGGACGATGCTCTTGATGGCAGCGGCCTTGGTCTCGGGATGGTACTTGAGGGCGATCTTGATGGTATTATAGGGAGTTCCTTCAACCACCTTGTAGCTGAGGATGTAACCCTTTTCGCACAGAATCTTGGTGATGGCCACCTTCATGTTGGAGGCGGGGATCTCGACTACCTTCTTTCCTGCGAGGTAGGCGTTACGGATTCTGGTCAGATAATCTGCAATAGGATCAGTCATTTTCTTCTTCTTTAATAGTTATTACCAGCTTGCCTTCTTAACGCCGGGGATGAGACCCTGGGAAGCCATCTCGCGGAACTGGATACGGCTGAGGCCGAAGTCACGCATGTAACCCTTGGGACGACCGGTGAGGGAGCAGCGGTTGTGGAGACGTACGGGGCTTGCATTCTTGGGGAGCTTGTCAAGGGCGGCGTAATCACCGGCCTCTTTCAGGGCAGCCCTCTTAGCAGCGTACTTTGCAACTAATTTCGCGCGTTTTACTTCGCGGGCTTTCATTGATTCCTTTGCCATGCTGTTATCTTAGTTATTGTGTTTCTTGAAAGGAAGACCGAAGGCCTTGAGGAGGGCGTGAGCCTCTTCGTCAGTCTTGGCGGTGGTCACGAAAGTGATTTCGACGCCGTGAATACGGGGGTTCTTGTCGATTTCGATTTCCGGGAAGATGATCTGCTCCTTGATACCGAGGGTGTAGTTGCCCTGACCGTCCATCTTTTCGGAGATACCGTTGAAGTCGCGGATACGGGGAAGAGCTACACGGATAAGGCGCTCGAGGAACTCGTACATGCGGACGTCGCGAAGGGTAACCTTTGCGCCGATGGGCATGCCCTTACGGAGCTTGAAGTTGGAGATATCCTTGCGGGAGTTGGTGATGACCGCCTTCTGGCCGGCGATGATGGAGAGTTCCTCTGCGGCCTCTTCGACCATCTTCTTGTCCTGGGTGGCGTCACCCACACCTTCGTTGAGGGTAATCTTTACAAGGCGGGGAGCCTGCATTACGGTATGATAGGAGAACTGCTTCACAAGGGCGGGTACGATTTCCTCCTTGTAGACCTTCTTGAGATCCGGGCAGTAGCCGGTAGGAAGGGCCTGAGCCTCTGCGGGTTTGTTTGCTTTCTTTGCCATAATTACTTAATCTCCTCTCCAGTTGTTTTAGCAATACGGACTTTCTTTCCGTCAACTACCTTGTGGGCTACCTTGGTGGGCTTGCCGGCGGCGTCCATGAGCTGGACGTTGGAAATGTGGATACCGGCTTCCTGCTTGAGGATACCACCCTGGGGGGCCTTGGAGTTGGGTTTGGTGTGCTTGGACACCATGTTAACGCCCTCTACAATCACGCGATCCTTGTCGCGAAGGACCTCGAGGACCTTTCCGGTCTTGCCCTTGTCGTTACCGGCATTTACATACACGGTATCGCCTTTCTTAATATTGAACTTTTTCATAATTCTGTCTGTCATTAAAGGACCTCGGGTGCCAGTGAAACTATCTTCATGTAGTTCTCACGGAGCTCGCGGGCCACGGGACCGAAGATACGGGTGCCGCGGAGTTCGCCTGCGCCGTTCAGGAGGACACATGCATTCTCATCGAAACGGATGTAGGAGCCGTCCGGACGACGGATTTCCTTCTTGGTGCGGACGATGACGGCCTTGGTGACGGTACCTTTCTTGATGTCGCCTCCGGGGATGGCGCTCTTGACGGTAACGACGATGGTCTCGCCGATGGTTGCATAACGATGGCGGGTACCACCGAGGACACGGATGCAGAGGACTTCCTTTGCACCGCTGTTGTCAGCAACCGTTAAACGTGATTCCTGCTGTATCATAATTACTTGACTTTTTCTACGATTTCAACTAATCTCCAGTTCTTGGTCTTGCTGAGAGGACGGGTCTCCATGATGCGGACGGTGTCGCCCTCGGAGCATTCGTTCTTTGCATCCTCAGCAACGAACTTGGTGGTCTTCTTTACGAACTTGCCGTAAATAGGGTGCTTTTCGTGTGTCTCAACGGCCACGACGATGGTCTTGTCCATCTTGTTGCTGACCACAATACCTACTCTTTCCTTACGAAGATTTCTTTCCATAGGTGGGTACTTTCTTTAGTTCTGCTGTTTCTCTTTCTCTGCCAGGATGGTAATCATGCGGGCGATGTCCTGACGGGTCTTTCTGATCTTGGAAGTGTCCTCCAGGGGGGAGATTGCATGATTGAGTTTCATGGTGTCGAGGTTGTTTTTCTCGACTTCAATGCGGTCGCGAAGATCTGCGACGGACATTTCACGTACTTCTGCTACTTTCATTTTTCTTCCTCCAGTGTGATTATTCTTCTACATAATCCCTCCGGACCACGAACTTGGTGGCGACGGGGAGTTTGTTAGCGGCAAGACGCATTGCCTCTTTTGCGGTGGCGAGGGAAACGCCCTCTGCCTCGAAGAGGATACGGCCGGGGGTAACGGGAGCTACGAAGCCCTGAGGGTCACCCTTACCTTTACCCATACGGGTATCGAGCGGCTTTGCGGTGAACGGCTTCACAGGGAAAACACGGATCCAGATCTGACCTTCACGGTTCATGCGGCGGGAGATGGCCTGACGGGCTGCCTCGATCTGCTGGGCGGTAAGCCAGCAATTCTCAAGGTTCTTGAGGCCGAAAGAGCCGAATGCGAGCTGGTTTCCACGACCGGAATTGCCCTTCATGCGGTTTTTCTGTTCCCTTCTGAATTTTGTTCTTTTAGGCTGTAACATTGCTTTAATGTTTAAATAATTTCCTTATTTGTCCCTAACTTATTGAAACTCAGCTGGTTGGGTGCTTTTTGCTCCAATTTGGGGATTGCAAAGTTACAAAAAAATTCCGAACCGCCAAACTTTTTTACACTTTTTTTAAACATTTTCGACCGCGCTTTTTGACAGCTAACTGCGCGGTTTTTCCGCAAGTTACGCTCAGTGTTGAAAAAAAGTTTGCCCACTTTTCGACCGGAGCTTATCTCCATTCTGCCGCACTGCAGCACCGCCCATCCCTCCGGGAGTCCCGCCGTCCGCAAAAACGCCCGTTTTCAGGGACGAACCGGGCAAAAACAAGTCGCCGTCCCTAAATAAGGGCATTTTCAGGGACGGCTACCTTATTATTATAATATCAGCTGATTCCTTCCTGCGCCTTCCACTCCGTGGGAGTGAGGCCGGTCTGGGCCTTGAAGGTGCGGAGGAAGGCGGTGCGGGAGGCGAAGCCGGAGGCCTCGGCCACGTCGGCGTGGACCATTTCCGGGTGCTCGCGCATAAGTTTCTGGGCGTATCGTACGCGGTATCCACCAATCATCGTGGCGAAATTGTCTCCGGAGAGATTGTTCACCAGGAGACTCACGTAAGTCTGGTTGGTGGCAAGCTCCTGAGCGATATCTGCAACCCGGAGGTCCTTCCGGAGGAACAGTTCCTTCTCCTGGATGACGCGGGACATCTCCTCCATAAGGTCTTCGTTCAGCTTCTGCTGCTTTTCAACAACTTCCGCCGATGATGGTTTCCTGCGCGTTACAATAAGGACGATGACTCCGGCCAGAAGCAGGACCACCCCCACGATGGCCCATACCGGCACGCCAGCCCTATGGTAATCTTCCGTGTGGAAGAGGTAGACATCGGCATAGGGATGGAAATTGTCGTCGGTGACTATGTCTGCTCCCTCGGCCTGGGCAACGCCGCCTGCAAGGAACATTTTCCCGCCGGGAAGAAGCAGCGCCCGGGCCTTGGGGAATTCCTCGGAGCCGTTCTCTGCATAATAGTATTGGACCGATGCCTTGCCACCGTCAAAGGTTGCGTCGTAGCTTATCCTGGCAAAGTAAATGCGCCCGGGAACGTCAAAACCCTGAATCCAGGCTACGCGGGCGGAGCGGTCCACCTGGGGCTCTCCGCTCCAGCGGATGCCATCTCCAAACGGACCGGCTTCCGGAATGGGAGACTCGAGTTCCAGCACGGAAAAATCTTCTCCCGAAACCTTCAGGATTGCCGCCCGGCCATCTGTGCGGCTGTAGGCCAATATAAGATAGGTATAGTCTGCGATTTTGAACTCGTCGCAGGACGCTCCATAACCGAAGCAGGGAATCCACTGCTCCAGCAAGGGAACTACAAGCGGCGGGCCCTGGAGTCTGTCCACCGAGGTCCCGGCAAAATTGCCGTACGGATCCAAATAGCCGAGCAGGAGGACATCGTCCCTGGAACTGACAAGTATGCTGGGAAACGACCACCCCGGCTCCAGTTCTTTGATGGCTGAAAAACCTTCTCCCGGAGTATAGACCTCAATCCCGTCTGGTCCGTACCAGTTGCCGGCAATGAGGACGCGGCCGTCCGGCAGGAACTGGGCCGATGCCTGCGTGCGCTTCCGGTCCATTATGCCGATTGGGGAGAAAGTATGCGTGGCCGGGTCATAGATTTCCGCACCCCAGCTCTGGCCTATTCCAAAGGCTTCGGCGTGACCCCCGGCCATAAACAGCTTGCCATCCGGCAATTGCGCAAATGCACCGCCGTCGTGGGGCCACGTTGTGGTAATGCTGTGCCAGGAGCCGCCCTTGTAGTACTCCAGCGTTTCCAGGGGCTTGTATCCGGTTGTGTGGCCGCCCACCACCGTGACTTCCCCGTTCAGAATGATGGTCTGGTGGTTGCCGCGGGGCGCTTCAAGCGACGGCAGCCGCTCGAAGGCAATCTTCTTGAAGGATGCCTCCTGGGCGTTGACGCTTACGGGTAGAAGAGCCGTAAGCAGCAGTATGACAGGCTTTTTGTACACTTTTGCAAATATACTTAAAAAACATATTTGGGCGGGGGTGTTACATTTTTTTAAAGGTTTTGTGACGCAAGTTTCAACGAATGGGAACGGGTCGTACGCGCGTACGGGATATATTTGTACGCAAACAACGTAATTACACTTAATTATTGTATATGAACAGACTAACCCAAAAACTCTGGCGGAGCGCCCTGGTTCTGGCACTCCTGCCCGCCGCTCTTTGGTCCTGCGAAGAGGAAAATCCTATTCCGGACGTTCAGTTTTCGCTTAATCCGGCAGAAGTCACTCTGCCCGCAGAAGGCGGCCAGGCTACATTCTCTCTGGACGCCCCTGTTGCCTGGAAGGCATCGGCCCAGGCGGACTGGATCACCATCGACCCTTCCCAGGGCGATGCCGCAAAGGTTACCGTAACCCTCAAGGCATCTGCCAACGAGACCGGCGAGACGCGGTCCACCACGGTTACCGTATCGGCCACTGAACTGTCCCTTTCCGCGTCGGTGAAGGTTACCCAGCCCTCAAAAGAAACTCCACCGCCCACGCCTGGTCCTTCCATCAAGGTGGATCCCGCTACTGCAAGCGTTCCTGCCGAAGGATCTACGTTTAAGGTAAAGGTTACCGCCAACGTAGACTGGGCCGCAAGCGCAGACTGCGACTGGATTTCCATCCGCCCCACAAGCGGAGGCTCCGGAGATACGGAGGTGACCATTGTTGCCGCTGCCAATACGGAAGAGAAAGAGAAGACTGGCAAGGTAACTTTCTCCGGCAGCAATACCACCGCCATCCTGACGGTGGGTATCGAGCCATACGTTGCCGAGGTCATCGAATCTGACGAGCTTGGAACAATTGTGGGCGCCAATACAGGTGCAACCGTCAAATTCAGCGCAATCGCATACGCCGTTTCAGTTGACGGTTTCGTTGTGGACGATGGAACCACTCCGCTGTTTGTTTATACCGGCAGTGAGCCAAGCATCGATATCCTTGGAACCAAGATACAGGTGAGCGGCAAGCGCACGCAGATAAGGAACATCCCTTGCGTGGAGGCAACTGAATGGAAGCCCGTCACCGATGGCAACCATATCGGACAGCCATCCAGGGGACAGGACATTACCGGCAACCTGAGTTCTTTCACCTCTGACAAGATGGTGCTTACTTCCTTCACCGGCAAACTTGGCCTTACGGGAACGGACAATGTCTACACCCTTACCACCGACACCGGAAACGTCCATACACTGGCGCTCTTTATGCCCTCAGTCTATGTTCCGATGGTAGCTGAAAGCATTGTGGGAATGAAAGTCACGGTCAATGCATATTACTTTGGAAAGGAGAATGGCATGCCGTATTTCGTCCTGTACTATTTCTACAGTGATGAACCCGTGGACGAAAACGAGCAGTGGACCGTATGGGGCACCGTTGACGGATGGCAGTGGGACAAAGGCGGCTGGATGATGGACGCGGATTCCTACATCAGGACCGCGGTGGTTACCTACACCGAGGGCGAAGAGTTCAAGTTCCTGAACGGAAGGGCTTTCTATTCACTTGCCCCGGCCGGAAGCACATTTACCGCACAGGACGGAGTAACATATGAGCTCACGGAGTATCCGCTCAATTACGACGGATCCCAAACCACCATTGACGCACGGCAGTACGGCGGCAGCATTATGCTTCCGGAGGCCGGTCAGTGGACTCTCACGGTGGATATATCCACAAGGACCTTTACCGCAACCAAGTATGATCCTTCCGTGAAGGAGCCTGCACACGTCGCGGCCATTGACAAAACGGGTTGGGAAAATATGTATCTTTACGTATACTCCGCAACCGGAGCGGAACTCTGCGGTGCAAGACCCGGAGCGGAACCTCTTGTCACGCAGGATTACGAGGGCTATCCCCTCCGCTATTTTGAGATTCCTGCAGGTTTTACTCCCGGTGCATATACCCTGGTATTCTCAGATGGCAAGAATAACGCCGTTTCAAGGCAAAACGTTGAACTCAAACCGGGAGAGTTGGTCGCATTCGTGGTAACATCTACCGCTGTGGAAGATTACGAAGAACCTGACCCGGACATTGAGGCCCCCGATTACGATGAAGAAACTATCGACTGGAGCGTGGGCACCGTACTCTTTGAGGGAGAATACTCTGCTGATGTCACCGCGGAATCCATCGAGGCCCTCCATATCACGAATATGCCTACGGTTCACGCCGGGGATTTGATAAGGATTAAATACACCCTTCATGACCCTGCACAGTATGCGGATTTGCTGGACCAGTTCGGGATGAGTATGGACAACTTCTTCGGAGCTGTTTCAGTTGAGGATATAGGAAGATACACCACGTCAGGTTCCACAACCTGCAGCGCAAAGCATAAGACATACAGGAACAACGGCGCTATCGACGTGTATGTTTACGGCAGCGGTTCGGTCACATACAGGATTTCGCACGACGATGCCCAGGCCGTCAACTATTATGCGAACGAAATGAATTTGCTTTCTATGCTGGCGACCATAACAAAGGTGGTCCTTGTGCATTCGGAATAATAAATATTGATACTCTCTTACAGTAAAGCCGGCCCCGTTCTCGGGACCGGCTTTATGCTATCTGAAATACTTCTCCGGGACCACTATTTCCGGAGGATCTTCCCAGAAGACGGACCAGTAGAGGTTCCTGAAGGCCCCGGCTTTCCAGATCTGGACAAGCTCTTCGGTGTCGCGGTCTTCGCCTTCCGGATCATACTTGGACTTGAGGTCGTTCTCGAAGAGTTTGGCCACAGCCTGCCAGAAGCCGGCCGCCGCACCGCTCTTATACTCTTTGATCACGGTGTAGGGCGGCATGCCGGTTTCCCGGTCTATGAGTTTCAGGAGGAGGGCTCCCTGGGTGATGGTCATATGACGCAGAGCCCCTTCAAAATCCTTGAACAGGTCTTTCTGCACCTTATTAATATACTGCTCCCTCTGGAACTTGTTATAATTGTTGGCAGCGATGGTGCTGTCCACAATGCGACGCAGGCCGCCGGAGGCTTCCGCATACGGGTAAACCCTTGCGAAGCGGTAAACAAGCTTGTAGTATTTCCTCCACTCCTTCTCGCTTGTGCGGGCTTTACGGCTGAAAACCCAGATGGGCTGGATCTTGTCGAAGAACATGGTGTCGCCGTTCTCTATCTTAACCCTCATCCATTCTCCCTGGGGAACATTTTCCCGGGCCGCCCTTTGGGCAGTCATGGCCTGCTCCCTCTCGCGCGCCCGTTCCATAGCCTTACGCACGTGCCCCTGCGCACCAGAAGTGAGCGGGAGCAGCGCAAAAAGCGCAGTAAGTACTATTCTGACAAACGGGTTCTTCATTGCAAGGCTACTTGTCTGCAAAGACTTTGCCATTCTGCCCGTCAAACACCAGCCAGTTAGGCTTGGTAATCCAGTCTCCAAGAAGCAAAAGCCGGCCGGAGGGCTCTACGGGCATGTCCACGCGGGTGTGATAGTGGCCGAAGATGAAGAAATCGGCCCCGCCCTTGAGGCGGGAGCACCATTTCCAGAGGGGCTCGTCCTTGCCGCGGAAGAAATAGCTTACGTTCTTGGCAAGTCGTGATTTGCGGCTCCAGCCGTTGCCAATGGAGAAGGCTATGCGGGGATGAAGGGTGGAGAAGCACTTCTGCAGGAACCTGTTGTGGAAGGCCCAGCGCATGAGTTTGTAGCCATTGTCGCCGGGGCCAAGGCCGTCTCCGTGGCCAAGGCAGAAGCGCTTGCCGCCGATGGTTGTCACATGCGGCTGCTCCAGGACGGTCATCCCAAGCTCGCGGAAGTAACTGTAGGCCCAGATGTCGTGGTTACCAGTGAAGAAATACACCTTGACGCCGGCGTCCATGAGGTCCAGAAGGGCGGAAAACACCCTTACATAGCCCTTGGGTACCACGTCCTTGTACTCGTACCAGAAGTCCCAGATGTCGCCAAGGAGGTAGAGAGCCTCCGTCTCCGCGGCGGGAATGCCGTGCAGGAACTCCACAAAGCGGGCTTCTCTGCGGGCGGGGTTCTGCACCTGGAGGCCCAGGTGGACGTCGGAGACGAAGTATGTGAGGTGTCTTGGCATGCTAAGCAAAGAACATCAGGGCCATGGCCACCAGCAGGCAGTAAAGTGCGAACCAGGTGAGCTTGGCCTTACGCACGATGGCTATCATGACCTTGCAGGCGAAAAGACCGCTCAGGAAAGCCGCCACAAAGCCCAGCACAAGGGCCAGAGGGCCCACTCCGGCCCCAAAGGTCTCCGCTCCGGTAACCATCTTCACCAGATCCAGCCCCTGCTCCCCGATGATGGGAATAAGGACCATCAGGAAGGAAAACTGCGCCATGGAGGAGCGTTCAACGCCACAGATGAGACCGGTAGCTATGGTGCTTCCGCTGCGGGAAATGCCCGGGCATACCGCAAAAGCCTGTGCAACACCCACCACAAGGGCCTGCCACCAGGAAATGCCGTTACGGTACCGCTTTTCCGAATAGCGCAATTTAATATGCCTGCCTATATTGTCAGAGATTATAAGAAGGCTCGAAGTTATAATAAGACCCGTCGCTACAAGGGACAGGGATTCTCCGAACAGCCCGTCCACGAAATCCTTGAACAGGAAGCCCACGATGGCCACGGGAATGCAGGAGACAAGGATTTTGCAGATATAATCCGTCTCATCGTTGTATTTGAACTTGAAAAAGCCCTTCAGGAGCTTCCAGATGGCGCTCCAGAATACCACGATGGTTGCAATGACGGTAGCGAAATGCACCGTCACGGTAAAATCAAGGAAGCCTTCGGCGTCAGCTCCCACAATCTCCTTGAATATCATGAGGTGACCCGACGAGGACACCGGAAGAAACTCTGTCAAACCCTGTACTATTCCAAGGATAAAGGCCTGCCACCACTCCATAGGCTACTCCTCCTCCTTGTCCTTGAACCGGCCCATGATGGCAACTATCTCCACCACTATTCCGGCAACGATAACCAGCGGAGCCGCAACCAGGCGGCGCGCGTCGAACATGGCATAATTGAATACCTGGGGGTCCTTGGACCCGCCGCCGCTAAGTAGCAGGAAACCGGCCGCCATGACAATGAGGCCGGCCAGCATGAGCTTTATGCTTTTGGCGCTTAAGGCCATTTTTTCTGAATTCTTACCCATCAGTACGAATAAATGAGGTCACGATTGTACGCAACCAGACGGTTAACCATAAAATAAGTGCTTACACAGCAGATGAATACGCCCGCAACAAGCATTATTCCCATAACCACCAGCAGGGACTCCAGCGTGAAGATGGAGAAAAGCTGCGAGAACTCTCCCTTCAGGAAGAACAGCCCGCCAAGCAGAAGCAGGATGGCTATGAGTGCCGCAAAAAGCCCCTGCAGGGCCGCCCGGCCCACAAACGGAGCGCGTATGAACGCGCGCGTTGCGCCCACCAGCTGCATTGTATGGATGGAAAAACGGCGGGAGAAAAGGTCCAGCCGGACGGTGTTTGCCATGAGGACGAAGGAGATAAAAAGCAGCACGGCTACCAGCACCCCCAGCCCCAGGGTAATCTTTCCCAGGTTCTGGTTCAGGGCTTCCACAAGGGAAGTCTGGTAAACCACCTCGTCCACAAGGGGAGAGTCTGACAGAAGCTCCTGAATCACGGCCAGGCTGTCTGCCGATACATACGCCGCCTCCAGGCTCACCTCTACGGAAACCGGCACCGGGGCGGTCTCGAACACGTCCAGGAAGTCGCGGCCCAGCATCCGGGACATTTCTTCCATGCCCTCGTCGCGGGACACAAGGCGCGTGGCGCGTACGCCCGGAACGGCTGCTATGGACTTCTCATAAACAGTGGCTTCCTCCTCCGCCACATAGTCCTTCATGAGGACCTCCACCTGGAGGTTCTCCTTGAAGTAATCGCTTACCACCCTGGCGTTTACAAGCAGCATGGACCCGATTCCCACAAGGAGGAGGACCAGGGACAGGCTTATCACAGTGGATATCCAGGAACTTGCCAGACGGCGCTTTGTGACAGAGCTATTGCTGGAGGGCATAACACACCTAATTTCGGTCCAAAGTTACTTAAATGGGCGGAATAGTCAAAAAAAATTCGTAAATTTGTAAACTAAATGTTTTTTATAATGGAAGATTCCGCAAAGAAGATTCTTTTCGTCAACTCGGAAATGTCCCCCTATCTGCCGGATACGGACATCGCCACATTATGTCGCCAGCTCCCACAGGGCATCCAGGAGAGAAAGCGTGAAATCCGCGCCTTCATGCCCCGCTACGGCTGCATCAACGAAAGGAAAAACCAGCTTCATGAGGTTATCCGCCTGTCCGGAATGAACATCATCATCTCGGATGTGGACCGTCCCCTTGTGATTAAGGTAGCGTCTATTTCATCGGCCCGCATACAGGTATATTTCATTGATAACGAGGACTATTTCCGCAGGAAGCAAATCTACCGGGAAGAGGACGGTTCCTTCTTCAAGGACAACGGTGAAAGGGCCATCTTCTTCGCCCGCGGCGTCCTGGAGACCGTAAAGAAGCTCCGCTGGGCGCCGGACGTAATACACTGCTCCGGCTGGATAACATCGGTCCTCCCCCTCTACCTCAAAAAAGCGTACAAGGACGACCCCATCTTCGCCGGCTCCAAAGTAGTCCTTTCCCTGTTTGACGACGTCCCTTCGGAGGACCTCGCCCCCGGATTCAAGGACACCATCCTCTACGGCGGCATAAAAAGCAGGGATCTTCCCGAAACGGACACCGTCAACGGCACGTTCCTTGCAAAAATAGCCGCGCAGTACTCTGATGGCATCATACTGGGCAGTGGCGGCGTACCGCCGGAACTCACCGCCTGGTGCAAGGGCCTCGGAGTACCCATGCTGGACTATGACCCCGCCGCAATTGCAGACGGCAGCTACATGGACAGCTACAACGCTTTTTACGACCAGATTCTGAAATGAGAAAACTCATCTTCGCATGCGCAGCCGCAGCCCTTGCCGCCACCGCATGCATAAAAGTGGACAACAGTCTTGGAAGCGGCCTTGTTGACAAGAGCCTCCTCTACGACACATATACCGTGGAGTTCCCGCTCACCAACATCCAGATGAAGCGCTCGTCGGACCTTTCCGGCTACTCCTCCACCCGTGTGGTAGTTGGCGCCATCAGGGACGATGTCTTCGGCCTCACAACCCGCGAAAGCGCCTTTCCCCTTATCCCTGCCAAGGACACGCTGGACCTTGGAACCAATCCCCGGCCGGTGAGCTTCAGCATTTACTTCGCGGCAGACAGCGTCTCCTGCGCAGATGACTCCCAGACCCGCATAATGCAGAACATCTATGCGACGGAACTCAGCGCCGCCCTTGACCCCGAAAAGACCGCATCCAACACGGAAATAGCCCATTCAGAGGCGCTTATCACAGATGGCGTCCCCGTCTATAACGGCAGCGGTCCCATCCGCTTCACGTTCACCAAGGCCTTCGCCCAAAAGTACCTTGACGGCCTTAAGGCCCTTGCCCCGGACGGTGTCATGGTAAACCGCAAAGAGTGGAGCGAAGAGCAGATAGAAGCCCGCTACAAGGAATATGTGAGCGCTCTTCCCGGCATCCATCTCAGGACGGACGAGCCCTCCGGCAACGGCGGCCGCATCAACCTCTTCGGGCTTTCATCCCTGGATGTGGACTCGAACCAGAGTTTATACATCAACAATAACCTGGCAATCCTTTATTACACCAACGATGAAGTAGCCGGCAAGGACACAACCCTCGCTGTAGTCTTCTTCCCCGGAGAAATGAGCTTCCTGGATGAGGATTCTTCCATTGACTCCGGAACAAGGTTCTACCAGTTTGCCTTCAACCGCACCACCCACTCCTACCCGGAAGGCCCCGCCGGGGCACAGCTCCTGGTGGAAGGCGGCAGCGGCGTGAAGCCGGTCATGTCGGCCAAGGAGATATACGACAAGTCCAAGGCGGCCATCGAGGAAAAGGGAGGCAGCATCACCAATACAATTGTCACAAAGGCCACGATAGTCCTTCCGTACGATATGCCCGCGGACTACCGGGATATGAAATACTACCCCGGCATCCTGAGCCCCACCATCCGCCGCACCACAACAGGCGACGACGGTAAAACCACGGTCCAGTTCGCGGGACTTACGGACGCATCCGTATCCACCGAGAACCAGGGAGACATAGACCGCTACAACCTGGTCTACTCCCCGGACATCAGCTACCACGTCCAGGAAATCCTTAAAAGGACAGACCTTGACACGGCTGACGATGCGGACATCTGGTTCCTCACCATCTTCACGGAGCAGATTGCCCAGGCCCAGGACAGCGAGCAGAACGCCTACATGCAGCAGCTCATATATGCCGCATACTATAATAGCCTGTACGGCGGCGGCTACGGTTACGGGGGCTATGGCGGTTATGGCGGCTACGGCTACAACAGCTATAACAACTACTACACGTACGCCATGCTGGCCCAGATGATGTCTGCCGCCAGCCAGACCCAGTACACCACCAACACGGAACTGGACAAAGACCGTTACTACCGTGCCATCCTCTGCGGCCCCGACGCCGCCCGAAAGCCTTTCTTCCGCATAACCTTCGCGGTTTCCAAGAAGTAAGGCAGAGTGACTGTCCGAGAAAAAATAGCGCTCTTTCCACATTCCCCCGGCGTGTACAGGTACTATGACGCCGAGGGAAAGGTGATTTATGTGGGTAAGGCAAAGGACCTGCACAAGAGGGTGGCGCAGTATTTCGTGCCGCCGGAGCGCCTGAACACCAAGACCCGCATCCTGGTCTCCAAGATTGCCGATGCCCAGTTCTCCGTGGTGGACACGGAGGCCGATGCCCTGCTTCTGGAGAACAACCTCATAAAGCAGTACAAGCCAAAGTACAACATCCTTTTGAAAGACTCCAAGACCTATCCCTGGATATGTGTCACGGGGGAGGATTTTCCGCGGGTGTTCATTACGCGCCGTATAGAGAAGGGTAAAGGCAACCGCTACTTCGGCCCGTATTCCAGCGTAATGCACGCAAGGAACCTGGTGGATTTCTTCGGGGAGATTTACGCACTCAGGACCTGTACCCTCAAAATAACTTCCGAGGCCATCCTGCGCGGGAAATTCCGTCCCTGCCTGAACTTCCATATAGGCAAGTGCAAGGCTCCATGCGTGGGTAAAATTTCAAGGGAAGAGTACGACGGCTACATAGACGAGATAGTCCGTATCCTCAGCGGCCGCGGGAGCGATGTAATCAAGCATTACAAGGCCCTAATGGCAGAAGCTGCGGAGCGGCTGGACTTCGAGCAGGCGCAGGTGTACAAGGAGAAACTGGCCTCCCTTGAAAAGCATTACGCCAAGAGCATCATAACCCAGGCGCGGGACACGGACGCCGATGTCTTCTCCATGGTCTTCGACCTCAACGAGGCCTTCGGAAACTTCCTGCGCATACGAAGCGGAGCAATTGTGCAGTCCCTCAACCTTGGCTTCAAGAGTCAGATAGAAGAGACCCAGGAGTCCATGCTGGCCACTTTCATAGGCGAAATTGAAGACAAATTCGGGGATTTGTCCAAAGAAGTAATCGTCCCGTTCCTTCCGGACGTTGAGATTCCGGGGGTGGAATTCCGCATACCCCAGAAGGGAGACAAGCTTGCTCTTCTGGAGCTGAGCGCCAAAAACTCCAAGGAATTCCATTTCAACTCCCTCAAGCAGCGGGAACATACGGACCCGGACCAGTTCCGCCTGAGCGTGATGGAAGACCTTCGCAAGGCCCTTGGGATGACGGAGCTGCCCCGCCACATGGAGTGCTTCGACAACTCCAACATCCAGGGTACCAACCCCGTTGCCAGCTGCGTTGTTTTCCGTAATGCGGAGCCATCAAAGGCAGATTACAGGCGTTTCAAGATAAAGACGGTGATAGGCGCAAACGACTATGCGTCAATGAAAGAGGTGGTGAACCGCCGTTACTCCCGCATGCTGGCGGAGGCACCGGAAGATCTTCCCCAGCTCATTGTCATTGACGGCGGCAAGGGGCAACTGGAGTTTGCCCACCAGGCCCTGGCAGAGCTGGGGATCCTGGACAGGGTTACGGTAATAGGCCTTGCAAAGCGTCTGGAAGAGGTTATCCGCGTGGGAGACCCCTACCCGCTTTTCATAGACAGAAACTCCCAGGCCCTTAAGGTTCTTCAGCAGATACGTGACGAGGCCCACCGCTTCGGCATCACTTTCCACAGGAATCTGCGTTCCAAAGCGGCCATCCAGAGCGCCCTGCGGGAGATAAAGGGCGTCGGAGAAAAGACGGAGCAGCGTCTTATCCTGCACTATGGCTCGGTTGCACGCATTGCCGCAGCGCCCCTGGAAGAGCTTTCTTCGCTGGTGGGCGCGGAACTGGCGGTTAGAATACATGATTATTTGAAATGAACGACAAAAGATTCAACAAATGGTTCAGCGCGTTCATCCTCATCGGGATGACCGTGGTGACTTGTATCGTTACGGCTATCAAGCTGTCGAATGCTGGAAACGGAGAGCACCTGTGGCTTCTGTTAACTGCTTTTGGCTCGCTTATGGGCGTGCTGGCTACCGTATGCTCCGCAAACGGGTGGATTATCACCTTCCTGTTTGGCTTCCTTGACGTCACCATCTACGGCATATCGTGCTGGGTAAACTGGCGTGACGGCGGGTCTGGGCTGGGAAACGCCCTGCTGCATTTCGCGTATTTCGTTCCAATGCAGCTGGTAGGTTTCATCCAGTGGAAGAAACGCGGCGCGAAGGCATCGTCACAGGTCAGGGCCCGAAGGCTCACTCCGGCCATGCGCTGGGGCTGGTTTGGCATAACCGTGGCGGCCACAATAATACTATATATAATAATACTGCACTTCGACCGCTCCGCGGCTGAAGGCTTCCTTCGCGCAGCGGTGATTTTTGACGTGATTCCGCTTGTCTGTAACATCATAGGTCAGCTACTGATGTCCACCGCATACATGGAGCAGTGGTTCTTCTGGATTGCCGTGAACATCTTCTCAATATGCCTGTGGGTAACTTCTGACAAGTCCTTTGCTCCGGTTTACATTGTCAAATATGCGTTCTATCTGGTCAACTCAATCAACGGCCTTCGTATCTGGCTGAATCTGAGCAGGGAGGACAGGGTCTTGGAGAATTAAGATTTTTTATATAACTTTGCACGTTAATTTGCTGGTACGAAAAGTATTAAAACGTATTATAAACTTAAAACCTAAAGAGTATGACAAAGGAAGAAATCGTAAAGCAGGTCAAGGATATCATCGTTGACAAGCTTGGCGTCGAGGAAAGCGCAGTAACTGAGTCTGCAAGCTTCACCAATGACCTCGGTGCAGATTCCCTGGACACCGTAGAACTTCTCATGGAATTCGAGCGCGTGTTCGGTATCAAGATTCCCGATGAGGAAACCTCCGGCATCGCCACGGTTGGTGACGCCATTGCAAAGGTGGCTGAAAAGCTTGCCTAAAATAAGTAAATCATAAGAATAAGGTGACTCTCCGGAGCCACCTTATTTTTTATACACTCAAAGCCACACCACCCTGCCCTGAACACGGACCGTCCTTACTCTGCCAGAGCCTCGGCTACGGCTTCACCTATGGCGTCACCGCGGAGGTTTCTCTTCAGGATAGTTCCGTCGGGGCCGAAGAGGATGATGTGGGGGATGCCCTGGATGCCGTAGAGCTCAGTAGGGATACGCTGGGCGTTCATAATCTGGTTCCAGACAATGTTCTCTTCCTCTGCGGCCTGGATGGTGTCTTCAAGTTTATCCCATACGGCGACGCTTAGCATGTCGAACTTGTCACCGTGGAACTTGTCGTATACGGCACGGAGGTTGGGCATTTCCCTCCGGCAGGGGCCGCACCAGGAGGCCCAGAAGTCTACCAGCACGTATTTTCCTTTGCCTATGAAGTCCGAGAACTTGACACCGTCCACCTCGAAGTCCGTGAACATCATGCCCTCTGCGGTCTTGGAGGAAGAGTCGATGGCTTTTCTCATGGCCTTGACGCGGGGGTCTTCACGGAGCTTGTCCGACAGGCCGTCAATAAGGGAGAGCATCTTCTCATCGTCCTCAAGCTCTATGTTGGAGATGGCCATGAGGCCAAGGATATTGTCCGGATTGGCCTTGATGGTTTTCTCGAGGTAGGCGTTGAACTCCTCTTCCGCATCTTCATAGATGTCCTTTTTATCCTCTTCCGAGAGGCCCTCTGCGGACATCTTGGCGCGGAAATCGGTCATGAACTTGTCGTTCCAGTCCTGGTAGGCCACGAGGCGGGAGTGGACGCCGTTTTTGGAGGACGAGACAGCCACGCCGTCCTCGAAGTTTATCTCAATCCTGGATCCGTCGGCGACGAACTGCACCTGGCGGCCGTCGGAGACAGCGTATGCAAGAGATGCCACATCGGTAGGGATTTCTATTGAGAACTTGCCGTCCTGAAGGTCGATGGTCTTGTCAAGGTCCCCGGCCACTATCTGGACCTGTGTTTCGGTGGCGTCTGCGGGGAAGGAGCCGCTCACTTTGGTGATTTCGCTGGTACCGCAAGCTGCTGCGGCCAAAACTGCTGTTGCAAGAAGGATAATCTTTTTCATATAAGGTGTTTTAATGTGCAAATATAGTGTTTTTTACAGTTCCTCGTTAAATACAAATCCAACATAAACGGGCGATTTAAGGCCGATAGTATTGTAAAGGCCTTCTGAGCCTCCGTTGTACGCAACGCGTACGCCCATCTTGATGGTGTTGGCAATCATGAAGAGCTTCTCGAAGCGGAAAAGGAGGTCTGCACCCGCACTGTAAAGGTATTCCGTACTGTTGGGGACAAATAGGGAGAAATCCGCGAAAGGATTCACTTCCAGATTGCTCAGGTACATATAAGGACCCAAGGCACGGTCAAGGAACAATGTCGGCATGACATAATCCACGCTCATCCTTGCCGATGCCGGTGACATGAGAAGCATACTGGCGCCAACGCCCGTCTTCTCGAAACCTCGGGGCGCCATGTCCTCGAATCCCATGGCCCAGACATCCATTGGAAGCATGTACCCTATAGAACTGCCGGACGGGCGGGTATACCTGGATTCCTGAGTCCGGCTCTGCGCGGAGGCCGACAGTTTAAGGCCGTGCAAAGAAGCTATTCCCGGCAGATATGCGTATGCACCAAGGTAGATACCTGAACCAATCCCCTTTTCAAAAGGTGAAACCACAAATCTCAGCTCGCCGCCTGCGCCAAAACGCGGAATCACCTGAGAAGGCGCCATTGAACGCCTTGTGTCCGCCGTTACGCTGGCTACAAGCGAAGTGTTCATGGTGAACTCCCTGGCCTCTCCCGTTACCGAGGCCGATGGAGTCTCCGTTACACCGTCTGTATCATAGAATGTAAATCCTTCACCGATATAGTCGTTGCTGAATCTGAGCTTCAGGCTGGGCATAATGGTGGTTTCCCTGCCGCCGGACGAAAGGTTCAGCGGCACCGATGCGCCCACGTAACCGCCAACAAAAATACCATCCATGGGCTTCACTGTCAGGAAAGTGGAATCCTTTGCCGGGACAAGGCCGCGGGCAATAGCGGCATTTTCGCGGTCGCCGATGTCAAGGCGGAAGTCTATGACGGGATAGAGGCCGGAATACGTGAGGCTGGTGTGGAATCCCGCGGCGAATTTCTCATCGTCAAAGGGATTCGGATGGAGGGAAAGACCCATGGAGCCGGATACCGTGCCGGTAAGGTTCTGGAACATGGCCGTGGCGCCGAGGGTGGCCGTCTGATAAACGTATTCCGTCCGGGATGTATATTCACCCCAGTTGAAATATACGGGGAGCCAGGAGTGGATGTGTAAGAAGTTTGCCGGCTTTGAATACCTGGCTTTGACCGGCTCAACTGTTTCTGCCGGCTTTTCCGCAAAGTCTTTTTCCTGGACGGAAAGGATATCGGCAATTGGGTAGGCGGCATGGTCAGAAAGGCTGGCGCTGCGGGAAAGCGGCGCATCGAGGGTTGCCGGAATCTGGCCGGCGGGGCTGAGGGCCATGAAGCAGAGGGCATCGTCCCGGAAGAAGGGGTGGGAGACTCCGTGCCAGGTGTTGGTGAGCTGGGTAAGGGCTCCCGGAGAGTATGAGTAAATCTCGTTGGTGCCGGTCCTGTCGCAGGTGAAATAGAGCATGCCGGCACGGGAAATCAGGTTCTTGATTTTTACGGGAACAGGCGCCTCAAGGATCTGGACGGTGGAGAAGTCCGTGACGAAAAGTCCCATGCCATCGTCAGATATTCCGGTGAAGGCGACTCGGTCTCCCATGAAGGCCACTTCCGTAACCTGAAGGCCGTCAGGGGCAGTTACAGACATTATTTCACTGCCGTTTTCAATGTCCATAAGGGTGATTTTACTGCCGCCCTTGTCCGGGTATTCCGCTACGGCGAGAACTGTGCCATCGTCAGAAACGGCGGGGCTTACATACTTTCCGCCGGGGGTCAAGTCCTGAATCTTATTGCTGCCGGCCTTGACAAACCTTATGCGGGAAGTCTGGACCATGTCCCAGCGAAGGTCTGGAACGGTTTCGGCCCAGTAAAGGCAATCCGTGTGGGCGGAATAGGCAAGCTTGCTGTCCGCACTCATCGGTCTTATTGCCGTTACAGTTCCATCCGGAAAAATAGACACCAGTTCCTGAGACTTGTCCAAGGCAGTGCGGATGGCATAGACGTGGCCGTCCTTAGCCTGTACGGCGCCTCTGTAGATTGTGTAATACCTATTGGCGGGCGGCACCATGAAGAGCGTCTCCTGGAACGGAGACCTGGCGGCATCGTCCTGCTCCCAGACGCCCTTGAAGGTGGCGGCAATCTCTTCCCACGTGCCCTTGATCTTCTTGCCGGAGTATTTCTTCATGGTCTTCTGGACGGCGTTGAAGGCAAATGGTGACGTAAGGTTCCAGAGATAGTCACTCATGAACATGGTAGCGTCGTAATTGTACCTCATGCCGGCCACGGTCATGTAGCCGACCTTGTAATAATCCGGTGTATACCATCTCTGCGAGCCATAAAGCCAGCGGTACCAGTTTCTCATGTCGCCGGTAGCGAAGGACATCCTTATATATGAGAGGAAATCTGCCGTACGGCCGCGTCCGGACTGAGTGAGGGCTGTCTCCGTGACAACTGCATCGCCTTCCAGAAGGGCGCGGTTGGTATACATGGACCCCACGAACAGGGGTATCAATTCACCATACGGCCAGTATAAGTATTTCCAGGCACCCGCACGGCCAAACTGCATCTGCGCCACGTGCCTGTTCTCATGAATTGCAAGTATCTTTTCCCACGGCACTGGTGGCAGCGAAGAGTAGGCGTCCGGATAAGTATAGATATCCATGCGCCTTGGCGCCCACACCACGGCACCGTTGGATATGGCGGCAAAAGGATGCAGCACCACCGGCATGGGTTTCTTGTACTGCTGGTTAGGGAAGAACCCCGCCGAGTTCCCCACCAGCGGCCGGAACTGCTCCAGATAGCTTGAGTACACAAGTCCCAGGGAATCCATCCCCACGGGATAGATAACTTTATAATTTGACGATGTCAGCTTCTCCCACTTCGTTGAACCCTTCTCGCTTCCAAGCGAAGCAAACTGCGCCCTGCCCTCAAAGCAGAACACCGACAGCACTGCCAATACTGCAATTATCCTTTTCATGCCATAAAGTTAGCAATAATCCACGAAAAAACGAGGGTGGCCGTTTGGTCACCCTCGTCAGTAATACCCCTTTGGGGGATTGTCTTAGCGACGTTCGCCACGGCCTTCGCCCCTGCGGCCTCCACGGCGGCCACCGCGGTCTCCACCGCGACGGTCGTCCCTGCGGCCTGCACCGGGAGCAGCAGCGTTTGCTGCGTAACCGGCGTTAGGGCTGAGGTCCTGCTTGCCGTACTTCTCGCCGTTGCAGATCCAGACCTTGATACCCATGGTACCCATCTGGGTGTGTGCAACTGCCAGAGCGTAGTCGATGTCTGCACGGAAGGTGTGGAGCGGAGTCCTGCCTTCCTTGAACATCTCTGAGCGGGCAATTTCCGCACCGCCTACGCGGCCGCTGATCTGTACCTTGATGCCTTCTGCACCAACGCGCATTGCGGTTGCAATGGCCATCTTGATGGCGCGGCGATAGCTCACGCGGCCTTCAATCTGACGTGCGATGCTGTCTGCTACGATGGTAGCGTCAACCTCAGGGCGCTTCACCTCGAAGATGTTGATCTGAACATCCTTCTTGGTGACCTTCTTGAGTTCTTCCTTGAGCTTGTCAACTTCCTGGCCGCCCTTTCCGATGATGACACCGGGACGTGCAGCGTGGATGGTGACGGTGATGAGCTTAAGGGTGCGCTCGATGATGATGCGGGACAGGCTGGCCTTTGCAAGGCGGCTGCCCAGGTACTTGCGGATCTCGTAATCTTCGGCGATCTTTTCTGCGTAGTTACCACCTACCCAGTTGGAGTCCCAACCACGGGTAATGCCGATACGGTTGCTGATAGGATTTGTTTTCTGACCCATAGTTTATTCCTCCACTGCTTTTTTGACGTCAAGAACGATGGTAACGTGGTTGGAACGCTTGCGGATGCGGCCGGCGCGGCCCTGAGGGCACGGACGGATACGCTTCAGCGTGCGGCCTTCGTCAACCATGATGGTTTTGACGACGACGTTGCCGGACTCGAGTTCCTTGGTCTCGTCGGGATTCTTGGCTTCCCAGTTGGCGATGGCGCTCTTGAGGAGTTTCTCAAGATACTTGGATGCATCCCTCTTGGAATAGTGAAGAAGGTCCAGGGCGTGGTTGACTTCCTGACCGCGGACAGTGTCTGCGACAAGGCGCATCTTCTGCGGGGAGGTAGGAACGTCGTTAAGTTTAGCGATAGCGGTCTGCTTCTTGGTCTCTTTCAGGCGCTCGGCCATCAGTCTTTTTCTCTTTCCCATAATGTCAATCCTTTAAACATTACTTCTTATTGTTGCCTGCGTGGCCGCGGAAAGTGCGGGTGGGAGCGAACTCGCCCAGCTTGTGACCGACCATGTTCTCCGTAACATATACCGGAATGAACTTGTTGCCGTTGTGAACGGCGATGGTGTGGCCCACAAAGTCAGGGGAGATCATGCTGGCACGGGACCAAGTCTTGACAACCTCTTTCTTTTTGCTGCCGTCATTCATAGCGAGAATCCTGTTCTCGAGTGCTTCCTGAATGTACGGTCCTTTTTTAAGTGAACGACTCATAATCTGTTAGTTTATTCCGTTATTTCTTACGTCTTTCAATGATGAACTTGTTGGACACGGCCTTCGGGTTGCGGGTCTTGTAGCCCTTTGCAGGCAGACCCTTACGGGAACGCGGATGTCCGCCGGAAGCACGGCCTTCACCACCGCCCATAGGGTGATCGTGAGGGTTCATGACAACACCACGGTTGTGGGGGCGGCGACCCAGGTGACGGGTGCGGCCGGCCTTGCCGTAGCTTTCCAGATTATGGTCCGGATTGGAAACGGTACCGACGGTAGCGCGGCATGCAACGGGAACCATGCGGGTCTCACCGGAAGGGAGACGGAGGATGGCGTAGTTGCCTTCGCGGGCTGCGAGCTGTGCATAAGTGCCGGCGGAACGTGCCATGACGGCGCCCTGTCCGGGACGGAGCTCGATAGCGTGTACCAGAGTACCTACAGGGATGTTAGCCAGAGGCAGGCAGTTGCCAAGGTCCGGGGAAGCGGCGGGACCGCTCTCCACTACCTGGCCCACCTGGAGGCCGTTAGGAGCAAGGATGTAGCTCTTCATACCATCCTCATACTGGATGAGGGCGATACGTGCGCTGCGGTTAGGATCATACTCAATGGTGAGAACGTTGGCCTTGAACTCATCGCGGTTGCGGAAGAAGTCCACAAGACGGTACATTCTCTTGTGTCCGCCGCCACGGTAACGAACGGTCATCTGACCGGTGTTGTTACGTCCGCCGGAGGACTTGAGGGGTTCCAGGAGGGGCTTGTAAGGCTTCTTTGCGGTAATTTCCTCAAAGGAGCTGATGGCCTTGTTGCGCTGTCCGGGAGTAACCGGTTTGTATTTCTTGATTGCCATATTTAAGTTCCTCCTTTACTAGATGTTAGCGTAGAAATCGATCTTGTCTTCACCTGCAAGAGTGACGTATGCCTTCTTGAAGTGGTTGGTGCGACCGCGAAGAAGTCCGGCCTTGGTGTAGCGCTGCTTGCGCTTTCCGTGGTAGTTGAGAGTGTTGACCTCTGCTACGGAAACTCCGTAAGCCTGCTCTACGGCAGCCTTGATCTGGAGTTTGTTGGCCTTGCGGTCCACGATGAAACCGTAACGGTTGAGCTTTTCGCCCTCAGCCGTCATTTTTTCGGTTACGATTGGCTTAATTAAGATACCCATTTTCTTTTCTCCTTTACTTTACTCTTGCTGCGAGGATATCCTGGACACCGTCCACGAGCACCAGAGAATTGGCGTCCATGATGGCGTAGGTATTAATCTCGTCAACGGTGATGACCTTCACGTTGGGAAGGTTGCGGGACGACAGGAAAATATTGTCTGAATTCTCCGGGAGAACAAAGAGGATCTTGCGGTCACCGGCCTTGATGTTGGCAAGGATGGTGAGGAGTTCCTTGGTCTTGGGAGCATCCATGGCGAAGGGCTCTACAATGGTGATTGCGTTGTCGGCGGCCTTGTAAGAGAGGGCGCTGAAACGGGCGAGCTGCTTCACTTTCTTGTTCAGTTTGAAACGATAGTCGCGCGGCTTGGGACCGAACACGTTGCCACCGCCTACGAAGATACCGGCCTTGAGGGAACCGTGACGTGCACCGCCGCCAACCTTCTGGCGACCCAGCTTCTTGGTGGAATAGGCAACCTCGCTGCGATCCTTGGTGCGGGCTGTGCCCTGACGCTGAGCTGCGAGATACTGGAGGACGTCGAGATAGATGACGTGGTCGTTGGGCTCTACGCCGAAGACCTTTTCGTCCAGAACCACTTTCTTACCGGAAAGAGTTCCGTCAATCTTGTAAACAGATAATTCCATAATTAAGCCTCCAGAATTAAGTAAGAACCCTTGGCTCCGGGAACGGAACCCTTGATGACGAGCATGTTGTTTTCTGCGTCTACTTTGAGAACCTCAAGGTTGAAGACCTTAACGCGCTCATTGCCCATGTGGCCTGCCATACGCATGCCGGGGAAGACGCGGGACGGCCATGAGGACGCACCCATGGAACCGGGGTGACGGAGCCTGTTGTGCTGACCGTGGGTCTCTCCACCGACGCCGGCGAAGCCGTGACGCTTCACGACGCCCTGGAAACCCTTACCTTTGGAAGTACCGACAACGTCCACGAACTTCACATCATCAGTGATGACGTCTGCAACGGTGACGATGTCTCCAAGCTTGAGCTCTCCTGCGAAGTCTGCGGGGAATTCCACGAGTTTCTTCTTGGGAGTAGTTCCTGCCTTTTCAAAATGACCCTTCAGGGCCGCGCTGGTGCGTTTCTCTTTCTTTTCGTCATAGGCAAGCTGAACTGCTTCGTAACCATCGGTTTCCACAGTGCGAACCTGCGTGACAACACACGGACCAGCCTCGATGACGGTGCATGGAATATTCTTTCCATCAGCACCGAAGACGGAAATCATTCCGACTTTCTTTCCAATTAAACCAGGCATTGGTTGATGTTAATTAATTGTTTATTAATACTTTAACTCGCATTGTAGGCCACGTGGGCACAATTGCGGACCGCAAAGATACGGATAATTTCTTGATTTACAAAACTTTTTCAACAGGTTTATTAACAAAGAAATCGCCATTATACCTCATATAAATAATAATTGCTATATTTGCATGGTTAGTAAATACCTTAATTATATTATGAAACCCTCACCGACCAGGAAAAATTGGGTCAGGTACGTCTTGCAGTGGGGCGTACTGGCCGCTATAGTGTTCTTTGTTTCCGGGCTTGCAAAGCTCATCTTCACCAAGATGGAAACTCCGGACCCGGAGGCTTTCTGTCCCCTCGGCGGCCTTGAGGCCCTCGCCACTTACGGAGTCCGCGGCTCACTCCCCTGCAGCATGAGTTCCCTCCAGATTATCCTGGGAATCTGCCTTGCGGCCGCCGTGGTGCTTTTCAGCAAGCTGTTCTGCGGCTACCTCTGCCCGCTGGGCACGGTGCAGGACCTTCTGCTCAAGCTCCGGAAGGCTATCGGCCTTAAAGGAATCCGGATCAAAAACGGAAGCGTCGGGGACAAGATCCTCCGCATCGTGAAGTACCTCCTGGTCTTCTGGCTGTTCTATATGACCGCCACGGCCAGCGAGCTTTTCTGCAAGCACCTGGACCCGTACTATGCCGTTGCAACCGGCTTCAAGGGAGAAATCACCCTATGGATGAGCATTGTCACCGTGACGCTGGTGATTCTGGGCAGTTTCCTTATCGATATGTTCTGGTGCAAGTACCTCTGCCCGCTGGGCGCCATCTCCAATTCCCTCAAGTTCTGGGCGTGGATGCTGGGCCTGGGTGCACTATGGTACGTCCTGAAGCTCATCGGCCTTGCAACTCCATGGTGGGTCCTTCTGGGCGTCCTCTGCCTGGCCGGTTATATCCTTGAAATAGTCAGCGGCAAACCAAAGCTCCAGCTCCTTCATATAATAAAGGACGATTCCCGCTGCTCCGGATGCGGCCTCTGCAACCGTGAGTGCCCTTACGGAATTGACATCGCCTCCGCACATGGAAAAGTCACCTGCGTGGACTGCACACTTTGCGGCCAGTGCGTGGGCGCCTGCAGCAAGGACGCACTCGCCGTGGGCGTTTGCGACAAGGCAAAGGGCGGCTTCTGGAAGTACGTTCCTGCCATCATCACCGTGGTCCTCGTGGCCGCCGGCATATGGATTGGCTCCAACGTGGAACTCCCCACCATCAGCGAAGAGTGGAACATGGAAAACGTGGACGCATCGACCTTGAAGAGCTTTGACATGGGCCCCCTCCGTTCCGTCAAATGCTTCTCCAGCTCCATGGCCTTCAAGGGCAAGCTCACGCAGATTCCCGGCACACACGCCGTGAAGACCTACGTGGGAAAGCACCGCGTACACATCACGTACGATCCCGCCGTCACCACCCCTGAAAAGATTCAGGAAGCCATATTCGTCCCCACCCGCTTCAAGGTGAACCAGCCTGCCGTTGATTCCGTAACCCAGGTGAAGAAGGTCACCATCCACACGGAGTACATGCCCGACAGGATGGACCTCAACAACTTCGGCATGCAGCTCCGCCTCTCCGGCAAGAAGATTTACGGCGTTGAGAGCCAGTTCTCCTGCCCCCTCACCGTCCACGTTTACATGGACACCGAGGAAGAGGCCGACGCCGCCTGGTTCAAGGAAATGGTCCAGAAAAAGACCCTGGAAATGCCCGTCCACGGCGGCGGAACCAAGGTCACCAAGCTTAACTTCAAGTTCGTTGACATGGTTCCCGGAGAGGAATTCATCCCTGTTGCCGATTACGTCCACCATATGTTCAACCCCTTCAAGGCGGAGTATAACGGCAAGTATGACGACGGCATCAAAAAGCGCGTCCTGGTGTACGAGGGTAAGCCCCAGTTCATCTACGAGGTGGCCAATCCCGGCTACGACAAGCCCATCATCACCCGCAACCTCCCCTTCCTGAGCAACCATCTGTCCAGGGAGGAAGGCGTCATCGGGATGTACCTCAACCTGAATGAAGACCTCGTCCCCGCCATCCAGGTCCGTTTCGCCGCCCCCTGCACCGCAGACCGCATCTGGGAGCTCATGACCATGGAGACCTGGACCATCACCTACAAGAATGACGATGTCCGCGAGGAAGGCGCCAAAATTGCCTTCAAGACCCCCGGCATCGTAAAACCTTATAACAAATAATACCAACTTTTGGGGATTTCCCAAGCCGGCTCAACTCCGTACCTTTGTATTCCTTCAACGATGCACAGAACGGTCCTAATACTGCTGTTTATGGCTACAGCCCTGCAGGCTGCCGGCCAGAGCCGTGTGTTCAAAGGAACCGTCGTGGACAAACGGACCGGTGAACCGGTAGAGTTTGCCACGGTGCTCATAAAAGCCACCGAGCAGTGGTCCGTCACGGACGAGAAGGGACGATTCTCAATCGGCAGCATTTCCGTTGCCGCCAGCCGCGTTGAGATTGCTTCGCTTGGATATGTTACGCTGAAGCGGGAGATAAAGTTTGACAAGGCCACGACGGAAGAGACATTCCTTCTTGTGGAGGACAACCTCACCCTTGAAAGCGCCGTAGTCACCGCGCAGGAAAACGCCAACTCCGCCACCACCTCCAGGACCATAGACAAAACGGCCCTGGAGCACGTTCAGGTGATGAATGTGAGCGATATTACAAGTCTTCTTCCGGGAGGTGCCACTGAGAACAACAGTCTTATTAACCAAAGGCAGTTCAGCATCCGTGCCGGCTCCGGGTCAGAGAGCGGCAATGCCTCCTTCGGTACTGCCGTGGAGGTAGATGGCGTACGCCTTTCCAATAACGCATCCTACTCTGACCTGAACTCCAGCACAAACCTGAAAGGCGTATCCACCAACAGTATAGCCTCGTCCAATGTCGAGTCTGTGGAGGTGATTACCGGCGTGCCTTCCGTGGAATATGGCGACATGACATCGGGTGTTGTCAAGATTAACACCAAGAAGGGCTTAACACCGTGGCAGATAACCATGTCCACCAGCCCCAAGACAAAACAGGTCTCTGTGAGCAAGGGTTTCGCCCTGAGAAATATACGAAGAGGAGTAAATATTGGCGTTCTGAACACAAGCGCGGAATATACCCGTTCTGTGGGAAACCAGATGTCGCCATACACCTCATACGACCGCAAGCAGCTATCGTTAACCTACAGCAATTCTTTCGGGAAAGCCCGACCCGTCCGTTTCACCGCAGGAATAACCGGTAATCTTGGCGGCCTGGATGATAAGGCTGATCCCGACAAGATGATTGGAACCTTTTCCACATCTAAGGACAACACATTAAGAGCAAATATCAACGCCAACTGGCTGCTCAGCCTCCCATGGATAACCAACGTTGAGCTGAATGCCTCAGGATCCATTAGTGATCGCCTTGTACGGGAGAACCAGAATTACCGCGGCACGGTCACTACCATAGCGCTTCATGCCAGATCTGTCGGTTATTATATGTCCGCACCATATTCAGAAGAGGGGAACAATCCCGTAGTCATGATACCGCCTGGAACATGGTACAACGTAATGGCGGTCGATGACAGGCCTGTAACGGCGAAAGTGTCCCTCAAAGCCAACTGGGCTACACATTGGGGCAACGTGGGCAACAAGATAAAACTTGGCACAGAATGGAATTATGACCACAACATGGGAATAGGGCAATATTCGGAAAATCTTTCAAGCGCTCCTACATACCGTGAATACAGATACTGCGATAATCCTTCCATGAACAACATCGGTTCTTTCGTGGAAGATAATATCATGGTGCCCATCGGCTCCGGACATCTCAACCTGATAGCCGGAGTGCGCTCCGACATTACCAGCATCAAAGGCTCCGCTTACGGAACAACCTCAAGCGTCTCCCCCCGTTTCAACATCAAATACACAATCCTTAACCCTCAGACGCGCAAAGACCGCTTTTTCCGCGAACTGGCTTTCCGAGGCAGTTGGGGCGTGGCGGTGAAGCAACCGTCTTTCTCCATCCTTTATCCAACCCCGACATACCTGGACATAAATGTCTTCACATCTACCGCATCTGCAGATAATACAGTCTATCGCGCATATTATGTTCACCCTCGGGCAATAGAATACAACGCAAATCTCCGCTGGCAGAAAAACAAACAGGCAGAGTTGGGAGCAGATATGAACCTTGGCGGAACCCGTATCTCCCTGGCCGCTTTCTATAACCAGACTCTTGACTCTTACAACATTAAAACGGAGTACGAGCGCTTTACCTATAATTATACAAGCACATCCGCCGTTCAGGGCCTTTCTATCCCGGCCGGGGACAGAGAATACTCTATCGATTCCGCCACCGGCATAGTTACAGTCAGTGATAAAACCGGCGCCATTCCTAACCAGGGTATAACACCGGCAATAAAAAAACAGTTTATTCCCAAACGTTTCGCGGATAATGCAAATTCCCCTATATCGCGCTACGGCCTGGAATGGGTAGTGGACTTCTCCAAGATCGAGGCAATCGGCACAACTGTGCGCATTGACGGAAGCTATTATGCCTACAAAGCATTCAATACTGACATGGAGGCATATTGCAACTCTACGTCAACGGGGGCCGATAAAGAACCGTTCCGCTATATAGGTTATTTTTATGGAGGTCATAGTGTTTCCAATGGTTCTGAGACCAGAACTGTTCGAAACAACATAACCATCTCTACACATATTCCCCGCGTGAGAATGATTCTTTCCCTAAAACTGGAATCCTGCCTACTGCGTTACGCACGTTCATTAAGCCAGAGACAAGACGGTACTCGAACATATGTTCTCAAAGACCTTTCCGACCTTCTCAGCTACGACCCTTCGGTTTCAATCTATGACGGAGACAATTACACCGTTACTTTCCCCGATTACTACGTGAGCTATGATGATCCCGGCACAAAGATTCCATTTCTTGAGAAACTCCGCTGGGCCAAAGAAAATGATGCCGCACTGTATTCAGACCTGTCTACAATACCGGTCTCTCAGAGTTACACCTATACATTCGGAAAAGATTACATCTCCCCTTATTTTAGTGCCAATATAAGCGTAACAAAGGAAATAGGAGATATTGCCTCCATATCATTCTACGCAAATAATTTCCTTAATAACATGGGGCAGGTATACTCTTCTAAAACGGGTAATTACAGCTCCGTGACATCATATATCCCCATCTTTTACTATGGCCTGACCTTAAGACTCAAATTTTAACCCAAATTATTTGTATTATGAAAAAGATTTTGTCTTTGTTTGCAATCACTGCGCTCTGCCTGAGTGCCGTGAGCTGCGAAGATCTCTTCAAAAAAATTGAGGAGATTGTCCCCGTACCCGTTGCAGTCCAGCTGGTCTGCGAAGGAGAAGCCTTCCCCGTGGCGGACATTACCGTCACTATCGCCGACCAGGCCGGTACCTTCTCCGTGGAAGAGAAAACCGAAGAAGGTGGTATTGCCATTTTCTCCGTCAAGCCCGGCATATACACGGCCTCTGCAACCTACACTACCAGCGAAAACGGACAGCGCCTGGCCTACACCGGAGCAACTGCCGCCTTTGAAGTAAGTTTGGCAAACGCATCTGAAGAGCCCGTCCAGCTTGATCTCAAGAAAGTAGCTTCCCAGCAGATAGTAGTCAAGGAACTTTACACTACCGGATGCCCCAGCAACGACGGCTCCTCCAGCACCGCAAACGATGCATACGTCATCCTTTATAACAACTCCGATATAGATGCCGATGCCTCAAACGTGGTCTTTGGCTTCCTCGCTCCCTACAATGCACACGGCACAAACAAGTACTATGTCGGTGGCGGCGAAGGTGAAGAGCCCTCGCATCTTCTCTATGAAAACGACAGCTGGATTCCTTCATACGGTGCAATTTGGTGGTTTACCGCTCCCGTGACCATTCCCGCCTACTCCCAGATTGTCGTTTCCATCTTCGGAGCCATTGATTTCACCCAGACCTATACGAATTCCGTCAACCTTGCCAATCCTGAATACTATTGGATGTCCAATTCTGAAATCAACCCTCCGTATACCAACGCCAAGTACACTGCATCTGATGTAATTCCTTCCGACCACTATCTGACTTGCTCCCCGTTCACACAGGGAAATGCATGGGCTATTTCCAATATGTGCCCCGCGTTCTTTATCGGCAATATGCCCAAGGCGGAGGTCGAGGCTCTCAGCAAGAATACCGAGGCTTATGACCACACCCTTGGCACATCGGCCGCAATGAACGTGGTCAAGTTCCCCAAGGCGAATGTGATAGGCGCCGTAGAAGTTTGGTCCAGCGCCAACATAGAAAAGAGCAACGTCCGCTTCCCTTCAGACATCAACACCGGATATGTCGCAATTGCCAATAAGCTTGGATACACGGTTTACCGCAATGTTGACGCCGCCGCTACCGAGGCGCTTCCGGAGAACGCCGGCAAGCTGGTCTATAACTACGCCGGAGCTCTTGATGAAGCCGAAGGCATTACCGGAGAAAAGGGTATTGATGCCGAAGCCTCAATTGCAAATGGTGCACATATCATTTACAAACAGACCAACAACACTGCAAACGACTTCCACATCAGAAAAGTTTCTTCCCTGAAGTAAAGAATCTCTCCTATGAGAATTCGCAGCATCTTAATAGCCGTGAGCATCCTGGCCGCAGCGTATAGCGCCGCCGGCCAGGATAACTCCGGCATTAAAGATTATGCCCTTGCCAGAGACTGCAATCCGTATCTGTTCCTTTCCAACAGTGCCTTTCTGGACACATTCCAGGGCCGCATTGCAACAATGGACCTGACCGGCAGGAAGGAAAACGGAAAGCTTGTATCCCTGAACCAATCTCCGGATAGTTATACTGTAGGAGCCGGCACAGAGTCATTTTTACGGCTGTCCCGCAAGCTCACTTTCTTTGGAAAAGTGCGCTGGCAGTACTTCTCCGGAAAGGAAATGGGCGGGCAGGTTCTCATAAATCCCGGATACAACCCTGTAAATTTCCTGGAGAGTACCGAAGACACAAAAGGTATCAAAAAACGCGAGACTTACAATTTCCGCGGCGGCCTTTCGTACAAACTGGGAAATCGCTGGGCGGCTGGAATTGATTTGGATTATACATCGGCCGACCAGACCAAAATCAAAGACCCGCGTTTTTCCAACATCTGGATGGATGTAGACCTGAACACGGGCATTAGTTTCAAGGCTGGTGAGCGCCTTATGCTTGGGGTCTCGCTGAAATACCGGAACACTATTGAAACTGTAAAGGGCGGTATTTTCGGAACCACGGACAAGCAGTATTTTATTCTGACAGACAAGGGAGGCTTTTTGGGAACACGGTCAGAACTTGCCGGAGACTACAACTACCTTCCGGATAACACCGCACGCCCTATGAACAACAGATTCATCGGCGGGGCCTTCCAGTTTGTCTTTGACAACAAGTTTTCCTCTGAGCTTTGGACCCGGATTCGGGACGGCTATTATGGCCGCAAAAGCTCAACTACCGCAGTATTCTTTGAATTCGGCGGCCTTGAGGCCGGATATAAGGGAAAATTACTTCTTTCTTCCGGCAAGAATCTTCACGCATTTGCTTTCAATGCAGGCATCGAGACCCTGACCAACAACGAGAATCGCTTCGAATATGTTACACCCACCGGCAAAAACACCATCGTCAAGTATAACGGACAAGACAAGGTGTTCAACCGTACCGTCCTGGGAGGGAATCTTAGTTACACATGGTACAAGGGAACGGGCGGATATAAACCCAAAATGGCCGCCGGTATCAGCATTGATGGCAATTACCGCACTCAAAAGACCACACTTTACCCATTCTACCGCATCCAGGACGTAAATTCATTCGGGGTCGATATCTTCGGCCAATATAATATGGCATCAGGCTCCAAACTGATGTTCTCCCTTGAAACTCACGCACTTGCCGGTGGCGGCGCCGGCGTAGCCAACAAAGACGGGAAAGAAGTTGAAGCCTCCAGCAGCACCATCCGCAGTTTCGACAATTACCTTAACAGGCAATTTGAGTTTGAAACCGCAATGCGCGCCGGAGGAGAAATCTCTTTTGGATGTCACTGGTTCGCCTGCCCTGCATGGGTTCTGTATGTTAAAGTATCGGATAGATACATCTCTGTTCTTTCTGCTCCGCAGTATCTTGAAGGCGGAAACAGAAACACCGCCACACTGACCCTAGGCTGTAATTTCTAAAGCCATGAAACGTATCCTGACGCTACTGGCCGCACTGGCCGTTTATGCCGCAGCAGCGGCACAGCCCATTCCCGACAGCCCGGAATTCCGTACCGGGAGGCTTGCCAACGGCATGACATATTACATAGCTCACAATGAGAATCCGAAAGGCTGCGCGGAGTTTTACATAGCGCATAACGTGGGCGCGCTGCAGGAGGAGGACAACCAGAACGGCCTTGCACACTTCCTGGAGCACATGGCGTTCAACGGCCTCAAGCATTACCCGGGAAACTCCATGCTCAAGTTCCTGGCAAAGGACGGAGTGCGCTTCGGCTACAACGTAAACGCCTTCACAACAAGGCGTGAGACCGTTTACAACATCTCCGCGGTCCCACTGGCCCGTGAATCATTCGTAGACTCCGTGCTCCTGATCCTGCACGACTGGTCCCACGACATCTCCTGCGAGCCCCAGGCCCTGGACGATGAGCGCGGCGTCATAAGCGAGGAATACCGCCTCAGGGACGACCCCCGCTCCCGCATGGCCCGCATGCAGAACGACCTCGTGTACAAGGGCGCAAAACAGTCCAAGCGCAGCGTAATAGGTACCCTGGAGGTAATCAACGGCTTCAAGAGGGAGGAAATCCTGGATTTTTACCACAAGTGGTACAGGCCTGACCTTCAGGCGATTATCATTGTGGGAGATTTTGATACGGACTGGATGGAAGCCAAGGTCCGCAGGTCCTTTGCCGATATCCCCATGCCGGAAAACGCCCCTGCGAAAGAGCTATATCCACCCGTTCCCCAGGACGGCCCCCTTTTCGAAGACATGACGGATAACCGCATCCGTTTCAATGTCTTCAAGATATTCTACAAGCAGCCTTACCCCAGCCCCGAGGAGCGCGGCGGGGAGGCTTACCTCAAGGACTGGTTCTGCCGGAACATCATCTCTTCGGTCCTTTCGGAGCGCCTGAAGAAAGCGACGAAGGACAAAGGGGCCCCCACGAAGTCTGCCGTGCTTGTCACAAGCGAGTACGAGCCGGACTACTACGTGTCCCTTTTCACTATAACTCCCAACAACAAGGATCTGCTTGGAAAGAGCCTGGAGTTCACTTACAGGGAGATAGCAAGGCTTCTCCGCCACGGAATAAGCCCCCGGGAGTTCGAGGTGGCGAAACTTGCAACCGCGCAGCGCTTCCATCTTGACAGGGAGCTTTCGCGCGACGGTGTCAAGAACGAGCAGCTTGTGAACGTTGCCCTGGGCCATTTCCTCAAGAATCATCCCCTGGTGCATCCGGTGGATCTCAAGGACATAGAGAAAAGGGTGCTGGGGGAAATCAGTTACAAGGACATCGTCCCGTATCCGGGAAAGATGTTCCGCGACAGTGAAGTAATTTATTCCACCTGCTACAATCCGGTTGAAGAGCCGGGAATCGCTCCCTCGCCGGAGCAGATAAAGGCTATCCTGTCGGCGGTGGACGCAGAAGAAATAGGCCCCTCCTTCCTTGAGTACACGTCTCCGGACATGAGCGTGACCGCCCTCCCGGGAAAGATACGAAAGGTGGTGAAAAAGAAGGATTACGAGCTCTGGAAGCTCTCCAACGGGGCAAAGGTGTACTACAGGAAGGCAAAGCCAGTGGAAACAAACGACCATCTGGCCGCCTTCTGGCACTTCGACACCGGGCGGAAGAGCTACGAGGTGGGGAAGGAGACATCGTCCCGTATAGCGGCAGGGTTCATTGCGCAGAACCTTGGCTTCCGCGGATGCGAGAAATCCGAATACAGAAACTTCCCGGAACTCTCCGGCTTCAGCTACCTCATAAGCTCCGTCAAGGCCGATTTGACCATCCTGGCCGGCAAAGGTAAAGAGGAAAACGCCTTCAAAACCGTCTTCCTTACCTTGAGCGAACCCTACTTCGGGAAGCAGCTGGAAAAGACCAAGGAGAACCGCCTCAAGAGCCTGGAAAAAAAGAAAACCAACCGCAACCTCTTTGACCAGCGCTGCGACCGCGAGCTCTACGGAAACCACCCCTGGATGCAGGAGATTGACTCCGCGGCGGTTCAGGCGGTGGACATGCAGCTTGTGGAAGACGTTTTCCGCCGCAAATACGGAGACCCTTCCAAACTTTCCGTCTTCATCACATCGGACCTTGACAGGAGCCGGATAGAAGACTATGTCTGCCGATATGTGGCCGCCCTTTCCGGAGACTATCCCTACAGGATGTCCAAGACTCCGGAGCCGAAGCCGCTGGTGAAGGGAGAGATGGTCATTGCGGAGGAGCACCCGCGTGAATCCGAGCCCCTCACAAGCATCTACTACGCCTTCTACAAAGACATAAAGACCACCTCCCGGAACCTTGTGGTGTCCGACTTCCTGGACTACATCCTCAGCGCCCGCTACAACGACCTCATCCGCGAGGAGCGCGGCGGAGCCTACCACGTGGGCTTCTCCAGCGTGGTTCCTGACGACCCTTCCCAGCCCTGGAAGGGCGTCGTGAGCTTCCAGACCCGTCCGGAGATGAAGGACATCCTCCTGCAGGATGTCAAGGACGTGATGGACAGGATGTGTGCGGAAGGTCCCACTCCACTTGAAATGGAAATGGCGGGACGATATATCCGTAAAAGGCATGTGGAAGAGGAGGCTCGCGTGGCCCGCAGCCTGGGCATGCAGCTGGACCGCCTTGTCTACACCGCGCTCTGGGGACGCGACTACAATTACGACTTCAACAAGGTAATAGACGGCGTAACTCCTGCCGATGTACAGAAAATGGCCCGCCAGTTCGCCTCCGGAGATATCCTGAAAGAAATTTACACAGAGAAATAAAATATGAGAAAGCTTCTTCTCACCATTGTCCTGTGCCTTGGTGCGGTCACTGCCGCCCGGGCCGATGAAGGAATGTGGCTCATTCAGTGCCTGGACAAGGCCCTTGCAAAGAACATGAAGGCCCGCGGCCTCAAGCTTGGCCAGAAGGAAATCTACAACGAGGACGCCGGCAGCATCTCCGACGCCATAGTTTCCCTTGGCTTCTACTGCTCCGGCAGCATGATTTCCGAGGACGGGCTCATGATAACCAACCACCACTGTGCCTACGGGGACGTCTCTGAGATGTCCACACCGGAGCACAACTGGCTGGAAACGGGCTTCTGGGCCCATTCCAGGGCCGATGAGGTGCCCATCAAGGGCAAGGAATTCTTCTTCCTGAACAAGGTGCTGGACGTGACCGATGAGGTAATAGCCCTCAAAGACAGCCTTAAGCTGGAAGGAAAACCCTTCGGCAGCCGCAGGCTCACCGCCGCAATGGAGAAGAAGTACCAGGACCTCTACGGCCTGGAAGCCGGCCTTGCGGGCATGTGGTCCGGAACCAAGTACTACATGTGCCTTTACACGAAGTACACGGACATACGCCTTGTGGCCGCCCCACCCGTGCAGGTTGCATCCTTCGGCGGAGACGAGGACAACTGGGAATGGCCCCAGCACAAGGCCGATTTCGCCATCTACCGCATCTACGACAAGGACGGCGAACCCCTCCACCCCAAGCGCTGGCTCAAGATATCCCAGAAGGGCTACAAGGAGAAGGACTTCGCCATGGTCATAGGTTATCCCGGACGCACCGCCCGATACACCAGCGCGGCGGAGATGGAGCAGACCATAAACGTGGAGCGTCCCATCACCAACCGTCTCCGCCGCGGCCAGATGGAGATAATCCGCAAGTGGATGGATGCAGATCCGGCTGTCCGCATGAAGTACACGGACAGCTTCTTCAGCCTCTCCAACGTGGCGGAGAACCAGGAAGGCGAGCTGGCCTGCGTGCACCGCTTCAAGGTAATGGAGAACCGCAGGGAATGGGAGAAGGGGCTCCGGGCCTCGGCTCCGGAGAACGCCGCCGTCCTGGACCGGCTGGATGCCGAATATGCATCAATATCGGACATCGAGAAGCAGAAGGTTTACTACAGGGAAACGCTGGTACGCGGCGTCAGGATTGGGCGTACGCTCACCAGGATGGCCGTAGCGGAGAAGGACCTTGAGAAACAGCGCCAGCATCTTGCCGCCGGCCTTGCAGAGTCCGATGCCCGCGTGGAGAAGGATCTTCTGGCCTTTGCCGTCAAGGAATTCATGAGCAACATGGAGGCATGGTACCAGCCCATTCACAAAGAGCTTAAAGAGAAGTTCGGGGAGGACTATACAGCCATGGCCGCCTGGCTTTGGGACAACTCCTGCCTCGCAGGTTTCGGCATTATTCCCAACGATGCGATAGTCAGCGGATACTCAGGCGGCATCAAGCAGGATCCCCTTTACCGCTTCACCCACGAGCTTACCATCCTCATGCTGAACACCGCGGAAAAACATGTGGCACCGCTTTCAGAGCTTCGCCGGGACTACACCCGCGCAAGGTATAAATACCTGAAAGACAAGGGCGTGGTGCAGTATCCGGACGCCAACTCAACCATGCGCCTCAGCTATGGCAGGGTGCTGCCGGTACGTCCCAAGGACGCCGTCTACGTGCACTGGCAGAGTACCGCCGCAGGGCTCATGGAGAAGTATAACCCGGCCAATTACGACTTTGCGCTGCCGCAGGACTTCGTGGACGTCCTGCCTCCGCCGGATTTCCCCATCAACTTCCTTACGGACAACGACATTACCGGCGGCAACTCCGGCTCACCGGTCATGAATGCCCGCGGCGAACTCATAGGCCTGGCCTTTGACGGCAACAAGGAATCCCTGGCATCGAACTACGAGTCCGTGCCGGGATACAACATGTGCGTGTGCGTGGATATACGCTACGTCTTATGGGTAGTCCGCCATCTTGGAAAGCAGGACTACATCCTTGCGGAGCTGGGATTATAGCCTGTCAATATCTGCCCAGCCGAACCTGGCGGGATACAGCCATGCCCTGGAGGTGCGTTCCATGACGCCATAGTCAAGGGACACCTTGGGGCATTCTGCATATGCCTTTTCCACAAACGTGTGGTCCGTGATGTGCTCCTGCCAGCCGCGGAAGAGTTCCGTGACCTCCGGGATGTACTTTTCCATCTCCTCAACGATTGTGGCGGCCTTCCAAATAAATATACCGCTGTTCCAGAAGAACTCTCCGGTGCGGACAAAGACCTCCGCAAGCTCTGCGCTGGGCTTCTCCGTAAAGGTTTTCACCTGGAGCGGCCCTGCCATGAGGTGAGCGTTGTGTCCTTCCTTCACCTGGATATAGCCGAAGTTGGTATCGGCCGTTTTGGGAACTATGCCAAGGGTCATGAGGACGTCTTTGGCCTCAACGTAGTCGAAGGCCTCTTTCACGGTGCGTGAGAAGAGCTCGTTGTCACGGATTACAAGGTCCCAGGGGGTGACCACTACGCTTGCTTCAGGGTCTCTTGTGAGAAGGGTATATGCTGCATAGGCCATGCAGGGGGCGGTTTTCCGGGCGTGAGGCTCCTGGAGGATGTTCTCTGCCGGGAGCTCCGGAAGGATGCGGGCGGCCTCCCTGGCAAAACGTACAGGGGTTACCAGAATTATGTTTTGCGCGGGCACCACATCCAGGAAACGGTCATATGTGAGACGGAGCTGATAAGGTGAACCGGTTCCGTCGGCCATTATGACGCAATATCTGTGGGTGTTCATGTTATTGATTATGGGTTGTGTGTGGTTTTGTCAGGTAAACATGGGAATCCAGGCCTGCGGGAAGTATTTCACCATGGTCTGAACGCCCTCGAAAGTAACGGAGACAACGTCAAAATACACCTCCTTGCCATCCATGGAATTTGCGTGGAGATACTGGAGTGCAGCGGCGCAGATGCGCTTGCGTTTGATAACGGACACCTGCTTGTCCAGCGGGGCCATTACGGGAGCCGTACGGGCCTTCACCTCAACGAAGTGAACGCCGTCCGGGGCTTCGGTTACTATGTCTATTTCCAGGTGACCACCGCGCCAGTTGCGCGCAAGTATTTGATGTCCCCTGGTTTCAAGGAAGTCGCAGGCCATCTGCTCTCCCTTCATCCCAATCTTGGAATCCGGTTGAAGGTTCATTGGTTTCAGTCAAAAGTCACTATTGTGACGCCGCTGCCGCCAAGACGCACGTCTTCGTCCCTGGCGGAGGCAACGCCGGGCACGGTCCGGAGGAGTTTTTGGATTTCCTCGCGTAGCGCTCCCGTCCCTTTACCATGCAAAATTCGCACCGAAGGGATGCCCAGCATTATGGCATCGTCAATATATTTCATTACGGCGTCAAGGGCGTCGGAAACCCTTTCGCCGCGAAGGTCAATTTCTGTCTTGAAGCGGGCCTTGCGCTCCTGGATGGAGGAGTCGTAGACCTGGCGGGGACGCTCGCTGGGCTTAGGCGCAGCGGCCTTGAATTCCCCGGCGGTAATGCGCTCCACGCGGTCAAGAGGCAGTTTTGTAGTTATGTTGCCAATTACCACGGACACCGCCTTGGTGCTTATCTTGGCAACCTCGCCCACCATGCCGTTATCCTTGATGCGGACCTTCTCGCCAACCTTGAGGGGAGCGCTGCGGAAAGCGGCCATGCGCTTTTCCTCAGCCTCTTCCTGGCGGGCCTGCGAAAGGGTTTCGCCGCGGCGGAGTTTGCGCTGGTTTTCCTTTTCCTTGCGCTGCTGGACGGTCTTTAGCTTGCCCTCTATGTAGTTGTCGCGGTTACGTCGGCCGTCGGCAAGGGCGCCAAGGAAGCCCTGAAGTTCCTCGCGGGCCTGCTTTGTCTGCTCCTTGTCCGCCTGGGACTCACGTATGGTACGGATGGTGTTCTCCACCTGGCGGTTGGCGTCCTTCACTATCTTTTCCGCTTCCTTACGGGCATCGTCAAGGATGGCCTTGCGCTTGACCTGAAGGTCCGTGAGTTCTTTCTCATACTTGTCAGTGAGGCCTTCCAGGGTCTTGTCCGTGGCGCGGATGCGGGTGAGTTTTTCGTCCAGGACACGGCGGCTCCGGGCAATCTTCCGGAGGCTGCGTTCCATGTCCACGAAGGACTCTCCCGCCCGCAGCTCCGCATCGTGGACTATGGCCTCCGGGAGACCCATCTTCCTTGCCAGCTCAAAGGCGAAGGAGGAGCCTGGAAGGCCGGTTTCCAGACGGAAAAGCGGCTGGACGGTAGCGGCATCGAACTGCATGGCGCCGTTCAAGACCCCGGATTCCGGGGCCGATGCATACACCTTCAGGTTGGTATAGTGGGTGGTAATAACTCCGTATGCGCCCTTGGTGTCCAGTTCATGAAGGATGGCTTCCGCTATTGCACCGCCCGCGGCCGGTTCCGTACCGGATCCGAACTCGTCTATGAGCACCAGCGTTTCCGGGCCGGCCTGGGCCAGCATTTCCTTCATATCGGCAAGGAAGGAGCTGTATGTCGAGAGGTCGTTCTCCAGGGACTGGTCGTCGCCTATGGAGACCATGATCCGGTCGAACACAGGCAGTTCAGAGGTCTCTGAGGTGGGGATCAGCATGCCCCACTGGAACATGTACTGAAGGAGGCCCGTTGTCTTGAGGCAAACGCTCTTTCCGCCCGCGTTGGGGCCGGAAATGAGGAGGATATGCTTTGCCGGGGTCAGCGTAATGGTGAGCGGGACCATCTGGCGGCCTTCCTTGCGGAGAGATGCCTCCAGAAGGGGATGGCGGGCCTTCCTGAGCCCCAACTCGCCACTTTCGGAGACGATTGGCATTCCAGCCCTGTAGTCCAGCGCCACATGCGCCTTGGCCATGTTGAAGTCCAGTTCCCCTATGAAGGTGGCGCCCGCAATGAGCTCCGGCACAAACGGCCTCAGGAACTCCGAGAACTCGTACAGGATGCGGGCGATTTCCCTGGTCTGGGCGAAGTAGAGCTCCGCAATCTCGTTTTCCAGGGCCACAATCTCCGCCGGTTCTATGTAGGTTGTCTTGCCGGTGGCGGATTCATCGTACACAACGCCAGGGAACTGGCGCTTCTTGGCCGATGATACCGGGATGAGCATTTTTCCGTCGCGGATGGAGACGGAGGCATCGGCCTCGACTATTCCTTCCTGCTGGGCCTGGCGGAGGATGGCGTTCATCCTCTTGGATATGGCCAGTTCCTTTTCCCTGATGCTCTTGCGGATGGAATAAAGCTGGTCCGATGCGGTGTCTTTTATCTCCCCTTTCCGGTCCAGGATGACGTCTATGGCGGTCCTGACATCGGCCGGGGCGGTGATGCCGGAGGCCATGTGCTGGAGGTTGGGGTAGATGCCGTCCTTCACTGAATGGAAGAACCTCAGGGCCTTGGTGATGGTGTCAAGAAGCGTACGGAGCTTTCCCAGGGACAGGACATCGATGGAACCACTTCTGCCGATGGGCTCCAGGAAAGGAATGGCGTCTATGTAGCCGCTGGTGGGAAAGCTTTCCTCGAACATGAGGATGAGGCGCATTTCATCGGCAAGAAGGTGACGATGATGGATTTCACGGGCATCGGTGCAGAACTCTTCCGCTTCCACCCTCCTGGCGGCGTACTCCGTAGAGCAGCGTGCCTGGATGGCGGTCCTTATGCGGTCGAATCCCAGTTTCGCCTCCAGCCTCCTGTCCGTCATCTCTGGCCCTCCATGGCGCTTCCAAGCAGCGCCCTAAGCTCTTTGATATCCTTGATTGTCCGGATTTCCCCGCCGCTTGCAATGCTAACGTTGCCGGTCTCTTCGGAGACCACCAGGATGTCTGCGTCCGTGTCTTCGCTGAGGCCTATCGCAGCCCTGTGGCGCATTCCGTAATGGGCGGGAATATCCGTGCGGTTTGTCATTGGAAGCTGGCAGCGGGCGGCGACAATCTTGTCTCCCACTATGACCATGGCGCCGTCGTGCAGGGGGGAATTCTTGAAGAAGATGTTGGTGATGAGGCGGCGGTTTATTTCCGCGTCGAACTTGTCCCCGGTTGCAATGTAATCGTCCAGCGGGGATTTGTGCCTGAGCACTATGAGGGCGCCGGTTTTTTCCGCAGACATGGCCCGCACGGCCTCTACAAGTTCTTCAGTGGAGTGGCTTCCCATCTTCTCCTCCTTAATGCCGAAAAGCCTGTTGAAGAACGCTCCCGTGCGCCGCGAAATGCCTGAACTCACGGCGACACGGTTCAGAAGATGCCTTATTTCCGGCTGGAAAATGATTATGATAGCCAGTACACCCACGTCCAGCAAGGCATTCAGCAGCGCCGTCATCATCCTCATCCTCAGCATGGATACTATCCCCTGCAGGATCATGAGCATAACCAGCACCAGCACAATGTTTAGCACCGTAGAGTCCCTCCTGATGCTGCTGAACAGCAAATAAGCTATTGCAGCCACCATAAGGACGTCCAATACGTCCGCCCATCCGAAGCTCAGGAAACTGAATATGCCCAGCACTTTAATCATAGCCTACAAAGATACGAAGTTTCTTTGACTAGACCAAAATTCCCCGGACGGGAGGTCAAAAACACAGCCGCCATCCATAAAAAACGCCATTTTTACGGACGGAGACAGTCAAGAAGGGCTTTCGTCCCTAAAAATGGCCGTTTTTAGGGACGGAACCATAAAAATGGTTATCTTTGTAAGATGAACAATTCCAAGGCATACCGTGTACTGAAGTTCGGCGGAAGTTCCGTGGCAAACGCTACGGCAATGTCCGGCGTGCTGGATATTGTGGAGAAAGAGGCGGAACAAGGCACCGTTATTCTTGTGAGCTCTGCAATAAGCGGCTGCACGGACGCTCTGCTGGGCGGGGATGCCGCTGCGCTTCAAGAGATGGTAAAACGCCATCACAACATAGTAAAAAGGCTTTTTACCGGATCCCAAAGGGACGATGTCCTGGAAAAAGTGGACGGCCTTTTTGCCCAGATGTATGCCGCGCCGGAAGATGAGAAAGTCACCTTCGGCGAACTCCTTTCCACCACAATACTCGAAGCGAAACTGGCCTCGGAAGGCTATGCCGTAAAGTGGCTGGACTCCCGCGAGCTGGTTGTGAAGACCAATGAAGAGGAGACCTTCAGGCGCATCGCGGAGGCCATTGAGGAATGCCCCGGGGCAGAGTTATTCGTGGCCCCAGGTTTTATCTGCAGGGAAGCTGCCGGTAAGATTTCCACCCTGGGCCGCGGCGGCTCTGACTACTCTGCAGCCCTTTTTGCCGCAGCCGTGAAGGCGGAAAGCCTCCAGATATGGACCGATGTTCCGGGTATCATGACGGCCAACCCCAAACAGGTTCCATCGGCCAGGACCATCCCCAGGATGTCCTACAAGGCGGCCCTGGACATGGCTTCCCACGGTGCCAAGGTGCTTTATGCACCCACGGTTGCGCCCGCAATGGAGACCGGAATTGACATTGAAATCCGCAATACTTTTGCCCCTGCAGGGCAGTTCACCGTGATTGGCGCGGAGGCGGATGCTCCGGGCTGGATTGGCATTGCATCGGATGGAGATACCATTCGCATAGTGGGTTCCGGGGTATCAGTAGAAGACGGGCTCCGGACGGCTCAGGGAGCGCTGAAAAGGGCTCAGATTGGGGCCGTTTCCATGACGGAAGAAGATGGTGGAATTACACTTACTGTACGCCATGCCGTTCTTGAAAACGCCCTTCTGACGCTGCACAAGGCGTTTTTCCAGATTCTTCCCGCTCAGATTGTGCATCTTTTTGTAGCAGGTGACGGAGCCGTTGCCGGCGCGCTGAGGCAGATGATAAAAAGGACAGCCGGAAACGTGAAGGAAAGGACCGGGAAGGTTCTTTGGATTGCCGGCCGCGCCAACTCCAGGAAGTACGGAATACGCCTTGACGGAGAGCCAAGCATAGGCGTTGAAGGAGACTTTGTGGACGCCGTAATCAAGAACGCTCCCAAGGGCTCGCTGTTCATAGACGCAACAAACAGCCACACTCTGTACAAGAGATACGTTCAGCTACTTGAAGCAGGTATAGGCATAGTTTCTTCCAACAGGCGTTCCCTTGCCGTTCCAATGGAGGACTACCGCGCCATGCAGGCCGCCGCGCGTGAAAACGGCGTGCCTTTCAGGTACGAAACCACGGTTGGCGCAGCCCTGCCCATGCTGGGCTCCATAGCCCAGGGCGCCAACTCGCTGGACAAGATAGTCTCCATTGAGGCCGTGGTTTCCTGCACCATGAACCAGATTCTGGGTGATTACAAGCCTGGTGACAGCACGTTTGCATCCCTGCTTCTACGCGCCCAGAAAGCCGGTCTCACGGAGAAAGACCCCCGCAAGGACCTTGGCGGAATGGACGCCCTCCGTAAGCTTCTCATCCTATCGCGAGAGGCCGGAGTTGAACTTGAAGAGCAGGATGTAGAGGTGCTGCCGCTGGTTCCGTCAGCCTTGCTGGAATGTTCTGTGGAGGCGTTTTACAAGGGCCTCGAGAGTCATGAGCCCCAGTTTGCGGAGCTCTATTCAGACGCTGCCGCCAAAGGCTGCCGGCTCCGTTTCGTAGCCACCCTGGAGAAAGCGGCAAAGGGCTACAGGGCGTCCATCGGCATACGTGAAGTGGCTCCTGAACACCCGGCATTCAATCTCAAGGGCACGGAAAACGCCATCATCGTCTCCAGCGCCCTCCATCCCTATCCTCTCGTAATCCAGGGCCCTGGCGAAGGCGCCCAGGAAGCCGCCTCCAGTATCCTCAACGACATTCTTCGGTAATTCCGTCCCTAAAAACGGCTATTTTTAGGGATGAACAGGTCTTTTATGCATCTCCGTCCGTGAAATTGGCGTTTATTATGGACGAAGCTTGCGTTTTGGCCGTTCGGTCCGGGATTTTGCCAGTTTTTCCGGACGAATTACTATCTTTGTGAAAATTTAGACAGTTATGAGAGTTGCAGTTGTGGGAGCCACGGGCCTGGTAGGGTCAAAGATGCTCCAGGTGCTTGAGGAGAGGAAGTTTCCGGTGACGGAGCTGCTTCCCGTAGCATCCGCGCGGTCATGGGGGAAAAGGATCTGGTTCCGCGGCCGTGAATGGACGGTAATGAGTGCCGATGAAGCCATTGCCCAAAAGCCCTCCCTGGCCATTTTCAGCGCCGGAGGAGCGGTATCGGCAGAACTGGCTCCACGCTTTGCGGAAATTGGCTGCTACGTGGTGGACAACTCCTCCCAGTGGCGCATGGACCCCTCCGTACCGCTTGTGGTTCCGGAGATTAATGCCGATGCCCTTTCAAGGGACAAATACATCATTGCCAATCCAAACTGCTCCACCATCCAGATGGTCCTGCCCCTGGCCCCGCTTCACAAGGCATATGGAATAAAACGCATTGTGGTAAGCACTTACCAGAGCGTCACCGGTGCCGGACAGCGCGGAAAAGACCAGCTCCTCTCTGAGCGTGAAGGCGGCTCCGGCAGCAAATTCCCCCACAGGATAGACCTCAACGTCATTCCCCACATAGACTCCTTCCTCCCTGACGGCAATACCAAGGAGGAGGCCAAGATGATAAACGAGACCCGGAAGATACTGGGAGATCCCTCCATCGCCGTCTCCGCCACCACCGTACGCGTCCCTGTCATGGGCGGCCACTCGGAGAGCGTAAACGTGGAATTCACAAGGCCTTACGACCTTGCAGAAGCCCGCGGGCTCATGGCGGAAATGCCTGGCGTAGTCATAGAGGACGATCCCTCCGCCAACCTCTACCCCATGCCCCTCAACGCCTGGGAAAAGGACGATGTCTTCGTGGGCCGCATCCGTAGGGACTGTTCCGTAGAGAACGGCCTCAACCTCTGGTGCGTCTCTGACAACATCCGCAAAGGTGCCGCCACCAACGCCGTCCAGATTGCCCAGGTACTGCTAAACAACGGTTGGTTATGAACCTTTTCAAGGAAATACTGAGCATTGATTCCACCTCCGGGAAGGAGCGGGACATGGCCCTGTGGCTTCATGACCGCCTCGAAGCCCCGGAGAAAGAGCTCATGGAAGTTGGCGACGGCACGCTGAACCTTTTCTTGAAATGGGGAACTCCGCGCGTTGTGTTCTGCACGCATATGGATACCGTGCCGCCATACATCCCGCCAGTGTTTGAAGCGGACAGAGTGGGCGGGCGCGGCAGCTGCGACGCCAAGGGCCAGGTCTATGCCATGTACACCGCCTGCAAGCAACTTGAGGCAGCCGGAAATACCGGCTTCGGCCTCCTTATCCTGGCCGGCGAGGAAACCGGCTCATGGGGCGCTAAAGCGTTCTCCAAAACCGGCTTCGAGGCGCCGTTCCTCATTGTTGGAGAACCCACTGAAAACAAGATGATAAGCGCCTCCAAGGGCACCAAGAGCTATGATCTGGTGTTCCACGGAAAAGCGTTCCACTCCGGCTATCCGGAGCACGGCGTCAGTGCCGTGGAACGTTTTGTGGCGTTCTACAACGCCCTCAAGGAGGTTCAGTTCCCCGTAGACCCCGTGCTGGGAGAAACCACATGGAATGTGGGTCTCCTCAGGAGCGACAACCCGCAGAACATCCTGTCTCCGGAGCTTACCTGCAGGCTTTATTTCAGGACTTCTTTCGCCAGCGACAGGATGGTACAGGACTATATGGAGGAGATTGCCGGTCTGGCCGGCAATGACGGAGGGGAAACCTGGCATGACGTGACTGTTACAGCAAGGGGCGGGGACCAGCCAGCAAAGTACGTGACGCTGCCGGGGTTTGAGACGGCACCGGCGTCGTTCGGGACGGACGCTCCGCACCTTACTGGTTTCGGCCACAAGATCATCTGCGGCCCCGGCACCGTGCTGGTAGCCCATAGGGACGATGAACACATCCTCCTCGCGGACATAGAAAAAGCAGTCGAACAATACCAACGCATATTCCACGCCCTAAACCCCTTGGAGATAAACCGTTGAAAATCAAATGAATACTTGTTTATCCCCGGGAAACATCTCCCAGGGATAAATGATTAAGTGAATAATTATCAATAAGTTAGTCCCACGGCATGAAAGTCATTATAAGCGGATACGGCAAGATGGGCCACATGATTGAGAAGGAGCTCAGGGCCCGCGGAATAGAACTGGTGGAAGCCAGCGAGGATATCACTGCAACAAGGCCGGAAGTGGCTCGGGAGTGCGTGTGCATAGATTTCACCACGCCCGCTGCCATAAGGGCCAACTACAAGTTCATCGCGCAGAACTTCAGGGCCGCGGTCATAGGCACCACGGGGTGGCACGACATTGAGGCCGATATAATAAAAGCTTTCGAAGATGCCGGAACGCCTATGATCTACGCTTCCAACTTCTCCCTCGGCGTGAACGCGCTGGAGGCGGCCGTAAAGAAAGTTGGCCAGATGCTTAAGGGTAACGGCTACACGCCTTCAATTGAAGAAATCCACCACATCCACAAACTGGACGCCCCTTCCGGAACGGCCATAACCATTGGCAAAATCATTGAAGACAGCCTTGGGGAAAAGGCGGAAATAACATCGGTCCGCGAGGGTGAAGTGCCTGGCATCCACACCGTTACGCTGGACTCAAGCGTAGACAGAATCACCCTCCGCCACGAGGCTCGCTCACGCGAAGGCCTGGCCAAGGGTGCCGTGGTTGCAGCCCTCATGACAGAGGGACTGAAGGGTGTTCACGAATTCTCAGAACTCCTGTAGCTCAAACTCTTTCCAGGCGTTTTTGAACCATGTTCTCAGCACCTGCTTGCGCGCGGGGATGAGGAAGGAGTTTTCTATGGATATGCGGCAGAGCTGGCGCACCTGGGCAAGGGAAAGGTCCCAGCCCACGGCAACGGCAAGGTAGTCGCCAACCAGTGCCGAGTGGGCCTGGTAGGCGGCATCGTCAGAGCAGATTATGATTGGGATGCCCTCTTCCCAGTATTTCTTGGCGGGGTGCTTGGAAAAGTCCCTGCAGTAACCAAGGGCGGCGTTTGATACGGGGCAGATTTCCATTGGAATGCCCTTTTCCAGCACGGCCTTCTCAAGCTCCGGATACCTGTAAAGATTGAAACCGTGGCCAAGGCGGTCTATTCCGCAGCGAAGGGCTATGGCTATCTCCTCGTTCTCACCGCGGAGGCTCTCACCGGCATGAAGGGTAAGGCGCAGGCCTGGATTGTCAACGATGATCTTGCGTATGCGCTCCTCGTAGCGGGCAAGGGAGTAGGAACGGTCTTCGTCGTTCACAACGTCAATTGCTTTCACAAGGTCGTACTTTCCGTCCTTGACGTTCTTCCAGACCCAGACGGCGTTGTCCATGAGAAGGTCGAAAAGGGGGTCCCAGGCATCGTTCTTTCCGGCGCAGGCCACGATTGAAAGGGTGAATACCGGATCCACTTTGCGCACCTCTGCAAGGGCCTTGATATAGGCCTCCGCACGTGCCTGGGCGTCCTGGCGGGTTCCGAAGAACGGACTCCTGAGCTCCAGATGCTCTACGCCGATGGAATGGTAGTAAAGCATCACGCGGGTGTAGTAGTCCTGGACCAGGGCTGGGGTGGTGCAGATAGCTCCGCACTTTGTGAAAATGCCCTCGAACCAGTCCCAGATATAGCCGTTGCGGGGTGCTCCGCCAACTGTCCACTGGCGGCGGAAGTCCTCTACCGTGAGGCCGTCGTCAAGGCATTCCTGCATAGTGCGGCTGCCGTACGGGACGCCGGGGCCTATGAAGCGGATCTGCCACTCGGGCGTAATCACCAGCTCAGGATGTTCGCGTAGGAACTCCACCTGCTGCGCCATGGGAAGGATGGCGTCCGCATGGGCGTGAAGGTCCGCCCCCTTGGGCATGCGCTCCAGGAACTTGTAGAGGGGCGTGTCGTAGATGGCGGTGTCCCGCAGGAAGTCGAAGGAGGTGCCGAAGCGGGCCCGGAAATCGGCCTTTAGCTGTTCAAATCTTTGTGTCATCATTCCCATTCAATTGTGGCGGTGGGTTTTGGTGTGAGGTCCCAAAGGACTCTGTTCACGCCCTTGACCTCGGAGGTTATACGGGCGGTAATGTGCTGAAGGAGGTTGAACGGCAGTTCCGGGACAGTTGCGGTAACGGCGTCGCGGGTGTTGACGGCACGGATTATTACCGGCCACTCCCAGGTGCGCTTGCCATCCTTGATTCCGGTGGACCTGTAGTCCGGAACCGTTGTGAAATACTGCCAGACCTTGCCTGCAAGGCCGGCCTTTTCGAATTCTTCGCGAAGGATTGCATCGGACTCGCGGACTGCTTCCAGGCGGTCTCTGGTAATGGCTCCGGTGCACCTCACGCCAAGGCCGGGGCCGGGGAAAGGCTGCCTGTAAACCATGCCGCGAGGAAGGCCCAGGGCTTCACCTACAACCCTGACCTCGTCCTTGTAGAGGAGCTTTACCGGCTCTACAAGCTCAAAGCTCAGCTCCGGAGGAAGGCCGCCAACGTTGTGGTGGGCCTTGATACCGTCCTTGCTCTCAAGAATGTCCGGGTAAATTGTTCCTTGCGCCAGGAACTTGATTCCGCTCAGCTTTGCGGCTTCCTCTGCAAAGACATCTATGAACTCTTTACCTATGATATGACGCTTCTGCTCCGGGTCCTTAACGCCTGCAAGCTTGTCCAGGAAGCGGTCTACGGCATCCACATAGATAAGCTCCGCTTTCATCTGGTCACGGAACACCTTTATAACCTGCTCCGGTTCGCCTTTTCGAAGCAGACCGTGATTGACGTGCACGCAAACAAGGCGGGAGCCGATAGCCTTGATGAGAAGGGCCGCCGTCACCGACGAATCCACTCCGCCGGAAAGTGCAAGGAGCACCTTTCCGTCGCCAATCTGATTCCTGAGAGCCTCTATCTGGCTTTCAATAAACTGCTCTGCCTGCTCTTTGCCGGTGATGCGCTGCATGTCGACCGGACGTACGTTAGTGTCGCTCATACTACTGATAATTTGGGGCTTTCTTTGCTATTGTAACATCGTGGGGATGGTTTTCCTTAACTGTTGCGGGGGAAATTTTCACGAATTCCGCCTCCCATAGTGCCTGGATGGTGGCGCTGCCAGTGTAGCCCATTCCGGAGCGGAGGCCGCCGGCAAGCTGGAAGAGGATATCGGCAACCGGACCCTTGTGCGGGACCTTGGCAACGACGCCTTCAGGGACCAGTTTGCCGCCGCCTTTCTGGAAGTAGCGGTCCGCACTTCCCTGCTGCATGGCGTCGATGGAGCCCATGCCGCGGTAACACTTCATGCCGTCTTCAACCTCTCCGGGAGCCTCGTCCGTACCGGCGAACATGGAGCCGCACATCACCGTGGAAGCGCCTGCCGCCAGAGCCTTGACTATGTCTCCGGAGTAGCGGAGGCCGCCGTCGGCAATTACCGGGACGTCGCCTGCAACCTCCGCCACATTGGCAATGGCGGTGAGCTGCGGCATTCCCACGCCGGCCACTATGCGGGTGGTGCAGATGGAACCGGGGCCGATTCCCACCTTAAGGGCGTCAGCTCCGGCATTTATGAGGTCTTTGGCTGCTTTGGCGGTGGCTATGTTACCAACCACCACGTCCACGCCGGGGAATGCGGCCTTGACGGCCTTGAGGGCATTGATGACACCCTTGGTGTGGCCGTGTGCGCTGTCAAGGACAATGGCGTCGGCACCTGCCGCTACAAGTTGTCCGATGCGGTCCAGGATGTCAGTGGTGATACCCGCACCGGCAGCGACCTTCAGGCCTTCCGCCTTTACTGCGGCCACTTCCGCGGCCTGCTTTTCCGCCGGCATGTTCTTGTGTATAACACCTATTCCGCCGTTTCGTGCCATGGCAATTGCCATCCTGGCCTCCGTCACGGTATCCATGGCGGCGGACACAAAAGGCACGTCAAGGGTTATGTTTCTGGAAAAACGCGTCCTGAGGGAGACGTCCTTTGGGAGAACCTCTGAATACGCGGGCACAAGGAGGACATCATCGAAAGTGATTCCTTCCTGGATTATTCTGTTTGCAAAGCGGGACATTGCACTACGGTTTGTAATGCATGCAAAGATAATGAAAAAATCCCGTCCGCGGAAATTTATTTCAGGAAAGTTACCGCTGCTCCGGAGGAGTTATTTCATCGGAGCATGTCTTCAAGGTGGATGCTTCCGGCGGTCTTGTCATCGCGATACTTGACGATGACAGGGCAGTAAAGGTGCACCCCGCTTTCCAGGGGCTTTCCGCCGCGGACAATTGGTTTTGAGCCGCTTACCACCACAGCGCCGGCGGGGACAACTACGCGGCCGTCCTCGTTACGGCGGATGAATTCTCCGGTGGTAGCATCAAATATGGGTGTTGAAGAGGTGATGATTACGCCGGAGGCTATAACGGCGCCTTCCTGGACGATTGTACCCTCGTAGATTCCGCAGTTTCCGCCTATGAAGGCGCCGTCCTCAATGATGGTGGGAAGGGCCCCTGCCGGCTCCAGCACCCCTCCAATCTGGGTACTGGCCGATATGTGGATATTCTTCCCCACCTGCGCACATGAGCCTATGGTCACATGGCTGTCCACCATGGTGCCGCTGTCCACATAAGCACCTACGTTGATGTATGCCGGTGGCATCACGATGCTTCCCTTGGCAAGGAAAGCGCCGCGCCTGATAGAGGTGCCGCCGGGGACGATGCGGACCCCGTCATCGAACTTGAATTCACGTACGGGGAAGGTGTCCTTGTCGAAGAAGCAGAACTGGCCCTCGGACATGTTCTGAATGACGCCAAGCTTGAAGCCGGCAAGGATGGTTTCCTTAATCTGGCGGTTTACGGTCCACTTGCCGTCTATCTTGTTGGCAACACGGATTTCGCCCCTTTCCAGGGCGTCCATTACCTGGTTGAAGTATTCTAGATCCATGGCTTGTCCAGTATTTCTTTAAGGAGCGCTTCGGTTTCCGGGGTGGCCTTTACAAGAGGAAGGCGGAGGCTGTTCTCCATTAGCCCCAGCTGGGCCATGGCAGCCTTGGCGGGGATGGGATTGGGCTCCACGAAAAGGGCCTTGAAGAAGGGATGCAGCTTTTTGTCCATCTCTTCCGCCTCTGCGTATCTGCCATTCTGAAGGGCATGCACAAAGTCCGCCATTGCCGATGGCATCACGTTGGAGGCCACGGAGATGACGCCGTCGGCGCCGTCTTTCATGAGGGCGCAGGTGTCGTCGTCATTGCCGGAGAGCACGCTGAACCCGCGCGGGCGGCCTTCCAGGATGGCCTTTATCTGGGCCATGTTGCCGCTTGCCTCCTTGATTCCGGCTATGTTGGGGATGTCACGGGCAAGGGCCAGGGTGGTTTCCGCATCTATGTTGGAACCGGTACGGCCGGGGACATTATAGATGTACACGGGCTTCGCCGTAGCGCCGGCCACGGCCTTGAAATACTCGTAGATACCTCTCTGGGGCGGTTTGTTGTAGTAGGGCACAACCACCAGGAAGGCATCTGCATCCTGCAGAAGGCGCATGTTTGCCAGTGTTCCCGCCACGGAATTTGTGCCGATGCCGGCCATGACCGGCCTTCCTGCCGCATGTTTCAGCGAAACCTGCAGTATCTGGAGCTTCTCCGACTCGCTGAGCGTTGGCGTCTCGCCGGTAGTTCCAAGCGGCACCAGGAAATCCGTTCCCGCCTCCACCTGCCAGTCTACCGTGGCGGCAAATGCACTGTAGTCCACCTCTCCGCCCTTGAACGGAGTAAGCATCGCTGTTCCTAATCCTTTTAACATATATCTATTGTTTTTACTAATTCTGCCGGACCGGTGAGGAAGACGTCGCGGTACCCGGGGCCGTCCTGCGTGAATTCAACGCTCAGCCAGTCCCCGCGGCGGCACTGAAGCTTTGTGGGGGCGCCAAAAGCAATGGCGCTGGCCGTAATGCCCGTGCCGCAGGCAAGGGTCTCGCCCTCGACGCCCTTTTCAAACGTACGCACCTTGAGGCCTTGCGGAATGCGCTCAACAAAGTTCACATTCGTGCCTTCCGGTTGGAACGCGGCATCCCACCTTATGGGTTTGGCTTCCTTCTCCATGTCTATGGAGTCTACATTGTCCCGGAACTCCACATAATGGCGGGTGCCGGTGTTCAGGAAGTAGCCGTTCTTTACCAGAGTAATACCCTCTACGTCAATCATTTTCAGGCGAACGGTCCACTTCCCGGCTTCGTGCGATAGGATTCTGGCTTCGTGCGGGCCGTCGGGGGCCATGAAATGCCAGACGCCGTCCTCAGAGGCGGGCTTCAGGCCAAGGTAATTTGCAAAGGCCACTATGCACCGGCCACCATTGCCGCACATCATTCCGCCGGAGCCGTCCGGGTTGAAAAAGTCCATCACAAAGTCTGCCTGACCGGGCATCTCCGTGAGGATCATGAGCCCGTCGGTGCTGTACTTCCCGCACAGTCCCTTTATCACCGGCACCTGACGGTACCTGCCTGAATCCCCCTCGCGGCCATCTATGACCACAAAGTTGTTTCCGGCTCCGGTGAATAAGAAAAGCGTGGTGTCTATATTACTCATTACTAATTACTTAAATGATTCCCCCGGCTAAAAGCACGCCGGGGAAAATGCTTAATTACCTATTAACCAGCTGGTTGCGCACAACGCTGGCCAAGGTCTTTATTCCCGGTTCCATCTTTGACTCCTCCACGAAGGAGAAATTGAGGCGCATGGTGTTGCGGTGGCTGCCGTCGGTGTAGAAGAAACTGCCGGCAACGTATGCGACGCCCTTTGAGAGGGCCTCATCGTACATTGCCACGGTGTCTACACTTTCCGGAAGGGTGAGCCAGAGGAACAGGCCGCCTTCAGGGTATGTCCAGGACACGCCTTCGGGCATATACTTCTCTAAAAGGCCCACCATGAGGTCCCTTCTGCGCCGATACTCGGCAATGGTCTTGACAAGGTTGGCATCCAGTGCGCCGCTTCCCATGAACTCCGCCGCCATGTACTGATCAAGCACAGGTGGGCACAAATCCAGGCACTGCTTGCATACGTAAATCTGCTCCAGAAGCGGCTCCGGGCCTATTATCCATCCCAGCCTGAACCCCGGTGCAAATATCTTGGAGAAACTTCCAAGTTGCAGCGTCCTCTCCGGAGCCATTTCCCGTATGGTCTTCACCGGTTCTCCGCTATAACGCAGCTCCCTGTACGGACTGTCCTCCACAATGAGCACGTCCAGTTCCCGCGCTATCCTCACAATCTCCTCCCTCTCCTGAAGCGTCATGGTCTTTCCCGACGGATTGTTGAAGTCTGGTATGACATAGATGAATTTGGCAGAGGTAGTATCTGTTCCGGAAACCTGTGGCCACCCTCGGCCGCATAAGAGGGAGGGGCCCATCGCAGATGGGAGGGGTCGCGAAGCGACGGTTTCAGGAATAGATACTACCTCTGCCCTATATGCCTTGAAACTCTGTAAAGCGCCAAGGTAGACGGGGTTATTGGCAAGGACGATGTCTCCGGGGTCCAGGAAGACCCTGGAACAGACATCAATGCCCTGCTGGGACGATGTGGTGATCTGGACCTGGGAAACCGGCACTCCGTAGCGGCGGGCAATGACTTCCCGGAGCTCCGGAACACCCTGTGTGGCACCGTACTGAAGCGCCTTTGTACCGTATTTGGAAAGCACCTTCTCCGCCAGAGAGGGTATCTGGTCTACTGGAAAAGTGGATGCAGCAGGATATCCGCCGGCAAAGGAGCATATTGCCGAAAGGTCAACCTTCCGGAAAATTTCCCTCACCGGACTCCTCAGGAACCCGGGTACATCGGCAGAGAAAAAGCGCTTGTAATCCATATAATTGCAAATATACGAATTTTAGCGCAAAAAATGCCGCCTCAGTCGTTTGCCATAAGAGCGATAATCTTCTCTGCGTCCACTTTTCCGCGGGTCATGATGAGCGTGCCCCCGGAAGTGTATAGAATGAAGTCGCGGATGGCCTTTCCGTCATCGTGGCCGAAGATCTGGACACGCTCGCCGTCATCCTTGGCTTCCATTATAAGCTCCATGCCCTCCAGTTCCCTTTCTATCTTTCCAGCCAGATGGTCCCTGACGGCGGAATCCTCAAAGTCCACTATTGTGATTCTCTTTACCCCGCGTGTAAGGCGCAGCAGCTCCAGGACATCACTGTCAAGGCCCGACGAGGCGCCTGCCACCACTCTCAGGAGGCTCATTCCCATCGGCCCCACGCTGATTACGTCTACGTCTTCCCTGTGCCTGTACTGGCTTACAAGGTTCTGGATTCCGGCCGGACCCGCCATGGCGCATCCAACCATCTGGAGTGTTAAAACAAGTGTGATAAACAGTTTTTTCATTGTCTTCATCTGACCGGTCTGCATAACTGACGCAAAAACTTTGGAAATGTTAACGGCAAAGATACAATCCCAATCTAAAAACCGGAAATAAAAGATGAAGGAGACATGGTTTTAGGCAATGCGTTATTCCGGGCAAGGCCGAGGCTGGTTTAGGATTACATTTTCTCGCAGCGGAGCTGGTAACCGACGCTGGTACCTGTGTTCTCTGCTATAGACAAAACTGAGCCGTCTACATTAATCGCCTTTGTTAATACACGAGATCCATTTGTGCTGGCACCGGAAGTCCAATAGCGGTTTTCTCCGGCAGTGTAAATAAATGCTCCGCCAGCACTGACTGCCAATGCCGACAATGGATTAAATACACCACTTCCAGAACCGCCATTGCTAAACGAATTGGCAATCGCCGCTGTAATCTTATCCGAGGATACAACTTTCCACCCGGCAGGGCAGGGGTCATACACTGTCTTGGCATCATCTCTCCAGAGTCCTGCATTGTCAACAGGCCCCCAGTGATAGGACGGGGTAGGAACGTAGAAAGTAGTGGGATGTGAGATTGCTCCCGATACAGTGGTGCCGACCTGCGTTACAGTCTGTGCTGACGTGCCTTTGACTTGCAACTCGTCTGTCCCATTGGTTACGCTGAAATAGAAAGGATCCTTTCTGCCCCACTGATAATAGAGTCCTCGCTCTCCGCTTGTTATAAGGCCAAGAGGATACTTCATAAGCTTGAAGCCGGAAACATAACTGCCCAGATCGTCCGGCGTTGTAAGGCCGTCCAGATTGTTTATCCAGATGAGCCAGCTCCAGAGGATGTTGTCCGAGCTGTCGTAGACAGCAATGACGGCATTACCCTTGTTGGTAAACGGGACGCGGAAATACACGTAACCGTCCGAATACGTAACATTCGTGACGAGGTCGCCTACAGATGGTGTGGTGGACGTATTGAACGACTCCCAGAGAACAGCAGCACGCACGGGTGTACCTACCGACTCACCGGAAGAACCCTTCACCGTAGCATCGAACTTCTTGTTGCCGGCACTCTGTACGATATAGGTATTGGCCGTTCCGGAACTGCTTAAGTTGGCGATTGTGGTACCAACCGTACGCTCGGGAAGTTTGGTGACGATATTGCGCTTGATTTGATACTCCTGGGTACTGGTAGTAATAGTCTGTGATGTCCCGTCGGCATATTCAATATCCAGCTGGAAACCCTTGGACATGGTGCAAGGAGGAAGCGTAATATAAAAATCGGTGGCAGTAACAGTATTCAACTGGGCATAGGGTGCGCTGATGCTTAGCTTCCTCTGATTTCCATTAAGACCGTCTTCATAATCAAACCCAGGTGTTCCCGCCATATTTGTGACGTAAACTTCACTCATGGATATCGGGAAAATATTACCAACGTTGCTGGTAATCATAATCGATTTTACCTTCTGGGTTCCCTTGAGTTGAAGCCTCAGCCATCCAACAGTGCTTTTAAAGACCAGTTTCTCGCCAGAATCATCTATTGCTGCCGCCATAATGTTGTTATAACCATAGGCTCCGTTCTTATCTGGGCCACTTACGGTGTAATTCCAGCTGATAGGCGTTGCAATAAAAGGAGAAGCGGCAGGCCACATATTGGCGTAACCATCATCGATCACATTCCCGTCATCTGCCAGTTCCGAGTTATATATGGCATATATCTTATCTACGGCCGTGGCAGATCCTGTTCTGTCTTTCAAAAGAGTAAACGCCCCCTTTGAAGCATCCGTACATTCATAAATATCATATATATCCTCTTTCGGGAACACATAAATATGGTCCCCGGCATTCCAATAGTGGTCATAATGGCCATCTCCATCATAGGTGAAACCGGCTTTGGAATCAATCTCGTTGGGTTCAAATACGGCATAAAGGACCGGCGCTGCAGTGGACTCCGGAACTATTTGTTCCTCAATAACCTCATTATTTTGATCAATAGCTTCGTTGGTGCAGGCGGCAGCAAGTGCAAGAATTGCAATGGCAAGATATTTCTTCATTTCTTTTCCCTCCCGTTACCAAGTTACTATTTCCTCTCCGGTCTGTTCGATTCCTCCGGAGACAATAAGGTCCATGACCGGCTGGGTCACGATGTCCACAACCTCCGCTTCAGGGGCGAGGTATTCCCTTTTCTTTAGTTCCATATTGCAATAGTTTTAAAGATTTCAAGGCATGTATCCGCAAATATCGGCATTGCTGCGGCCAAAAACACTATCCTAAAGTATAGAAATGACAAGGCAAAAGTATAAAATATGCCACTCTTTTAGTATATTCGCATATATGAAAAAACTGACACTGATTTGCCTGTTGGCCTTTGCAGGCACAGCGGTAAGGGCAGAATACTCAGACCACAGGGGCCACAATCTGGACTCCCTGGAGAGAGTGGTGGCAGGGTGGACTCCGGAGCGGGAGGCGAAAGCTTCTGCCGATGAATGCGCCCGCCTTATCCGAGCATACCAGGACCTGATGCTGGGCTATCGGCAGATAAACGGGGAAAGATCGGCCCTGTTTGGAAGGAAAGCCTACAACCTTGGCAAACGGTGGAACTGGCTCAGCGCAATGGGCGATGCCCTCAAGGGAATAGGCCTTATATACTATGGCGGAGGCCAATACGACAGCGCCCTTGTCTACTACAGCCGGGCCCTTGCCGTAACGGACCGCATGGCCGCCGGGGAGACATCCCTCACCGAAAACACCCCATACGACGAGGTAACCATTGACGACAACTACTCCAGCCTGTACGGGACCATCGGCAACCTGTACAACATGATGGACTCCATCCCAAAGGCGATGGAGTATTACAAAAAGGCCGGTGAAATCTTCACCAAACACGGCTGGAACGAGAGTAACGCCATCCTCTGGTACAACATGGGGGAAACGTGGTTTGAAGAGGGAGACCTTCAGAAGGCGCTTCCCTGCTACCAGACCAGCCTTGACTATGCCCTTGCCAGCGGGGACTCCCTTCAGGTGTCATCGGCCTACAAAGGGCTGGGCAGTTATTATCTGGCAAAGGGGAATATCGGCAAGGCCCTCAAGTATATACAGGAGGCCGATTCCTATTATTCCATCCACCAGGACCAGGAATTCCGCGCCAGGATTGAAACTCTTGGCCTTTTGAACCGCATCATGGACCGCCAGAAACAGCGCTGGAGGTATCTTGCCCTTGGAGGCGCCGTGCTCCTTCTGCTCCTGGCCACGGTGATTCTGGTCATTGTCCGCAACCGCAAACTCTCCAGGGAAAAGGAAGGGGCCGATGTCGTCATTGAAGAGGCACTGGCGGAAAGCACCGCCTCAGAAGAGCTTACCGGCCGCGAGCGGGAGATTCTGGATCACGTCCAAAAGTATGTGTTTAGGCATATATGTTTTGTAGCCTGAAGAGGAAGTAGTTTATATCTGATACTCCTCTTAGTTGAGCACGGAAGGACTTGATTTTACAATTGAAGGACTC
>Ga0129306_1000147_pt1 | contig 122645 bp, 89 predicted proteins | sample P827metagenome_FD_94438 | JGI IMG/M metagenome (GOLD analysis project Ga0129306, IMG submission 94438) | Capybara group fecal microbial communities from Wisconsin, USA - P827 metagenome | ecosystem: Host-associated > Mammals > Digestive system > Large intestine > Fecal | place: USA: Wisconsin...
CGAGGAGCCCCTCGATGCGCCAGTGGTTGCCCAGCGGGAAGGCATAGCCGTAGAACACGCCGCCGCCCAGCAGGTCGCCCTGCAGGCGCTGGTCCCGGACCGCCGGATAAATGCCCCAGGGGAAATTGAGGCCCGCCGCATTGTAGTGCAGCCAGAGCAGGTTCGCACCGAAGAAATGGCCGCGGCTCACTTCGCTGAGGTAGTAGCGGAATTCCGGCACGACGGACAGGTGCCTCCACTTTTTGACCAGGGCCTCATCATGGTCCCAGAAGAAGAAGCGGTCCCAGGGCTTCAAGCCGAAAGTGCCGCCGAGGCTTGCATGACGGCCCAGCGCGAATTCAACGCTGAGGTTCATGGTCCCCGTGGCGTCGTAGGCCAGGTTGTTGCGGATCGAGAAGACCGCCGCCGGATTGACCGGACGGTACACAAGCACAGGCTCCTGCTGGCGGATGACGCCGGCAGGCCTTCCGGTCCGTGTCAGGGTGTCGAGGTATTTCGCCAAAACTTCGTCGGCCCGGGGCGCGGGGGCATCCTGTGCGAACGAATACGTCGTAGCGATTCCTAAGAAGAAGAATCCTAAAATCGCCACTTTCAATACTTTACGAACACTCGTCGTCGATCTGAGGGGCAATCTGCTCATTCCTCACTTATGAGTACTAGTATTACTAACCCGCAAAGTTACAGAAATACTCCTACAATTGGCCCGAAAAATATCACAAATTACCCCCCCCCGGAAAAAACAGGCCATCTATCACTAGACGGCCTGTTTCACAGCTATTTACAATGATTCTTCACCGCGAGGAATCAAGGGGTAGCGGTTTGAATGGTCCAGCCTTCCGGAATACCGAACTTATCGCGAGGAAGCAGATTGGCCGGCGCTTGGGCGTTCATGACGAAGACGCAGCCCTTGCTGACAGCGTCGTCCCCGCTCGGGACGTTCTGCATCCAGCCGTCGTTGTTGGACTTGAAGGCACTCTGGATGTAATTGGTACCCATCATCTTGACCCAGGTCAGCGAGGTGCAGCCCCAGAACATACGCTGATAACACTCTGCGACGATGGTTGTGGCAGGCAAGACTGGACCTCGCTCCAAGGAGGAGCAGTTATAGAAGAAATTCCGGTAGCAGGTCTTGGCCAGTGTCGTGGCCTGCAGGATTTCCGGTCCGTGCAGCAGATTCTTGCAACCGTCGAAGAAGGATTTGTAGCAGCCCTCCTCACAGGTCAGCATCGGGAATTCCAGGTGGGTCGCCTCGCGGAGGAAACCGTTGTTCAAGCAGAAATTGACAAATATATATCCCCGCAATCCCGGGCCCTCCACGACAAAGTCATCGCCGGCGACCAGCGAAGCGAGGTTGCCGCCCACTTCCACATACGCGCCCGCCACGGTCAGAGCGCGAGCGCCTTGAGACGAGTTCCAGTTCGGAGTCTTCGAGGCCGCAGAACCAGACTTGAAATACACGGGCTTGCCCACTTCGAGGCTCACGTTCGTATTGGACGTATACGACACCCAGTCGAGGCCGTTGTACGAGATGCTGCAATTCCGGGCCAGCTTCACGCTGGCGCCTTCCTCCATCGCTTTCACGAAGAAATAGTTGCTGGCTTCCCATCCCACGGGCACGCCGGAAGCGCTGCCTTTTGTCCAGGCTGTTTCGTAATGGTTGCCGGCCAGCAGGCCCGTGCCCTTCACGCCCTGCAGCCAGTCCTGCGTGCAGTTGGCCGCGGAGATGTCGACCGCGTCGCACAGGACCATGGACAGGTTCGAACAGCCCGCGAACATTTCCTTGTAGCTCTCCCGGGACAGGGTCGTGGCGGGCAGGGCCGGTGCAGCGGTCAGGCCGGTGCAGTTCTTGAACATTTCCGCATAGCAGGCAACGCCCAGGTTCCGGGCGGGGAGGTCCAGTGCGGCGACGGACGTCAGGTGGGTATTGCCGGAGAACAAGGCCCTGAAGCCCTCATCCGGCACGCTGGTCTCCGTCCGGTAATGTTCCCCCGCCACCAGGCTCATGATGTTGCCGGCCGCGGTAAAATGGGTCGTCGAGGCGAAGCTGCCTTCGCAAGCCCGCGTCACCGGCGCCGAACTCATGAAGCGGACGTTGTCGCCGACGGCCAGGCTGATCGCTACATTGGCCGTGTACTCCTCCCATTCGCCCCAGTTCAGGGAATAAAGCAAGTCCGAAGCGGAATAGGACACGGAGCCGGGCGACGCGACTTCAAGGCGGAACTCGTCCCAGGGCAGGAGTTCCCAGCTGGCGGGGACACCGCTGTTGCCACGCTTGTAGCCGCTTTCAAGCATCTTCGGGTTCCGGTAGAACGTGCCGCTCGCCGGCACACCCGTCACCCAGTTGGACAGACAGTTGCTTGCAGAGACATCGGTGGCCATCATGGCGATCTCGCCAAGATTCGTGCAACTGTTGAACATGTTGATGTAGCAGTTATTCACCAGTTTCTCTGCTGGCAGGGTAGGAGCAACGGTCAGGCTGATACAGCTGTGGAACATCTGTTCGTAGCAGTTCTGCGCGAGCGTACGGGCGGGCAGGACGGGCGCAGTCCGCAGCGAAGTACAGCCCTTGAACATATAGCGGTAGCAGTACGACGCCAGCGTGGCAGCCGGCAGGGCCGGCGGCTCCTTCATGTTCACACAGCCCTCGAACAGGCTCTGGAATCCGTTCGCACTCATCGTTGTCATGGGAAGCTCCAGGGCGGAAGCTTTCAGCAGGCCCGCCTCCTTCTGGAACAGGTTGGCGAAAGTCCAGCCCGGGGCCAGGGAACTCAGGTCGGCTCCCTGCGCATAATCCTCGCCGATCACCAGCGAGGCGAGATTGCCGCCCAGGTTGAAAGTACCCGTGCAGTTGAACTTGTTGGCACCGCTCCAGTTGGTGACAGGCGCCGTGGCGGATCCGGCCCTGATGTACAGTTTCTGCCCTTCATCCAGCGGAATCAGGTCCTTCGCCGTATAGTTGATCCAGCCGTCGTTGTCGACCTGGTACTGCAGGCCGTTCTGGTCGATGGAGACGGTGCAGCCATTGATGTCGGCCGCTTCCACATAGAAGTACGGCAGGTTCGACAGATCGCTGTTGGTGAAAGAGGTCTTGGCCTTGTGGAAGAATTCGTTGCCCACCCAGATGGTCGTGGCGCTCAGGGCCCGGGTCGTTACGAAATCGCAGCTGAAAGTCCGGAAGAACTGTTCATCATTGATCGGGGACTGGACCGGCGCCACCGCCTGGTAATCGTCCCACGAAAGCGTCCAGGCGAAATAGAAGGACTGCTCCCCTTTCCGCTCGCCGTCGTCGGAAATGCTCATGCCTGCAATGACGGGGAGGTTGGAACCCACCTTGGGCATCAGGGACAGGTTTTCCGCCTCGATGGTGAAATTCAGCGGGAACATCGATTCGAGCAGGCCGTCAGGGAGGGTGATATACAGCGTCTGCTCCTGTCCGATGCCGCGCTTCAGGGTTCCCTTCGCACAGGAGACCTCCATGTCCTGAAGCGGCAGGAGGGTGATTTCGACATCCCGATAGAGGGTCTTGGGCACACCCGCCTGGCTATAATGGGCGGTAACCCGGAGATATTGCGTCCGTATCTTCTGGTCGTCGGGATCCGAGGTGGAGAAAGTGATGGTCCGCCAGCCTTTTTCCGTTCCTTCTCCGTCCGATGCGGGGCCGATGCTGCACGACGTGATGACGGTATCCAGCGGGTCGTCTTTCATCTCCAGCACTTCGACCGTCACCGCGGCGGGGTCCATGACCGGCTCGGCCGAAGCGAGATCCGCAAAGAACTTGGCATGCAGGAGCTGGTTGTCGGTCTGCCGGCTGGGGAAAGTCTGGGTCATCCAGGGCTGCACCACCAGGCGCGCCACGCCGTCGGAGATGTCGCCCAGCTGGCTGGTGACGACGTCGGAGGAGACATTGGCGCCGCCCGACGACTTGGCCGCCGCCTCGGGTGTCAGGTGGCCGACCGATTCGATCTTCTGGATATCGATCCGATACCAGAAATTCCGGTAGACCGCATAGTATCCGTCCTTGTCGGCCAAGTCGATGCGATAAAAGTAGTCTTTTCCGTCTTCCGCAAAGGTTCCGTACGCGATGATGAAAGTCGGTTCGATCTCGTCGGACGGGATGGGACGCTCATAGAGATAGCCGGCACCCAGGCCGTTTTGATAGGCGACCACCCCGTTGGTACAGTTCACAAAGTCCTGCTTCGTGGGCACCGTACGGACAAAGTGAGCGTCGCCCGGCAGGCTGGCCGGATAGCCCTTCCGCTCCAGGCTGGCGAACGACAGCGTGTCGTAGTGCTCGACAAACACCAGGGAGTCCTGCCCCAGGGAGCCCTGGATCCGGTACATCGGGGCGATGGTACCCTTGTCCGGGACATTCACCACCGCGAAGCTCTTGGGCGTGAAGCCGGATTCCGGGTCGGCGACAATGGAAATCTTCGACCAGTTGCGGATCAACGGCACATGGGTCAGGTTGTTCACGATGGCGTCGTCCGCGATGTAGTTCCCGTCGGCGTCCTTGACATAATGGCCGTTCTCCTTCTTCGCGTCGATGCTGTTCACCCGTTTCACCTGCCAGAAGCCCTCCTGTCCCGATTCGGACATCAGGGTCGACAGGATGGTGGTGTCGGCGTCGAAGGGCAGGGTTTTCGGCCCGTTGCCGATGAAGTGCAGGATACGCGGCTTCTCGGAAAGGGTCAGCGTCACGGAGAAGTTGCGAACCGGTACGTTTTCCCGGGTATAGCCATACGGATCCGTATACGTGATGGGCGTTCCGGGACCCTGGTCCACTGCCTTCACATATTCCTTCAGATAGCCGGAACTGCCGAAAACGGCGATATGCAGGGTCTTCAGCACCCCGTTTTCCTCCAGCGCCTTGGTCGGGGCTTCGGCCGGGAGCGAGAAGGAAAGCGTCACAGGCTCCCCTTCCGGGAACGGCTCGTCCACGACCTCCGGAACGGACTGCAGCTCACGCATGCAGGCCAGGACGGAGAACAGGGCCACGAAGGCCAGCCAGATATAGAAGCATCGTCTCATCGCGGTCGGTCCCCCCATACGAATTTATTGCGTAATTCCTTGTTTTTCTGGTAGGGCTCGTCGCCGTCCGGCAAGGCGAGCCATTCGGGATCCTTCCTGCGCCAGTCATCGTATTCTTTCGTGTCTTCGCCCCAGTACCAGGTGTCGTACACGCAGCGCAGCAAGGCTGTCGGTTCGGAAGAATCCACGACGGTGTGCCCTGAAATCCGGATGGCGCCGTTGGCCGACCAGTAGGTGTCGTTGTTGTTGAAAAGGACGGTGAAGATGCCGTTGGCCGACAGCTGGGCGATGAAGCGGACTTCGCCGCGGGTGGGCAGGCGCCAACGTCCGGCCGGGAAACCGTCTTCCTGGAAGGACGCACAGCGGTAGCGGGCATGCTCGAGATCGATCTTGCCGTATTCCACGCCGCTGAACTTCGACGAGACCCGGTAACTGGGCGCCAGCATGTTGAGCGTGCGGTGGGAAGCATCCGTCGGGTGGTAATAGCGGAGCTCGCGCGTCTGTTGACCGTCATCTTCCGGATGGAGGGACGAGGCGACGGCAAAGCCGCCGCGGCTGCCGAGCCTGGAGTCCGTCACCGAATGATCCTCATTATAGGAATAGTCCAGGTTGTCGATCGTGCTCATGCGCGGGTCGCCGATACTGAAATCGCTGTTGTCGAGCACTGTGATGTGGATCTGGTAGAGGTCGGGGCTGCCGCCCGTATACCAGACGGTGCGCCATTGAAAGTCCTTCTTGTCGTTATCGTCCGTCAGGCGATTGTAGGGATCGCTGGACCCGTTGCTCTTGCGGGCCTGCTGCTTGCCCGGATAGAAGGTGAACTTCGTTCCTTCGGCATCGTCAGGTTTATAGGCACCGTCCACAAAGGTATAGCCCCAGTAGACGGAGGGCAGGTTGTAATGCTGCGTCGAAGTATAGACCGGCGTCGTGCCGCCGACCGTGCTGGCGTCGGAGTTCGTATGCCGGTCGATATAGATGCCCGGATACTGCACGATCACGACCGGGCGCTCGATGCTGCCGCCGTCCTGCTTGTCTTCGTGGACCAGGGTGAAGGAAATGGTATACGGCGAGTAGTCGAAGGCCGGGTCCGTATAGTCATTGTTGAGCGGGTGTGTCAGGACAACGGTCGAGGTCTGCTGGATGTCCTCCTTGCTGTTGAAGAAAGGCGCGCCGTCATAGTCGAGGTAATAGGAACCCTTCGGATAGATGTCGCCGTCGGCCGTGACCTGCCTGATCGTGCCGTCACCCAGTTTTCCCGAGGTCTTCTCGCCATAGTACGGCCGCGTCATGCGGATGGAGCCCGGCTTGATGACGGCCGGATGGCTCGTGAGATACGGGATGCGCACGCTGTTGACATTCTGCAGCAGGAGCGAGTCGCGGTTCACCGACAGGTAGCGGGCCTTGCCGACGCTGGACTCGTGGCTGATGGCCTGTGACTGGTTCTGCCAGGGCACGATGAAGCAGGACCCGGAGGAAATGGGGACGGCATTCTCCCCGCTCAGCGCACCCAGGATCTCGATATCGATGTCGAGGTGATACCAGTAGTTTCTCCGGAACTCCGACTGGAAGTTTTCGGGCATCAACACTTTGTAATAGCATTGCTTCTGGTTGGAGACCACGCCGTGCTCATCGTCCGGGTCGCAGTACCACGGAACGATCACTTTCAGGTCCGGCTCACACAGGCCGGCCGCCCGGTCGTCGGAGCCTTCCTCCCACGACTGCGGATACATGTACATCGGATAGGTGTTGTAGTACAGCTTGTCGCCGATCGTGGTCGGCAGGAAGAAGATATCCACCGAATCGGTCTGCGGATCCCTGTAGGCAAAACGCTTGCGGTTGTTCGAGAAGCTGAAATAATGCGGAGCGTCGTCCTTGCCCGACAGTTTCACCGTCTTGACGCCGTTCTCCAGATAGACCTCCATCTCTTCGAGCATCGGATGCCACTTCTCGTAGGTATTGAGGGTGACGGTATCGGCCAGATGGACCGACACGGTCAGTTTGCCGGCGTAGCGCCTGACATCGAGGCGTCCCGAAGTGACCAGTTCCGTCTCACGGCCTTCCGGACTGAGGTCCAGCACCGTCATGCCGCTCATCATGAAATGCGTCTGCTTGTGATTGGCGGGGGCGGTGAAATCACTCTCGATCACTTCGGCATACAGGGTGGCCAGGTCCGTGCCGGAGAGGTCGTTCTCGTCCACGACCAGCGTATGGGGGCAGTTGACCACGGCCAGGACCGTCGCCTTGCGCGTATCGGGAGAAAGCGGGAACAGGCGGTAGGCGTCTCCCTGGGAGATCTTGATCTTGAATTCCGCCTCGGAGCGCTCGCCCGACGTGACGCGGCTGTGCAGCACCGCCGGACCCGTGGGGTTCTCACCGGGATAGAAGAAGAAGTCCACCCAGGAGATGAGGTTTTCGTTGTAATTGTCCACACCCGACACCGGCGCCTTCGTCCGGACAGGATCTTCGCAGATGACGGTCAGCGCGATGCCGCGGCCCGTGTCGGGCAGCACAGGCTCGACACAGCCGCACAGCAGGCAGGCGACCAGACCGATCAGACTATGGAAGATCCTTTTCTTCATGACTAGGGTATCACAAAGGTGTAGTTATCGTCAATCAGTTCCGAATCCGCGCTGATGATCCGCCCGCCGGGCAGCTTGATGCGGAAGGACAGTTGCATGGATTTGCCGGATACCGCCTTGCTTGGATCGGAAGAGCGGGCCACGCGGATATACATCTTGCCGCCGTCCCGGTTGCGGTTGATCTGGTCGACGCCGGCCGGGTTGTTCCCGTCCTTGTCGACAATCCGGATGTCGAAGGCGTCTGTGTCGCCCTTGGGCTTGACGAGCAACTGCCCGCCCTCCGGGCTGTAGATGACGACGCGTGCGATGGCCGCGTCGGGCAGGGACGGCACCTGCACCACGAAATGGTCGACCGTCGCGGTGTTGGGATCCACGAGGAGCTTGCCGTCCTGATCCACGTTCACGGGTTCCAGGATACCGGTGCTGCCGCCCACCTTGTCGTCCCAGGGCAGGACAAAGGTCTCCACCTCGAGGCGGCGCGGGTCGCTTGAATAATAGGCGAATACCGTCCAGGTGCCGTTGCGGTAGAGGTTTTCCGCTCCCACACCAAGCATATTGAACGTGGCGGTTCCGCGCGATTCCCCGAGTTTGTAATGAATCCGCCCTTTGATGGGCTTGTCGGTCTCCCGCAAATAGAGCAGCTTCTCCGTCTTCGTGGAGTCGCCAATCCAGTTGGTCAGGAATGCGTCGTACTGCTGCGCGTTCATCAAGGAAGGCTGGCCGAAATACGGGTCCACGATGGTGCTTGAACCACTCAGACGAACGGGGTTGGGATCCTCCTTGATGTCGTCGTCGAGCAGGAGCGGAAGTCGCTCCGAGCCCATGGTGACCGTCTCATAGCTGCTGACCGGCAGGGCGATGCCGTTCAGCGGCTCCGCTTCGCGCGCGAAGAGGTAGCTCTGGGTCGGAATGACGCCCGACTCGTCGGTATAGTCGATGAGTTCGACCGAGGTGATCTGGGTTTCCGTCATGCCCTGGCTCTTGGCGAAGACGAAGCGCAGCTTGCTCACCGCGCGGGTCAGCTGGACGGAAGGCGAAAGACGGAACCAGTTCCAGACACCGGCCACCACGCAGTGGCCCAGCAGGTAGCTCTTCTGCCCGCTGCTCAGGTCCAGGGCCAGGAAATCGGGATCGTCCGCATCGTACGGCTGGCCATGGTGATTCTTGACATAGGTCATCTGGTCGGTCGTGAATTCGTACTTCAGGAACGACAGATCGAAGCCTTCGCCGCCGTTGTTGAAGAAGCTGGTCATCGGAAGACCCTTGCCACGGCCTTCCATCCGGCCGTCGGGCACCGCCGTGACGATGCTGCCGCCGAAGCCACTGCCGTCGCTGTCGCCGAAGACCTTGTTCTTGAGGTCGCCGCGCGTCAGCCGGGCCGTCGCCTCGCTGGCCAGGTCAAAGCCCACGGAACTGCCGTTGCCCAGCACGTAGAAATCGAACTTCAGCAGCGAATCGGGCCGGGACATCACGTAGTCCGGGATGCGCAGGGAGACCGTCAGGATACCGGTAAGGGTCTCCGAGCTGCTGATGGCCGGCAGGCACATGTAAGCCACGGCACCTTCATAGTCGTTGGCTGTCGCATTCGGCGCCTGGTGGGTAAACGCCCAGATCTGCAGGTCGTACAGGGACGACTCCATCTCGCGGGAAGTGACCAAGCCCCCGGACGCCTTGGTCCTGGCCGGTATGTCGGGCAGGTAGACCTCGATGGGCAGATAGCCCGCGCCGCCTTCTCCGGGGCCGAACGGATGCAACGGTTCCACACACCCCGCCGTGACCAGCGCCAGAAAGACGGTGGCCAGCATGAAGCGGCGGAGGGTGAAACGACTTGACATATTAAACTAACTAATTATAAATAAGGGTTATAGTTACCAGCGTTATTCCAGTTGAGCACGACACTGACGCCCACGACCGTCGAGTCGGCCGGCTGGTCCGGATCGACGGGCGGCGGCGGGACATACGGCGGGTGCGGCGGCGTAGCCATGAAACCGCCATTCTCCGTGAGCCAGCCTTTGATGATCATCAGCCTCCCCGCTTCGAGCGGGCGGCCGATGTAGATGTCGCTGCGCGTCGTCGAACCGTCGGCCAGGGTCACATACAGCTCGATCGTCCAGACGATCGGATAGGTGCCGATCACCGCGGAACCCACGTTCGGGCTGGGGAAACCCACCGTGCAGACCATGAGCGGCAGTTTCGTCCAGCGCTCCCAGAACGTGTCGTAAATGAAACGCTCGGCTTCTTCGCTGTCGTCGACATACGGCCGGGCGTCGATGACGTCCGCCTCCATGACGATATGCTGGTCGAAGGAATAGGCGCTGTCGAGGATCCGGAACGAATCGGCCAGGCCGGTGAACGTCGCCCGGAGGTTCCGGACTTCGCAGGAGTCGCAGTTCAGCGCCAGCGCCGCAGCGGCATTGGCCATATGGAACTGTATGCCGAACGTCTGATCGCCCCGGTCCCGCACCAGCATGCGCTGGCGGGCCGCATAGACGGCCGAGGGATGGGACGGGACGACGCTCCTGGACGTTTTGTGCACCAGTGCCAGGGCATAGCCGTCCTCTTCGTCCTGCAACGACAGCACCGGCACCGCCGTCAGGTTCGATACGCCCGCCACGCGGTAGTCCGACGCCGGCACCTGCAGCGAGAAGACCCTCTGCTCCGCATCCATTACTTCTGATTCGCGGAAGGTCATCTTGCCCCGTTTGCGCTGGTCGTAGAACAGCATGTCCACGTCGCGCGTGCTGCTCACGAAGACATCCGAAAGATAGTCCTCGAGGGCGGCCCGCAGCGGCAGGTCATGCAGCGTACCGAGCTTGTCGTTCATTTCTTCTTCCTTGTTGCTGACCAGGTTCACCGTGCAGGTCAGGCTCATTTCCTCCGGGCAGTCCTTCTGCCGCTCGTCGATCAGGGCACACGACCCCAACGCGAAGGCCGTGAGCAGGCCTGCCGCGATCCAGCACAAGCGGAGATGGAACGTCCGGTTCACCTTTCAGGCTTATTGGCCAAGAAGGATATCGTAAGAAGCGGCCGAACGCCAGTTGAGGTCGACCGACAAGCCCAGCGACAAGCGCGCGGTCCGCAGGTCCGGCACCGTGGTAAAGGCGCGCTTCAGGGAGTTTTCGCCGATGTGGAACAAGGCGTTCGTGATGCAGTTCTGCATGAATACACGGGGGACGTGCCTGGTCTTGCCATCATCCTCATAATAGGGCGGCAGCATGTCATATTCCGTATTGTTGTCGTTCCACCAGCTGTCATCCAGGGTCGCCGGCGGCATGACGCCGATGATGTAGAAGGTACCGCCCTGGCGGACCAGGTTGGCGTTGCCCCAGAAGTCGACGCCCAGGTCGTTGCGGAACTCCAGGGCGACGAACACGGGACTCTGCTCCGCATCATCGGCTACGTTGGGGTTGTAGTTGTCGAACAGGATCGTATAGTTTTCCGGTGTCCTGCTTTTGTCTGTGGGGACTTTATAACCTTCTTCTTCATCGTTGACGTAGTTGACCTTGTCGTACACCATCTTGGTGAACTTGCTGCCTTTGCCCGTAACTTCCGGGAAAGCGAGATAGGTCCATCCCACCTTATCGGGCTGGCCCGACACCAGAATGCCCGTCCAGGTCAGATACGCGTTGTTGCCTACTGCAATTTCTTTGTCCGCTTCGATGTTCCCGGGCGTGGAATTGATGGCGGAGTTGTTGTCTTTCAGCGTCGTCACGTCCATGAGGACCTGCGACTTCAGCAGGGACACACCATAATGGACATTGTTGGCCAGGGCGACACCACGCGTGCTGGATTCAACATGGGAATTTTTAGCCCAGCCTGCTCCGGCGGCTCCCCACTTGTCAAATTGAGGCCAATTGTTGACGGTTACCTTGAAACTCGATTCCGTGGGAGCAGTCGTGGTCGTATGGATCGGCGCATTGCAATAATAGACGAGCTCTGGCGTATAGGTGAAATCTTCTACACCGACAAAGAAAGTAGACGTGTCCTTGTTGTAGTAGACCTGTGACATGTTGATCTTTGAATCGTTGTAAACATACTCGTCATAGGGCTTTCCCTCCGGTTTCTGGACAAGCAGCGTAGCACCGCCGAACGGGATGTGGAAGCTGCGGGGGAAACGGGAAATGTTGATATTGCTGACGTCGACAGGATCTGCTTTCGCACCACTGATGGAAATGTGATAATTCGTTGACAAAGCCGTCATTACATCCGTTGTTGATTTCCATGTCAGCGAACCGGTTTCGATGTTGAGATCGAAGAAATACAAGATGTTCTTTTGAATCTGCTTGATAATTTCCAAGGCGACCCGCTCCCTGTCATTCTTGGCGCCGGAATACAAAGAGGCCGCCAAAACGGAATACAGGTCTGCCATCTGCCGTTCGATGGCATTGCCGGCACCTGAACGGATTTCCGGGACTTCGATGGTCGTAAGCGCCACATACGTTTTACCCAGAATGCTTTCAATCTCAGAAGCCGGTTGACTATTGTCAATCGGACTCTTGGGCGTCGCTCCCGCGCTCACCCTGTAGTCGTACCAGTGAATCGCCCAATTCTTCAAAGAATAGGAACCGAATGTGGAATCGACGACGGCGTTGTCCCAGCCGCCGGCATCTGCTCCGGTTGCATTGAAGCCGACGCGGAGGATATGGTTGAAGACACTCAGAATGATGTCTTTCATGACAACGTATTGCTTCTTGTTCGACTCATTGAGCCGGGTTCCTGCCTTGCAGCCGATGGCCGTCATATCAGTCGTCCGCCCATCGCCTTCCATGACATATTCCAGCTTTCCGTACACTTCGTCGTTGTCGAGGTTGCCGGTCGTGCTGGTCTTGGTCTCCCGATAGGCCTGGGCATAAAAGATGATGGCATTGGTGCCGGAAGGGAGCGATACCTCGAACATGCGGTTGTTCGTCTCGTTGCCGCTGTCGGTCGGTCCGAAAGTGCCTTTCGGGAACAGCGTGGACAGATTGTACATCTGGGTGGGCACAATCGAATTGTCGACGACCTTGCTGCCATCCAGTGGCGTTCCGTCAGGATTTTTCAAAGAAAAGGCAAACATCGTGGCATTGTCGATGCCGCGGAACTGGCCGTTCGCCTGGACGTCGGCAGGCATCTGCTTGGTGCTGGGCTGGCTGCCGGGAGAAATGTTCAGGAAGAACTTGGTAACCACAGATTCGTGTCCGTCTACCTTGGACGGATCGAATCCGGGATTGCTTTCGACGCATGCCGTCAATCCGAAGATGGCAGCAAGGCTCAGTGTAATGAAAAGTAACTTTTTCATAGTGTAATGGATGTGTGATTAATATTAATTTCGTTTATTATTTCTCTTTTTGGTTGAAGGTGTACACCACGTTCACGCCCAGGTTCGGCAGGAGGGCGGCGCCGGTGCGCGCACCGACCGACTGGCCGCAGGACTCGCAGCGGAAGGCCTGGTCGCTGTACCAGCCGCCGGCCACGCCGAGGAGCCCCTCGATGCGCCAGTGGTTGCCCAACGGGAAGGCATAGCCGTAGAACAGGCCGCCGCCAAAGAGGTCGCCCTGCAGGCGCAGGTCACGCACATCAGGGTAGATCCCCCACGGGAAGGTGAGGCCCGCCGCATTGTAGTGCAGCCAGAGCAGGTTCGCGCCGAAGAAGTGGCCCCGGCTCACCTCACTGAGATAGTAGCGGAACTCCGGCACGACAGAGAGATGGCGCCATTTCTTGACGAGGGCTTCGTCGTGGTCCCAGAAGAAGAAGCGGTCCCAGGGCTTCAGGCCGAAGGTGCCGCCGAGGCTCGCGTGGCGACCCAGGGCGAACTCGACCGAGAGGTTCATGGTACCCGTGGCATCGTAGGCCAGGTTGTTGCGGATAGAGAACACGGCCGCCGGGTTGTTCGGGCGGTACACGAGTGTCGGTTCCTGCTGGGGAATGACGCCAGCGGGACGTCCGGTGCGGTCCTGAGGGCCGAGGAACTGCGTCAGGACTTCTTCAATCCCGGGCGCAGGGATCTCTTGCGCAAAAGTATTCAGGGGAACGATTGTGCTGAAAAAGCCTAAAATCGCTATTAACAGTGCCTTATGGCATCTTGTCTTCTTCGGATAGGGAAACTGGCTCATGTTCATTCTGGGTGCTAGTATCACTATTTAAACAAATTTACTTAAAATCATCCAATTAAACAAAATTTATTTTTTAAAAAAGTCGAAAACTTTTACAAAAAATCCTATTCTAGGACTTATTCGTACGCCCGCAGCTGGGGGTTGCCTATTTTGGAAACAATCCGTATCTTTGGAACGAGAATATAATACTGACCATGATTTCCTTTACTTGCGACTACAGCGAAGGGGCGCATCCGAAGATTCTGGAGCGCCTGGTGGCGACGAATCTGGAACAACTGCCGGGCTACGGCATGGACCTTTACTGCGAAAGCGCGAAGGCGAAGATCCGCGCGGCGTGCGAGGCGCCGGAGGCGGAGGTGTTCTTCCTGGTGGGCGGCACGCAGACCAATTCAACCGTGATTGCGGCGATGCTGCAAGACTACGAGGGCGTGGTGTCGGCCGAGACGGGGCACATCGGTGTGCACGAGGCGGGTGCCGTGGAGTACACGGGGCACAAGGTGCTCACAATTCCGGGCCACCAGGGCAAGATGGACCCGGCAGAGCTGAAGGCCTACCTGGAGGCTGCCACCACCGATCCGAATTACGAGCACATGGTTTTCCCGGGGATGGTCTACATCTCGTTCCCGACAGAATATGGCACGATTTACACGAAGCGGGAGCTGGAGGAGATCGCCGGCATCGCGCACAGCTACGGCCTGCCGCTCTTCGTTGACGGCGCGCGCCTGGGTTACGGCCTTACCAGCCCGGCCTGCGACTTGACGCTCCCTGAGCTCGCGCGCCTGTGCGACGTATTCTATATTGGCGGCACGAAAGTGGGCTGCTTCTGCGGCGAGGCGGTGGTCTTCTCGCACGCCAACGCGCCGAAGCATTTCTACACCATCACCAAGCAGCACGGCGCCATGATGGCCAAGGGCCGATTGCTAGGCATCCAGTTCGACACGCTCTTCACCGACAATCTCTACTTCACGATCAGCCGCCACGCTATCGAGATGGCGATGCAGCTGAAGGCCATGCTGCAGGAGAAGGGCTGCACCTTCTTCATCGACTCCCCCACGAACCAGCAGTTCGTGGTGCTGGAGAACCGGCAACTGGCCGCGCTTGCCAAACACGTGGCCTTCGATCTCTGGGACCGCGTCGACCCCGACCACACAGCCGTCCGCTTCGCCACCAGCTGGGCCACCCCGCCCGACCACATCGAAGAACTTCGTAAATGGCTCTAAAAGGAAGCCGCTAAGAAACGGCGTCCCCGTCTGTTTCGCTATTTCAAGCCGGCGAGCATCTCGCGGACGGCGGCTTCGAGCTGCTTGTCTTCGCCGCGCAGGCGGGAAGCCGGATCGTTGTCGACGCGGACGTCGGGCTCAATCTGGTGGTTTTCCATGTAATATTGCTTCTCGGGAACCCAGCCGCCCACTTCGGGGATGCCGAAGACCATCTGCGGATGGATGAGCGTCTCCCACCACACGGCGGTCATCGTGCCGGGTACCGGCATGCCGACGAGCTTGCCCAGGTTCAGGGCCTTGTATGCGTACGGGAAGCCGCAGGCGTCGGAGTAGCAGTCCTCGTTCATCAGCACACAGGACGGCTTGGTCCACTTGTTATAGGGCTCGGTGCCGATGTACTGGCCCCGCGGGCGCCATTCCACATAGGCCTTGCCGCCCAGCAGGGTCACGAGGTCGTCGTGGAGCCAGCCGCCGCCGTTGTGGCGGATGTCGACGATCAGGGCGTCGCAATTGCGGTACTTGCCCAGGGCCTTCGAATACACCTCGCGGAACGAAGGCGAGTCCATGCCTTCCACATGCACGTAGCCCACGCGGCCGCCCGAGAGGCGTTCGACCATGTCTTCGCGCTGTTTCACCCAGCGGCGGTAGAGCAGCGTGCTTTCATTGGCCACCGGCTTGACGATCAGATCCTCCTCCTTGCCTTTCTCGCCGCCCTTGCGCACCGTCACCACGATTTTCTTGCCGGCTTTCCCGGCGAGCAGGGGGAACCAGTTTTCGCCCGGCGCGACGGGATTTCCGTCGATGGCGGTAATCACGTCGCCCGCCTTGATCTGGCTGTCGGCCAGGTTGAGCACGCCGCCCGGCAGCACTTCGGCAATCCGCAGGCCGGCGCCGGTGTAGCCGAGGTCGTAGAGCACGCCGAGCCGGCCCAGGCTCTCACCGCCCTGCGGACGGTAGCGGGCGCCCGTGTGCGAGCCGTTGAGCTCGCCCAGCAACTCGGAAAGCATCTCCTGGAAGTCGAAATAATTGTCGATATAGGGCAGGAACTGCGCATAGTTCTCGCGGTAATAGTCCCAGTCGGCGCCGTGCAGGTCCGGATCGTAGAATTTCTCCTTCACCTGCTTCCACACGTGCGAGAACATGTATTCCCGTTCTGCCTTCGGCTTGAACTCGAACTCGCTGGCGAAGTGGATCTGCTTGGTCTGCCCGCTGGACAAGGTCACCTTGGTGATGCCACGGCCTGAGAACATAAAGATATCATTGCCGTCGTGCGACGGCGTGATGCTGCCGGTGACGCCGCGGGAGAGCACCTTCACGCTGCCTTCGCGCAGGTCTTTCACACAGAGGCCCATGCCGCTTTCGAGCGGAGTCACGTAATAGAGCTTGCGGCCGTCCTTGGACAGATAATGGTCGCCGTAGGAAGCCGACGAAGCGGTCAGGCGGCGGATGCGGGCTTCACGGCCTTCGAGGGTCAGTTCCAGCTTCTTAGGCTTTTCCTGGGCCAGGGAGTCTTTCTTCTCTTCCTTGGCCAGCTGCTTCTCGCTCTTGCCGCTGAGCAGTTTCTCGATCTCCTCATCTTCCTTGTCCTGGGCGAACTTGCTCATCTCCTTGCCGTCGAAGAACATGATGTAGATGTCGCCCTGCGCGCCCCAGCTGCCGTGGCTGCGGTAGCCGTTCTTGTCGGATTCCCAGGTCATGGCCTTGCCGCCGAGGGCCCAGCGGAAGCTGCCGTCGGAGTAGCCGCTCTCGGTCAGGTCGGTCACCTGGCCGGTGGAGACCTCGATCAGGGCGATGTCGGTGTTGTTCCAGCCGCCGTCGGCCTGGTACTCGGTCAGCAAGTATTCGCTGTCGGGACTCCAGGCGAAGGACTGGTCGCCGTCACGGTAGGAGTAGTTCGCGCCCTTGAGGAGCGACTTGACAGCGCCGCCCTTCGCGGGCCGGACCACCAGCTCGGTGCGGTCGCGCAGGTAGGCCACCCACTTGCCGTCGGGCGAGACTTCGGGCTGGAAGCTGGTTACGCCCGGTTCGGAAAAGAGCTCCTCCTTCGTCTTGACGGCATAGGTGAAGAGCTTGTCGTTCTTTTCGGTCAGGACGGTGCGCCAGACGCCCCAGCAGCCGCCTCGCTCAGCAGCGTAATAGAGTTCGCGGCCGTCTTTCGAGAAGCTCACGCCGCGTTCCTGCTCCGGGGTGTTGGTGATGCGGCGGGTGGTGTTGTATTCGGTGGATGTCACGAAGACGTCGCCGCGGACCACGAAAGCGATCTCTTTCCCGTCGGGCGAGACGGCCATCGACGTGGCGCCGCCCGTATAGTTCATCTTCACCAGGTCGCGCTCGTTCTCGTCGCGGGTCACCGTGATGGCCAGCTTGCGCGGCTCGCCGCCTTCCTGCAAGGTATAGAGGTCGCCGTTCTGCGAGAAGGCCAGCGTGCCGTCGTTCGCCACGGAGATGTAGCGGACGGGGTCTTTCTCGTAGCGGGTCAGCTGCTCGGCCTTGCCGGGGTTGCTGACGCTGCTCCTGAACAGGTTGATGGTCTTGCCGCCCTGCTCGCTCAGATAGTAGAAGGTGTCGCCGTCGGCGGCCCAGACGGGCTGGCGGTCCTCGCCGTTGAAGCGGGAAAGCTGGGTGAAGCTGCCGTTCTGGCAGAGCCAGATGTCGCGGGTGACGGCGGAGGTGTGGTGCTTGCGGAGCGGATCTTCGTAGCCTTTGTAGTCCTCATAGAGGATGGCGCCGTCGGGCCGCACGCTCAGTTCCGACATGGTGATCGAGCTCAGGAGCGCGGGGCGGTGCCGGGTCGGCTGCTCGCCCTCGGGCGAGACAGCCCAGACCTGGGCGTCGCCCGGGAAACCGTCGAACTGCACATCGGGCTGCAGGCTGGCCGTGAAGGCGATGCGCCCGTCGGGCAGCACGGCCTTCGGGGTCTCGTTGCCGGGATAGTTGGTGATGCGTTTGGGCGTGCCGCCTTCGGCCGGCATGCGGAAGATATCCTTGCTGCCTTCCCGGTACGAGCTGAAGAACAGCTGCTTTCCGTCAGGCGTCCAGACAGGGTCCGAATCGTAGGCCGGGTTGGTGGTCAGCTGCCGGGCCTGGCCGCCCGCCACGGGCACGACGTAGATGTCGCCCTTGTAGGAGAAAGCGATGCGGGTTCCGTCGGGAGAAATGGCGTTCTTGCGCAGCCAGCGCGCGCTTTCCTGTGCGGAGAGGGCTGTGGCTGACGCCGCCAGCAACCCCACGGCCGCCAGCAGGATCATGATTCTAGCTCTTTTCATGTTTATTTTGGTATTATTCGTTTCTTTCCGATTGATTCGGGAAAGTTACGAATTTATTTCGTCTCCTGCAATCCGCCACACACCGTTCCGGTACGACAACTTCTTTACTCAGTCCTTTCCCCCGCCGACGCTTCTAAACCATCCGTTCTACTATCTTTTCCTGCGCTGTCACTCCGTGCGTGACACAGACGCCGGCGCCGCTTCTTCTGTGTCGCGTGGGGTTTCAACCCGAAAACTGCCATTTCCTCCCCGCGACACAGACGAGACAGATGAAACGTCTGTGTCATGGGGAGGAAATGAGATAAAGTCCCTCGCTCCAGCCTTTATCTCCTGCACGATATTTGCACCCCGCCACAACATGCATTTCAACTGTGGCAAGAGATTGCGGCGGTAGATCTGTGAAAAAGAATCCGTGTGAACGAATAACAAGAAATGCCATGAGAGAAACCATTCATTTTTCCCTCGCTTCCCACGACGAAATCATGTATCGAAACGAAGCCGATCTCATCCACGGCTTCAACTGCCTTGTCGAAGCCTGTCTGGAAACAGATTCACGCCTGTTGGCCGACGGTTTCATGTCTACACACCATCATGGTATGGCACAAACTGACAATATCCGAGCGCTCACGAAAATCGAGCGATATGCGTATACACGCTACTTCAATGCCCGGTATCATCGCAGAGGGCGGCTGGGGGAGCCTAAGCCGTTCAGCCTGAAGGTAGAGGGTATCTATCATACTATCGTAGCGCTTAACTACGTCAATCGGCAAGGTCTTCACCACGGGCTTAGTCCGACGCCATTCGGATATGCCTTTTGCTCGGCAAATGCCTATTTCCGCTCCGAACTGGGCAGGACCACTCTCCAGCCGTTAATGGCTGATGAGTTCCGTTACCACTATCTCCCGGATCGTTCCTGTGTCCCCAAAAGCATCCGAATGGACGCTTCGGGGATGCTCCTTCAAGAAGACGCCATCGACACGGCCTACGTGGAGCAGATCTATTTGACATCTAGAAACTTTTTATTCCAGATGAACAAGCTTACAGATGAAAAATGGACAGAACAGCAAAAGAGCGATCATACAGACGCTCCCATCATAACACTCGAACTCATTGAGAATGGAGTGGGCGATATCGATATTGAACAACTGCTTCGAAACGAAAACGGACGTATTAATCAAAACCAGCTCACCGATCTTGCAGTATGCAAAATTATTGACAATGATTATCTCCCGATGCTATCACGAAAACATGATATGACCATTTACGATCTATCTGCATCGCAGCGCGCTACCTTGTGTAATACACTCTGGAGTGACATCCCTCGCTTGTACAACAAAAGGACAAACGTTGCTCAATTGAAAAGGTGCGCCTGCTTGAAATACTAAAACACACGCGCAAGGATAGACGCACTTAACAAAGCACCTCTTTTCTTTTCAAGAACGTCTCATTTACTGCGCAACTGCTGTGCTCAGTCTTCTTCAGCGCACCACCCTCTTTGCGCTGTCCCTCCTTGTGCGACACAGACGCCGGCGCCGCTTCTTCTGTGTCGTGCGGGGTTTCTGCCCGTAAACCGCCATTTCCTCCCCGCGACACAGACGAGACAGATGAAACTTCTGTGTCGCGAGCGGGAAATGAGATAAAATGATTAAAGAATGTATCGCAAGCCGAAAAGCAATTGCGAACTGCTGGCGGCACGACGGTAGTAACCCGTGAGTTGGAAGCGGTGCTCCCGGCTACCGGTCTGGAAGAAAAAGTCCTGGCTCAGGCGTACTTCAAAGAGATGGTGCCAGACGAACATTTCCGGCGCCGGATATGTGCTGCTGAGCAGCGACTCGTCCACGTGCTGTCCGTCATAGAGCACCGCCAGCATCGTCGCGAAATGCCGGGCATATTCCGCCTGGTACGAGAAGCCCCCCATAACGCGGTCGCGAACCCATCCGTCGCTGCGCGTATAGGAAGCCAGGGCCCAGGCACGCTTGGCGAAGGGACGCTCCAGCCGCGCCGTCAACGCATAATGGCTGTTCAGCACATTGCGCGAAGAAATGTAGAAAGCCCGGCGCCAGGCCTGGCCGTAAATTCCTTCGAGTGTCAACTTGAAGGCAAGCGGGAGGCCCAGGTCGACTGCAGCCAGATTCTTCCAGACCGTGCCTTCGCCATGCACGCCATAGACCGCCGTACCGGCACGCAGCACGAGCCGGCCATTGCCCAGCGCATCGTAATACACGCTCAGGCGCGGAGAAAAGGCAAAGGGGAAGGTGAAACGTACGCCGGCCAGCAGGGTCAGGCGCCGTCCGAGGCGGATGGCATCCTGCACATAGATATCGCCGTGCGTGGATGTTGAATCGGCCAGGATGAAATTCTGGTAGGAGAACTGCACGCCGGCCAGCACACGATGTCTTCCTGCGGCAAAGGTGAAGTCATCGGAAGTCAGCATCTGGCGGGAAGCGCTGGTCGTATACCAGCCCGTCTGGAGCCGCATCGAAAGCTGTTCGTTGAAAGATGCCGTCAGCCCTGCCGTGGCCCAGTTTTCACCCCCGAAATGATCCGTGCCGGCCACATTGGCCGCCAGCCGTCCGCCGGAGAGATCCAGCCGGAAACGCTCGCTCAAGCGCGCGTCGAAGCGCGCCGCGCCGGAAAGGGTGTTGATGCCCCGGAGGCCGTCCGTACCGCCATATTGCAGGCCGCCGAACAGCTGGTAATCCTGATTCCCGAGGGGGGTCGAGATGTTGAGGCCGCCGAGGCCGTGGAGATCTCCGCTCGAGCCGGGAGTGACGGAGGCGAAGCCGTAGGCTGCGCCGTGGAAGCGGCTGCTGCCCGTGGGTGCCATCCATTGCTCCGAAACGCCCGCCAGCGGCGATGTCTGCCGTACATCAAAGGTCACGGGCGTATAGATGCGCTGGCTCACCAGGTCGAAGCCCAGCGGAGAGACGGGCACCGTGCCGCCGCCCAGCTCCGGACCCATCCGCAACGAGGTGGCGGCTTCATCGACATGGACATACGAGGTCTTCGCTTCCAGGTCTGCGTCGACCACGGTGTTCTGCCCGGCATAGGTAAACACGTTGCGGACGGTCAGCGGATCGTAACCGAAATAGTGGATGCGCAGCGTATAGGGGCCGCCCGGCAGGACGTCGTTCAGTTGCCACCAGCCGCCACGGCCTGTCGTGGCGTAGAACTGCGCGTTGGTCTGCTGGTGGATGGCCACCACGGTCACGCCCTCGATCGGGCCGTTCTCATCGGTCACACGGCCGCCGAGGCTGGCCGTACCGGTCTGCGCAGCTATCGGCAGCGCCGCCAGCAGCAATATGATGGTGCAGAGTTTTCTAATCATATTGCAAAGATAATAAAAGTCTCGCCGCATTTTCTTCCCTTTCCTTGCTTCTGCTATTCTGTTTAGCTTGTTCTCTTTGCGCGACACAGACGTTTTAACTGTCTCGTCTGTGTCGCGGGGAGGAAATGGCGGTTTTCGGGCAGAAACCCCGCGCGACACAGAAGAAGCGGCGCCGGCGTCTGTGTCGCGCAAAGAGGGACGGCGCAGGAAACAAAAAAGGGCGGTCCGAAGACCGCCCTTTGCAAGGCCGGGTCAAGCCCGGCATGACGTTTTCCGTCACCCCGGGCTTGACCCGGGGTTTGGAATGCTAGTTGGCAGGAATGTGCTCCTGGACCCAGGCTTTACCGGAGTTGGTCTCGGCGAGGCCTTTGTAAAGGGTCAGCTGGCCGTAGATCGTCACCTTGTCACCGACAGCGACCTGCGGATCACCCTCCGTCCATTTCTTGCCGTCTGTCCAGAGGACACGGTAGGCCTCGAAGTCCTTCGTGACATCCTTGTCGTGGTAAGCGCCGTCTTCGGAGATCCAGAAAGTAGCGTTGCCATACTGGGCGCTGTATGCGCTTTCAACCTTCGACACCGTGCCGACCACATAGGCATTGAAATTCGTGTTGCCGCCGATGGTGTTGCAAGCAGCAATGGCACCGGCCACGTTGAACGGATCAGCCTTGGTTCCGATACCGTTGGCATCGGTATGGACACCGTTGATCTGGTAGACATACGCCTTGTTCTGGGCCGTCTCGGCGGTACCCTTGTAGGTCGTCAGATGACCGCAGATGATCACCTCGGCGCCGACAGCGATCTGGGCGTTGCCTTCAACCCACTTCTCGTTGCCGAGCCAGAGGACACGGTAAGCCTCGAAGTCGCGGGACAGATCATTGTGGTATTCACCGTCGTCGGAGATCCAGAAGGAGGCGTTGCCGTAGGAACCATATTCGCCCTTGTCCAGGATCTTGGAGACAATACCCTTCACGTAGAAGTCGGTCGTGGTCTCGGTACCTACGCTCATGGCGTAAGCGATGGCCTCGTCCACGGTGAACGGAAGGTCCTTCGAACCGGAAGCACCCAGCTGGATGAGGCTGGTCTCGCAGGTATAGTCTTTCTTGCCGTCCGTGGTCTTGAACACGAGGGTCGCGGTACGCGGGCCGGCGACGTTCTCATCGGCATGGAACACGATGGTGTTGCCAGCAATCGATTTGATGGTGAGCCAGCTCTTCGCTGCTTCGGGGATCTCCACGTAGAGACCTTTACCCTTGTTGTTGAGCGTGATGGCGATGTCGCCGCCAGCCGTCGGGAAGGTACCTTCCATCGGAACGATCTCGGCGATCTTGATGAGCGACTTGTTGACGTTGACAACCTGTGCATCCACAAGCTCGACGGTACCGTTGTAGGTCGTCTTCGGGCCCTGGACAGTCACCTCGTCACCGACCTCGATGCCGAAGCTGCTCCAGGCATAGTTGCCGGCCGCATTGACCGTACCATAGATATAGATCTCACCCGTGTCGTCCATCAGGTACCAGTTACCATAGTTGGTGTTGGCGATACCCGTGCAGACACCCGTCACCAGGTAGGTCTTGCTGTCGGGACCGGCGATCACCTCAGCACAGGTAGCGGGCGAGACGGTAGACAGGCCCTGGATCACATTGATGCGCTGGGTCTTGCCGGCGCAGGTCAGGATGAGTTCAGCCGAACGACCGTCAAGCGTCGTGGGGGCGGAGAAGGAGATGCTGGTCACACCGGCACTGCCCGAAGTCGGGGTGACGGTCAGCCAGGAAGGAGCGCCGGTGATGGTCCAGTTGTCGGCCGTGAAGGCTTCGACGGAAGAGGAACCACCCGCCATGGAGAGGGAGACATAGGAAGTGGAAAGCGAAACCTCGTCCAGATAATGATCCGGCTCGATCTGATTGCAACCGGCTGCGAGAGCCAGAATGGCAAAGAGGGAAACAAGGATATTCTTGATTTTCATATCGCAGTCTTGTTAATTAGTTGAACAGATATTTGATACCCACGGAAGCATACCAGCACTGTCCGAGCGCGTGGTTCGGGACGAAGGTCTGGGTAGCGCCGCTGATGGCGGCCGGCGTGGAGAAGGTAGCATAACCGTCAGCGTCGACGCCTTCATACTTGAGGATGCGGGCATCGGAGCCGATGGCCGGGTTGAGGTACTTGCTCACACCCCAGCTGGAGTTGAACAGGTTGAGGACGTTCTTCAGGTCGAGGCAGAGCTGCAGGGTGTTGGTGTTCTTGCCGCACTTGACGGTGAAGTCGTGCTTGTAGCTGAAGTCCAGACGGTGCACCCACGGGCTGTAGAGGCTGTAGCCTTCTGCATACTGGCCCTGGTGGCTTCTCAGGTACTTGTCGTTGTGGAGGAAGTCCAGGAAGCGGTTCTGGTCGTCAGGCGAGACAAAACGGAACTGGCGGGTCTGCACTTCTTCGTCGGTCGGGATGTAGAGAGCGTCGTAGTTGTAACCGTCGCCGTTCATGTCGTTCGACAGCATGTAGGAGTAGTTGTAACCGCCACGCCAAGCCTCATAGATGAAGCTGTAGTGGTTGCCGGCCTTGTCGTGGTGCGTCAGGGATGCGACCACGCGGTCAGGCGTCACATACTGCGAATTGTGGAGTTTGATGTAGTTCGGGCCTTCGTTGGTCGGCACATAGGTGAAGGCAGACTCGGCGGCGGAACCCGGCATACCGGTGATTTCCTTGCTCACGGTGTGCGTGTAGGCAGCCATGAAGCTCAGGCTCTTGATCGGCTGGATGTTGATCTGGGCGCTGGCGCTCCAGCCATAACCCTTGTCGGTGTTCTCCAGAACGAATGCACTTTTGTTGGTGCGATAACCGGCAGGATAGATCGGGCGGTTGTCGGCGCCGTTGAAGCGGGCGAAGCCACCCACATCGGGAATGCTCCAGTCGGAAATAGCCACGGCGTTGATGGTCTTGTTGTAGATACCCTCAGCCGAGAAGGTGAACGGGAAGGAAGTCGGGAAGCTGAAGTCGAAGGCCAGCGAGCTCTTCCAGACCTGCGGCATCTTGAACTTCGGATCGACACCGTTGACGGCGGAAGGAACCGTACCGTCTTCCGGTTTCACCGTGCTCGGGAAACCGAGGCTGATGAGCTTGTTGTAGAGCGCCTCGATGGTAGCCTTGCCATTGGCGTCGGTCACCAGACCGCCGTCAAACAGTTTCATGTCCGTCTTTGTAGAACTATTACTACCCGTAGCATTGAGTTTGGCTTGATACTGCACCAGACCACCGTTGGTCGGCATGTTGGTGAAGAACACGAGCGGCAGACGGCCGGAGAAGAGACCCGTACCACCACGCACCTTGAAGCTCTTGTCGCCGAAGACATCCCAGCTGAAGCCCACGCGCGGAGAAACGGTCACCTTGGAGGTAGGCCATTTACCGGTGTCGATGTGCGTTTCCTGGTAGTTGTACCGCTTCGGATAATAGGTCAGCTCCTTGATGGCATTGTTGGTCATCAGGTCGCCGTTGTCGAAGAACAGGCCGTCGAGACGGATACCGTAGGTCAGTTTGAAGCGGTCGTTGATGTTCCATTCGTCCTGGGCATAGATGCCGGCTTTATGGAACTGGACACGGGCGGCCGGATACTGCTCACCGTCGTAACCGTAGGTCAAGCAGACCACCTCCGGGGTACGGCCGTTGAGGAAGTCGTCGAGGGTCTTGTAGCGGTAGTAACCGGAACCGTTGCGCATGTACTGGTTGTCGGCCATCTGGTATTCGTAATTGATGCCGCCGGTGATCTTGTGGCTGCCCTTGTACCAGGTGATGTCGTCCTTGACGTTGGCCACGGTGTTGTGCACGGCGTTGTTCCAGGTGAACAGCTCATAGCCGAGGGCCATGTAGTTGTTGGAGCTGTTGTCATCGAGGATATCGATGAACGGGAACTCTTCGGAGTTGGTGCCGCGGATATCGTCGAGTTTCGAGAAGGTGGCCAGGAACTGGTTCGACAGGTTGTCGGACAGACGGCTGTTGAGGTCGAGCGACCAGGTGCTCACGATGTTCTTCATGGAATACATCGAGTTGGCGAAGGACATGGAGTACTGCGACATACGGGCGCCGCTCATACGCGTGCCACCGTCCATGGAGCTGCCGTTCGGCGAGTTCCACACATTGTTCTGCGTGTAGTTGTAGCGGAGGGCCAGTTTGTGCTGGTTGCTGATGTTCCAGTCGAGGCGGGCCAGGATCTTCATGTTCTTCTCGTCGGCCGGGAAGTCGGTCCAGGAACCCGTGTCATAACCGTAGCGGCTCTTGACGAACTCGGAGACGCGCTGCAGGTCGCTGAGTTTCGTGCGGGAGATATAGTTGTCCGGATCGGCCACGCCGTTCGTGGAACCCTGCCAGCGGTTGACGATGGTCGGGATCTTGGAATACTCGCCGTTGACGAAGAAGAAGAGTTTGTTCTTCACGATCGGGCCGCCGATGGTGAAGCCGTAGGTGGTCGAACGGTCTTTGGCGCGTGCGCCGCCGATCTGCTCGCCTTCTACCGTGTCACCACGGAGGTTTTCGTTGCGATGATACACATAGGCGCTTCCGCGGAAGGTGTTCGTACCGGACTTCGTAATGGCGTTGACACCGCCGCCGATGAAGTTGGTCTGACGGACGTCATACGGGGAGATCACGACCTGGAGTTCCTCGATGGCGTCGATGGAGATCGGGTTGCCGCCACCAGGCAGGTTGGAGCTCAGACCGAAGTTGTTGTTGAAGTTGGCACCGTCCACCGTGAAGTTGGCCAGACGACCGTCGCTGCCGGCGAAGCTCATACCGTTGCCGCCGTACGGCGACAGGCGGGTCACGTCGGTGATGGCGCGGCTCACGCTCGGGAGGTTGGTGATCTGCTGGTTGGAGATGTTGGTGGCGGCACCCGTTTTCTCATTGGAGAATTTGGAAGCGGCCGATGCGACCACGATGGCCTCGGAGAGGTTCTGGGCCGCGGTCTTCATCCGCACGTTCTGCTGATAGGTTTCAGCCAGGGCGAGGGTGATGTCGGGGATCACGACCGTCTGGCAGCCGATCAGGGAGTAGGTCACTTCATACGGGCCACCGGTACGCATACCCTGGATGGCATAGCGGCCTTCTTCGTTGGCCACGGCATAGTACTGCGTGCCGGAAGGAGTGTGAACCGCAATGACGGTTGCACCGACCAGCGGCTCGCCGCCTTCATCGACGATCTGTCCGGCGAGGGCCGAGGTGGTCACCTGGGCCTGGGCCGTAAACACCATCATCAGAAAGGCTGCTGCAGCCATGAAAAACTTGAGTGTTTTTTTCATAAATGTTGTTTGTGGTTAATTGTTGATATAATAAATAGTTGTTTTATTTCATCATAATCCCCATGCGCCGGCATCGAATTTCGATTCGGCTTCTTTTTCATACTCATCTTTCAGGTTCACGAAGAAATCGATGCCTACGCGGCCTTCGATCTGGTCGATGGTGCAGGCGTGGCTGCGGCTGATCACCTCGCTGCCGTAGCTCCTGTTCTCCAGCCAGAAACCGATGCCCGAATAGCCGCCGTTGGCCGCACCTGCCTTGTAGCGCAGGAGCACCTTATAGTAGATCTGCGGCACCGCCACATCCTTGCCCTGCGTATCTTTCGCATAGACGACCGTCGGGTTTTCATCCGTGCTGAGCACGCAGCCCGTCACCACGAACATCGTGTCGCAATCGGAAACCTGGTTGCGCACCAGGGATTCCAGGCTCTCCCATATACCCTGGTTGAAGTTTTTGTTCTGCGGTGTGATATTGGTATAATAGAAGGTCTGCTCGTTGGCCTCCGCACTGCAAAGCCGGTCGGCGGAGGGAAGCTGGTGCCCACGGTCGTAGCCGGCATAGCTGTACGAGACTTCACCCTGGTAGCGGTGCGGCACCATCGGGTCGTAGTCCCACTTGTCGGTGCGCTTCACCCCGGAGAGATGCCCCTTGACCAGCGGATAGGCCACCCAGAGGGCCACCCGGTTGTTCAGGTCATACCAGAAAGAATAGTTGCGGACGGTCGCTCCTCCGTAGGTCATGTCGTGGCTGAAGAAGGCTTTGCCCTCCGCCTGCTGCATGGCCGGAAGCTCCGTCCAGGCCTGTACCTGACTCGGAACCACCTGGTCCAGCGCCAGCTGCGTGATCGTGAACGTGAGTTCCTTCTGCGCGACGCCGGCGTCTTCCGTGGTGAAGATCACCCTGGCCACGCGGCTCTGGGCCGTACTCGGATTGCTTTTGTAAGTGACCGTCACCGTGGCGTCTTTCGTACCGGAAGCGGGAGAGACGCTGAAGTCGGCATCGGACGCGGTCGCCTTCCATGCGACATTGGCGGCAAGGGTGATGCCGAAGGAACCGGCATCACCACTCACCGTCCGGCTCGTCGCCGCCAGGGAGAACCGGGCGCCGGGAGCGAAACGCTCGCCGGTCAAGCCTGCATAGTCGCCCTTCTCCGAAATGTAGATCTGGCAACGGGATCCGAATACGCCGGCAATACCTTTTAAAGTACCGCTGCCGGAAGGTACTGTTTCATTGATAAACGAGGCTAGTTTCGACGTGAAGAGGTCGAATTCACCGCCCGACTTTCCTTCGAAAGGAATCGAGGTATGGTTTTCCGCATTCCCGAAGGGCTTGCCGACATACTCCTCCTTGACCTGGACTTCCTTGACAGCCACGTAGGTACACTCGTAGTTGCCCGTCAGCAGTTCCTGGACGGAAACTTCCCTGGGCACCAGGGTCTCCGTGCCGGTCGTGGTGACCCGGTCGCGCGGCAGGTCGCTGATCTGGAGCGGGCCGCCGTTGTAGACCGAAAGGGTCTGGTTCTTGAGCGAGACACGCACTTTCTGGCCGCGGAGGATATCCTTGTTGTCTTCCGTCAGCCGCAACATGAGGCCCGCTTCGCCGTCGGAGACGATCAGCGTCTTCGCGGAGGTATAGTTGTGGAGGCCGCCATCCTCTTTCTTGCGGAAATCACTGAGGACGGCACCTTCAAGATAGATGTCATCGGTAATCTTATAGTCGCTGCCCTTGTAGAGCGCGCGGATGTCCTTGATGCTTTTCACCACGGGCTCGGGCTTCACGTAGGCCTGCTGCGTGACGCTCACCGTCGCCTTGTTGTCGGCCGATTCGATATGGATCGTCGCCGTCCGGCTTTCACCCGTATTGGAGGCCGCGATCACCTGCACGGTTCCGTTGCCCGAACCCGAGGCGGTCGAGGTGCTGATCCACGAACCTTCGGTACGCACGTACCAAAGCCCGTTGGACGAGACAGAGAAGCTCTCTGTTCCGCCTTCAGAAGTAAAGGAAATGGATGAAGGTGAGACAGATACGCGTATAGGATCAGGTTCCGGCTCAGGCTTGTCACAGGACACGACAAGGAAAGCCGCTACGGCTAAAAGGGAAAGCAATATACGCTGTTTCATGTTTGCAGGCTTGAAACGACGGCGCAAAAATAACAATTCCCCGCATTATTACAAACTTGATTTCATGAGAATTTTCAGGAAGTTATCAACAAACGGTTTTGACTTGCTCATATTTTTTCTACCTTTGCAGCCACTTAACCCGGTGGATGGATTTGTACTGCTTGCCAACCACCCTAAAAAAAGGCTAAAATTATGTATCTCTTTACTTCTGAATCCGTATCAGAGGGCCACCCGGACAAAGTGGCCGACCAGATTTCCGACGCTATTCTCGATGACTTCCTCCGCCAGGATCCGGCATCGCACGTCGCTTGTGAAACCTTCGTAAGCACGGGCCTGACCATCGTGGGCGGCGAGGTCACTTCGCACGACGCCTGGGTCGACATCCAGAGCGTAGTGCGGCGCACCATCCGCCGCATCGGCTACACGAAGGGCGAATACCATTTCGACGCCGATTCCTGCGCCGTAATCTCCGCCCTGCACGAGCAGAGCACCGACATCGCCATGGGCGTGAACCGCGCCGAGAAAGAGGAACAGGGCGCCGGCGATCAGGGCATGATGTTCGGTTACGCCTGCAACGAGACCCCGGAGTTCATGCCGCTGCCCCTCACACTGGCCCACATGACCCTCATCGAACTGGCCCGCATCCGGCGCGAGAACCCCTCGCCCATGCCCTACCTGCGGCCCGACGCCAAGTGCCAGTTTACCCTCGAATACAACGACGACCACAGCGCGCACCGCATCCACACGCTCGTGCTCTCGACCCAGCACGATCCCGACGTGGACCAGGCCCGCATCCGGCGCGACGTGGAGCAGATCCTGCTTCCGCGCGTCAAAGCCCGCCTGAGCGCCGGGAACGCCGCCCTGTTCCAGGACGGCATGATCCTGCACGTCAACCCGACGGGGCAGTTCATCATCGGCGGCCCGCACGGCGACACCGGCCTGACCGGCCGCAAGATCATCGTGGACACCTACGGCGGCCGCGGCGCCCACGGCGGCGGCGCCTTTTCGGGCAAGGACCCCAGCAAGGTCGACCGCAGCGCCGCTTATGCGGCCCGCCACATCGCCAAGAACCTCGTGGCCGCCGGCGTAGCCGACGAGATTCTCGTACAGGTGTCCTACGCCATCGGCGTAGCCCGGCCCGTGAGCATCTTCGTCAACACCTACGGCAGCGCGCACGTACCCTTCACCGACGGCGAGATCGCCCGCAAAGTGGGCGAACTCTTCGACCTGCGGCCGGCCGCCATTGTCAGGCGCTTCGGCCTGACCAACCCGATCTACGAGCCCACGGCGGCCTACGGCCACATGGGCCGCGACCCCTATGTGCAGGAAGTCGAACTCATCCGCGACGGCAAGACCGTGCGGCGCAAGGTACAGTTCTTCGGTTGGGAATTACTCGATGCGGTCGACGCGTGCCGTGCCGCCTTCCAGCTGTAGCACCAGCGTCATCGGCACCGGCCTGCCGGCATCCGGTACGCTGAGGTCATAGCGGACGCGGGCGGAAGCAGCGTCTTCGTCGATCTCGACGGAAATGATTTGGAAAGAGGTCTCCGACAGGGCCTCTTTCATTTTTTGGGCCAGATCGTCGGGCACGACGGACGGGTCTTCGGCGCCCTGCGACACCAGCGCGGCCAGGCGCGGCGTGCACTGTGCGGCCGCGGCGGCGTAGTCAGCCGTGTAATACGCGTGCAGAAACGATTCGGCAACGGCCCGGACACGCTTCTCCGGGCGTTGGCAGGCGCCGAGGGCCAGGAGGCAGCAGGCAAGAAGGATCAGGGTCTTTTTCATCGGTTTACAGGTCCATTTCCACCACGGTGATGCCGGCACCGCCCTGCTGCACCGCTTCATCGCGGAACGAAGCGACGGCCGGGACGGTCTTGAGGTACTTGCGGATCTCCTCGCGCAGCACGCCGTTGCCCTTGCCATGCAGGATCTTCACCTGCCCCACCCCCACCATCGTGGCGTCATCGATGAAGTGCATGACGATGTCGAGGGCGTCGGCCAGGCGCTGGCCGCGGATGTCGATCGTAGGCTTGAACTCGAGCTTGCGCCGGCTGATCGATTCGCTGTCGTAGTGAATGACCGGCCGGAAAGTGCTGCGGGTCTGCTCTTTGTATTGCTGGTTGGAGATTCTTTCGACTTTGCCGGGGGCAATTTTCGAGATGATGCTGCCCACCGACACGGAAATATATTTGGCGGCGACCTGCACCACTTCGCCCACCATGTTGTTGTCTTTGAGGCGCACTTTATCGCCCACTTTCAATTCTGGGGCGCTGCCCGTCCCGCCGCTCCGACCCGCTGTTTCACGAGGCTCTCCCGCCTGGTCTCCGCCAGCGCCTGATGGCGCTTTGGAAACCTCTCCGCGACGTTCCTTCCGGACACGCTCCCGCTCCTTCCGCTCCGAGATCTTCTGCATCTTGCGCTCGATCGCAGCATCGTTCTCGCTGGGGTTCTCCTGCTGCAAGGTCTCCTTGAACTGCGAGAGCTGGGCGCGGGCCTGGCGCGTCTTGTCGCGCTCCGCCTGTGCCTCGCGGATTTCGCGGATGGTGCGTTCCACCTGTTTGTTGGCCTCCGTCACGATCTCGGCGGCTTCGGCGCGGGCCTCGTCGAGCATGCGCTTCTTGAGCGCCTTGACTTCTTCGAGTTCTTTCTGGTATTTGTCGGTCAGGCTTTCGAGGGTCTTGTCGGTGCTCTTGATGCGGGCCAGTTTCTCGTCGAGCACGCGACGGCTGCGCGCAATCTGGCGCAGGTTGCGCTCGATGTTGACGAATTCGCTGCCGGCGCGCTCTTCCGCATCCTTCACCACGTCGGCGGGCAGGCCCATCTTCCGGGCCAGCTCAAAGGCGAAGGAGTTGCCGGGCATGCCCTGCTGCAGCTGGAACAGGGGCTTGATGGCCGCCCCGTCGAAGAGCATGGCGCCGTTGACCACGCCGGAACTCTTGTCGGCGTAAAGCTTGAGGTTGGTGTAGTGGGTCGTGATCACGCCGTAGGCGCCCAGGGCGTCGAGGCGGGCCAGCACGGCCTCGGCGATCGCGCCGCCTGCGGCGGGCTCGGTGCCGCTGCCGAACTCGTCGATGAGCACGAGCGAATGTTCGGTGGCATGGGTCAGGATCTCCCGCATGTTCTGCAGGTGCGAACTGTAGGTGCTCAGGTCGTTCTCAAGCGACTGGTCGTCGCCGATGTCGATGAAGATGCTGTCGAAGATCAGCATCTCGCTGACCTCCGAAGTCGGGATGAGCATGCCCCACTGGAACATATACTGCAGCAGGCCCACGGTCTTGAGGCACACCGACTTGCCGCCGGCGTTCGGACCCGAGATCAGCAGGATGTGCTTCTCGCGGCTCAGCGACAAGGTCAGCGGCACGATCTCCTTCTTCTCGCGGCGGAGCGAAGCCTCCAGCAGCGGATGGCGGGCACGGCGCAGGTTGAGCTCGCCGTTGGTCGAGAGGATGGGCATGCCGGCGATCATGTCGAGGGCCACCAGCGCTTTGGAGCGGATGAAGTCGATCTCGCCGATGTATTCGGATGCGGCGATCAGGCCGCCGAGGTAAGGTCGGAGAAATTCGGTGAAAAGCTGCAGGATACGGGCGATTTCACGCTGTTCGTCGAACTGCAGTTCCCGGATCTGGTTGCCCAGTTCGATGATCTCGATGGGCTCCACGAAGGCAGTCTTGCCGCTGGCCGACTCGTCGTAGACGATGCCGGGCAGTTTCTTCTTGCTGCCGGCCGCCACGGGAATCAGCACGCGGCCGTCGCGCACCACCACTTCGGCGTCGGCGTCGACCAGACCTTCGCTTTTGGCGCTGCCCAGAATGGCATTGATGCGGCGGGAAACCTGTCCCTCTTTCGAGCGGAGGCTGCGGCGGATCTCGGCGAGCTCGGGGGAAGCGGTATCCCGCACTTCGCCGCTGCGGTCCAGGATGGTATCGATGCGGCGGCTGATTTCCGGGTCATAGCTGACCGATGCGGAAATCTGCCGGAGCATGGGGTACAGATCGTCCTTGCACTCGCGGAAAAAGGCCAGGATGCGGCGCAGCGTGTCGAGGCTGGTGCGCAGGGCGCGGAGCGAGGGCAGGTCGATGCTGGTGTTTTCTGCCTGCAGGGGCAGCAGAAACTCTTTGGTGTCGAGGTAGCCGCCGGCCGGGAAGCTGTCTTCAAAGAGGCAGATGAGGCGCATCTCGTCGGTCAGGCCCAGTCGGAACAGGATTTCCTCCGGGTCGTGCGAGATCTGCTCGGCGGCGACTTTCCGCTGGGCGTACTGGGTGACGCACTTGGCGGCTATCTTCTCCCGCACCTTATTGAATCCGATTTTCTGCTCGAGTACCATGGGCGGGAGGCGGGTTTATTTGTACGATTGTTCGATGGCCAGGCGCAGCTCCGTAATGCTGCCCAGGGTCTTGATCTGGCCTTCCTGCACGAAGGAGATGTGGCCGGTCTCTTCGGACACGACGATGACCGAGGCGTCGCAGGCCTCGGAGAGTCCGATGGCGGCGCGGTGGCGCATGCCATAGTGCGCGGGGATATCCTCCCGCTGTGTGATGGGCAGGGTGCAGCGGGCCGCGAGGATGCGGTTTTCCGACAGGATCATGGCGCCGTCGTGCAGCGGGGAGTTCTTGAAGAAAATGTTCTCGATGAGGCGCCGGCTGATGCGGGCGTCGATTTCATCGCCGGTGTCGATGATCTCGCCGAGGCCGGAATTGTGCCGGAGGGCGATCAGGGCGCCGGTCTTCGTGTCGGCCATCCGGCTGCAGGCGGCGGTGAGTTCCTCCAGCTCGGCGGGCCGCATGCCGCCCGAGCGGGCGGTCTGGCGGAACAGTTTGCTGAAGAGGCCTTTATAGGCAGCCTGGGAGGTGCTGGAGCTGATGCGCAGGAGGAAGCGGCGGATCTCGGGCTGGAAGATCACCAGCAGGGCCACCACGCCCACGCCGAGCACCTGTCCAAGGATAAAGGAGAGGAGTTTCATGCCCAGGGCGCGGGAGGCGATCCAGATCACATAGAGCAGCAGGATACCCAGGAATATATTGACTGCCGACGTGCCGCGCACGACCCGGATCAGCCAATAGATCAGCAACCCGACCATCAGCACGTCGATCACGTCAATCCACGATATATCTATGAAATCGAACATATTCGAACAAAGATAACAAAAATAATTGATAAAACGCTATTTGCTATGCCATGCATTTCGTCCATGAAAAGCGGCTGCTTTTATGGACGAACTGATCGCGTGGAGCATTATATCCATAAAAACGGGGGTATTCATGGATGAAACACGAATCGCTCCGCTCCGCGGCTCTGGTTTTCGTCCCGCTCGCGAAAAATGCTCGCGGCTCCTAAAACCACCCGCCGCTGCGCTTCGCAAGCATCATTAGTATCAGCCGACGAAAGCGAGGGTCGTACAACTGACCTGAAAGCCGGCGTGGAGGAGCGGAGCGGCGCAGGCGGCCAGGGTCGAGCCTGTCGTCAGGGTATCGTCGATGAGCAGGAGTTGGCGGATGTTTTGCTGCTGCAGGGCGGCGGCATGGCGTTCGTCAACCGCGAAAGCGCCCTGCACGTTCTTTGTCTTGGCGGCGCCCTGTAACTTCGTCTGGGTCTTCGTGTTACGACGTCGGCGCAGCAGCTTCGCCTCAACGGACAGACCCATCACCTGCGCCACACCGCGCGCAATCAATTCCGCCTGGTTGTAGCCGCGCTTCCAGCGCCGCAGCGGATGCAGCGGCACCGGCACCACGGCCTGACAGCCTTTGAACATCCGGCTGCCTGCCAGCTCTTCTCCCAACAACATACCCATACGCACGGCCAGTTCCCGGCGGTTGCCGTACTTGATGCCGTAGAGGATGTGCCGATAGTCGCTCTCCGTGCCGAAGAACATCAGCGAAGCTGCATCCTGCACCTCGAAGCGCCGCGCCAGCCGCTCGAACGCCGCATTCTGCACGATGTCCCACTGGTACGTCTTCGGCAGTCCTTCCATGCATGCGTCACAGACATCCCGCTCGTCCATCTCCAGAAAACGCCCGCACACCACGCACTTCCGCGGGAAGAACAACTCCCGCAGCCCCTGTACGCCCGATGCTATCTGCTGAATCAAATATCCGCTCATATCTCTCGCCTCGATGATTTGATGGCAAGGTAGGGAAAAATGCGTAATTTTGCAAGGTATGATCGATCATCGAATCTTGGATTTCATCGGGGAGCACCATGTGCTGACGGTGGCGTGCGTCCCGCAGGTGGGCGGTACGCCGTGGTGTGCGAACGCCTTCTATGTGTATGATCCTCAGGAAGAAGGATTCATTATTACTTCCGAAGAAAAGACCCTTCACGCCCAGCTGTTTCTGGAGAATTCGCAGGTCGCGGGCTCAGTGGTCCTCGAGACCAAACAGGTCGGAAAGATCCAGGGCCTGCAGTTCACCGGCACGGTGCGCCGTTGCGACGGCGGCCTCTTCGACCGCTGCCGCCTGCTCTATCTCAAGCGCTTTCCCTACGCCGTCTTTAAAGGCGGTGAGGTCTGGCAGATCAAACTCGACAGTCTCAAGTTCACCGACAACCGTCTCGGCTTCGGCAAAAAGCTTCACTGGACTCGCTAAAGCGGAGCGCAGCGGCGGGTGGTGTCCGGCGAAGCGACCTTTTTTCGGGAGCAAGACGGACACCAGAGCCGCGAAGCGAAGCGTGGCTGTGCAAGGAGACACCGTGATTTTCAGCCTATTACGAAAAACAACCTACTTGGCGAAAAGCAGGTTGTTTTTATTATTTAGATGAAAATCAACAACTTACGTTGCACGACAACATCAAAGGATCTCTGTGAGGAGTTCGTCCATGTGGGCGTAGTCGCGGAGGAGCCAGAGGACGTAGCGGATGTCGACGCAGATGCAGCGGTTCATGGATTCGACGAAGTACGTGTCGCCCGCCAGCGACTCCTTGTTGCCGTCGAAAGCCAGTCCTACCAGCTCTCCCTTCGCATTGAGCACCGGCGAACCCGAATTGCCGCCCGTGATATCATTGTTCGTCAGGAAGTTGACCGGAACGTCCGGATGCTGGAGCAGTAACTCGCGGAAATCCGGCTTCAGCGTGAACTCATAGTCATCTGCATTGTATTTCTCCAGCACGCCCGCCGTCCGTGTCCGGGAGGCCAGCGACATCGCGTCACGCGGCTCGAGCGGGCACACTTTGCCGTAGGTGATGCGCATCGTCGAATTGGCGTCCGGATACATCGGCTGCTTCCGGGCCAGCTTCATCCGGTAGACCGCGTTCTTGTACTCCTTTTCCAGCGAATTCTTGCTCACGCCCGCCTCGATCTCGTCGCGCTTCTCGTTGAACGCCACGATCTTGCACGAAGTAAGCGCATCGTGGACATGTCCATCGAAAACCTCGTTGAGCATGGCGTCGACATCGCCGCCGAAGCGCTGGTGCAGGCCGGTCAGGTATTCACCCCAGTACGCCGGACGCACATGCTTGAAGAACTGTCCCAGCGCATAGCGCATCAGGTCGCGTTCCACCCGCATGTCCAGCTTCTCCAACTCCTTGTTCGCCAGCACCGTATCGCCCCGGGACAACGCATTCGCATAGCGGTGCAGGTTCGTACCCCGCACCAGCGTCTCCTGGAAATAGACGATCTGCTGGTTGATGCCCGCCACGTCTTCGTATTTCTGGCCCAGGCGGAAGATCAGGTCCGAATTGCCCAGCCATTTCTGCAGCTGCTGTTCCTCGGTCCGCTTGGCGTCGACCACGCCGAAACGGTTGTAGCAGTAGATTTCGCCCTCGCGGATCTCCTGCACGTTGCTCAGGCTGAAATAGCGGTCGGCATATTTGAGACGGAGGGCCACATCCTCGTTCATCCACTTGTCGATGATTTTCATCTGGTCGAGGCGGAACTGCGCCTGGATGGGATTCTGGATCTGCAGGATCTCCTCCACCGCATAGGACGACGCGTAGCGGTTGGTGCGGCCCGGATAACCGATGACCATGGTGAAATCACCGTCCTTGAGGCCTTCCTGCGTGATCTTCAGGATCTTTCTGGGATGCATGGGCACGTTTTCGGGGGCATATTCCGCCGGCGAACCGTCCGGTGCCGTATAGATGCGATAGATGGCGAAATCGCCCTTGTGCTGCGGCCACTCCCAGTTGTCGGTGTCGCCGCCGAACGACGCGACGCTCACCGGGGGGGCCGCCACGAGCCGCACGTCGCGATACACCTGGTAGAGCGCCATGTAATATTTGTTGCCGTTGTAGTACGACGAGCAGATGAGTTCGCCCTGCCCTTCGTAGACCTGGGCGTACTTTTCTTCTATCTGCTTGTACACGCGCCGCATGGCCATGGGCTTGTGCTCCGCATCGAACTCCTGGCGCAGGGCCGTCACTTCGTCGGTCACGTCGAAAATCTTCTTGAGGAAATAGATGGCCTGCCCCTTGACCGGGAGCTCCTCGTCGCGGCGCATGGCCCAGAAGCCGTCCTCCAGGTAGTTGTGGCCCAGGGTGCTCAGGGCATGGATGTCGCTGTAGGCGCAATGGTGGTTGGTGATCATCAGGCCGTCGTTCGAGATCATGCTGCCGGTGCAGCCGAAGGCCAGCGCCACCACGGCGTCGGAAAGACTTTCCTGCTCTTCGTCGTAGAGCACTTTGGCGTCGAGTTTGAGGCCGGCGGCCTTCATCCGCTTCTCAAGGACGCGGTCGATGGTGTTGATCATCCACATGCCTTCGTCGGCGAAGGCGTTGATGGTGCAGAGCAACAAGCCCGCAATGAGGATAATTTTTTTCATAATGCTAAAAAATAAAACCAAGGGTCAGGGCGGCGGTGTGGCGGGCGCCATCGTTGTCGTAGCGGGTCGAGGCGTTGATGTCGTAGTGCGCCCGGATATAGGTGCGGCCGGAGGCGGACGACCATTTCACGTCGAACGCACCGAGATAGTTGTTACCGTCCCAGACATCCCACTGCCGGAGCAGGGGTTCGGTCAGCTGCCAGCTGGTGTTGTCGGTGTAGGCATGGTAGTCCATCGCGAAACCCAGCCAGGGAATCAGCGTGAAACGGCCCACGGGAATCTCCACGGCCACCGAAGGCGTCAGCGTGCTGATACGCTGCACGAAACGCTGCGGATACTCCGTGTAGCTGTGCTCCGTGCCCCAGTTTTCCACCCCCACCAGCAATTTCCAACGGGTGCCGAAACGGTAATTCAGGCGCTCCACATGATACTGGCGCCAGTAACAGAACACCGGGTCGCCATAGGTGACCCAGACGCGGATGCGGGAATCGGGATCGAGTTCCTGCCGCTGCAGCGGACGGAAGCCCTGCATCGACGAGAAGATGAACGACGCTTCCAGCGCGTGGGCCGGCCCGAATTCCAGAGAAAGATCGTCTTCCCAGGTCCAGGAACGCATCGAGCCGAACTGCTGGTTGTTGTAGCCCACTTCGGTCTGCCGGCTCTGCAGCCAGGAAGCCCGCAGTTCGTTGTGCAGGGCCAGGCGGCCCGGCGTCCAGTCGAACTGGAAGCCGCCGAACACGCGGTTGTTCGTCTTCAGGCGGCGGTTCTCGGCGCTCGCATAGCCACTGCCATGGCAGACCCAGAGGCCATAGATGTCAAAGAGGATATGCTCGACATTGGTGGCAATCTGCGTGAATTCCACCCGCTCGGTCGAACGCTCGTAACCCAGGTTCAGGCCCAGGCCCACCTGACCGCCCTGCCAGTTCACGCCCGGAGACACCCGGAAGTTCATGGCCGTATTCTTGTTGCGCAAGTCCTTATGCTTGGCCATCAGTGCCACGTCGTAGGCCATGTCCAGGCCCAGCGACCAGTGGTCGTCCAGCGACAGGCCCGCACCGGACGCCATCGTGTAGCGTTCCAGCGAAAGATTGCCCGGAATCGAGTCGGCCAGCATGAAAGGTGTCTCATAGGGATCGAGCCAGCCCCGCCAGGTGCTACCCTTCCCATATTCGTAGTCGTAACCGAAGTGCCCGTACAGGCTAACCCGGCCCAGCTTATGCCGCGAAGACACATCGAGCGCCCCGTTCAGCTTCGACGCCGGCTCGTAGACATCGTGCAGCCGTCCGGCTTCTCCGCCCACGCCCAGGGACAAATCCACATACGACGTGTCCGCCAGCACCAGCCGCGCCACATTCCGCTCCTGCGCCCCCGCCATGAAGGCGAGCAGCAACAAACAAAGAGAAAGGACATGCGGCTTCATCGCTTTAACCTCGGTTGCGGCGTGCTGTCGGGAATGAAATCAGCATCCGAATTGTTCGTATCCATAAACACCTCGATTCCCTGATCCTGGAAATCGAGCCTGCGCGTCACACATTTTCCCGAATAATGCCCCGAACGCATCCACACGTACGACGCATCCACCGTGCCCGGCAAACGCTTGATGGCGCCCGCCGGCGAATCGACACACTCCACCCCGTCCAGGATCCAGTCCTTCGCAATGTGCCAGTACCGCGTACCCGAACTCTTGCCCGGCTCATACGACTCCCAGACAGAGGCCTGCGCCTGCCAGGCAGCCACGCCCATCGACGGCTTGAACACCACGATGGCCGGACTGTGGATCGAGAGCGCCCAGGCATTGCCCTGCCCCGTCATGTAGAGAACCATCGGCACCACGCCCGCCGCGATCTCGTGCCGCGAGAGCGTTTCCGACCAGCAGCCGAAATGCGCCCGGTTCAGCGCCAGGCCCGACGTCGCGCGCCCGCTGTGGTCGACCGCCGCGATGCAGGCCACCACCGCAGACTCGCCCGGGGCGAGCGCATACGTGTGCCCGTCGCCCGGGAACATCCAGAACATCTGCGCGATCGGAATCGTGTCGCGCCCCGCCCAGGCATTGTTGCCCGTCGTGGAATTGTACGGATAGACCGCCGCCAGGCACAGTGAGTCGAGCCAGACGGTCTGGCCGCCCGGACCCGCGTTGTTGTAAATCTCGATATACGTATCTTTCGTATAATTGGCTCCTTCCAGGGTTGAAGACCCGTGGAAATAAGCCTCCCGGATCATGACCGGATTGGGGACCACCACGTTGAGCGGAATCTCCAGCAGGGGTGCACGCGCCTGCCCCGTCGCATCGATCAGGTCGGTGCCCGTGAGCAGGAACTCCTCGCTGGCCCCGTTGACCGCGATGCGCGTACTCGAGAACCAGCCCGCCGCCATCACGTCGTATTTCCCGGGCTGCACGTCAAAATGCACACGGCCCGACGCATCGGGATGCTTGACATAGCCAAACGCGGCGTTCTTGTTCTGCAGGCGCACCTCCAGCTGCGTGAGGTCGATGGCCACCGGCTCGTCGGGACGCAGCACCAGCTGCACGTCCAGCGAGGCCACGGAAGGCATCTCGCGGTAACAGGCCGGGGCCGCCAGCAGGAGGAAGAAAAAGCATATCCGTGCGATTCGTTTCATAGGCTAGCGGAGGGATATTTTGACTTCCGCACCGAAATAGAGCGGCGTGTTGCGGTCGGAAGGATAATGCGTGACGGTGTTCCGGACCCGGCCCCGCAGGTTCAGGAAGTTGTTGGCGTAGAACGAGACGGTGCCCCAGCGGCCGATTTCCTTCGAAAGACGCAGGTTCAACATCCCGTAGAACGGATAGCCCTGCCGGACGTAGTACGTGTCGGTATTGGTGGTCAGGATCAGGTTGCGGTACTGCGGATCCTGTGCCATTTCTTCGGTGAAAGGCAGGGTGCGGCCCGCCCGGTCCATGATGTAGAGCGGACTGACCTTCCAGGTACCGGCTTCCGGATCATAAACGGCCATGTCCCTGCCCTGGAAAGTGCAGAGATTGCACGAGCTCTCGAAAAAGACCATCTGGGCGGTGAGCGTCACCACCATGGCCAGCTGCGGGATGTGCGTGATGAAGCGCACGTTGCTGCTGAAACGGTCTTTGGCCGATCCGTTCGAGGTGGTGGAGGAACCGCCGTAGATGCCCACCCAGGGATAGCTGCGCCCGTTCGAGGTGCCGGCATAGAGCCGCTGCGTGTAAGCGGTGCTGCGGGTTTCGATGTGCATCCAGGCGCCGCTGACATTGATGGATGTCCCGATGGCAGGGATCCGCGCCACGTCGAACGTGAATTCCACGCCCCACTTGTCGGTGGCGATGTCGTTGGCCGGGCGCGACAGCGACATGAAGGTGGTGTCGCTGATGGACGGCAGCGGCTTTCCGTCCATCGTCACGCTGCCGATGTGCCAGTCGAGCCGGGCGCCGGAAGGCAGCACGACCTGCGACGGCGCGCCGTTTTTCCAGGTGTAGCCGTAACGCGTGTAGACCATCGGCACATATTCCGTGATGAAGCCGTAACCGTCGCGCATCTTCTCGTGGAAGCCCACCAGCGAACCGCTGAACTTCCCGGCGTCGAATTCCAGGCCCGCTTCGATGTTGCGGCTCCGCTGCGGCTTCAGCGAAGGATTGTCCGTCCCGGCACGCTGGGTGGTCACGACGGCCAGTCCCGTGCCGTGTGCGTCGAAATCGTTGTAGTAGAACGAAACCATATCCTTGTAGGCCGGCTCGGGATAGAGGTAGATCATCGACGGCATCTTGGAGGTCAGGCCCCAGCCGCCGCGCAGCACGAGTTCCCGCAGTCCCTCATTCCGCTTGTCCAGCACGTAGCGCGCGTTGACGCGGGGCTCGATGCCGAAGAAAGCGCCGGTGTTGACGCCCGAGGCCAGGATGGTGTTGAAGCGGACGCCGGCCTGCAATTCCAGCAGCGTGCCGCCCAGGGGGAGCTTGAGATTGTCTTCCACATAGCCCGTCAGGGCATGCAGGAAGGGAATGTCGCGGTACGAGCGCTCGCGAAAGGCGGATGCGGAGCCCGGCGAAGGCGGCAGCGTCGGGTCGAAGACCTTGCCCCGGCCGATGTTGCCCTGGCTCTTCCACTCGAAGCCCGCGAGCACCTTGTTGGTGACGGTGCCGTAGCGGCCTATCTGGTGGGCAGTCAGCCGGGCCTGGGCATCGACCGGCCGGCCGAACACCTGCACGTCGGAATAATACTGGGGCGGCGTGAAAAAGGCTTCGTTTTCACCATTGTACATGGCCGTGGACGTCGGGGTGCGGCCGGCAGAGCCTTGATAGACCCGGCTCCGGGAGAACTGGTCGGTGATGCTGCCGGACAGCAGGTATTCCACATTGGTGATCCAGGGCTTGTTCAGCACCCAGCGGCCGTTCACGCCCAGGCGCAGGCCCCGGTCGCGCGCTTGCGAAAGTTCGTCGAGCGCCAGGTCGGGATCACTGGCATTGGTCGCGTTCGACCAGTTGCCGCGCAGCTTGGCGTTGATGGTAAACCGGCCCCGGATATTGCCCGACCAGCCGGCCTGGAAATTGACCCGGTTGTAAGCCGAGGAGGGCGTACGGACATCGCTGGCGGCATGGGCATAGTCGGCGTCGAAGTTGAGTACGCCGCCCTTCTCCCTAAGCTGGAAGCCCTTGCCGAAGGAGACCTGCTTGAGCTGCGGATCGGCCTTGAGCCGTATTTCCCACGGCGTGACGCCCGCCTTGGTTTTCACGACCACGGCCCCTGAAGTCAGGTCGCCGTAGACCACCGACGGGATGCCGCGGATCACCTCCACCGATTCGATGTTGTCGGTCGAAATCTGCCGGGAATCCACCCCGCCGCCGGCCGTGGAGGCCACGTTGCCCTGGCCGGCGCCCATACCCGTGCCCGTCGAGAGCATCTGCAGGTTGGCGTCGTTCGAGAAGGAGGCGCCGTCCACGATGAGCGCCGTGCCGGCCACATTGGCCGCATTGGTGCCGATGTCGCGGATCGAGAGCGTGCCGACCTGCGTCAGGGAGGGATTCTCCGTGACGCTGCCCGGCAACAGCTGCATCACGTCGCGCAGGCTGGAAGGCTGGATGTGCTCCAGCGTCTGTTTGGAAATCTTGGAAGATGTGGTCATCTCGCCGCCTTCTTTGGCGGTGACCACCACGGCGTCGAGGGTCAGGCTGGAGACAGACAGCTCCACCGCCAGCCTGGCGATGTTGCCCTTGACATCGATCGGCAGGGTACGGGTCTCATAGCCCAGCAGCGAAACGACCAGCTGGTGCCTGCCGGGCGCCACCTCCGCCAGCGCAAAGCGGCCTTCCGCATCGGTCACAGCCCAGAGACCCAGGTCCTGGATCACGACCGAAGCCATGACGACGGGTTCGCCGGAACCGCGCTCGGTCACCCGGCCGGAAACCTGGAAGCGCGCCCGGCCGGATTCCTGCGCAAAAGTGAAACTGCCTGCCAGCAAAGTGGCAAGCAGTATCACGAAGCGGACAGCCAGGACGTGTCCGCGCATGGCTTAGTTGTCTTTGACGCAACGCAGCGGGGCAGCAATGCGATAGCTCACCTTGGAGCCATTGCAGGTGTACTCCGCCTCCGTGGCCTTGTTGGTCATGGGCATGAAACCGAAGAACTGGAGGTTCTTCACGCCGGAAGCGGGGTCATCCTTGGTGTTGTAGGTGACACCGGCGTAGGTGGAGCCGCAGAACATACCGGAAGAAATCTTCTCGGGATAGCCCTTGGCCCAGCCCAGGAAGGTACCGGCGGTCTTGGTGTTGTCCTGGATGGAGATGCTGCCGAAGGCATCCATGCTGAAGCCGTCTTCGTTGAGCATGACGATGGAGCCGTTGTTGCCGTCGTAATAGGGAGCGTCCGTCTTGGTGGCCAGCGGCGAGACCGCCTTGCCGACCAGATTGATGATATCGTCGCTCGTGGGCACGTGCCAGCCTTTCGGGCAGATACCCTGCGTGCCGTTCAACGCCTCTGCCGCCTCCACGGTGGTGAGGTCACCGACCTTCTTGCCCAGGGCCACCTCGGCCTGGTACAGATAGCCTTTGGCCTTGATGACAGCGGCGTCGGTGGAGAACGCGAGACCGGTGTTCTCGGCATTCATGACCAGCGGATAGTAAACACCGGCCGTCACATTGTTGAGATCGGAAGACGGGGTCATGCCTTCAGGGACATAACGCAGATTTTCCTTCATCCACCACTTGCCGTCTTTCATCTTCACGGCATGATAGGTTTCACCGCCATAGACAACGATGCCGCCGTCCTGGGTGAAGCCGAGCGTGGCATCTTCGCCGCCAATGGCGGTCTGGCAAGACAGCATGAATTCAATCTTACGGCCTTCAAAGACCGGGCAAGGCGGAACCGTGGCGGTCACAACCGTCGTGCCGGCGTTGCCGCCCGTAGCATCGAGCGTCACGTCGGAGGCTGCACAGCGGATCGTCCAGGCCGAGTTGGCCACGAGCGTCATTTTCATGACACATCCTTCCGCGGAGAGATGTTTGTCCGCTGCCTGCGGCGGGTCGCATTCGAGTTTTTCGAGACTGATGCTGCCGGCCTGGCAGAGCTGGCTGATGGAGACCGTCTGACGGGCCGTTTCATCCCGGCTGGTGCAGACGACGGTGACGCTTGCGCTCAGGATGGAAGCGGTGGTGTTGGGTTTGACCGTCAGGGTAAAATAGCCGTTTCCGGTGCCGGAAGCGGGCGAAACGGTAATGATGCCGCTATTGTCAGGGATGACGTCCCAAACATTGTTGGCGGTGACGGAAATGGACTGGCTGCCGCCTTCAGCACTGAATTCCAGCTGGCTCGGGCTGACCGAGAGAACCGGTGCGGGCTCGCAGGCCGCGAAAAGGAAAAGGCCTGCTGCCAAAATTGCAAAAAACTGTTTCATATGCATGGTTTTACGATTCAAAAGGATTGGATGACGGTCAGGATCACATAGACTTCAGGGTCGCTCTCCAAACGGAGCAGGACTTCAAGCCACCGTTCCTCGCCCGTATCGTTGACGGGGATGTCGAGCGTGACCGTCGTGTTGTTGGGGCCGCCGTTGTGCGGTTCCGCGCTGAACCCGGCCGGAAGAACGCTGCCATCCGGCTCCAGCATGAGCCAGGGCTCGTTGGAATTGACCGTGAAGAAAACCCGGCCGCCTTCGGGACCGATGGTCCTGAGGGTCTCATCGGCGAAGATGAAAGGGAAACAGTCCTGCGTGACCACCACGTTGGCGGTACGGGAAAGGTCGCCGAGGGTCGAGGTGAACTTGATGCGGATGGCCTTGGTAAAGCGCTCGCTGTTGGGACCCACCACCACCCGGAAAGGCGTGGTGTAGTCACCGGACATCGGTGTCACCGTTGCGGCGTCGTCGGATACCGTGCAGGTCCAGCTGCCGTTGGTAAAGAGTACGTCGTCGAAGCTTCCGCCATTGGGCCCGAGCACAAACGAAGTATGGTTGGGCGTTATGTAGAAATTGGTGTCCTGGTCACAGGACACGGCTGCCAGGCAGAGGACGACAAGGAGCAGATAACGTTTCATACCGCAAAATTATCATTTTTTTTTCATACCTTCGCATCCCAAACAATGATGATCGTGCGCAAAATATCTTCCATCCTCGTTTCCGTCCTGCTCGTGCTGGCCGCCGCCGCACAGTTCACGGGCTGCGAGAAATACATCCTGCCCGATCTCAGCATCGCGCCCGACACCCTGCGCTTCAACGCCATGGCCGATTCGGCCGACATCTTCCTGACGACCAACGTCATCGCCAAGACGGAGGCCGAACAGGGTTCCGAATGGATCACGTCCTGGCCCGAATGGTTCGAAGAAAACGCGACCGTCACGATCTATGTACGTCAAAATACCGGCCAGACTGAGCGGACCGGTATTCTCTATTTCAAGTCGGAAGCCATCGAGAAGAAGCTCGTGGTCATCCAGGCGGGGGATTCCGGGTCAAGCCCGGAATGATGCTTATTTCTTGATTTCCATGACGGCACCGTGGTCCTTCACCACGCCGCGCAGCCAGCGTTCCCGGAACTTGGGATGCTGGGGCGAAGCCGGAATCGGCTTGCCTGAACCGTTGTCCTGGAAGGAGCCGTCTTCGTTCTGGCGCTTCACATTGCCGTCCATGAACTTCACCAGCAGGTAGTTGCTCAGGCCGGTCCACTGGTCGAACAGATACTGGGAGCGGTGCCTGCACCATTCCGTGAGCATGCGCTTCGCCTGGGCTTCATTGCCGTTCTGCACCATCCGGAGCGCCCGCTCGTCATAGACTTTCACGAGTTCGAGATTCTCGTTTTCATACTGGTCGATGCAGGCACGGACCTCCGGCTGCACGCGGTCGTAGAACAGATAGGCATACTGCGCCACGCGGTTGAAGAGCCAGAAAGCCGATGTCGGGCTGTACTCGAGCATGGAGCCGTTGCCCTCGCGGAAACATTCGGGCACCGCGGTGATGTTGGTATAGATAGGTGTCAGGGCGCTGGTGGCGGCATCGTCCACGCCGAACCACAGCAGGCCGCCCACCACGTCGGGCAGCCAGCCCCGGGCCTGGCCCAGATACCAGAAGCCTGTCTGCTGCGTGGCGATCGAACGTTCGAACATATATTCTTTTCCGTCGAGCTCGAAGCTCATGGGACGCCAGCGGTAAGGCAGGCGGCTCACGCCGGCACCCACATCTTCGCTGAAATCGAAGGGCGTGCCTTCGTAGTGGTCGCGCATCACGTCGGCCAGTGCCTTGACGGTCACCTTGCCTTCCGGACGGATGTAGAGCGGCATCTTGTTGGCCGGATTCTCACCCCAGGCGAAGTCCAGGTACTTGTCGGCATCGAAGTTGGCGCCGCCCAGCAGGCGGAACGCCGACCACACGCGGGCCTCGCAGCCGCGGAGTCCGCTCCAGTCGGCGGGGCAGTACGCGTCGCAGAAGCTGAATTCGGCGTCGCTGCCCGTGAAGAAGCCCTTTTCGCGGGCAAACGAGATCACATCGGGGGTATAGAGGCAGTTCTCCGGATCGTTGAGCGGAAAATGGTGGATGCGGCTCTGGTTGGCGTGCGCGGAGATCATGCCGTCGGGAATGCGGACGGCCACCCACACAGCGCCTTTCTGCTCGCCCTTGCCCACGATCTCGAAGATCCAGCACTCATTCTTGTCGGCGATCGAGAAGGTCTCGCCCTCGGAGCAATAGCCATAGGTCTGCACCAGCTGGTCCATAACCCGGATGGCCTCGCGGGCCGTGCGGGCGCGCTGCAGCGTCACGTAGATCAGCGAGCCGTAGTCCATGATGCCGTCCTTGTTCTCCAGGTCCGGCCGGCCGCCGAAGGTGGTCTCCATGATGATGAGCTGGTGCTCGTTCATGTTGCCGACCGTCTGGTAGGTGTGGGGCACCTGGGCGATCTTGCCGCGGTAGTAGCCGCTGTCCCAGTCGTAGATATCGAGCATGGCCCCGAGCGGATGGTTGGCGGCGGGGCGGAAATAGAGCTCACCGTAAAGCTGGTGGGAGTCGGCGGCGTAGGTTACCATGCAGGAACCGTCGGCGGAGGCCCCTTTGGTCACGATGACATTGGTGCAGGCGTCTGCCGCGGGGCGCGCGAAAAGCAGCACGCAGGCGGCAAGGGCGAGAATTCGTTTCATTCTGGTAGGATTTTGGTCTTGATTTGTTCCACGAAGATAAAAAAATAGCGTATCTTTGCCAAATGAACCGCTTGTTTCAGATTCTGCTGCTGGCAGCCGCACTGCTGCTGAGCGTGCCTGCCGCCCGGGCCCAGGAGCCGCAGCAGCCCGACATCGACCAGATTATCGCCAACCAGATCGACAACCTGACCCGCACCTTCAAGCTCGACGAGGTGCAGGTGTTCTTCGTCGACTCGATCCTGCAGTACAACTACCACGCGATGAACGAAGCGTTCGAAGAGGCCCGGAAGACCGGCGCCAGCAACGCGGACACGTACCAGGCCATCTCCGACCAGTGGATGCAGGCCACCGACGAAGCGTTCCAGCGCTTTTTCACGAAAGATCAGTGGAACAAGTACATGAAGTCGTCCTACGGCAAGGAGAAGCAGCGCCGGGAGAAACGCATAAGCGAGCGCAATCCGGCCTCGTCGCTGAAACAGTAGTCCGCCGCAATCCCCTGCATTCCCCGCTTTTTCCAGTCAGCCAGCGCGAAATCGCAGCCGGCGGCATGCCCGCACTGGTAATCGTGCATCGTGTCGCCGATGAAAAGTGTCGTGGCGGCCTCCGCGCCCGTCTTGGCGAAATACGCCAGCATCGGGTCGGGATCGGGCTTGTGGCGCACGGAATCCTCGGCGCACACCAGCGCGTCGAAACGCGGCAGAAGCTTCGCCAGGTGCGGGTCGTAGTCGACCTCGAAACGGGAGCGTGAAGTGACCAGTCCGGTGCGGACCCCCTTTTCCTTCAGCGCATCCAGCACTTCCTCCACACCCGGAAAAGGCGCCACCAGATACATCAGTTCCTGAAAATGCTCCTCCCAGACGGCGGCGAAGCGCTCTTTGTCGGCAACGCCCAGCGAAGCGGAAGCCCGGGCGCTCGGCACCCCGAAAAAGCGGTAGGCCTCTTCGTAGCTGACTTCCCGGTCCGTCAGTTCACGGATGGTCTGCATGAGCGAAAGCACGCCCGTACGCTCCGTGTCGAGCAGCGTGCCGTCGATGTCAAAGACGAAATCGGTGTAGGCCTTCATCGCTTGTCGATCTTGATGAGCACCGGCAGATGGTCGCTGTAGCCGTTGTCGAAGGCGTTGCCGTAGTAGCTGCGGCGCGGGGCGCCTTTGCGGAGCATGAAGTTGCGGCAGAAGATCTCGCCGTAATGGTTCTTGCCGTCGATGCGGCAGAGACGGAAGCCTTTGAGCCCGGCGTAGGACGGGAGCATGTTGTGCGACACGATGATGTTGTCGTAGAGCACCCAGCGGTGGTTGTGGATGCTGGTCCCCTTCCCTTCGTCGGAGAGCTTCCAGAACGGGTTGAAATACTCCCCTTCCGGCACGTTGAAGATGTTCTTGTGGGCACGGAGCAGCATGGCCAGCGCCTCGTCGGAGGGGTTGTCGTTCATGTCGCCCAGGATGACGACCTTGATGTCGGGATAGTCGCGGCGCATGGCGGCGGCATGGTCGCGCACCGTCTCGGCGCCGGCACGGCGGAAACCTTCGGAGGCGGCGACACCCGTCCGGCGCGACAGGAAGTGGCAGACGTAGAAGGCGAACATCTCGCCGTCGATCGAGCCCCAGGCCGAGAGGATGTCGCGGCCGATGTATTCGCGCCCGCTGCGCAGGACCAGCTTGAGCGGCTCGCAGCCCATGAGCGTGAACTTGTCGGGACGGTAGAGCATGCCCACCTCCACGCCGCGCGCGTCGTTCGACTCGAAATGGAGGCATTTGTAATGGGCGCCCGCCATCCGCTTCTGCGACACCAGGTCCTGCAGCACCTTGAGATTCTCGACTTCCGAGACGCCGGCCACCACGGGGAAGCCGTTGTGGGCCGACGCCACGGCGGAGAAGATCTCGCTCAGGTTCGCCAGTTTCTTGAGGTATTTTTCACGGGTCCAGCGACGGTCGCCCATCGGCGTGTAGGCGTCGTCGTCGGTCTTCGGATCATCTATGGTGTCATAGAGATTCTCGAGATTGTAGAACATCAGGGTGTAAGCCATACTACAAATATAAATAAATTCTGGGAAAATTCGCCCAGTTTTGCTACCTTAGCGATTTATTAGATTGGCTTAATCCAGCATGAAAAAAATATACGAGAACGACAGCCGCTACTTCCTGCTCCGCTATCTCACCGACCGCTGGTTTCGGGGCTGCTTCAAAAGGATGAAGTATGTGGGACTTGACAATGTTCCGAAGGAGGGCGCCGTCATTCTCGCGCCCAATCACTGCAACGCCCTGATGGACGCCTTCGCCGTCCTGGACATGGATCACCGGCACAAAGTCTTTGTGGCGCGTGCCGATATCTTCCAGAACCCGGTGATCCGCAAGATCCTGACTTTCCTCAAGATCATGCCCATCCACCGTCTGCGCGACGGCTTCCGCAGCGTGCTGAGCAGCGACGACACCGTCGAAAAATGCATCGAGGTACTCAACAATCGGGTCCCCTTCTGCATCTTACCAGAAGGAACGCACCGTTCGATGCACAGCCTGCTTCCGCTGGGAAAAGGGCTTTCGCGCATTGCCTGCGGCGCTGTCAGGACAAGCGAGGAGGGACGGCACGTTTACATCGTCCCCATCGGGCTTGAATATGGCGATTACTATCGCCTGCGGTCCACGCTGCTGGTCTCTTTCGGCCAGGCCATCGACGTGACGGAACTGCTGGCCGCCCACCCGGAGATGAACGAACCGCAGCAGCTGTCCCTGATCCGCGACGTGACGGCGGCGCATTTGCGGGAACAGATCGTCTACATCCCGGATGATGACGATTACGAGGCGACCTGGGAATTGGCCAAGCTCATGAGCGGGCCGGTGCCGGAATGCCGGCTGGAGGCGCGCAAGGCCGCCAACAAGGCCGCCGTGGCGGAACTGCAGCAGCTCCGCCGGCAGCAGCCGGAGAAAGCCCGGCAGCTCTTTGACAAAGCCCTCGCCTGGAAACAGGCCCGGCAGAAAGCCAGGGTGAGCATCCATGCCGCCCACGCCCGCAATCCCCTGGCCAAGGCCCTGTGGCGGATGCTGCTCATGCTGCTGGCCCTCCCGTTCGGGCTGGCCTTCACGCTGGGAAGCTGTCCGGCCCTGGGCGCCTGCGAATGGCTCGCTTCCCGCACGGACGACGCCTCCTTCCGCAATTCCCTGCGCTTCGGGGTCATCGTCGTGCTCTGGACCTTCCTGCTGCTCGTGGCCGCCATCGTGCTCTTCTGCACCGTCAAGTGGTACTGGGCACTGGCCGCACTGGTCCTGGCAGTCCCGGCTCCCCTGCTGGCCTACGAATGGTTCGAGCAGCTGCGGCGGCTGGCTTCCTCCTGGCGCTACCTGTTCAACAGCCGCCTGCGCCGGCAGAAGCAGCAACTGTTGGATGAACTGAATGAAGAATTGAAACAGAAATAAATGGACATATGAAACGTATCTTCCTGATGCTGATCGCCCTGCTTCTGGCTGTGGCGGCTCCGGCACAAAACAAGAAAGCCGTCGAGAAAACCGGTTTTTCCTTCGGCGCCTTCCCCATCGTGGCGTTCGACCAGGACAAGGGCTTCCAGCTCGGCGCCCTGGCCAACATTTATGACTTCGGCAAGAGCGGCTGGTATCCCAACCCCCGGCAGCAGATGTACCTGGAAGCATCCTGGTTCACCAAAGGCTCCCAGCTCTACGTGCTCAGCTACGACAACCGTTTCCTGATTCCGGGCGTGCGCTTCTCCTTCGCCGCCTCGTTCTCCAACGAGAAAGCCCTCGACTTCTACGGCTTCAACGGCTACGAGTCCTTCTATGACAAAACCCTGCCTACCTCCTACTACAAGATGGGCCGCAAGGTCCCTTACGGCAAGATCGATTTCACGGGCAAGATCGTAGGAAAGCTTTACTGGAAGTTCGGCTATCATTTCAAGTATTTCATCATCGACGAGTACCAGAACGACAACCTGAAGGAAGTGCCGGGCGGAAAAACCCTCTTCTCCTGGTACAAGGACCTGGGCTTCATCGCCGCCGACGAGCACAAGGGCGGCATGACCAGCGCCTGGCGCCTCGGCCTCTGCTACGACAGCCGTGACATCGAAAACGCACCGACCCGGGGCATCTGGGCCGACGCCTTCATGGAATGGGCGCCCAAGTGGATGGGCACCAACAAACCCTACGGACACTACTACGCCGTGATGCGGCAGTACATCCCCTTCATCAAGAACGGCAACCTGGTGTTCGCCTACCGCGCCAGCGTGCAGGGCTTCCTCGGTGATCCGGCCTTCTACGTGCTGCCCTACGAATCGGTGCTGGGTCCGGGCTACGACCGCGACGGCTTCGGCGGCTACCGCACCCTCCGCGGCATCATGCGCAACCGCATCCAGGGCCAGGCCGTCTGCTATTTCAATACCGAACTTCGCTGGAAATTCCTTACCGTCAACGTATTCAAACAGGAACTGACCTTCGGCGCCAATGCCTTCTTCGACGGCGGCCGCGTGCTGAAGAAATACCACACCACGATCCCGTCCTACCTGCCCACCGACATTCCGTTCCCTCATCCGGACCAGCTGGACATGCACGGGATCGAGAAATTCCACCTGGCTGCCGGCGGCGGCCTGCGCTTCATCCTCAACAAGAACTTCATCATCGCCGTGGACTACGGCCGTGCCATCAACAGGCAGGACAACGGCAAAGGCGGTTCGTTTTACGTCAACACCGGTTATCTCTTCTGATGCCTATGAGAAAGTTTCTTTTATCTCTGCTTGTGCTGGCCGCCGGTCTCCTGTCGGCGGGCTGTCACGACGAGATCATCCAGAGAATCGATGAGCTGGAGGGACGTGTAGACGACCTGACGCTCCTGTGCAACCGGCTCAACGAGAACTTGAGCACCCTGCGCAATGTCGTGGAGGTCATCCAGCGGCAGGACATGATCACCGGCATCACGGAGATCCGTTCGGGCAGCACCGTGACGGGCTACCGCATCAATTTCGTGCAGCACGAGCCCATCACCATCTCCAATGGCTCCGACGGCAAGAAGCCGCTCGTCTCGAGCCGCCAGAACCCCAATGACAAGAAATACTACTGGTCGGTCCAGTACGGCGACGACGAATGGGACTGGCTCCGTGCCGCCGACGGCAGCATGATGCTCTCCATCGGCGTGCTCCCCTTCGTCACGGAACGCGACGGCGTCTTCCTCTATACGTATGACGGCTCCAACTGGATCGAACTCGGCAAGGCCGACGGCGTGAACGGCGACCAGATGTTCAGCAAGATCACCCCCTACGCCGACTATGTGCTCTTCCATATGACGACGGGCGAAATCTTCAAGATTCCCACCTACAGCGCCTACCTGGGCCTGAAGACCGAATTTAACAAGGCCAACGACCATGTCGACGCCCAGATCGCCCTCGTGCAGGCCACGCAGGACAAACTGACCTGGATCACGTCCATCGATCCCATCCTGGACGGCGCCGACACCACCGGCCTGACGGTCGTCCTGTCGAACGGCAAGCAGTTCAGCATACACGACTGGACCTCTTCCCTGAGTCCGGCCATCTTCGTCAAGCGTGCCAGCGACGGCCATCTTTACTGGGCCTACACCATCGGTCTCTCGGCCGAAAAGTGGGTGCTCTCGCCTGAAGGCCGGCGTATCTCCGCCGAAAGTGAGTCGGTAGAAACTCCGCTGGTATCCGTCTCCCGCGACGAGGACGGCGATTTCTACTGGGTGGTCATCTCGCAGGACAGCACCGAATTCCTCCGCACGAAAGTCGACGACAAGTGGCAGCCCCACGCTATCGATTCAGTCCGTAGCATCTTCACTTCGGTCAAGGACTACAGCGACTCGCTGGTAGTCGTGCTGAAAGACAGCACTCGCTTCGTGCTTCCGAAACAATACACCGTTTCGTTCAGCGACGCGGACGGGAACCCCGTCGGCGACCATTTCGCCATGAAAGAAAACAGCCAGGCCGTGATCCGCTATACGGTTCACGGAGACAATCCCTCGCTCACGCTCCTCGCACAGGGCGGCTTCACCGCCACAACCGCGACGCTGGAGAGCGGCGAGCCCTGCATCGCGGTGCAGTCTCCCTACCACATCACGGATGGACAGGGCAAAATCATGGCCGTGTTTACCTTCCCGGGGACCGTATCCCCTGTCACCCTTGTCAAAACCATCACCGTCACCAAGGAGTAAACCATGAAAAAACAAGCTTTTCTCTCTCTCCTGTTCATGGCGGTGCTGCTTTTGCCCGCCGGTTGCCATACCCAGATCGATTCCGACCTCAGGGTGCTGGAACGCCGCATCGAAAAGCTCGAACAGCGCTGCGAAGACATGAACACCACGCTGCAAGGCCTGAAATCCCTGCTTGACAACCTGAACCAATACGAATTCATCACCGACGTCCAGCCCTTCCAGCGCGACGGCAGGAGCGGCTATACCATCAGCTTCACCCACGCAGACCCCATCGTGCTCTACAACGGCACCGACGCCGAAACGCCGATCCTCGGCGTCGGCAAGGGAGAAGACGGTGTCTGGTACTGGACGGTGCGCTATCCGTCCCAATCCCAGTCTACGTTCATCACCGACAACTTCGGTCTCCGCATCCCCTGCGATGCCGGTTCGCCGCTCATCAAGATTGAAAACGGCCACTGGTTGGTCTCCTACGACAACGGGGAAATCTGGCGTGACCTGGGCCGCGCGACCGGAGAAGACGGTGTTTCTTTCTTCTCCAGTGTCGTGGACAAGGGCGACTACATCGAGTTCAACCTGCTCAACGGAACCACTATCCAGGCGCCCACCTGGGCCAGCTTCGAGAAGTTGCAGGAAAACTGCCGGAAGACCAATGAAAACGTGGAGACCTTCACCCAGCTGGTGACCCGGCTCCAGGAAAAGGTCTATGTCCAGGATCTGATTCCGATCCTGAACGGACGCGACACCATCGGCATGAAGCTCCGGCTCTCCGACGGTCAAAACTACTCGTTCTACAACGGACAGGGCACGAACGTGCCCGTGATCGGCGCCCGCCGCCTCACCAGCGATCCCGACGACGACGTCTGGTTCTGGACCATCCAGTATGGAACCGATCCGGCCCAGTGGATCCTCGATGAAAACGGCCAGATGATCCAGGCCAACGCCCCGGACGGCAAAACGCCCAAGATTTCGCTCCGGCAGGTGGAAGGCGACCCGGCCTGGTACTGGGCCGTGGCCTACGGCGACGGCGAGCCTGCTTTCCTGCTGTCCGGCGGCGCCAAGGTACAGGCCAGTGTCGTGGCACCGGAAGCCGTGGTCCAGGGCATTGTCCAGGTCCGTGACGACATGGTGCGCATCAGCCTGGCCGAAGGGCTGAGCGTCCTGATTCCGATGCCGCAGGCCATCCAGGTGACCTTGTCCGCCCCGGTGACCGAAAACAACGTGCTGGTGATCGGCGCCGGCCAGACCCTGAGCTTCCATTGCAGCATCATCGGCGGGGACGCGAACGCAGCGCTGCTTCCGCTGACCGACGAATACTTCTACGCCAGCGCCACCACGACCAACCACGTCGACTGGACGGTCTCGGTCACGGCACCGTCCCCGTTCAAGGCGCCTTCTACCGGAAAACTCAATCTGCTCATTTCCAATGGATACGGACAGATGAAAACGATTATCATCACCCTGCAGCCCGCAAACTAAGAGGAGGACAAGACCATGAAAAGATTCTTTTTATTCGCTTCCCTGCTCCTGTCCGCCCTCCTGCTGGGTGGCTGCCATGAAGAGATAGAGCAGCGTATCAAAGCGCTGAAAGACGACGTCGCAGCCCTTGAGCAGCGCGTCAACGCCATCAACGAAAGCATCCATACCCTGTCGTCGCTGATCGACGCACTGGAGAAGAACGAGCACATCACCAGCATCAAACCCTGGTCGCTCGGTGACTGGAGCGGCTACCAGGTGATCTTCACCAGCGGTACCGCCCTGACCCTCCGCAACGGAACGGACGGCGTGTCGCCCATCCTCGGCGTCAACTACAACGAGACCACCGAAGCCTATTACTGGACCATCCAGATGGGCGAAAGCGGCGCCATAACCTGGATGACCAACGCCATCGGCCAGCGGGTCCGCGCCACGGGCACCGTGCCGCAGCTTAAGATCGAGGACGGCGTCTGGTGGTACAGCTACGACGGCAACTCCTGGACGAAGACCGGCTGGGGCGCCACGCAGGGAAAGAGTGGTTCTTCGGTCTTCTCGAGCGTTGACACATCCGATCCCTATTATGTCGTCTTCACGCTTTCCAGCGGCACGGTCATCCGGATTCCGACCCAGAAAGCCGTCGACGAACTCAATGCGAAGTGCGACGCCCTCAACCAGACGATGGCCGACTATACCGATCTGGTCAACGGCATTCCTTCCTCCATCTTTGTAGCGTCGGTCACGTCCTTTGAAGAAGGGCAGACCAGCGGCTACCGCCTGACGATGGAAGACGGGCAGGTGCTGACCATCCGCAACGGCTACGACAACCGCGACTCGGTGCTGCTGAGCGCAAAGAAATATACCGACGGAAAATCCTACTGGGTGTTCCGGAGCCGTTCCAGCGAGGAGTATCAGTGGCTCCGCTACCAGGGCAACATGATCTGCGTCACGCTCGAAGACGTCACGCCCCACATCGGTATTGTCGACTCGGTCGGCCAGCTCTACTTCACTGTCGCCGTGGGCGACGGCCCCGCCGAGAAGATGCGCGACGCGGAAGGCAAGGCGGTCTGCGCCACCGGCCGGATCGTGGAGGACTTCTTCACGGCCGTCGACCTCTCGGATGTACGCCAGGTCGTCCTGACCATGGCGGACGGCACGCAGGTCACACTGCCGCGCACCCGGGAGCACATCCCGTCGGTCGACGTGTCGCTGCGCAACGACTATGTGGAAGCCGAGACCAACTATACCTTCCAGGTCCTGCTCTTCATGACCGACACGCTGTCCACGACGGAAGCCCTTACGACGTACCAGCAGTACTGCGACAGTGCGGGAATGAAGATTGAAGCGATCTGCATCGACGACGGCTACGCCGGCACCATCCGCTCGATCTTCTTCAGTTCCGAGCCGGTGGAGGGTGGCTTCAAGTACAACCTCACCCTCGACGTGCCCTTCACCACGGGCAGTTCGAGCCAGTGGTACACGAACTTCAAGTCGCGCATCGCCATCTTCATCACATGGATGGACAAGAGCATCATGAAGGTAGTGGAATTCCGCCGGGCCATCCTGCCGACCTCGGTCTCCCTCACGGCCGATCCGGATACGCACACCCTGGAGGCGGGCCATTCGCTGACCCTCACGGCCAGCTGGCTGCCCACCACAGCCACGGAGACGAACGTCAGTTGGAGCTCCAGCGATGCCGCCGTCGCTACGGTTACGAATGGTGTCGTTACGGGCGTCGCCCCGGGCGAATGTACCATCACCGCCCGCATGGGACGCGTCAGTTCGACTTACGCCGTTACCGTCGTCGCCGCCCCGTAAGAAGTGGTCTGAATGCACAAAAAAGACAGCCTTACAGCTGTCTTTTTTGTGGTCCCAGAGGGACTTGAACCCACGACCCACGGATTATGAGTCCGCTGCTCTGACCAACTGAGCTATGAGACCGAATTCAAACGGCTGATGCCTCAGGCATCAGCCGTTTTGATTACTTACACTTTAATCTCAACCTCGACGCCGCTGGGAAGTTCCAGTTTCATGAGGGCGTCCACCGTCTTCGGGGAAGAGTTGTGGATGTCCAGGAGGCGACGGAAAGAATTGAGTTCAAACTGCTCACGTGCCTTCTTGTTGACGAAGGTCGAACGGTTCACCGTAAAGATCTTCTTGTCGGTCGGAAGGGGAATCGGGCCGCTGACGACAGCACCGGTAGCCTGCACCGTCTTGACGATCTTGTCGGCCGACTTGTCAACCAACGCGTGGTCGTAAGATTTGAGTTTAATTCTGATTTTCTGGCTCATTATACTAAATTTTAACAATTTTACTCATCATCATCTGAATACTTGCGCGGTCCGCCGTGCTTGTCGATGATCTCCTTGGCCAGGTTCGCCGGAACCTCCGCATAGTGGGAGAATTCCATGGTGCTCGTGGCACGGCCGGAGGTCAGGGTACGGAGAACCGTCACATATCCAAACTGCTCTGCTAGCGGAACTTTTGCCTTCACGATGCGGGCGTTGCCCTTGGAGTCCATGTCGACGATCTGGCCGCGGCGGCGGTTGAGGTCGCCCACCACATCGCCCATGTAATCTTCGGGGGTCACCACTTCCAGCGACATGATCGGTTCCATGAGCACCGGTCCGCACTTGCGCAGGGCGTTGCGGAACGCGACGCGGGCGCAGATCTCGAACGAGAGGGCGTCGGAATCGACCGGGTGGAAGCTGCCGTCGAGCAGGCGTACCTTCAGCGAAGTCATCGGGCAACCGCAAAGCACGCCGTTGTCCATGGCGGAACGGAAACCTTTTTCGACCGCAGGAATGAATTCCTTCGGAATGTTTCCGCCCTTGACCTCGTCCACGAACTGGAGTCCGGTGACACCTTCGTCGACCGGGCCGATTTCGACCACGATGTCGGCGAACTTGCCACGGCCGCCCGTCTGCTTGCGGAACACCTGACGGTGCTGGTAAGCCTTGGTGACGGCTTCCTTGTAGTTGACCTGGGGCGCACCCTGGTTGATCTCCACGTTGAACTCGCGACGCAGACGGTCCACGATGATGTCGAGATGAAGCTCACCCATACCGCTGATGATCGTCTGGCCCGTGTCCTGGTTCGTCTGGACAGTGAAGGTAGGGTCCTCTTCGGAAAGCTTGCTCAACGCAATGCCCAGGCGCTCGAGGTCCTGCTGCGTCTTCGGCTCGACCGCGATACCGATCACAGGATCGGGGAAGCTGATCGATTCGAGGACGATCGGATGGCTCTCCTCGCAGATCGTGTCACCGGTGCGGAGTTCCTTGAAACCCACGGCGGCGCAGATATCACCCGCCTCGACGAACTCGATGGGGTTCTGCTTGTTGGAGTGCATCTGATAAAGGCGGACCACCCGCTCTTTCTTGCCGGAACGGGTATTGAGCACCTGATGGCCTGCATCGAGATGGCCCGAGTAGGCACGAATGAAGGCCAGGCGGCCGACGAAGGGATCTGTGGCGATCTTGAAGACCAGACCGCAGAAAGGTTCGCTGGCCATCGGCTTGCGCTCGACCTCCTGGTCGTGGCGCGGATCCGTACCGTGGATGCTGCCTTTGTCGAGCGGCGAAGGCAGGTAACGCATCACGGCATCGAGCAGGAACTGGACACCTTTGTTCTTGAACGACGAACCGCAGCAGGTCGGAACGACGGCCATGTCGATGGTCGCTTCCCGGAGAGCGTCGATAATCTCCTGATCGGAGATCGAGTCGGGATCGTCAAAGAACTTTTCGAGAATCTCGTCGTTGTATTCGGCGACAGACTCGATGAGTTTTCCTCTCCACTCCTCCACCTCGGCCACCATGTCGGCGGGAATCGGTCGCTCCTCATAATTGACGAGTTCCTTGCTGTTGCCGTCGTAGTAGTAGGCCTTCTTGGCGATCAGGTCCACGATGCCTTCGAAATGATCTTCGGCACCGATGGGGAGACAGATCGGAATGGCGCGGGCGCCCAATTTTTCATGGATATCTTCGACAACGGCAAGAAAGTCCGCACCGGTGCGATCCATCTTGTTGACGTAGGCGATCTTCGGGACATGATATTTGTCCGCCTGACGCCAGACCGTCTCCGACTGCGGCTGCACACGGCCCACAGCACAGAAAGTGGCGATCGTTCCGTCCAAAACACGGAGCGAACGCTCGACTTCGACCGTAAAGTCCACGTGACCCGGCGTGTCGATCAGATTGATCTGGTACTGAGCGCCATTGTAATGCCAGAAGGCCGTGGTAGCGGCCGACGTGATGGTAATGCCACGCTCCTGCTCCTGAACCATCCAGTCCATGGTAGCAGCGCCTTCATGCACCTCTCCGATCTTGTGGGTCTTGCCCGTATAATAGAGGATGCGTTCGGACGTGGTGGTCTTACCGGCATCAATGTGCGCCATGATACCGATATTGCGCGTATATGTAAGGTCTCTTGCCATTTGCGCAGAATCAAAAGCAGATTAGAAACGGAAGTGGGCAAACGCCTTGTTGGCCTCTGCCATTCTGTGCATATCCTCTTTTCTCTTGAATGCTGCACCTTCGTTGTTGTATGCAGCCATGATCTCTGCAGCCAGTTTCTCCGCCATGGAGTGGCCGGAACGTTTGCGGGCGAAGACAATCATGTTCTTCATCGAAAGGGAGATCTTTCTTTCCGGACGTACCTCCATAGGGACCTGGAAGTTGGCACCGCCGACACGACGGCTCTTCACCTCGACCTGCGGGGTGACGTTTTCGAGCGCCTTCTTCCAAATATCGATAGGAGCCTGTTCAGAATCTTTCATCTTCTCGCCGATGATATCGATGGCATCGTAAAAAATAGAATACGCGATACTCTTCTTCCCCTGCAACATAAGATTGTTCACGAAACGGGTAACCTGTACATCGTGAAACTTAGGATCAGGAAGTAGAATCCTCTTTTTAGGCTTCGTTTTTCTCATTTTTGTAAGAATTTAAATAGGTGAATTACTTCTTAGCGGCTTTGGCTTTCTTCGGCCGTTTGGCGCCGTAGAGAGAACGACTCTGGGTACGTCCCTCAACGCCAGCGGTATCCAATGCGCCCCTAAGGATGTGGTAACGAACACCCGGAAGGTCCTTGACACGACCGCCACGAACCAGCACGATGCTGTGTTCCTGAAGGTTGTGGCCCTCGCCGGGGATGTATGCATTGACCTCTTTCTGGTTGGTAAGACGGACACGCGCGACTTTACGCATCGCGGAGTTCGGCTTCTTAGGCGTGGTCGTGTACACACGGACACAGACACCGCGCCGCTGAGGGCAAGCATCCAGCGCGCGAGATTTGCTCTTTTCGACGATAACCTCGCGTCCTTTGCGAACTAATTGTTGAATTGTGGGCATAAATACTTGTAAATCTTTGATTTATGTTTTATGTTCCCGCTTTTTGCGGGGTTGCAAAGATAGGACAAAAAATCCTAACTACCAACAAGTTTTGCACAAAATTTATTTCGTGGAGAAAGAAGTTTCCGCGTGAAGCGGCGTTCCGTCGGCCGAAAGACCCTCCAGCCAGACTTTGAAACCACCCTTGTAATCGGGCAGCTTGCAAGGAATCACCAGGGTCTGTCCGGGCGCCAGCGTCAGCAGCGGATGCCAGTAGATGGTCTGGCGGTAATCGGGATAGCCTTCCTCGTCGCGCAGGGCCTGGCCCGTGAACGATGTTGGCCACGAGACGCCCTGGAAATCGACCACACGCACGTTGCCGCCGAACTGGAAGCCGGGCAGGTTGTGCTTGTAGGTCACGAAATTGGCGATGCCCTCGTACGAACGGCTTCCGATATAATAGGTCTGCGGATAGATGTGGATGGACTCCACCAGGAGCGGATCGTAGTCCATAATCTTCTGCTGATCGAATACCGGCACGCCGTCGAGCAGCATCAGGGTCGGCATCGAGGAGAAGTTCGGCAGGGTGCCGTTGTCGAGCCGGATCTGGATATCCCGGGAACCGTCGCTCCGGCGGCGGGCGCGCATCTCCGAGACGAATTCGATGAGCACCTCTTCCATGGTGGTGAAGCGGGTGTAGTCGTCCAGGACATAGACGATCTCATGGTTCCCGAAAAGCCCGCACTGACGCACACTCAAAGGGTCGAGCAGCGTGTCGCTCGTGAAATGGCGCTCGATCTGCATGGCCACGCTGCGCGCCAGAAGCGGCTCGCGCAGGGATTCGCTCATGCGCAGTTTTTCCGGGGCGGCGACCCGCGCGTTGACAAAGGGCGATTCCAGCTCGATGAAACAGTTGAGCGAAGGATCTATGCCCTCAATTTCGCAGATATATTCCTTGGTTCCGTAGATGTTGCCGGTAAAGAAAGCCACTTTGCCGTCCGGACCGATGACCGAAGAGTAGACATCGGATTTCGTGGAAGGGGTGGAGATGAAGGCAAACTTGCCCGCCAGCTTGGGCATCATTTCCTCGCTGAAGCCGCTGACATGTCCGTGGATGATCTCGCCTTCATATTCGGGCAGAATGCTGTTGTCGAAGGATTTCGGACCGACGCGGCGGGCCTTCGCTGTGAAATCGGCGATGGTCGGGTTGCCGTTGGCGGCGAAGCCGTCGTCATGGGTCACCGAGAGGCTCAGCGTTGCTGCGGAAGCGCCGTTGTTGGTCAGCTCCAGCACGCCATCCCGGCAGACAATGTGCAGCGATGCCGGGTCTTGGCCCGGAATGACGCTTGTCATGCCGGACTGGTTCCTGCATCGCTCATACTCCTCCGGCGCCAGCATCTCGACCCCGTCCTTCACCCGCTCGCCCGAAAACACATTGAACACCGACACCGTCTTGGAGGCCAGGCCGTTGTAGTCGTAGCCGCGCTCGGCGCGGTTCTGCGCCGTATAGGCCACCAGCCGGTAATTGCCCGTCGGCAGCGAGCCCGGAAGGGACAAGTGCCCGGCGCCGCGCCCGCCGAGGAGCGCCACCTTGCCCGAAGCCACCATCTTTTCCGCGTCGTGCAGCTCTACATACGCCACACTGCTCACGGTCGACAGCGTGCCTTTCGACGCATTGAGGCAGAAAGCGGAATACCAGAGGGTCTCGCCCGCCACATAGACATCCCGGTCGGTGGTCAGGTAGGTCCGTTCCACCACCCGGTCCTGGGCCGGGACCGTCACGGCCAGCAGCACCGTCAACAGCAAGAGTATCTTTTTCATCGTCATGCTTTTCATCAGCCATTAAAGCGGCCATTCAGGCGGACGTCGCGTCGTCCCGCCCATCATGCGGCAGTCCACGCAGTTCACGGGCCACCATTCGTAGCCTATCCAGAAGCCCAAGTCGTTCCAGATGTCATACGTGGGCCGTTTTCCTACCAAGTAGGCGTCCAGGTAATCGGCCGGATTGTTCAGGGTGTCGAGGATATGGTTCGTCCGGGTATGGCGGTAAAAACGGGTAATATTGTTGATCACGTACATGGACGAGCGCGTGACCGTCGTCACGCCCACATAGCCCAGCACCAGTTCCGACGGATCGTTCACGTTGACCACATTGCCGCGCAGTTCCGAGGGCTCGGGCGAGAACAGGCCGCCCACATCCTGGCCGTTGCGGTCCATCTGCTCCCAGTAGCGGTACGCTTCTTCCGTGATCCGCATCTGCAAGACCTGCGGCTGGTAGACGACGCTGATGCGCTGGTCGCGGTTGCCGACGGAATAGAGCTTATGGTTCACCAGACGGTCCTCCGAAAGACCTTCCGAGCTGGCGGTCATGATCTCGGAACGGGAAGACCCCGTCCAGCAGCGGTAGGTGCTCTCGCTGTCCGGCAGGGGTACGACCTGCCCGTCGACATCGCCCGTATAGAGATATTTGTAAGCGGCCGGTGTCTCGGCGTGGTATTCCCAGGTTTCATCCACTTTCCACTGGTAGAAGCTGGGCTCCGTATTGTCCGTATGGGTCGACACGCAGATGCTCAGCAGCGTTTTGTCCGGGTTGATCTCGTAGGAAAGGCTGTCGATCTGCCCCGGCGACAGGGCCCTGGCCCAGGCCGAGGCGTAGGTGCCGTTGGCATTTTCGATCACCAGGCGGTATTCCAGCGAAGGATCGGCATCCCGCATGTCGAAATAGCCGGTGGGTGAGCCGCCGACAATGCCGGAAAGGGTGGAAGCCAGGCCATCGTTCTCGTAGCGTCCGCCGTTGCTGTCTTCCACATGCATCTTGCTCTGATAGAGGATGCGCATACGCTCTGCGTCCTGCGTGGCGAGGGTGTCGACCAGCGACCAGGAGTAGCTGAGCCGGATCGGGCTGATTTCCCCGATGACAATGTTGCCTTCCACGATCATGTAGCCGCCCTCCCCGTCGATCTGCGGGTCGAAATCGTAGACGCACGACCCCACGGCGGCGGCGACAGCCATAAAGAGAAGAACAAACCAGCGCTTTTTCATCAGAATTTCAGATTGAAGTTGATATAGGGGATCTGGGTGGCGAAGACGCTCAGCATGTGTCCGTTGATCGAGCCGCCGTCGGTGGTGTAGTACACGGAGTACGGGTTCTTGCGGCCGGTGACGTTGTAGCAGCCGATGGTGAAGGACATGTGGGTCAGTTTCTTCAGGTAGTGGCTCGGCTCGATGATCAGGGCCAGGTCGAGGCGGAAATAGTCGGGGATGCGGTAGCCGTTGCGCTCGGAGTAGACCAGGCGCATGCCGTTCTGGTAGATGTAGCGGCCCACCGGGATGGTGACGGGACGGCCCGTGGCGTAATCGAGATTGGCCGAGATGCTGTAGCGGTGGGTGAATTTGTAGTTGGCCACCACCTTCACGTCGTGCGGCTTGTCATAGGGTGCGTTGTACCAGTCTCCGCCGTTGATGGTGTTGATGCCGCGGTCTTCCATCTCGCGCAGGCGCGAGCGGGAATACGTATAGGAAATCCAGCCGTTCAGCTTGCCGACCGACTTCTTCGCCATGAACTCCACCCCGTAGGAACGGTTTTCCGTCTCAATGAGGTCGTCGGCCAGGTTGGGGTTCATCACGAGCACCGCGCCGCTCTTGTAGTCGATGAAATGCTTGACCCGCTTGTAGTAGGCTTCGAGCGAGAGGTCGAGGGTATTGTCGAACAGCGTACGGTAGACGCCCGCGGCGGCCTGCCAGCCGGTCTGGGGACGGAGCTGGTCACTGGCCAGGCGCCAACTGTCGGTGGGCGACACGTTGATGCTGTTGGAGATCATGTGGATGTACTGCCGCATCGTGTTGAAGCCTGCCTTGACGCTGGTGACATCATTGAAGGAATATTTGCCCGACAGGCGGAATTCCGGCCCGCCGTGGAAGCGCGTGTTGCCCTTGCGCAGGAACTGCGACCAGCGCAAGCCCGCCTCCAGCGAAAGATGTTCGTTCACGATCCAGGTGTCGCTCACATAGAGCGCGGCTTCGAGGGCCCGCTCCCGGTCCAGCGTGTTCCCCTGCACCAGCGACGAATCGCCCACCGGCATCAGGGAACCCGGATTGAGGTCGTAGAACGTGGCGTTGAAGCCGTAGGTGAAGGTGTGCGCGTTGCTGAGCGAGGACTTGAAGTTCAGTTTGGCGAAATACTGGTCCACCCCCGTGTTGAGCTTGTAGGCCGCGTGGCTGTTGAACGTGTCTTCAATCCCGTAGTGATAGCTGTCATAGCCCGCGGTGAAGGTCATCGAGTGCCGGTCGTTGAAAATGCTGTGCCATTTCAGCGCCCCGTTGATATTGCGGTAGCGGAAGGTCGTGTCGTTGCTGAAGCTGAACTTGTCGCGCGAATAATAGCCGTAGGCATGAAGGGTGTTCCGATCGTTGATCTTGTGGGTCAGGCCCAGGTTCCCGTCCTGGAACGAAGCCTTGCCGCCCTGGTAACTGCTGTTGGCGGGCAGCAGCCGGAAGATCCAGTTCGAGTAGGTGGTACGGCCGCCCAGGATGAAGGTGGTGCGGTCTTTCACCAGCGGGCCTTCGAGGTGCAGACGGCTCGTGAGCAGACCCAGGCCCAGGGAACCCTGCACCCGCTTGCTGTTGCCGTCGCGGCTGCGTACTTCCAGCACCGAGGAGATGCGCCCGCCGTACTGCGCGGGAATCGAGCTCTTGTACAGCTCCACGTCGTTGATCACGTCGGGGTTGAACGACGAAAGGATGCCGAACATGTGGTTCGGATTGTAGATCGTCCCTTCGTTGAAGAGGATGAGGTTCTGGTCGGTGGAGCCGCCGCGCACGTTGAAGCCGCCCGACGCCTCGCCCACCGACTTGACGCCCGGCAGGGTCATGACCACCTTCAGGGCGTCGGCTTCGCCGAAGACCACCGGCACGTTCTTGATGGTGCTCATGCGCACCACCTCCACGCCCATCTTCGGGGTGCGGTGCTGCGACATGCTCTCGGAGGTCACCACGGCGCCCTTGAGCGTAAAGACTTTCTCTTTCATCACCACGTCGAGCGCGCCGTCGCCGTAGACCACCAGGTCGAGCTTCATGTCTTCCAGCGAGTAACCGCTGAAACCCAGCTTGCCCGGGCCCGTCGGGACGGTCAGCTTGTAGAAGCCGTAAGCATCGGTCTGGGTATAGGATTTCCCGTCGTCTAGATAGACCGACACGCCCACCAGCGGTTCGCCGCTCGACACGTCGCGCACGTAGCCGCGCACGGTCGCTTTGCTGGCTTTCTGCCGGGTGTCCGGATCACCGATCTCGTAGACCTTGTTCTGGAAGGTCATGACCGTGGTCTGGTCGCTCAGGTATTTCTGGAAGGCCGTGTCCACCACGGGCTTGCGGCTGTCGAAATAGCCCGGGGGCAGCTGGGTGGCGATGTCCGTGCCCCGGACGATGAAATACTTGCCGTCGTAGCGGGTGATGGTGTAGCCGTTGGCTTCGAGTTCTTCAAAGGCCCGCTGCAGGAATTCCTCGCGGGGCACGCGTATCGTGTAGTTCTTGTGGTCGGAGGTGTCGCGCACGCAGTACACGTCGGGCGAAAACTCCGTGCGGATGAAGCGGATCAGCTCGTCGACCCCGGCCTTGTACACGCCGAAGGCCGTTCCGGCGGGCTGCTGGGCCCGGAGCGGAAGGCTGCAGCAGAGGGCAGCCATGACGGTCAGGAAAAGGGTCAGCTTTTTCATCGCGATTCCAGGTAACGGACCACCTCCACGAAGTAGCGGTCGAAGGGCAGCAGGTTCGTCGATTCCATCGCACGGATGTGACGGCGCGCTTCGCGCCGCTGTGTCTTGTCAAGCAGTTTGAGGACGTCCTTGCGGCGGCGGACCGGAACGATGCTGCCGTCTTCTTTCAGATAGCAATAGTTCTCGGTATAAAGAAAACTCTGATAGACGTCATGGCGGTAAATGCCGTCGAAACGGGTTTCGTCGCGCTTGCTGCCGTCGATGTCCTGCTCGAGGGTCTTGGTCACGCGCCGCACGACCTTGTTCCGCCCGTCATAGAGCACCTCCCAGTAACCGAAAGGCGCCGCCTCCCCATACAGATGCTGCAGGTTCAGGAAGCGCCGCCCGCCAAGCGAGAACTCCGACACGAATTCATTGCTCAGCACCTTGTTGGAGACGCCTTTTCCGATGCGCACGATGAGCTCCTGCCGCGCCGCGTCGATGTTGAGCTCGATGCCGTCATAATGTTTGCCGTTGTAGACCACCGTCCCGGGCAGGTAGCGGGGACTGGTCCAGAAAGGCGTGCCGTTATAGAGCATGTTGTAGTCGAAAGCCTTGTGCCCCCGGAAGAGGAGGGACGCCTCGCCCGCACCGTCCCGGAAAAGGGTATAGTCATCCTGCGCGGCGGCATTTCCCGCGCCGGACAGCACGAGCCATGCCAGGGCCAGCAGAAGGGTGAGGGCTTTCTTTTTCATATCGCACAAAAATACAAAAAACTATTCTTATCTTTGTATGCGCTCCGCCAAAAAGGAACGCATAAACACAAAAAATCATAAAATATACATGAAAAAACTGGCTATGGTGGCTTTCGGCGGCAATGCGCTCCTGCGCAGCGGGCAGAAAGGCACGTATCAGGAACAGCTCGCCAATGTCGAACAGACCTGCGGGCAATTATACAATTTGTTGGAACGCGGCTTCAACGTGGTCATCGGCCACGGAAACGGCCCCCAGGTGGGCAATGTGATGCTGCAGCACGAAGCCGGCAAGAAAGCCTTCGGCGTGGCGGCCATGCCGATGGATTTCTGCGGTGCGGAGACCCAGGGCTCCATCGCCTACATGATCGAGCAGGGCATGAACCGCGTGCTGGTGCAGCACGGCCTGCAGCGCCATGTCGTCTCGCTCGTCACCCAGGTGGTGGTCGACAAGGACGACCCGATGTTCCGGAACCCCACCAAACCCGTGGGCCCCTACTACACGAAAGATGAAGCGGAGCGTCTCCACGCCGAGACCGGCGCCATCTATCGGGAAGACCCCAAGGGCAACGGCTGGCGCAAAGTTGTCGCCTCGCCCAAACCACTCAAGATCAACAACATCGAGATCGTCAAGCAACTGGCCGACGCCGGCCACATCGTGGTCACGGTCGGCGGCGGCGGCATCCCTGTCGTCGAGTACGACGGCCTGCGCAGCGGCGTGGAAGCCGTCATCGACAAGGACCTGGCATCCGCCCTGTGCGCCACGCTGATCGGCGCCGACGAGTTTTATATCCTGACCGATGTCCCGAAAGTCTATCTCAATTTCCGCAAGCCTGGCGAGCGCGCCCTCGACGTAATCACCGTGGCGGAAGCGAAGCAGTATCTTGCCGAAGGCCATTTCACCGAAGGTTCCATGGCCCCGAAAGTGCGGGCCGGTATCCTTTTCGTGGAAAACGGCGGCAAGGAATGTGTCATCACCGAAGCCGGCCAGCTCGACAACCCGGCCTGCGGCACCCGCATCGTCCAATAAAACACCCTTTTTATATTTCTATCAACATGGCTTACAACCTCAGAAACCGCAGCTTCCTCAAGCTGCTCGACTTCACCCCCAAGGAAATACAGTATCTCCTCGACCTGGCCCGCGACCTGAAGCGCGCCAAATACGCCGGCACCGAACAAGCGCGGATGAAGGGCAAGAACATCGCCCTGATTTTCGAGAAGACCTCCACCCGCACCCGCTGCGCCTTTGAAGTGGCGGCCTACGACCAGGGTGCCCATGTCACCTATCTGGGTCCTTCCGGCTCGCAGATCGGCATCAAGGAATCCATGAAAGACACCGCCCGCGTGCTCGGACGCATGTTCGACGGCATCGAATACCGCGGCTTCGCCCAGGCCACCGTGGAGCAGCTGGCCGAATTCTCGGGCGTCCCCGTGTGGAACGGCCTGACCAATGAATTCCATCCCACGCAGGTCCTCGCCGACTTCCTGACCATGAGCGAACATGTCGACAAGCCGCTCAGCCAGGTCTCCTACGCCTACCTGGGCGACGCCCGCTTCAACATGGGCAACTCCCTGATGGTGGGCGGCTGCAAGATGGGCATGGACGTGCGCATCGTCGCGCCGAAGTCGCTCTGGCCGAATCCGGAACTCGTGGAAACCTGCCGCAGGATCGCCGCGGAAACCGGCGCGAAGCTCACCCTGACCGACGACGTCGACGCCGGCGTGAAGGGCTGCGACTTCCTCTATACCGACATCTGGGTGTCGATGGGCGAGCCCGACGAAGTCTGGAAGGAGCGCATCAATCTGCTGATGCCCTACCAGGTCAACAAGAAGATGATGGAACGCACCGGCAACCCGAAGTGCAAGTTCATGCACTGCCTGCCTTCCTACCACAACCTGGAGACCCAGGCCGGCCGCGACGTCCACAAGAAGTTCGGACTCGACGGCATCGAAGTGACGGAAGACGTCTTCGAAAGCGAGAACAGCATCGTCTTCGACGAAGCCGAAAACCGCATGCACACCATCAAGGCTGTCATGGTCGCAACCTTAGGTGACTGATGCACTGCGGATGGGGATCAGGCTCGGGTGGGATAAATATCCAGAGAGCCATCCCCATCCGCGCAGGCTATAACGAAAAGGGCGCCCCAGACAGGCGCCCTTCTTTCTTGTCCTCTTATCATCAGATCGTCTCGAAGACTTCCTTGATGATGCCGATGGCTTCGCGGAGCTGCTCCTCGGTGATGACCAAAGGCGGCGCGAAGCGGATGATGTGGCGGTGCGTCGGCTTGGCAAGCAGGCCCTTTTCCGCCATCTTCAGGCAGATGTCCCAGGCTTCGATGCCGTTCTGCGGTTCGGTGATCACGGCGTTGAGCAGGCCCTTGCCGCGGACCGACTTGAAGTACGGCGACTTGATCTTGGCAATCTCTTCCCGGAAGATGACGCCCAGGCGGGCGGCGTTTTCGGTCAGGTGCTCGTCGCGGATGACTTCGAGGGCGGCTACGGCCACCTTGGCCGCGAGCGGGAAGCCGCCGAAGGTCGAACCGTGCTCACCCGGCTTGATGGTCAGCATGATCTCGTCGTCGGCCAGCACGGCGGAGACGGGCAGCACACCGCCGGAGAGAGCTTTGCCGATTGTGATCATGTCGGGGCGCACGCCTTCGTGGTCGCAGGCGAACATCTTGCCGGTACGGGCAATACCCGTCTGCACCTCGTCGGCGATGAAGAGCACGTTGTGCGCGTGGCAGAGGTCGTAGCATTTCTTGATGTAGCCGTCGTCCGGCACATAGACGCCGGCCTCGCCCTGGATAGGCTCCACAATCATGGCGCAGACCTTGTCGCCCTTCTCATCGAGCACTTTCCGCAGGGATTCCGTGTCGTTGTACGGAATCTTGATGAAACCCGGGGTGAACGGACCGTAGTTGTAGTAGCTGTCCGGGTCGCTCGACATGGTGACGATGGTGATGGTGCGGCCGTGGAAGTTGCCGTCGCAGACGATGATCAGGGCTTCGTTCTCAGGAATGCCTTTGACCACGTAGCCCCAGCGGCGGGCCAGCTTGAGCGCTGTCTCGACGGCTTCTGCGCCGGAGTTCATCGGCAGGAGCTTGTCGTAGCCGAAAAACTTGGTGGCGAACTCCTCATAGGGGCCGAGGCAGTCGTTGTAGAAGGCGCGCGAAGTCAGGCACAGGTTCTGGGCCTGGTCCGTGAGGGCTTTTACGATTTTCGGGTGGCAGTGTCCCTGGTTCACGGCAGAGTAGGCCGACAGGAAGTCGAAATAACGCTTGCCGTCCACATCCCAGACGAACGCGCCTTTACCCTTCGAAAGGACAACCGGCAGAGGATGATAGTTATGGGCGCCGTACCGATCTTCCAGATCGATGTACTTCTGAGCATTTGGTGTGATATTCATGGCTTTTGATTTGAAATTGCAATTGAATCTACAAATTTGCAAAAAAATTTACAAAAAACCAATCGATTTACAGCCGTTTACGGAGGAGGTGCCAAAAACTGCGGTCGTGTTTGTCTTTGCGGAAGGCGGCACGGGCGCCTTCCAGCGTGATTTCCTCTGCGTCGTCCAGAAGCCGGAGGAAGTCGGATGACAGCTTTTCCGTCAGTGCGGCATCGCAGACCAGGGCCGCGATCTCATAGTTGATCAGGAGACTGAGGTAATCCATATTCGTGGACCCCAAGAGCGAAAGATTCCTGTCACACAAGACCATCTTGGTATGGTCGAAACGGGGCGTGTACTCATAGATCTTCACCGGTTTTTCCAGGCATTCCTCATAGAACGACTCGTTGGCCAGCTTCATGAAAGGCTCGTCCACCTCCTTGGGAAGCAGGATCCGGACATCCACGCCCCGCTCCGCCGCTTCGCGCATCGCCCGGAGAATACTTTCCGTCGGACAGAAATACGGCGTCTGGATATAGACACGCTCCCTGGCCAGTTCCAGCATCTTGCAGATGGCCGCCACCATAATGGTATCGCCGGCACCGAAGGTGCACAGCTGGACAGTCACGCCGCCCTCCACGGGCTGCGGTTCGGCCAGAGAAGCCTCCAACGGCGCTCCGCCACGCCGCTCCCACATCTCGTCGAAGAAGCGGCCCAATAAAGCCGCCGCAGGCCCCTTGATGCGGATGTTCGTGTCGCGCCACTCATCGCGGTACTTCTTGGCGATATTCGTCCCGCCCGTATAGCCGGTTTCCTCATCGATCACCAGAATTTTCCGATGATCGCGATAGCGGATCCCGCGGAAAAACCGGGAAGGAGAACCATCGGTATCGGTAAAAAACAAGAGCCGGGCACCGGCTTTCTCCATTTTCTGATAGAACGATTTCGGGAGGAAGGGACTGCAGAGGTTCTCGATCAGGATCTGCACCTGTACGCCCTCCGCCAGTTTCTCGAGCACCGCTTCGCGAATCTGGTCGCCGGCTTCATCGGGCGCCCAGCGATAGTATTCGATACGGATGGATCTCCGGGCGTTCCTGATGTCCTGCAGCATCCGTTCCCATAGCATACGGCCGTCCGTGATGACTTCGACTTTATTCCCGCCTGCCGGCATCAGCGCAGGATCGCCCCGCGACAACAGCTCCACCACCGGAAGCAAATAGTCGGAAACGGAACGCTCTTCCTCCGCTGCCATCGCCGTCAGGTGCAATCCGCAGAGGACTGAAACAAAGCAAACCAGATATTTCAGGCCAAACACGCTGTAAAGATAAAACTTTCTGTTTAGAAAAGCGAAACTTGATCCGGAACGGGGAATCCCGTCATGACAACTTCGTCCAAACACTCCGCGGAGCGGCGAGAGTCATGTAGACGGAGCGAACCACGAGATGCACGAAGTACGCGATGTAGAGCGCCTGGGCGCCAAAGCGGGGTTCACACAGGTAGAAAGCGGCGATGAACAGGCCGGCCGACCAGATCATGCAGATCATCAGCGAACGGGATGCCGTGGCGCCCACGTAGATGCCGTCCCATATGAAAGCCACGCAGCTGAGCAAGGGCATGAGCAGCAACCAGAACAGATAGGGTTCACTGGCGGTGATGACCGCCGGATTGTCGGTCAGGATGCCGATGATCGACCGGGGGAAGACCGCATAAGCCACAGTGGACACGACCCCGATGACCGCCCCCCAGAAAAAGACATATTTCACCGTCTGGTTCAGCGAGTGACGGTCCTGTTCACCGATAAAACGCCCCGTCAGGGCTTCGCCGGCATAGGCGAACCCGTCGACGAAATACGAATAGAGCAGCAGCAGGTGCATCATCACCGAGCTGACGGCCAGTTCCACGTCGCCGAAACGGGCGGCGAAGATGGTGAACCCTTCGTACACGACCAGCATCAGCAGGGAACGGATAAAGAGGAAACTATTGATGGTGAAGAAGATACGGAAATACTTCCACTTCATGCTGTGCAGGATGGTGGTCTGCTGCATCATCGGCCGGTAGCGGGCCCGCATCAGCAGGAAAGCCAGCACCAGCCCCGTCCATTGCGCAATCAGCGTGCCGACAGCCACCCCGTTGATGCCCAGCGGCGTATAGTACGACAGCAACCAGCTCGCCAGCATATTGACGAGATTGACCCACAGGTCCACGATCATCGGAAACACCGTGTTCTGCATGCCGATGAACCAGCCCTTGAACACAAAGAGTGACAGCGTGGCGGGCGCCGCCCAGACCCGGATGAAGAAATAGCTGCGGGCGATGCGCTCCACTTCGGGTGAGCAGTCCACCAGCAGGAACATGCCCTCGGCAAACAGCCATTGGATGGCCAGCACCAGCATGGAAGCCACGATGGCGGTGGCGATGCCCTGGGAGAATGTGCCGATCGCGGCCTTCAGGTCGCCGCGGCCGAAGGCCTGGGCCGTGATACCGCCCGTGCCTACCCGCAGGAAGCCCATGTTCCAGTAGAGCAGGTCGAAGAGCATGGTGCCGACGGCGATGCCGCCGATCAGCACGGCGTCGCCCAGGTGCCCGGCGATGGCCGTGTCCACGATACCCACCAGGGGTACCGTGATGTTGGCCAGGATGCTCGGCACGGCGAGGCGGACCACTTCCCGGTTGATGGGATTGCGAAAGGCCATTTAGCGGTACTTGTGCTCTTCTTCCAGCATCCCCAGATAAGAGTTGTAACGCTCGGGGGAGATGGTGCCGGCCTCCAGCGCCGCCTTGACGGCGCAGCCCGGCTCATGCGTGTGCGTGCAGGGCTTGAAGCGGCAGTCGTCCATGACGCGCAGCATCTCGGGAAAATAGGTGCTGAGTTCCTCGGCCCCGATGTCGACCAGGCCGAAACCCCGGATACCCGGCGTGTCGATGACGTAACCGCCGCCGGACAGCGGATGCATCTCGTAAAAGGTGGTGGTATGCTTGCCCTGCAGATGGCTCAGTGAAATCTCGCCGATCTTCGGATCGAGGCTGGGATCGAGGGCTTTCAGCAGGGAGGACTTGCCGACGCCGGAGGCGCCGGAAAAGAGGGTCAGCCCGTCGCGGCAGAGGGCCCGTACCTGCGCGACCCCCGCGCCCGTCCGGGCGGAAATCTCCAGCACCTCGTAGCCCGCATTCCGGTAGAGTGCCTTGAAAGCGGCGAGTTGCTCCTGCAGTACAGGCTCCGTGTAGAGATCGGTCTTGTTGACCAGGATCACGGGGCGGATGCCATAGGCTTCGCAGGTCACGAGAAAGCGGTCGACGAAGGCCAGTTTGGTCTCGGGCAGGATGATGGTGACCAGCAGCAGCACGCGGTCGAGGTTCGCGGCGATGATATGGCTTTCGCGGCTCAGGTTGGTGGAGCGGCGGATGATGTAATTCTTGCGGGGCAGGATCCGGGTGATGGTCTCGCCTTCGAATTCCACGCGGTCGCCGACAGCGACCGGATTGGTGGTCTTGGTGCCGGACAGGCGCAACTTGCCCCGGATGACCGCCGGGAAGGGGTTCCATTCGGGCAGCACGGAGAGCAGATAATGGCTTCCCGTGTGCTTTACAACCGTTGCGATGCCTTTTTCCATCGCTGCAAATATACGGATTATCTGTGATATAGATTCCGGGGCAAGCCCGGAATGACGGATTATTCTACAGAAATGACGGGGAAATGATTATCTTTGTTGGATAAACCGTTGCGATTATGTACACCCTCGAAGAAATTGACCGCATCGTAGAAAACTGCTCGAAGCTCCAGCACGTAAAGCGGGAACCCTCCAATTTGTATGACCCCATCGGCTACATGATGGCCATCGGCGGCAAGCGTATCCGCCCCAAGCTCTGCCTGCTCTCCTACAACCTGTTGAGCGAAGACATGGGCAATGCCATCATCTTTCCGGCCATGGCCCTGGAGGTTTTCCACGAATTCACCCTCATCCACGACGACATCATGGACCGTTCCGACACCCGGCGCGGCCACCCCACCGTCTACAAGAAATGGAATGAGGAAGTGGCCATCCTTTCGGGCGACGTGATGTCGATCCTGGCGTACAAGTATCTGGCGTACGCCCCGCAGGACATCCTGCCCAAGGTGATGAACCTCTTCTCCGAGACGGCCGTCCAGGTGTGCGAAGGACAGCAGTACGACATGGATTTCGAGACGCTGCCCCTCATCACGATGGACGACTACCTGTCGATGATCGGGTTGAAGACCGCCGTGCTGCTGGCTTGCGCCGCGAAGATGGGCGCCCTGATTGGCGGCGCTTCCATCGGGGTGTGCGACGCGCTCTACAAGTTCGGCTATCAGCTGGGCATCGCGTTCCAGATCACCGACGACTACCTCGACACCTTCGGCAACGAGAAGGTCTTCGGCAAGAAGATCGGCGGCGACATCGTCAACAACAAGAAGACCTGGCTGCTGGTGGAATGCTTCCGCCGCGCCGGCAGCGAGCAGAAACTGCAGCTGGAGAAACTCATGCAGATAGGAGAAGAGGAGCGCGCGTTCAAGGTCGAGGCTGTCCGGATGTTCTATACGGAAATGGGCGTGAAGGAAGCCGCAGAAGAAGAGATCCTGGCCTGGCACCGGAAGGCGCTGGCCTCACTCGCCCAGGCCGGTTTCGCGCCCTGGCAGACCCGCAACCTCGAGCAGTTCGCCGAAAGACTCATCCACCGTGAAAAATAAGCTTGAGATCATGGCGCCGGCGGGCAATTTCGAATGCCTGCAGGCGGCCATCCAGGGCGGTGCCGACTCCGTGTATTTCGGCATCGGCCGGCTCAACATGCGTTCACATTCCGCCAACAACTTTGCACCGGAAGACCTTCGTCAAGTCTGCGCGATCTGCCGGGATAAAGGCCTGCGCAGCTATCTGACCCTCAATATCACCCTCTACGACGAGGATTTGCCGGCCATGCGGGAAGTGCTCGATGCCGCCGCCGAAGCCGGCGTCAGCGCCGTAATCTGCTCCGACATGGCTGCCATCGCCGCCGCCCGCGCCCGCGGACTTGAAGTGCACATCTCCACGCAGCTGAGCATCTCCAACCTGGAAAGCCTGCGTTTCTACAGCCAGTTCGCCGACGTAGTCGTGCTGGCCCGCGAGCTCAACCTGCACCAGGTGAAGGCCATCCGGGAAGCCATCGACCGTGAGAGCCTCTGCGGTCCTTCGGGCCGTCCGGTACAGATTGAGATGTTCTGCCACGGAGCCCTGTGCATGGCTGTATCGGGGAAATGCTACCTGTCGCTCCATGAGCATGCAGCGTCGGCCAACCGGGGCAACTGCTACCAGGTGTGCCGGCGCGGCTACGAGGTGACGGACCTGGATTCCGGGCGGCAGCTGCACATCGACAACCAATACATCATGTCGCCCAAAGACCTGTGTACCATCGAGTTTCTCGACAAGATGGCAGCGGCGGGCGTGTCGGTGTTCAAGATCGAGGGACGGGCGCGCAGCGCGGAATACGTCAAGACGGCGGCGGGTGCCTACCGCGAAGCGGCGGATGCCGTTGAGAAGGAGGCTTTCACGCCGGCGCTGGCACAAGCGCTGAAAGAGCGCCTGGCGACCGTGTTCAACCGCGGTTTCTGGGACGGCTACTACCAGGGCGCCCGGCTGGGCGAATGGAGCAGCGTCTACGGCAACCAGGCATCCCGCACGAAAGTCTACCTGGGTCGCGTGACGGACTATTACGCCCGGCTCGGCGTGGCGGAGATCCTGCTGGAGACAGGGTCGTTCCGGGTGGGCGATCCGCTGCTGATCTGCGGGTCCACCACCGGCGTGCTGGAAGTCAGTCCGGCCGAGATCCGGCTCGACGATGCGCATATCCTGGAAGAGGCCGCCAAAGGCGACCTCTGCTCCATCCCTGTCCCGGAAAAAGTCCGCCGGGGCGACAAGGTCTATCTGTTCAAGTAAGCGCCTGGCAGCAGGCTGCCGGAAACGGAAGAATCACTGCCGGGACAGCCATTTGTCGACAGCTTCCCGAAGCTGCCCATCGTAGCGGAGGGCCACCGGCACGCTGGCGCGGTTGAAGTAATAGCAGGTGACGATCTCCTGTTCGAGAAGAGGCTGGATCTCGTCTTTCTTGGCGCGCAGCACCGTTTCCTTGTCCATGTTGACCTTCTTCTGCAGCGCTTCGATCTCCTCTTTGTAATTGTCATAGAGATCTTCGGCCTTGGCGGCCTTGATCATCTGGTCGAGCGCGGTCTGGGCGGCGGTGCGGGCGTCGAAGTCCTGGGCGGCGGCATAGTGCACGAAGTCTTCATATTCCGCATCGCTCAGGTGGAAGTCGCGGTCGATACTCTTGTGGGCCAGGAAGTATTCGATGGCATAGGAGCCGAGAATGTCGTAGTACACGAGCGACGCCGTGGGGCGGCTCAGCAGCGGGCTGGTCACTTCGATGTCGGGGGCGATGCCGCCGCCCGGATCCTTGTCGAGCGAGCCGTCTTCGTGACGGTTGCTATAGTCGATGGCCTGCACGCAGCGTCCGCTCGGCGTGTAGTACTTGCCGGTGGTGAGTTTCATCTGGGAGTTGTACGGCATGGGGCGCACGGACTGGATGAGACCCTTGCCGAACGAACGCTCGCCAGCGATGGTGGCGCGCTTCAGGTCCTGCAGGGCGCCGGCCGTGATCTCCGACGCGGAGGCGGAATGGCCGTTGATCATGACCAGCAGCGGCATGGTCGTATCGAGCGGCGCCTCGGTGGTCAGGTACTGGCGGTTCATCTCTTCCACACGGCCCTTCGACGACACCACCAGCGTACCCTTGGGCACGAAGGTCGAGACGAGGTTGATGGCTTCGTCCATCACGCCGCCGCCATTGTCGCGCAGGTCGATGACCAGTCGCCTGGCACCCGCTTCCTTGAGCTGGCGGACGGCCTCCTTGAATTCCTCGGCCATATTGGCCGTGAAGCCGGAGAGCAGGATGTAGCCGATGTCGTCGCGGTAGATGCCGGCGTAGGCGATGTCCGACACATGGATGCGCTCGCGTGTGACCACGAGGTCAACGGTATCTTTCGTACGGCCCTTGACCACCTTGAACTGCACGTCCGTACCCGGCTGTCCCTTCATGCGTCCCGAACTCTGTTCAGAAGTCTCGTCATAGACGGGAATGCCGTCGATTTCCAGGATCATGTCGCCGGGCTGGAGGCCGGCCTTGGTGGCCGGCGAATTCTCGTACGGCTCGATGATGCGCACGCCCTCGCCGGGCAGCTTGCGGATCAGCGACCCCACGCCACCGTAGTTGCCGGTGGTCATCAGCTCGAAGTCGTCGCCCTCTTCTTCAGAGATATATACCGTATACGGGTCGAGCGAGGCAAGCATCGCCCGCACCCCGGAAAGAATCATCTTGTCGAACTGGATGGTGTCGACGTAAGCCTGTGCCAGTTCCTGCAGCACGGCATACTCGATTTCCATGCTCTGTCCCAGTTTGAAGTGCTGGCTCTGCGCCCGCCCCTGCGGAGCGGCGACACCCAGCAACAGTACGACGGCCAGGGCCGTCCCTTTCATCATTCTTTTCATCTGTCTGCTCATATAACGCACAAAAATAGCAATTTTATCCGTATCTTTGGTTCTCCTAAGCATTTGCCATGAAGCTCATCTTTGCCACCAACAATCCGCACAAGCAGGAAGAAGCCCAGGTGATTCTGGGACCCGCCTTCCAGGTACGGACACCGGCTTCGCTCGGTTTCCCGGGCGACCTCCCCGAAACCCACGACACCCTCCGCAGCAACTCCATCCAGAAAGCCTGTGCCGTCTGGAACCTGTTTCAGGAGGACTGCTTCGCCGACGATACCGGCCTCGAAGTCGATGCGCTCGGCGGTGCGCCGGGGGTCTATTCGGCCCGCTATGCCGGCAGTGACAAGGACCCTGCCGCCAATCGCCGCAGGCTGCTCAAAGAACTCGAAGGACTGCCTTTCGAAAAGCGGACCGCGCGTTTCCGCTGTGTCGTATCGCTCATCCAGAACGGCAGGCTCCACGTTTTCGAAGGAACCTGCGAAGGTCATATCGCCCTGCAGGAGAGCGAAGGCGTCCAAGGTTTCGGCTATGATTCAATTTTTGTTCCAGAAGGTCTCGACCTGACCATCGCCGAGATTTCCATTGAAGAAAAGAACCGGCTTTCCCACCGCGGAAAGGCCATGCGCCTGCTGCAATGCCATCTGTTGCAAAATCCCGGATCGTCGTCCTCCATCTGACGAAATACGCCGAATCGAGCGTCGTGCTGCACGCCATCGACGCGCAGAGCGGGCGCCGCAGCTTTCTCGTGCGCGGCATCAAGCGCGGGAACGCCGTAGCGGCTTTCTATCCGCTCAGCGTGCTCGACGTGGTGAGCGCCGAATCGCCCAGGAGTTCGCTGGCGTGGCTGCGCGAATGGGAGCCCGCCGCCGTGCTGCATGAGATCCGCGCCAACCGCGTGAAAAGCAGCGTGGCCATGTTTCTCAGCGAGGTGCTCTACCGCAGCTTCACCACGGAACTCGCCGATCCGCAGTTTTTTGACTGGCTTTGCGAGGCGATTGACATGCTGGACCGGGAAAGGGGCAGCGTAGCCAACTTCCCGCTCTGGTTTCTGGTGAGTTATGCCGTGCAGCTGGGCTTCATGCCGGGCGATCCGGTGGAGCCGCAAGGCCTTTTCACACCGGCGGAGACAGACCTGCTCCGGCTGCTGCTCCGTTCGCCTTTCGAGACGGCGATGGCCATTCCGCTTTCCGCCGACCGCCGCCAGGCCTTTTCCCGCAAAATGTTACAGTATCTTTCCCACCACCTGGGCACCACCATCGACGCCAAATCGCTCGACGTCCTCCACGCCGTGCTGGCGTGAGGGCCGGATCAGCGGACAATGATCGCGTTGGCGACAGCACGTTCGCCAGCGGCGTCGAAGCGACGGTTGTCGCTGGGATGATTGACGACCTTGCCGCGTACGACCATGGCGGTGGAGCCGCCGCCGTCGAGGTTGACAGCATCGGCACAACCCAGCGCCTGCATCACCTGCTGCAATTCCGGCATCGTCAGGCCGGCAGCCTCGGCGTTGCGGCCGTCGGCCACCACAAGCAGCACCGTCCCGTCGCTCCGGCGGCCGACCGCCGTGCGCGGATTGCGCCGCGTATTGAAATCGTTGACGACAATCGGCTCGCGTTCGCCGCCGATCAGCAGCATCGGACCCGTCGTCACGACGTCTTCCGCTTCGATGTCCCGCTCCCAGCGGGCGATGGCATCCGCCTTGAGTACGTACAGCCCTCCTTTGAACGTCGCGACAGCGCCGGTCTGCCGCGTGCTGCGGCCTCCGGTTTTATTCTCGTAGCCGTCATAGGCATTCGGCGCCAGTTCCTCGCCGTCGACGCGCAGGTAGTTGACCGAACCGTAGGGCGCCTTCATATTGAAGAAAGAGCCGTTGATGGCCGCGACGGCGCCGTAACGTCCGGCCAGCGCCGTCGTTTTCTCGAGCGTGCGTTCCCCGGCCGGCACGATGTCGAACCGCGCCCCCGGCGCCACCTCCAGTACACAGAGATACTGATTCGCATCGAACAGCGTGCCCTTGAAAGCCGCACAGTGCAGCGTAATCCCCTCGGCCACAACTTCATGATGCCATTCACCGGTCCACAGCAACTCCGTCTCCTGCGCCCGCAGCGGGAGGACCGACAGGAACAGGACGAAGAGCACTACGAGATGCCGGATCAAGTCCGGCATGACGGGAAGCGAGCGTAGTGGCGGATGTTTTTCGGAGCCGCGGGCATTTTTCTGCGAGCGGGACATGGAAGGGAGCGAAGCGGCGGGTGTGTTTCCGGTGAGCGAGCATTTTTCTGCGAGCGAGACGGAAACCAGAGCCGCACAGCGACCGTTATTCTTCAACCCATTCATAATCTATGATTTTTTGTTCCAGATTGGCCCGGAGAACACGAACCTTCACCGGGTCTCCCAGACGATAAACCTTGCCGGATGCCTTCGCCCGCGTCTCGTACTTCTCCTCGTCGAACTGGAACCAGTCGAAACGGATGTCCCGCAACGCAACCATGCCCTCCACCTTCGTCGGTTCGATCTCCACATAGATGCCCCACTCCGTGAGACCGCTGATATGCCCGTCGAACACGCGGCCGATCTTGTCCTGCATGAATTCCACCATCTTGTACTTGATGGAAGCCCGCTCCGCATCGGTCGCAATCTGCTCCCGCACCGAACAGTGCTCGCAGCAGTCCTCGAAGTAGAGCTTGTCCTGCGAAGTCGCGCCGTCCATGTACATGGCCAGCAGCCGGTGCACCATCATGTCGGGATAGCGGCGGATGGGCGACGTGAAATGCGTATAGTACTGGAACGCCAGGCCATAATGTCCCACATTGTCGGTAGAATAGCGCGCCCGCGCCATGCTGCGGAGCGCCAGCAGCTGCAGCGCATTCTCTTCCGGCTTGCCCTTGGACTCCTTCATCAGCGCGTTGAGCGCCCCCGCCGCCTCCTTCGGATTCGACGTGTCGCCCAGCTTGTGTCCGAAGTTTTTGGCAAACTGGCGCAGGCTGTCGAGCTTCTCCGGATCCGGATTCTCGTGGATACGATAGACGAAGGTCGGATTCTTCGCCTTGCATTTTTTAGTGACATATTCCGCCACGCAGCGGTTGGCCAGCAGCATGAACTCCTCGATGAGCCAGTTGCTCTCCTTGCTCTCTTTCTGGATCACATCCAGCGGCTTGCCGGTCTCGTCCACGATGACTTTCATCTCGGGCCGCTCGAACGAGATGGCTCCCTTCTCGAAACGCTGCCTGCGCAGGATGGAAGCCAGTTCGTGCAGCGCCTGGATCTCTTCGGCGAGCGGGCCCTCTTTCGTCTCGATGATCTGCTGGGCCTGCTCGTAGTCGAAGCGCTGGTCCGAGTTGATGACGGTGCGGCCGAACCACTGGCCGATGACCTTGGCCTTGGCGTTGAGCTCGAATACGGCGCTGAAGGTGAGCTTGTCCTCGTGCGGACGGAGCGAACAGAGCTTGTTCGAGAGGTTTTCGGGCAGCATAGGGATGGTCCGGTCCACCAGGTAGACCGAGGTGCCGCGGGCAAACGCTTCCTTGTCGATCACGGAGCCCGGCGTCACATAGTGCGTGACATCGGCAATGTGGATGCCCACCTCGACGTTGCCGTTCTCGAGCCGGCGGTACGAAAGCGCATCGTCAAAATCCTTGGCGTCGGTCGGGTCGATGGTGAACGTGGTCACACCGCGGAAATCGCGACGCCCGGCCAGGTCTTTCGACGTGATGGCGTCGGAGATCTTGTCGGCCGCCTTTTCCACCTCAGCTTCAAAGCGGTAAGGCAGCTGGTACTCCGCCAGGATGGCGTGCATTTCCGTATCGTTTTCACCGGGCATGCCCAGCACATCCACGATGCGGCCCAGCGGCTCGGCGCTGCGCTTGGGCCAGTCGGTCACCAGCACGGCGACCTTCATGCCGTGCGCGGCTTTCTGGCCGCCGATTTCCGGCAGTTCTTCCGGATCATGCACGTCAATGCGAATGTCATAGGGCATGTTTTTGCTCTCGACGATGGCCCAGACCTGACGTCCGCGGACCACCAGCACGCCGATATGGGGTTTCGTGCTGCGATGGATGATCTTGACTACTTCCCCCTCCAGGCTGCGGCCTTTCAGGCCGGACTGGATGCGCCGCTTCGACACGGCGATCTTCACAAAGTCCCCGTTGAGCGCAAAATGCAGCTTCCGCATCGGAATGAACACGTCGTCTTTCAGACCCTCCGCTTTCACGAAACCGAAGCCGTCACGCGAGAGCGAGACAGTCCCTTCAAACTCCTCCAGGCTCCTGGAGCGCCGTTCCGTCGTCCGGACCGGTTCCTGCCCGCCACGGGCCAGTCGCTTCGCCCGTTTGAGCGCGCCTTCACGCGGTTGCGCGGCATTTTTTTTCTTTTTGGTACTCTTTCGATTCGAAATTCCCATATTATTCCTTACTTTTGCCACTTCAAATTGTATCTACAAAAATAATAAATATTATGCAGAAGAAAGTATTATTGATGATACTGGACGGATGGGGCGAAGGTCGCCATGACCATTCCAACGCGATTTACACGGCCGGAACGCCGGAAATCGACGCCCTCCGCGAAAAATATCCTTTCTCGCACCTGAACGCCTGCGGCGAAGATGTGGGACTGCCCGAGGGGCAGATGGGCAATTCTGAAGTGGGACACCTCAACATCGGCGGCGGCCGCATCGTCTACCAGGACCTGGTGAAAATCAACCGCGCCTGCCGCAGCCACAGCCTCCTGCAGAACGAGGAGATCCGCCGCGCCTACACCTACGTGGCCGACTCCGGCAAGAAGCTGCACTTCATGGGCCTCTGCTCGCACGGCGGCGTGCACAGTTCCCTCAACCACCTCTACGAATTCCTGGCGGAAGCCGCCAAGATGAACCTCTCGCAGGTCTTCGTGCACTGCCTCATGGACGGTCGCGACACCGACCCGCACAGCGGCAAGGGCTTTGTCGCCGAACTCGAGCATGTCATGGCCGAGACGACGGGCAAGGTCGCTTCGGTCTGCGGCCGTTTCTACACCATGGACCGCGACAAGCGCTGGGAGCGCGTGAAAGAAGGCTACGACCTGATCGTCAACGGGGTCGGCACGCCCGCCACGTCGGCGACCGACGCCATCCAGGCCTCTTACGACGCCGGCGTCACCGATGAATTCATCAAGCCGGTCTGCATCGTGGGCGAAGACGGCAAACCCGTCGGCACCATCGAGGAAGGCGACGCCGTGATCTTCTTCAACTTCCGCAACGACCGCGCCCGCGAGATCACCGCGGCCCTTACCCAGACTGACATGCCGGAGCAGGGCATGCACACCATCCCGCTCTATTATTGCTGCCTGACCCCGTACGACGACAAGTTCACCGGCCTGCACATCCTCTTCGACAAGGAAAACGTGCAGGAAACCCTCGGCGAAGTCGTATCCAAGGCCGGCAAGAAGCAGCTCCGCATCGCTGAGACCGAGAAATACGCCCATGTCACCTTCTTCTTCAACGGCGGCCGCGAAGCCCCGTATGAAAACGAAGACCGCATCCTCATCAACTCGCCGAAGGTGGCTACCTACGACCTTCAGCCCGAGATGAGCGCGCCGGAAGTGACCAAGGCCCTGACCGCCGACATCGAGACGCGCAAACACGACATGATCATCCTCAACTACGCCAACGGCGACATGGTGGGACACACCGGCAAATATTGCCCGATCTGCGACGCCGTGCGCTACATCGACAGCGCCGTCGGCCGCGTGGTCCGCACCGCCCGTGAAAACGGCTACACCGTGCTCATCACGGCCGACCATGGCAACGCCGACCACGCCGTGAACGATGACTTTACGGAAAACACCCAGCATTCGCTCAACCAGGTCCAGTTCATCGTCGTGGACGACGACGTGAAAGAGGTGCGCGACGGCCGCCTGGCCGACATCGCCCCCACCATCCTCAAACTGATGGGCATCCCGCAACCCGCCGCCATGACCGGCGAAGCGCTGATTTAAGACTCCGGGCACAAAAACCCCTGATCCTGCCTGATCCATGTCCTTCGTACACCTGCACGTCCACACGCAATACTCGATTCTCGACGGATTTTCCGACATCGAGAAACTGTTCGCACGCGCCCGCGAGCTCAACATGCCGGCCTTGGCCATTACCGACCACGGCAACATGTACGGCGTGAAGGAGTTCTTCAAGTTCGCCTACGACAAGAGCAACCTGGACGAGAACAAGCAGCCCGTCGTCAAGCCCATCATCGGCTGCGAGGTGTATGTGACACGGCACTACGACCACCGCCTCAAGGACAACGACCACCGCAAATACTACCACCTGACCCTGCTGGCCAAGAACTACGCAGGATATCAGAACCTGATGAAAATCTGCACGGAGGGACATATTCACGGAATGTATTACAAGCCGCGCGTGTCGCACGAGATCATCGAGCAGTACCATGACAACCTGATCTGCTGCTCCGCCTGCCTGGCCGGCGAGCTTCCCCGCAACATCCTGGACGGGAACATCGAAGCTGCCCGCGAGACCATCCGCTGGCACCAGCGGGTCTTCGGAGAGGACTACTACCTGGAGGTGATGAAGCACAAAACCGAAGTGCCGGATCTCGACGATGACGTGTACCGGGCCCAGATGGAGGTCAATCCCGTGATTTTCTCGCTGGCCGAAGAACTGGGGGTGAAAGTGGTGGCAACCAACGACGTCCATTTCATCCGCCGGGAAGACGGGCCGGCGCATGACCGCCTCATCTGCCTGACCACCAACTCCGATATCGACGACCCGAAGCGCCTGCGCTACACCCAGCAGGAATTCCTCAAGAGCGAGGAAGAAATGGCGGCGCTTTTCCCGGAGCATCCCGAAGTCATCAGCAACACGCTGGAAGTGGCCGGCAAGGTGGAAGCCTACAAGATCGACCACGACTACATCCTGCCCAAGTTCAGGATCGACGAGGACTTCCTCCGCGACATCGACCGGTATCTGGAACAATACAAACCCTATATCGACGCCGGTAAAAACGACCCGAAAGGCCATTATCGGGGCGACGACTTCTGCAAGTCGGTGGCTTTCCTCTGCCACCTCACCTACCAGGGAGCACACATCCGCTACGGCGAGACCCTCACGCCCGAGCAGGAGGAACGCATCGACTTCGAGCTGAAGACCATCGCCTCGATGGGCTTCCCCGACTACTTCCTGATCGTCCAGGATTATATCCGGGCCATGCGCAAGGAGGGCTGGCTCGTAGGTCCGGGCCGCGGCTCGGCCGCCGGCAGCGTGGTGGCCTACTGCCTGTGGATCACCAACCTCGACCCGATCAAATACCAGCTTCTGTTCGAGCGCTTCCTCAACCCGGAGCGTATCTCCATGCCCGATATCGACGTGGACTTCGAGAACCTGGAAGCCGCGCACCGCTATGTCGAGGAAACCTACGGCGCAGACCACGTGTCCCGCGTCATCACCTTCGGCACCATGCTCGCCAAGGGTGCCATCAAGGACGTGGCGCGCATCAGCCACGTGACCATCGACGAGAGCAACCGTCTCTCGAAGATGGTGCCGGCCCGCCTCTTCGAACGCAAGAAAAACGAGAAGGGCGAGATGGAAGAGAAGAGCGTCAAGATCACGCTGGCCAACTGCTTCCGCCTGGTGCCTGAATTCAGGGACGAGCTCGCCAGGGAGGACAACGCTCTCAACAAGGAAGTGCTGGAGTACGCCGAACAACTGGAAGGCAGCATCCGGCAGGTCGGCATGCATGCCTGCGCCACCATCATCGGACCGGGCAACCTGAGCGACTATATCCCCATCTGCCTGTCGAAAGACAAAGATACGGGCGAAGAGGTCTGGACCTCGCAGTACGACGGCCACTATATCGAAGAATGCGGCCTGCTGAAGATGGACTTCCTGGGCCTCAACACCCTGTCGATCATCCACAAGACCCTCGACCTGATCAAGGAGGGCCACGGCCTGGACATCGACATCGAAGCCATCCCCATCGACGACAAGGCCACCTACGAACTCTACGGACGCGGCGACACCACCTCGATCTTCCAGTTCGAGTCGCCCGGCATGAAGGAATGGCTGCAGAAGCTGCAGCCGGAGCGCTTTGAAGACCTGATCGCCATGAACGCGCTCTACCGGCCGGGTCCGATGGACTACATCCCCGACTTCGTCGACCGCAAGCAGGGTATCAAGCCCATCGCCTACGACACGCCGGAGATGGAAGAGTTCCTGAAAGACACCTATGGCATCACGGTCTACCAGGAGCAGGTGATGCTGCTGTCGCAGAAGCTGGCCGGCTTCACCAAGGGCCAGGCCGACAAGCTCCGCAAGGCCATGGGCAAGAAGAAGATCAAGGACATGGAGGAACTCTATGTCAAGTTCATGGAAGGCGGGCAGGCGCACGGACACTCCGAAACGCTGCTCAACAAGATCTGGCAGGACTGGCGCGCCTTTGCGGAATACGCGTTCAACAAGTCACACGCCACCTGTTATGCCTGGGTGAGCTACCAGACCGCCTGGCTGAAAGCCCATTATCCGGCTGAATTCTTCGCCGCCAACATGAGCTGCAATCTCAACAACATGGAGGAGATCACCAAGATCATGGACGACTGCCGCCACTGGCAGATCCCGGTCCTGGGTCCCGATATCAACGAGAGCGCCACGGAGTTCACCGTCAACAAGAAAGGACAGATCCGCTTCGGCATGGGCGGCATCAAGGGCGTGGGCGCCAATGTCATCGACGCCGTGATCGCCGAGCGGCGGAAAGGCGGTCCCTTCACCGACATCTTCGATTTCGTGGAACGTATGCCGCTGGGCGTCATCAACCGGAAGGTTGTCGAATGCCTGGTCTACGCCGGTGCCTTCGACAGCTTCCCCGATATGAGCCGGTCGCAGTATTTCTTCGAGACGGGGAAAGACGAAACCTACCTGGACGTGCTGCTGGGTTACGCCGCCAAGTTCCACAACGACTCGATGTCTTCGGGCGGCCTCTTCGGCGACATGGCCGAACTCAAGCCCGTACGGCCCAACATACCGCCCAAGGTCGAGGCCAACGAGATGGAACTGCTCAAGAAGGAGAAGGAGTGCGTGGGCATGTATCTGTCGGCCCATCCGCTCGACCGCTTCCGCTTCGAAATCGAGCAGTTCGCCACGGCCGACATCGCCCGGATCGACGAGATCGACCGGACGCTGCAGACCGACAAGTCCGTGCAGAACAAGGAATACTACGTGGCCGGGCTGGTGTCGGAGTGTGACGTGCGCTACACCAAGAGCGGCAACAAGCCCTGGTGCCGCTTCACGCTCGAAGACTTCTCCGGCAGCCACACCTTCTCCCTCTTCAGCAAAGACTACGAGACCTTCATGAAATACATGCAGGTCCACACCGCCCTGCTGGTCAAGTGCGCCACGCGGCAGCGCTTCCGCAAGAAAGACGACAATGCGTCCGAGGACAGCTACGAGCTCCGCATCCAGAACATGATGCTGCTCTCCAACACCAAGGATGAATTCTTCAGGGAACTGCACGTCGAGATACCGCTGGAAGCCTCCACGCCGGAACTTCGCAGCGCCCTGCTCAAGGAGATCAAGCACCACAAAGGCAAGGCCCGCTTCTTCATCGACGTCCTTTTCCGCCACGACGACATCGACGACCGCCTGAGTCTCATCTCCAAAAAGTACAACGTCGCTCCCGGCTACGAGCTCTACAGTTTCCTGGAAAAGAAAAACCTCCGTCACCATGCGGTGAAGGAGGTTCATCTCTAGGATTGCCGAAGCAAGATTACATCATGCCGCCCATACCCGGATTCATCGGGGGCATGGCGGGCGTGTCTTCCTTGATGTCGGCCAGGGCGCACTCGGTGGTCAGGAACATGCCGGCCACGGAAGCGGCGTTCTGGAGAGCGACGCGGACCACCTTGGTCGGGTCGATGACACCCGTCGACAGCAGGTTCTCGAAGGTGTCGGTGCGGGCGTTGTAGCCGAAGTCACCCTTGCCTTCCTTCACTTTCTGGACGATCACGCTGCCTTCCTTGCCGGCGTTGGCGGCGATGGTGCGGATCGGCTCTTCGATGGCGCGGGCCACGATGCGGATACCGGTCAGTTCGTCTTCGTTCTCACCTTTGACCTTCTCCAGGACTTTCTCGGCGCGCACGAGGGCGACGCCGCCACCCGGGATGATGCCTTCTTCGACAGCGGCGCGGGTTGCGTTCAAAGCATCCTCGACGCGGTCTTTCTTCTCTTTCATCTCGACTTCCGAAGCGGCGCCCACATAGAGGACAGCCACACCGCCGGCGAGCTTGCCGAGGCGCTCCTGGAGCTTCTCGCGGTCGTAGTCGCTCGTGGTGGTCGAGATCTGCTTGCGGATCTGGCTGGCACGGTCGGCGATGGCATCCTTGTCACCGGCACCGTTGACGATGGTGGTATTCTCCTTGTCGATGACCACTTTCTCGGCGCGGCCCAGCATGTCGGGCGTAGCGTTCTCGAGGGTGAAGCCCCGTTCCTCGCTCACCACGACGGCACCCGTCAGGGTAGCGATGTCCTGCAGCATCTCCTTACGGCGGTCACCGAAGCCCGGCGCCTTGACGGCGGCCACCTTCAGCGTGCCTCGCAGCTTGTTGACCACGAGGGTGGTGAGGGCTTCGCCGTCCACATCCTCAGCGATGATCAGCAGCGAGCGGCCTTCGCGGGCGATGGGCTCGAGGATCGGCATCAGGTCTTTCATCGTGGAGATCTTCTTGTCGGTGATCAGGATCTGCGGCTGTTCAAGCACGGTCTCCATCTTGTCCGGGTTGGTCATGAAGTAAGCGGAGATGTAACCGCGGTCGAACTGCATGCCTTCCACCACTTTCACTTCGGTCTCGGTACCCTTGGCCTCTTCCACGGTGATGACACCGTCTTTCTTGACCTTGGCCATCGCTTCGGCGATCAGCTTGCCGATGGTGTTGTCGTTGTTGGCGGAGATGGTGCCCACCTGCTCGATCTTCGAGTAGTCGTCACCCACGGCCTGGCTCTGTTTCTTGAGGTCTTCGACCACGGCGGCCACGGCCTTGTCGATGCCGCGCTTGAGGTCCATCGGGTTGGCGCCGGCGGCCACGTTCTTCAGGCCCACGTTGATGATGCTCTGGGCGAGCACGGTTGCGGTGGTCGTACCGTCACCGGCCTGGTCGTTGGTCTTGGAAGCGACTTCCTTGACCATCTGGGCGCCCATGTTCTGGAAGCGGTCCTCGAGTTCGATCTCCTTAGCGACCGTGACACCGTCCTTGGTCACCTGCGGTGCACCGAATTTCTTGTCGATGACGACGTTGCGGCCCTTCGGACCCAGCGTCACCTTCACAGCGTCAGCCAAAGCGTCAGCACCCTCCTTCATGAGGTTGCGCGCGTCGATATTGAATTTGATGTCTTTTGCCATAGTTGTATCCTCCTTTATTTAAGCACTGCGACCACGTCACTCTGACGCATGATCAGATAATCCTTTCCATCCACGGTGATTTCCGTGCCGGCATACTTGCCATAAAGCACGGTGTCGCCGACTTTGAGCTCCATCGGCTCGTCTTTCTTGCCGTTGCCGACAGCGACGACTTTGCCCTGCTGGGGTTTTTCTTTCGCGGAATCAGGAATATACAGTCCGCTTGCGGTCTTGGTCTCGGCTTCCTTGGCCTCGATCAGGACTCTGTCTGCTAAAGGTTTAATGGTCATGATGATTATATTTTTAACGTTTATTGTTTAATTTTGCACTGGCTCACTAAGACAAATTGAGTGCCAACAGCCTTTTTATGACAAAATGTCACCTGTCTCTCCTGTGTGCGGCCCTCCTGCTGCTCAGCGGCTGCAAGCCTGCCAGCCAGGGCCCTTCCCTGTCGGAATACGGCCAGCATTCGCTGAACGCCCGGGCAGCCAGATTCGAGCAGTACGCCCAGCTGCTGTCCACGCTCTCGCCCATGGAAGCATGGGTCCGGCAGGAATCCCTCCTGTCAGAGGCAGAGCGTGACAGTGCGGAATGGCAGTTGCAGATGCAGTTGCAGGAGAAATTCTTCCTGGATCCCAACAGCCCCTATCGCAACGAGGAACTCTATCTGCCCGTGGTGGCCCACCTGCAGACTTCGCCCCATGCTACGCGCGAACAGCGCGACCGCGCCGCCTGGCTGGAGCCGCGCCTGCTCCTCAACCGACCCGGCACGGTGGCCGCGGACTTCCCCTTCACCCTGCCCAACGGCCGCACGACAACCCTGCACGCCGCCATCAACAGCCGGCACCCGCGCCAGACCCTGCTGTTCTTCAGCAATCCCGGCTGCGCCAACTGCAAGGAGATCACCGAAGCGCTGGCCGCCGACCCGGAGGTCTCCGCCCGCATCGCCGCAGGGGAGCTGCTGGTGATCAACATCCATCCCGACGCCGACGTCGAGACCTGGCTCGACTACCTGCCCAACTACCCTGGAGAATGGATCTGCGGCTACGACCCCGACCAGCTCCTGCTTAGCGACACCCGCTACTGGGTGCGGGCCATCCCGTCACTCTATCTGCTGGACGAAGAAAAACGGGTCGTCCTGAAAGACGCCCCGTTGGAAAAGGTTTTAGTAAATGGCAAATAACGCCGACCCGCTGCCCGACATGGCCGCATACACGGCTCCGTCATAGTAGAGGGCTTTTTTGGCATGTGCCAGAGATGGGTGCTTCGCAAAGACCGTTTCTTCGAAATCATTGACCAACAAGTTTTTCCATTCCTCGACGGGATGCTTCAGCACGGACAGGATGTCCCGCTCCGGCTCCCGCGGCGTGATGCCGGCATAGGCGTCCCGCGTGGAAACGAAGACCGGCTGCGGAAAGATGCGCACCGTACGCTCGAGCTGGAAATCGACCGGCGTGAGAATCTCGCCGCGGCCGCGGGCCAGCATCGGGCGGTTGTAGACGAAGAAGGCGCAGTCGCTGCCCAGCCGGGCCGCCAGGCCCGCCAGCTCATCCTGCGGCAGCTGCAGCCCGAAAAGCCGGTTGAGCCCGACCAGCGTAAAAGCCGCATCGGACGAGCCGCCGCCCAGCCCCGCACCCATGGGAATCTTCTTGTAGAGGTGGATGGCCACAGGCGGGATGTCGAAGCGCGACGCCAGCAGCTGCCAGGCCTTCTCGCAGAGGTTCTCCCCCGCGATCTCCGCGTTGTAGCAGTGCATCTCGAAGCGTTCGGCAGGGACCAGTTCGAGCACGTCACAGAGTCCCGGCACGGGATAGAACAGCGTCTCGATGTCGTGGTAACCGTCCGGGCGCTTGCGGATCACATGCAGGCCCAGGTTGATCTTGGCGTTGGGAAACAGCAGCATGGGCCTAACCGCATTTTGAATAGCCACAGTCCAGGCACACCAGACAACCCTCCTGGTACACCAGGTTCGAGCTGCCGCAATGCTTGCACTTCTTGCCCGACTCGTCGCGCGTACCGTTGGGGATATAGCGCTTGAGCGCCCGCTCCACACCGTTCTTCCACGTGTTGATGGTGGTGCTGTCGAGCTCCAGGCCCTGCACCAGGTTGAGCACGTCGACGATCGGCATGCCGTTGCGCAGCACGCCCGAGATCAGCTTGGCGTAGTTCCAGTACTCCTTGTTGAACATGTGGGAGATGCCGCCCACCACGCTCGGATAGCCGTACTTGTCCTGGAAATGGAAGTCGTAGCGGCTGTTGCCGGTGGCCGGGTCGGTCTCCTTGACGATCCAGCCCGACTCGATGCTGCGCGGGATGTTGCGCGTGTCTTCGTCCACGATGCCGGTGAAGATCTCGTAGGGCTGTCCACCCAGCTTGCCCACCAGCGCGATCCACTGCTCGCTGCCGTTGCGGAAACGGATCACGTCGGCCTCGAGCGACTGCGGACGCTTCTTCGGCTTGATGGACGCGCGCTTGTCCTTCTCGCCTTCGCTGGAAACCAGCACCCCGGCACGGGACCCTTCGCGATAAACCGTAATGCCCTTGCAGCCGCATTCCCAGGCGGACTGGTAGACCTTCGCCACCATTTCCTCGGAGATATCGTGCGGCAGGTTGACCGTCACGCTGATGCTGTGGTCCACCCACTTCTGCACCGCACCCTGCAGCTTCACCTTGGCCACCCAGTCGATGTCGCCGGCCGTCGACTTGTTGTAGGGCGAAGCCTGCACCAGCTTGTCGAGTTCGGCCTGGTTCATGTGCAGCACGTCTTCCCGCTTGTAGCCCGCCACTTCAGCCCAGTCCAGGAACTTATGGTGGAACACGAAATACTCTTCGAAGCAGTCGCCCTTCTCGTCCTTGAACGAGATTTTGACGTTCTTGTCGTTGGGATTGACTTTCTTGCGCCGCAGGTAGAAGGGACGGAACACCGGCTCGATGCCCGAGGTGGTCTGGGTCATCAGGCTGGTGGTGCCGGTCGGAGCGATGGTCAGCATCGAAATGTTGCGGCGTCCCGTGGCGGTCATGCGTTCGTAGAGTTCAGGGTCGGCGGCCTTGATGCGGAGGATCATGGGGTTGTGCTCCTCCTTGGCGGCGTTGTAGAGCGGGAAGGCACCGCGCGTGCCGGCCATGTCGACCGATGCGCGGTACGCCTCCACGGCGAGGGTCTGCTGCACCTTCACGGCGAAATCGATGGCCTCGGGCGATCCGTAGGGCAGGCCGAGGGCGGCCAGCATGTCGCCTTCCGCCGTGATGCCCAGGCCGGTACGGCGACCGCCCAGGGTTTTCTTGCGGATCTTGAGCCAGAGATTGTACTCGGTGCGCTTGACCTCTTCTTCCTCCGGATCGTGCTTGATCTTGTCAAGGATCTGCTCGATCTTTTCCATTTCCAGGTCGATGAGGTCGTCCATCAGGCGCATGGTCATTCCCACGTGTTTCTTGAAGAGGTCCCAGTCGAAGCGCGCACGCTTCGTGAAGGGGCTTTTCACATAGGAATAGAGATTCATGGCGATCAGGCGGCAGCTGTCATAAGGGCAGAGCGGAATCTCGCCGCAGGGGTTGGTGCTCACCGTCCGGTAGCCCTGGTCGGCGTAGCAGTCCGCCACCGACTCGCGCAGCACCGTGTCCCAGAACAGGACACCCGGCTCCGCCGACTTCCAGGCATTGTGGATGATTTTGCGCCAGAGCGCCGCGGCATCGATGGTCCGCTCATATTTGGGTTTATCCCCGTACACGGGGTACTGTAGCTGGTAAGGGAGGCCGGACAGGGCAGCGCGCATGAACGCGTCGTCAATCTTGACCGATACGTTGGCGCCGGTCACCCGGCCCTGCTCCATCTTCGCGTCGATGAAGCGCTCCGAATCGGGGTGCTTGATCGAGATGGTGAGCATCAGGGCGCCGCGGCGGCCGTCCTGGGCCACTTCACGGGTGGAGTTGGAGAAGCGCTCCATGAAAGGCACCACGCCCGTCGAGGTCAGTGCGCTGTTGAGCACGGGGCTGCCGGTGGGACGGATGTACGACAGGTCGTGTCCCACGCCGCCGCGGCGCTTCATCAGCTGCACCTGCTCCTGGTCGAGCATCAGGATGCCGCCGTAGGAGTCGGCCTGCTTGTCGTGGCCGATGACGAAGCAGTTGCTGAGCGAGGCCACCTGGTTGTTGTTGCCGATACCGGTCATCGGGCCGCCCTGCGGCACCACATAGCGGAAATTGCTCAGGAGCTGGTAGATATCCTCTTCGCTCAGCGGTTCGGGATAGTTCTTTTCAATGCGGGCGAATTCGGCGGCCAGGCGGTGGTGCATGTCGTCCGGGGACTTTTCATAGAGGTTTCCGGCAGAATCCTTGACCGCGTATTTGTTGATCCAGACAGTCGCTGCGAGCTCATCTCCCTTGAAATAGGCGAGGCTGGCAGCCAGGGCTTCTTCGTAGGTATAGGTTTTCATTCGTTTCAGGAAAAAAGAGGTTACGAAGTTACTGCATTTCGAGGGGGAAACCCATGCCCGTCCGGGGCATTTTTTCAACATCTAATAAACACGGCGGCCAGAGCGGCACCGGAAGGGTTTTTCCCCCGAAATTTTTTATCTTTGTATGTTGAAACCACCGTTTCTGGAAAATGAAAGCCCTCCTCGTCTTCGCCCTGATGCTCCTGACGGGCAATCCCCCGCAATCCGTTTCCGACATCCCTGTCACCAACAAGCTTCACGGCATCTCGGCCGGACCCGGCACCGACGCCTCGATCGCCATGTGCATCAGCTGGGCCTGCGACACCACGTTCAAGCACACCTGCGTACGCCTGACGACCGTCTCAGACCAGGACTGGGCGGAAGCCCGCGATGTCAAGCCCTCCCGGCACGAGCGCTTCGACGCCTTCGACGGCATCTATTCCAAGGCGCCGGACGGCACCAACATCCATGAATCGGCCGTCTTCACCAAATGCGGCGTCATGATCGACGGGCTGCAGCCCGACACCGATTACAAATACGTAATTCTGGAAAAAGCCGGCGGACAGGCGGTCGCCCGCAGCACGGAACACCGCTTCCGCACCGCCGGCGCCGGGCGCTGGTCGGCCTGCATCATCTCCGATTTCCACAGCTATCCGCCCATCCCCACCCGGCTGAAAGCCGCCATGGGCATGATTGACACCCTGCAGCGCATCGACCCGTCGATCGACTGGATCCTGAGTCCGGGCGACGTCGTCGCCTGGGGCGGCAGCTACTCTTTCTGGCGGCAGATGTTCGAGGAAGAGAACTTCAGCGAACTGCTCTGGGCGCGGGTCAACGGCAACCACGACAACTGGACCCGCCAGTCCCAGGTATCGCAGGACTTCGGCGTCCCGAATCCCTTCTTCACCGGCACCTCCTTCTATCCGCAGAACGGCTACGAGCGGGCCGAGGGGGTCTGCTATCACTTCCGCTACGGCAACACCCTCTTCGTCATGCTCAACACGGAAGACATGGGCACCCCGGAGACCTTCAACGCGGCGGCCGACTGGCTCCGCGACTGCGTGACCTTTGCGCGCGGCGGCGAGAATCCGCCCGCCTTCGTGGTGGTGTGCCAGCACTACGAGTGGTTCAACGGCACCAACGGGCGCGCCGTGCAGTACACCCGCTGGCACCGGATCTTCGACGAACTGGATGTCGACCTGGCCGTGGCCGGCAACAACCACATCTACGTGCGCAGCCTGCCGCTCTTCGACGGGCAGGTCACCGACGGCCGCCGCGGCACTGTCTACCTCCAGACCTCGGTCTGCGACGACGACCGGGGCCGCGATTTTGACGACACCCCGCTGCAGAATCCCGACAAGATCGCCTTCCGCTGGACGGAAGGTTCCCATACCGTCAGTGCCATCCACCTGGCCGTGGATGCCGGGCAGATGGTCCTGACCCTCCATGACCGCCACGGCAACCCGGTCGACAGCACCGTGATCCCGGCCAAGCCCCGCACGGAAGCGCAGGATTCCCACCTGACCTTCGGACCGTGGGTGACCGACATGCGCGAAGACGCCTTTACGGTGCTCTGGGCCACCGACGTCCCCTGCCAGGGCTGGGTGGAGCTCGACAACGGGCGCCGCATCTACGAAGAATATGCGGGCCGGAAAATGTTCGGCACGCACCATACCGTCCGGGTCGAGGGTCTCTCGCGCGGCGGCGCTTACGGCTATCGGGTCGGCAACCGCGTGGTCGACGCCCTGAACCCGCGCAGACCGGCCTACGGACGCGACATGTACTCCGGCCGGCATCAGGTCACGACCTTCGATCCCAACCGCAAGACCTGCCGTTTCTCCGTGATAAACGACGTGCACATGCAGCTGGACCACTATGCCGCCCTGCTCGACGACATCGATCTCCGGGAAAACGATTTCCTGCTCCTCAACGGCGACATCATCTCGGCCGGCAACTGGACGCTGGACAGCCTCTACAAGTATGAGGTGGGACCGCTGGGCGACCGCGGCGCCGACCTGCCGGTGGTCTTCTCGCGCGGCAACCACGAGGGCCGCGGCAGCGGGGTCATGCTGGTCGAGAAGATCTTCCCGAAAGACGGCACGGCACCTTATTACTATACTTTCCGCGAGGGGCCCGTGGCCTTCCTCGTCCTGGATGCCGGCGAAACCGGCGTGAAGAATTCCCTGGCCCTGACGGGCGACCGTATCTACGAAGACTACCTGCGCAAGCAGCTGGCCTGGGCGGAAGAAGCCATGCAAGCCCCGGCCTTCCGCAAGGCACCGGTCAAGATCTGCATCATCCATGCGCCCATGGTCGACTTCGGCGACCCCGACGACTTCGTGCCGCACCAGTGGATGAACCGTCAGTTCATGCCGCTCCTCAACCGGGCCGGCATCGACCTGATGATCGGCGCCGACCTCCACGAGCACATGTTCATTCCCGCGGGCACCATGAACAATGCCTTCCCCATCCTGATCAACGACGACCAGTCGCGCCTCGACGTCCAGGTACGGAAAGACCGCATCGAGGCCACCGTCTACGATGAAGAAGGCAAGGTCACGGTCCCGACCTATACAATATCCATCCAATAATCCTACGATGACAAGAACCGAGATTGCAAGCATCGGCAAGCAGGCCGTCCTCGAAAAGCTCTTCGACCAGAGCGGATATACCAACGAACAACCCCTGCGGCTCAAGCAGAAAGGAGAATGTTGCAGCGCCCAGAAACTCATGCTGGAAGGCTGCGACTTCGACCTGGTCTACACGCCGCTCAAGCACCTGGGCTACAAGGCCGTGCTCAACGTACTCGGCGAGCTCTACGCCGACCTGCGCCAGCCGGCGTCCCTGTCGGTGGTGCTGGGACTCTCCAAGCGTTTCTGCTACGAGGACGTGGCGGAGCTCTGGCAGGGCGTGCTGGCTGCCTGCCGGGAACACGGCGTCGGTCAGCTGGCACTCGAACTCAACCCGTCCGTCAACGGGCTGGCCATCGGCCTGTCGGCCTGCGGCGTCCAGAAAAAGGGCGTCATCGAAAAGATCCCGGCTTCGAAGAACATGGACCTGATCTGCCTCAGCGGGCATGTGGGCGCGGCCTACATGGGCCTGCACGTGCTGGAGCGCGAGAAAGTCTCGTTCACCGGCACGGGCGAGCAGCCCGATCTGTCGAAATACAAGGCCGTCCTGGCCAGCTACCTGAGTCCGGAGATCAAGCCGGGCATCGTGACCCGTTTCATCGAGGCGGATGCGCTGCCCTCCCGCGGCTATTTCCTCACCCGCGGCCTGGGCGAGGCCGTCATCCGGCTGACGCGCGACACGGGCCTGGGCGCCAAGATCTATCTCGAGAAGATTCCCATCTCTTCCCAGACCTTCGCCATGGCCGAGGAAATCGACATGGACGTGGTGACGGCAGCCATGAACGGCGGTGACGACTACAAGTTCCTTTTCACCCTGCCCATCGAGAAGCACGATCTCGTCCGCAAGGATTTCCAGGATTTCGAAATCATCGGCCACACCGCCCGTCCCGACGTGGGCCCCGTCCTGGTCACGCCGGAAGGTGCCGAACTTCCCATCCACGCACAAGGATATTGATTCCCCACGCGGCGCGCTACGCGTTATGCACAGCAACTGCTTGTATATCAGATGATTACAACAATATACCCGCCTAACTACTGGCGGGTATATTGTTTTATATTATTGATTGTCAAGTTCTTACAGTGCACATCATAGATGGAGATATTTGGTGAGATGGCGGGCACTAGCACCCGTTCGTATGGCAAGAGGCTCCCAGAGACGGCGGCGCTCCTCTTCAGGCCGTTTTAGCAGGTCGCCGATACAGGAAAATTCCTTTGTCTGCAACAGGAATCCGGTCATCGTCGTATAGATCCCATCGGAACCCGCCGTGAAATCTTCTTTCAGATCATATTCAGAACCTGTATTGCTATTGATGGCCATGACCATGTCATCAAAACTGTTGTAATGACTTTGAAGCGCCGCATAATCGATGCAATTGTAGGTCCTTATGATAAAATCGCTCAATTGGGCCAACTCCTGTCGGTTGAGATTCTTTGTCATTCGAGCCAGTTGGGCGTAGTTGAGCGGCCGACCCTGTGCAAATTCTTCCCTGACTTCATGCAGGGCCTTCCGTAAATATCCCCTGGATCGGTTTTCGACGAAAGGATCCGAGAAGGGATGTTTGTTCTGCGCATAAGCCAGAAAGTTCCATCTGGATTGCTCAACTTTGTTGCATAGTTGTTTCTCCACCGGGTTGTTGTACAGATAAGCGATGGCCGACTTGATCTTTTTCTCTCCCACCTTAGACGCCTTTCCGAAAGGGCTATGAAAAGAGAGATTGGCCTGCGGATACGCTTGGTTATACATCCTGCTGAAGGATCTTGTATACATATGGACGAAGCGACTAAGCTGTTCCTTCGAATTAGCCTCCACTAAAACATGGATATGGTCGACCATCAGGCACAGACCAAGAACCCTGACGCCGCATTTCCGGGCGGCCATGCAGAAAATCGTGAAAAACACCAGACAATCCCGTCCGGAATAGAAAATCAAAAATCCTTTGTTGGTTTTTTGATAGACGTGCTGAACAGCACCTCTCGTAAAAGATATTCTTCCCCGCATGTCGCCCCATTTTAATTGTGTACAAATATAATTCACGAAATCGCCTTTTCCAAATGTTCATAACAACTCGCTGATATCCAAAAAGATACTAAAAACAACCTGCTTGTTTCAAACCAGGTTAAGAATCAGAATGGGCTGATTTTCAACAACTTGTTATGAACATCCATATTGAGGCTACCTGCATCAGGCCACCATAGCCTCCGCTTTTCAACCCTTCGTCCCTGGCAGACTTGTTCCGGCATCCCGTTATTTTTGCTATTTTTGTAATTTATGAAGCAGCTCCTGACCGGGAAAGTCCAGAACCTATGGATCCAGTTGTTCCGCTACGCCATCGTGGGGGGCTGCGCCTTTGTGGTCGACTACGGCAGCCTGTGGCTGCTGACTGAAGTATTCCACCTTCACTACCTAGTGTCGGCGTGCATCGCCTTCATCCTCGGCCTGGTCTGCAACTATGTTCTCAGCACATCGTGGGTCTTTGGCGACCGGCGGATGAAAAACCGCTGGGCTGAATTTTCTGTATTCGCCATCATCGGCGTGGTCGGCCTGGGACTCAATGAGCTGATCATGTACGTCGGTTGCGAGAAACTGCACTTGCACTATATGGTGGCTAAGCTGGTCTCCACGGCCATCGTGTTTTTCTGGAACTTCTTCGCCCGCAAGTTCATCCTTTTCAACAAATCGACCCAAACCCTTTCCAAATGAAACAGAAAGCCGTCATCATCGGTGCCGGACCGGCGGGCCTGACCGCGGCCAGCGAACTGCTGGACAAAACGGACATTGTACCCACCCTTCTGGAAGCCACCGATGCCATTGGGGGCATCTCCCAGACTATCCGATACAAAGGAAACCGCATGGACCTGGGTGGCCATCGCTTCTTCTCGAAAAACCAGGAGGTGATGGACTGGTGGGCCAAGCAGATGCCGTTGCAGGGCGCCCGTTCCAAGGACGACATTCTGCTCGGGCTGGACGACAAACCCCTGGCGCCGGATGGGCCCGACCCGGAAAAGGAAGACCGCGTGATCCTGCTGCGCCACCGCGTGAGCCGCATCTTCTTTCTCCGCAAGTTCTTCGACTATCCCATCTCTCTGTCCAAAGGAACCTTTGTCAATATGGGCCTCGGGCGTACCCTGAAAGCCGGATTCGGCTACCTGGGCGCCGTGCTGCACAAACGGCCGGAAAACTCGCTGGAAGACTTCTATATCAATCGTTTCGGCAAGCCGCTCTACCAGATGTTCTTTGAAGACTACACGGAAAAAGTGTGGGGCATCCATCCGTCGAAGCTCGGTGCCGACTGGGGCAGCCAGCGGGTAAAAGGCCTGTCCGTGACCGCTGTGCTGAAGGACATGCTGACCAAGGCTTTCAAGAAAAAGGATGGCGCCGGAGACAAAGTGGAAACCACGCTTATCGAGGAGTTTATCTATCCCAAATATGGCCCGGGGCAACTCTGGGAACTGGTGGCTGAGGAAGTGCGCCAGAAAGGCGGCGAAGTACGGATGCGGGCGGAAGTGGTGAAGATCCACGTCCATGACGGAAAGGTGACCGGGGTCGACTATCGCCAGCCGGACGGAACGCTCGAACACATCCCGTGCGACTACCTGCTTTCCACCATGCCCATCAAGGACCTGACGGCCGCCCTCACAGGCATGGATGTTCCTGCAGACGTGCAGCGCATTGCCCGCGAGCTGCCTTACCGCGACTTCATCACGGTGGGTCTGTGCGTCAGGAAACTGAAGATCCAAAACCGGACAAAGATCAAGACCTGGCAGGGACGTGTTCCCGACACCTGGATCTACGTGCAGGAACGCGACGTGAAGGTGGGACGCCTCCAGATTTTCAACAACTGGTCGCCCTACCTGGTAAACGATTATGAGAACACGATGTGGATCGGTCTGGAATATTTCTGCACCGAAGGGGACGAACTCTGGCAGATGGAACGTGAAGCGTTCATCCAGATGGCCATCGACGAAATGGTCAAGATCGATATCCTGGCGCGGGAAGACGTCGTCGATGCCTGCCAGGTAAAAATCAAGAAGGCCTATCCCGCCTATTTCGGCACCTACTACGAACTCGACACGGTGAAGAAGTTCCTGGACGGCATCGAAAACCTCTACTGCCTGGGCCGCAACGGCCAGCACCGCTACAACAACATGGACCACTCCATGCTTTCCGCCATGGAATGTGTCCGCAACCTGAAAGCCGGCATCACCACGAAAGACAATATCTGGGCTGTCAACACGGAAAAAGAGTACCATGAAAGTAAAGCTGAATGAGAAGGCCCTCCGCTGGCTGATGCTGGCCGTGATCGTGGCCTGCTTCGCCTTCAACTATGCCGCCGTCTTCGACAAGAAGATGGACATGAACGGCGATAACTACGTGTATTACCAGCTGGCGCGAAGCCTGGCCCAGGGGCATGGCTACGTATCGGAAATCGGTCCGGTCCCCGAGCCGCACATGCACTTCCCGCCGGGTTATCCGGCTTTCATGTCGCTTTTCTATCACATCTTCCCCGACAATGTCGTGGCGCTGAAGATGCTCAACGGTTTCCTGCTGCTGATTTCCATCCTGCTGCTCTTCCGTATCGTGCGCAAGACCATTGGCCACCAGGGCCATTGGATCGCCCTGGCCGCCTGCCTCCTGACGATCTGGCACCCGGAACTGCTGCGCTGGGCGACCATTCTGATGAGCGAAATGCTCTACACGACCCTCACCCTGGCCATCATCGCCCTCTGCCTTGAACTGGATTTCGAAAGACTCCGCCAAAAAAACATCCGGCAGATCCTGCTGCTCGCGGGCCTCTGCCTGCTGACCGCTGCGCTGTACTTCGTGCGGACGATGGGTATCTCGCTCATTCTGGCTGTCACCCTGACCTTCCTGATCATGGGCGGAAAAGCCTTCCTCCGCCGGAAGAAAGCGGTGAAAAGCTGGGCTGTGCCCCTGATGGCCTCCGCCCTGGTCCTCCTGTCTTTCTTCGCCGCCAAGGCTGGCTGGGATGCCCGCAACCAGCGGGTCAAGCCCGGCTATACCAGCGAATACCTGAACACCTTCACGCAGCCGGTCGCGAACGAAAGCACCGACAACATGACGAGCTTCTGGCTGAACCGCGTCAAGCGAAACCTGATGGCCTTCGTGCCGTATTATATTCCGAATTCGCTGATCGACCCCGAAAACGCCTCATTCAAGCTCAATTTCCCGGAAGAAGACCGGCGCTGGGTCCCGGGCATCCTGGTCATCGCCTTCATGCTGGCCGGCCTGCTGTCGATGAAAAGGCTGTCCCTGCTGCTCATCCTGTATTTCCTGGCGACCTTCGGCTCGCTGATGTTCTATCCGCCCTATTATGCCGACATCCGCTATTTCATCCCGCTCCTGCCGCTGATGCTGGCGGCGCTGGTGGCGGGCGTCTGCTGGACAGCGCACTGGATTGCGCAGCGCCTGTCCAGGTACCGGCAGGAACCTGCCTGGCTCGCCAAGGGCCTGACGCCGGTGCTGGCCCTGCTCTTGCTCGCCCTGCTCCTGCCGACCTACCGTTCCGTCCAGGATTATTACCGGAAATTTGCCGCCGTCAAAACGTTCGATCAGCTCCAGAATCACAAAACCTATCAGGTCTATCTGGACGAGTGCGCCAAGTGCGCCCTCCTGCCGGACCACTGGGTGTTTGTCGCGCGGAAGCCGGAGATCTTCTATTTCCACTCCAAATACCATCACGCCATCTCGATGCCGAAGGAGGGCACGCCGGCGGAAATCGTCCGTTACCTTGAGGACAACGAGGTCAGTGCCCTTGTGCTGGATGCTGTCTACCGGACGTCTGCGGTGGTGATCATGCCGACCATACAGGCCTATCCCCAGCTGTTTACGGTTTTGTGGCGGGAAGCGGATGGTTCCGGCGCGGTCGTCGGCTTCATCCCGAACATGAATAAATAAATGAGGTTTTGGGGCGGAGCCCCGGTAAACACAAAAAAGGCGGCCCTTCTCACACAAAGGCCACCTTTTTCTGATAATATACTAAAACCTAAACCACTTCATAGATGCAGCCCAGGCCCGAAATGTTGCGTCCCCAAAGCGAACTTTCGACCTTTTGACAATAAATAGCGCCGTTTTGACAATTTATAACCCCAAAGCCAGTTGCCGCAGCCGATTTTCGATCCGTAGCTGCAACTGCTCCCGCAGCCCGGCCGAAGGAATCTTCTCCAGCACCTCGTTGCAGAAAGCCAGCTGCTGCAGCAGACGCGCCTCTGCCTGCGGGATGCCGCGGGAACGCATATAGAACAGCTCGTCCGGGTTGAGGCGGCCGATCGTGGCACCGTGGCTGCACTTCACATCGTCGGCATAAATCTCGAGCTGCGGCCGGGTATAGGCCTTGGCCGTCTCGCTGATCAGCAGATTGTGGTTAGCCTGGTAGGCTTCGGTCTGCTGGGCGTCGGGCACGACTTTGATCAGCCCGTTGAAACGGGTCACGGCGCGTCCGCCCACAATGTTCTTGAACAGCTGCGTGCTCCGGCACTGCGGCACTTCGTGGGCCAGCACGATGTCATAGTCCATCTCCTGGCTGCCGTCGGCCAGGCAGAGGCCGCTCAGTTCGCAGGCGGCATGCCGGCCCTGCAGGGACACGTGCAGGCGGTTGCGCAGCAGGGCGCCGTCGAGCGAGAGGAACACCATCCGGAGCGAGGCGCCTTCCGGGAGCACGATCTCCCAGTCGCACTCGCGCGCCTGCTCAGCCGCATCCTGCAGCACGAGGTACACAGCGGAAGCACCGGCTTCCGGCGCGATCCGCACCGGACCGTCAGGGTTGGTGAGAACGAGGGGTTCCATGGACTATTCGCTTTCCTGAATGAGCCAGTCGTAGCCTTTCTGCTCGATCTCGAGCGCCAGCTCCTTGCCGGCGGTCTTGATGATGCGACCTTTGTAGAGCACATGGATCACGTCGGGGACGATGTAGTCGAGCAGACGCTGGTAGTGGGTGATGACGATGAAGGCGTTGTCGGGACGCCTGAGGCGGTTGACGCCGGTGGCCACGATGCGCAGGGCGTCCACGTCGAGGCCGGAGTCGGTCTCGTCAAGAATGGCCAGGCGCGGCTCGAGCATCGCCATCTGAAAGATCTCGTTGCGCTTTTTCTCGCCGCCCGAGAAGCCCACGTTGACACCCCGGCCCGAGAAACTGCTGTCCATCTCCACATAGGCCATCTTTTCGCGCATCAACTTCAGGAACTGCGCAGGATTCAGCGGCTCCTGGCCGCGCTGCTTGCGCTGCTCACTGACCGCAGCTTTCATGAAATTGACGTTGCTCACGCCCGGAATCTCCACCGGATACTGGAATCCGAGGAAGACGCCGGCCCAGGCGCGCTCCTCCGGCGAGAGGGCGAGCAGGTCGCGGCCGTCGTAGCAGACGGAACCTTCGGTCACGGTGAAGGTGTCGCGGCCGGCCAGCACGGCGGAGAGGGTGCTTTTGCCCGAACCGTTGGGCCCCATGATGGCGTGGACTTCACCCGGCTTGACAGCCAGGTTGATGCCGCGGAGAATCTCCTTCTCTCCGACCGAGGCATGCAGATTTTCGATTGTGAGCAGGTTGTTCATCAGGCTTTTCTCCTATACATTTTCTCCCAGTTGACCAGGGAGATGATGCCGTTGACAAGATACAGGGCACTGACAATCGGCATGAAGATGTTGCCGACCGACAGGTGCAGGATGAGTTGGGTGATATTGACGACGATCCAGGCCACCCAGCAGTCCCACTTTTTCTGGGCGCTGAGGAACTGGGCCACGAGGATCAGGACGGTGACACAGGAATCGAGGTACGGGTGCGGGTCGGCGGGGAAAAGGCGCCCGAGCAGCCAGCCCCACAGGGCGGCCACCACCAGCACGACAGCGACCGTCAGCACGCGTTCGGGCCAGCTGAGCATGCTGACCTTCAGCTCGCCGGTCTTCTCGGAGCTGGCCTCGCCCGCCTTGGGATGGGTCCAGCGGTAGTGACCAAGGATATTGATGCCCAACGAAATGGGCTGGAGCAGCAGGGAGGCCACCAGGTTCTTCTGCCAGAACAGGAAAAAGAGCGCGATGGTGTAGAGGTAACCTACCCAGAAGTTGTATTTGCTGCCACGGCCGGCCAGGAATACACAGGCCAGGCCGAGGACGGATGCGGTGAGATCGAGCCAGTTCATTATCCGACGCTCCCCTCCAGGGAGACTTGTAAGAGTTTTTGCGCCTCAACGGCGAATTCCATGGGTAATTTATTGAGCACTTCCCGGGCGTAGCCGTTTACGATCAGGCCGATGGCGTCTTCTTCCGTGATGCCGCGCTGGCGGCAGTAGAAGAGCTGCTCCTCGCTGATCTTCGAGGTGGTGGCTTCATGTTCGATGGTCGCGCCGGGGTTGGCCGAATCGATGACCGGGAAAGTGTGGGCGCCGCATTTGTCGCCCAGCAGCAGCGAGTCGCACTGGGAATGGTTGCGTGCGCCTTCCGCCGCCGGAAGCACCTTCACCAGGCCGCGGTAGCTGTTCTGGCTGCGGCCCGCCGAGATGCCTTTGCTCACGATGCGGCTGACGGTATTGCGGCCGATATGGATCATCTTGGTGCCCGTGTCGGCCTGCTGGCAGTTGTTGGTCACGGCCACGCTGTAGAACTCTGAGACGCTGTTGTCTCCCTTGAGGATGGTGCTCGGGTATTTCCAGGTGATGGCGCTGCCCGTCTCGACCTGGGTCCAGAAGAGCTTGCTGCCGCTGCCCTTGCAGAGGCCGCGCTTGGTGACAAAATTATAGATGCCGCCCCGGCCTTCTGCATCGCCGGGATACCAGTTCTGCACGGTGGAGTATTTCACTTCGGCATCTTTTTCCACGACGATTTCGACCACGGCGGCGTGAAGCTGCGATTCGTCGCGTCGCGGCGCGGTGCAGCCTTCCAGGTAACTCACATAGGCGCCTTCGTCGGCCACGATGAGCGTCCGCTCAAACTGGCCTGTGCCGCGGGCGTTGATGCGGAAATAGCTTGAGAGCTCCATCGGGCAGCGGACGCCTTTGGGAATGTAGCAGAACGAACCGTCGCTGAACACAGCGCTGTTGAGCGCGCTGTAGAAGTTGTCGGCGACAGGCACCACGGAAGCCAGGTACTTGCGAATCAGCTCCGGATAATTCTTCACAGCTTCGGAGAAAGAGCAGAAAATAATGCCCTTCTCTGCCAGCGTCTCGCTGAAGGTGGTCTTCACGGACACGCTGTCGAACACGGCGTCGACGGCCGTACCGGAGCCGTCGGCCAGCCCGGCGAGGGCTTCGCGTTCGTTGAGCGGAATACCGAGCTTGTCGAAGGTCTTCTCGATTTCGGGGTCGATGGCCCGCTTCTCGGACTTGTGCGCGGGGGCCTTGGGCGCCGCATAATAGATGATGTCCTGGAAATCGATCGCGGGAATGTCCAGATGCGCCCAGGTGGGCAGCGCCATCTTCTGCCACTGCCGGAAGGCTTTCAGCCGGAACTCGAGCAGCCACGCGGGCTCCTCTTTCTTCTTGGAAATCAGCCGGATGATATCTTCGTTGAGGCCTTTCGGGATGAAGTCCTGCTCCACCGCCGTCTCAAACCCGTGCTCATACTCGCCCGAAGTGACTTCCGCTATGATCTTCTCGCTTTGCTTCATGGGAATGCAAAGATAACACTATTTCTCGGGTTAGGAAGGAAATCAGCCAGCCGATGAGGGCGACGCCGGCAACGATGATCAGCACGTCGGCGGCCTGGACCACCACCGGATAGGCATCCACCACGAAATGGCCCGGCATTTTCACGAGGCCGAAATGCTGCTGCACCCAGCAGACGCCCAGGCCGGCCAGCACACCGACGGCAATGCCCAGCAGCGAGATCAGCCAGCCTTCGCGGACGAAAATCTGCGCCACGAGCGTATCGTCGGCCCCCATGGCCCGCAGCGTCGCGATGTCGTCGCGCTTTTCGATGATCAGCATCGACAGCGAGCCGTAGATGTTGAACGAGATGATCAGTATGATGAACAGCAGGATCAGGTAAATGGCGATCTTCTCGTATTTCAGCAGCTTGTAGAGCATCGTGTTCTGCTGCTGGCGGTCGCGCACCACGAAGCCGTCGCCGAGCGCCGCCTGCAGTTCCGTAAGAAAAGTCTTTGAGGCCAGCCCCTTCCGGTTGAGGCCCGCCGGTGTCAGGTAAAGTTCCACGCCCGACACCTCGTCGTCGTATTCCAGCAGGGTCCGCAGGGCGGAAAGCGGCATGAACATATAGGTCTGGTCGAAGTGCTGCTCCAGGGCCACGATGCCCGCCGGATGCAGCTTCTCCTGCCGGAGCGACGCCAGCGGATTGAGCAGGTCCACTGCCTGCGTGCGGCTGGGGAACCACACGGTGAGCGGCTGCAGGAACGAGGTGCGCACCCCGAGCTCCAGGGCCACGGTGCGTCCCAGCACCACCTGGTTGAGGTCGCCGTACGCCAGTTCGAACGCGCCGTCCACCACGAAGTCGCGCAGGCCCGTGACGTCTTCATAGAGCGAATCCACACCCCGGGCCGTCACCACCTTGTTGCGCTCGCCGTACTGGGCGAACACGTTCTCTTCCAGTACACCGCAACGGGCGCGGACCCGCGGGTCGGCGTCCAGGAAGTCGAAGCGCGCATCATAGGCGAAGACCTTGCCCGACGCCGGGCTCACCAGCACGTCGGCCGTATGGCTGTCGCTGAGGTCGCGGACGATCGAATCGAAACCGTTGTAGATGCTCAGGATGATCACCAGCGCCGCGCATCCGATGGCGATGCCCGCCGCCGATATGATCGAGATGATGTTGATCACATTGTGCGACTTCTTCGCAAACAGATAGCGCCACGCCATGAACCGGGAGAGTCTCATCGGTCCGGTGGGGAATTATTTCTTCAGCAGTTCGTCGATGTGCTCGACATAATCGAGCGAGTCATCGAGGTAGAAGGCCAGTTCCGGCACGATGCGGAGCTGTTTGGCCACCCGGCGGCCCAGTTCGCCGCGCAGGCGGGAAGTTTCGTCTTCGAGCTGGCGCATCACGCCTTCCGCTTTCGACGAGGGGAAGATGCTCACATAGACTTTGGCCAGCGCCAGGTCGGGCGTGATTTTCACGCCGCTGACGGTGACCATGGCGCCGTCGTACGCGGCCATGCCGCGCGCACGGATGATCTCGGCCAGGTCCTTCTGGATCTGCCGCGACACTTTCTGTTGTCTCGTGCTTTCGCTTTCCATTACTCGAATTTCAGGATGTAGTAGTTCTTCTTGCCTTTCTGCACCAGGATGTACTTGCCGTCCAGCAGGTGTTCCGCGGTGAGCTGAAGGGCCGTGTCGGACACTTTCTCTTTGTTGATGCTCAGGCCGTTGCCCTGAATGGTCTTGCGGCATTCTCCCTTGCTGGGGAAGATGTCGGTGCTGACGGCGAGGGTCTCGAGGAGGTCGCCCGGCAGGGCGCTCTTGGGCAGGGTGTACTGCGGCACGTCCTCGAACACGGAGAGGAAGGTGCGCTCGTCGAGGGCCTTGAGGGCTTCGACGGTGCCTTTGCCGAAGAGCATCTGCGAAGCGGCCACGGCGTTCTCGTATTCGCGCTCGCTGTGGACCATGATGGTGACTTCACGGGCCAGAAGCTTCTGGAGCTCGCGGCGCTCGGGGGCCTCCTTGTGGGCGGCGACGGCCGCTTCGATGGTCTCGCGGTCGAGCATCGTGAAGATCTTGATGTAGCGCTCGGCGTCGGCGTCCGACACGTTGAGCCAGAACTGGTAGAACTGGTAGGGCGAAGTGCGTTCGGGATCGAGCCACACATTGCCTTTTTCGGTCTTGCCGAACTTGCCGCCGTCGGCCTTGGTGATGAGCGGGCAGGTGAGGGCGAAAGCCTCGCCGCCGAGCTTGCGGCGGATAAGTTCTGTACCGGTGGTGATGTTGCCCCACTGGTCGGCGCCGCCCAGCTGCAGCTTCACGCCGTTGTGCTCATACAGGTAGAGGAAGTCGTAGCCCTGCAGGAGCTGGTAGGTGAACTCGGTGAACGACATGCCTTCGTTCGATTCGCGCGAAAGGCGTTTCTTCACGGAATCTTTCGCCATCATGTAGTTGACCGTGATGAGCTTGCCAATGTCGCGGGTGAAGTTGATGAAGGTGTAGTCCTTCATCCAGTCGTAGTTGTTGACCAGCTCGGCCTTGTTGGGGGCGTCCGACTCGAAATCGAGGAACTTGCCCAGCTGCGCCTTGATGCAGGCCACGTTGTGCGCGAGGGTCTTCTCGTCGAGCAGGTTGCGTTCCTGCGATTTCATGGAGGGGTCGCCGATCATGCCCGTGGCACCGCCCACCAGGGCGTAAGGCTTGTGTCCGCAAGCCTGGAAGTGCTTGAGGATCATGATGCTGACCAGGTGTCCGATATGTAAGGAATCTCCCGTCGGATCGATGCCGACATATGCCGCTGCGGGGCCTTTCATCAGTTCTTCTTCGGTTCCGGGCATGATGTCGTGGATCATTCCACGCCATTGGAGTTCTTTGACAAAATTCTTCATCGATAGGATTATCCAAAAAAGTTAAACAATTAACCGACCACCCACACCATCACATGGTTCTCGATCACCTCGTAGCTGAGTTCGAATTCCATCTCCGTGCCGTCCTTGTGCGTGAACGTCGCCTCGATCTCGCCTTCGTCGCGCGGATTGAAGCGCTCGACTTCGATCTGCTCGGCAAAATCCACATCGGAAATCGACATCCGCTTGTAGATGGCCTCTTTGGCGCACCAGTAGATGGCCAGCTGGAGGTTCTTCTTGCGCTCGTCGAGGTCTTCCTGTTCGTCTTCGCTCAGCGCCTTTTGCTCCACGGCCGAGAAGTCGCGGTCGAGACACTCGATGTCGATGCCCAGGTCCTCGTCGGGATGCAGGAGGATGGCCACGAAGCGGTTCGTATGGGAGATGCTGATCTCCATGGCCGTGTTCTGCAGATACGGCTTTCCGTTGTCGTGGTGGCCCAGGTACAGCTTCTCGGGGAAAATCTCGTTGAGCAGCGCGCGCTCGGCCAGTTTCTCCTTGCGGCGGGCTTCGCTGCGCGTATAGGAAAGCTCTTCCAGCTCATTGTCGGGGACAGAGGTGGAAGCCATCAGCTCTTCTTCGGTCTCGGTGATTTCCCAGACGTAGATCCGGGCGTCGTCTTCAAGTTCTTTTTTCAGGAATAGTGGCATATGTGGTGGTGAATACACCACGTGGCCAAGGGCTCGGATGAGCTCCCGTCGCTATTCAGACTACTCGGAGGTTCCACAGTGGTGCGTTCGATTGGTTATTTTTGTTGAGATATCAGGATTCGAACCTGAACAGACAGAACCAAAATCTGTAGTGCTACCATTACACCATATCTCAGGGACGCAGTCCCTGACCTTAAGCTGGGGCGCTGCCCCAGACCCCGCGCCTCCCGGCCTTAGTACTTTTGCTATGCAGGGGTTATCTGCGGATTCGAGCTTTTGCTGCAAAAGTACCGGCCTCCGGCGGTCCGCTGATGCGGACTTGTTAGCGGCCGATCAGGAAGTCTAAAACGCAAAGGTATTAATTATTTTACTAAAACAAAAAAAGCTTGCGCGCCAAGAGCGGGTGGGAGATTGCTTTGAGGACCCTAAGCACCCGCGCTTGATAGCGGGAGGGGCCCATAAACGCCTGAAATTAGCGTTGGTTTTTGAAGAAATCTGTCATTAACTGGGAGCAGGCGGGGGCGAGGGGGCCGCGCGTGACTTCGGTGCGCGGATGGAGAAGAGACGGGGAGAAGAGCGTGTAGCCGCGTTTGGGGTCGTCGGCGCCATAGACCAGACGGCCGAGCTGCGCCCAGGCGAGGGCCGCCGCACACATCGGACAAGGCTCCACCGTCACATACAGCGTACAGTCGTTCAGATACTTGCCCCCCAGAAACTCCGCCGCCATGCCGATGAGCTGCATCTCCGCATGCGCCGTCACATCGGTCAGCGTCTCGGTGAGATTGTGCGCCCGCGCGATGATGCGCCCGCCGCACACCACCACGCCGCCGATCGGCACTTCCCGCTCCGCCAGCGCCTGACGCGCCTCGCGCAACGCTTCCTGCATGTATTGTTCATCGTTCATACCAACAAAGATAGCCAAAAAACGCGTCGGGGAATACTTTTTGCCTATCTTTGCATTTCTATGTGGAAAAAAAGCACCGCCCTGCTCATCTTCTGCCTGCTGCTCATCGCACCGCAGGCGGCCGGACAGTACCACTTCCCCGGCAGTGCCCCCACCACTGTTTTCTGGAAGCAGCTCAAAGGCGAACACTTCACCGTCATCTATCCGCGCGAAATCGACTCCCTGGCCCGCGAATATCTCTATTCCTTTGAGCGCACCCGCGACGCCACCCTGACGGGCCTCCACATCGACGCCCCGCGCATGCCCATGATCCTGCAGCCCTACAACATGTACAGCAACGGCAACGTGTCGTGGGCCCCGCGCCGCATCGAACTCTACACCACGCCGCCCGGAACACCGCTCTATGCCCTCGACTGGGTCGACCAGCTGGCCCTCCACGAAGGCCGTCACGTGGGACAGTTCGCCCACTACAACAAAGGAAACCTGCGCCCGTTATTCATCATTTTCGGCGAACAGGCCTTCGTCATGGGCTTCCCGTCCACGACCCAGAACGAAGGCGACGCCGTATCGAATGAAACCGACTTGTCCGCCGCGGGCCGCGGCCGCGACCCCGAATTTTTGAAATACTACCGCGCCGCCTTCCTGGCGGGCGATATCCGCGCCTATGACAACTGGCGCTACGGCTCCTACCGCCGGTACACACCCAACAAATACGCCTTCGGCTACATGATCAACAGCACGATGCGCGACAATTCCGGCAATTACTTCGTCATGGGCGACATCCTGCAGGAGAAAGTGCACAGCTGGTGGCGCTTCTTCAGCGTCTCGAACCGAAGCAGCATCCTCGCCTCCGGCCTGACCACCCGCAAGAACTGGCGTGAAGCCGTGGCCCGCTACAACTCGATGTGGAGCTGGGACTACTACCTGCGCATGCCCTATTCCCCTTCCGAGCCCGTGCTCAAGGGCCATAGCAAGTACTATCTCGAATTCACCAATCCGCTGCCCGTCGACGACAAAATCTACGTCACGATGAGCGGCCTCCCTTTCGAAAAACACCTGGGCCGCATCGACTCGCTGGGCCGCTACCGCTACGTCCGGCCCTTCTCCGCCAATGCCAGCACCCTGGTCAAAGAAAGCGACCATACGTTCATCTTCTCCGAGATCGTGCCCGACCCGCGCTGGGAGATGCGCTCCTGGTCCGTGATCCGCCGCTATGACACCCGCAACGGGCGCATGAAGACCCTTACCCGCCACACCCGCTATGTCAATCCCAGCGTAGCCCCCGACGGCAGCATCCTGGCCGTCGAATACCTGGTCAAGGGAGGCTCTGCGGCCGTCGTGCTGGAGCCTGACGGAACACTGCGCGAGAAGTTCCCCGCGCCCGAAGGCGGCCAGCTTGTCAACCTGGTCCAGCTCGGCCAGGTCCGCTACGCCACCGTCGTCACCAAAGAGGGAGAAGGCATCTACCGGCACGACGACAGCACGTGGACCCGCGTGGTGCCGCCCCAGAGCCGCATGATCCGTGACCTCAGAAGCGTCGGCGACAGCCTCCTCTGCTTCGTCACCGACCTCGACGGACTGAGCAACATCTACGCCCTTGATCCGGGCACGGGCCGGCTGCAGCGCTGGGTCAATGCACCCCACGGCACCGCCGAGCCCTGGCTCGACGAAGCCACCGGGACCCTCTACTACGCCGACTACAGCCACGAGGGCTACAGGCCCGTCCGTCTGCCGCTCGCCCGGAAAGACCGGAAGCCCGCCTCGTTCGAGCACCCCTACATCCTCAACCGCGTAGCCGACAGGAACGCCAACCAGGTGCCCCTGTATGTAAAGCCCCGTACCGAAGCCGAAGACCAGGAACTGCGCAGCCAGATCGACTCCCTCCCGGCCAGGCACTACAGCAAGCTCCTCCATGGCTTCCACATCCATTCCTGGGCGCCGCTCTACGTCAACATCGACCGCATCATGAACGACCTGAGCGGCCTGGACATCAGTCATCTGGAACGGCTGTACGAGTACGTGGCCCCCGGCGTGACCATCATGTCGCAGAACGAGATGGGAACCCTGGCCACCGTCCTGGGCTACTCCTATCACAAGCGCCACCACGGCGCCCACGCCTACGTGAAATATACCGGCCTGTACCCGGTGATCGAGACGGCGTTCGACTTCAACGAGCGCAGCCGCACCTTCCAGTACAACGATATGCGGCACCACGACCGGCCCGGCGTGCCCGTCGCCCGGCTCGACACCCTCTCGAAGGCCGCCATCAACTTCAACCTCCGCTTGTCCGTGCCGCTGCACTTCTCCAAGGGAGGCTGGGTCACCACCGTCGAACCGCACCTGAGCTACGCCATGACCAACGACGGCTATCTCTTCGTGACGCCCGACAGCCGTTTCATCGGCAGCAACAACTCCCGCGTGCTGAACGCCGACCTGTTGATCGACTCCCGGCTCGCGCAACCCACCTCACGCCTGACGCCCCGCCTGGGCTTCGGCCTCCAGCTCACCGCCCAGACCCGCATCGGCCCCGCCGAAATCCGCAACCCCGTCGGCGCCCTGCGCGCCTACACCTATTTGCCCGGCTTCCGCGTCGAAGACGGCTTCAAGCTCACCTACGCCTACCAGCACCAGCCCGAGGGCGGCCTGTTCTTCAGCCCGGCCTTCAACCTGGTGCGCCGCCCCTACGGCTACGACAACATGATCCTGATGAACTACCACCGCCTGCTGGCCGAATACGCCATGCCCATCTATGCGGGCGACCTCAACGGCGGCTGGTTCTTCTACCTGAAGCGTGTCCTGCTCATCCCCTTTGTCGACGCCGCCCGCGATACGCGCGCACCTGTCAACAACGGCAACGACATCATCGGCTTCGCGCCGCAGAACTACCTGTCCTACGGTACCAAGCTGATGCTCAACACCTACCTCTTCCGCATCGGCACGGAGCTCAAGTTCGGCATCCAGTACACCCGGGTCTACGGCTCTCCCAAGTGGGGCTCCATCCGCTTCGTCCTTTCCACCGGCCTGTAAACCATGAAAAAAGACCTTGCCCTCAACTGGTTCGACTGGTTCCTGATTCTCGGCACCACGGTGGTCAGCATCGTCTCGTCACTGCTCGGCGACGGCTGGGACACCCTCGGCTTCATCGTGGCCGTCACCGGCATCGTCAACCTGGTGCTTTGTGCGCGGGGCAACATCTGGAACTACTTCTTCGGCATCATCTACAACGCTATCTACGTCTATATTTCCTGGAAATCAAAGCTTTACGCCGATTCCGCCATCTACCTGCTCTACTATCTGCCCATGCAGTTCGCGGGCTGGATCAGCTGGAAGAAGAACCAGAACCAGGACAGCGGCGCCGTCAACGTACAGCACCTCGACAAACGGATGGCGCTCGTGCTGCTGGCCGCGGCGGCGGTGCTGATCCCGGTCTTCGCCTGGGTGCTCGGCCTGCCGGCCATCGGCGATTCCCAGCCCTGGCTCGACGCCACCACCACGGTGGTCTCGATCCTGGCCATGTACATGATGGTCAAGGCCATTGCAGAGCAGTGGTACATCTGGATCGCGCTCGATGCCATGCAGGTCGTCAAATGGACCATCGCCACCATCCGGGGCGAAGAGCATGCGGCGCTGATGCTGGTGATGTTCGCCTTCTTCCTGGCGAACGCCGTCTACGGCCTTATTCAGTGGAATGGATTAGCGAAGCAAGCTTCGGCCCGACCACAGCCGTAAGTTCCTCCAGGGACGCTTCCTTGATCCGCTTGTAACTCTTGAACTGCTTGATGAGCTTTTCCTCGGTTTTGGGCCCGATGCCCGGAATCGCGCGCAGCTGGCTGACAGTCTGGGCCTTGCTGCGGAGATTGCGGTGGTGGGTGATGCCGAAGCGGTGGGCTTCGTCGCGGATCTGCATGAGCACGCGCAGCGACGAGGAGTTGCGGTCCAGAAAGAGCGGAAGCGGATCGCCCGGCACAAGGACTTCCTCCAGGCGCTTCGCCAGGCCCACGATGAACACCTGGTCCGCGATGCCCAGCTCCAGCAGGGCTTCCAGCGCAAAGCCGAGCTGGCCCTTGCCGCCGTCGATCACGATGAGCTGCGGCAATTCCTCCCCCTCGGCCATCATCCGCGAATAACGCCGGTTCACCACCTCCTTCATCGACGCATAGTCGTTGGCGCCCACCACGGTCTTGATGTTGAAATGCCGGTAGTCGCGCTTGCTCGGCAGGCCGTCCTTGAACACCACGCACGAAGCCACGGGGTTCGTGCCCTGGATGTTGGAGTTGTCGAAGCATTCGATGTGCCGTGGCGGCACCGCCATGCCGAGGTCTTTCTGCAGCTGGGCCACCACTTTCTCGGATTTTTCGATGCGCTGGGGCAGATTCTTCTCTTTCAGGAGCTTGTAGGTTTCCATGTCGAGGATGCCGTGACCGACGGCTTTTTCGCGCTCGTGGTGGGCTTCCAGCAGCGCGAGCCGCTCTTTCCACTCCTGTGCGTCCTCGAAGCGGAGCTCGGCGGCGGCCTGCTGCATCGCGGCGCGGCAGGCACTCATCAGCTGGCGCGTGCGGCCGCTGAGCAGCTTCTTGATCTCCTCGATCTGGGCGTCGTACGCTTCCTCGCTGAACAGGCCTTCGCAGGGGCCCGCGCATTTTTCAAGGTGGTAGTTCAGGCAACAGCGTACCTTCCCGCCGGCAATCTGCTCGGGCGTGAGCGGATGTGCGCAGATGCGCAACTTGTAGAGATTGCCCATCAGGTCGAGGAGCCGGCGCGCATGGAACACGGAGGCGTAGGGCCCGTAGTAGAGCGAACCGTCCTGCACGTAGCGCCGGGTGAGCATCACGCGGGGAAAGGGCTCCTTGCGGATGCAGATCCAGGGATAGGTCTTGTCGTCCTTGAGCAGGATGTTGTAGTGGGGCTGCAGCTGCTTGATGAGGTTGTTCTCCAGCAGCAGCGCGTCTTCTTCCGTTTCCACCACGGTGTAGTGGAGGTCGGCGATGTGTTCCACCAGCGCGCGGGTCTTGCGGTCCAGCTGCTCCGGCGGCCGGAAATACTGCGAAACGCGGCGCTTGAGGTCCTTCGCCTTGCCCACATAGATTACCGTTCCGCCCGCATCGAGGTAGCGGTACACGCCCGGGTCGTGGGGCAGATTGTCGATCTTCTCTCGGAGATTCACGGAATAATTGTTACCTTTGTTTTCTGTTCACTTCTTATGAAGAAGAAAACAAAGATAATCAATAAATCCGACATTATGGGGCTGCTGCACATGCGCGGTCCCATCGGCTGGATCCTGGCGTCGCTGGCGATGTGGCTGTTCGGTTTCAACAAGGTCAACAAGTCGAACGACCGGTGCAAGCAGTACCAGGGCCCCGAATTCTCGGCACACATTCTCGGGGACATCGGCATCAACTATGACCTCAACCCGGCCCAGTTCAACAACGTTCCGCAGGACGGGCCTTTCATCACCATCTCGAACCATCCTGTCGGATCGGTCGACGGCCTGATCCTGAGCGCCGTGATCGGCACGATGCGCACCGACTATAAAATCCTGACCAACTTCATCCTGACGATGATTCCCTCCCTCAAGGAGTCATTCTTCGCAGTGAATCCTTTCACGGACAGCGTGACCTCGCGCAGCAGCCTGTCGGGCATCCGCCTGGCCAAGGAGCATCTGGCCGCCGGCGGCAGCCTCGGCCTTTTCCCCGCCGGCGAAGTATCGACCTACCAGCGTCCTTCCCGCCGCACCGCGCTGAAGCGGCATGTGATCGAGGACGTCCCCTGGCCCGAGTCGATGATCAAGCTCATCCGCAATGCGAACGTGCCGGTGATTCCCATCTATTTCGAAGCACAGAACTCGCGGAAATTCCATTTCCTGGGCCGCTTCCACCCGATGTTGCGGACCATCAACCTGGCCAACGAGCTCTTCAACAAGAAGGGAAAGACCATCCCGATGCGCATCGGCAAGCCCATCATGCCCAATGAACTGGCCGAATATGCCGACCTGGACCAGCTCGGCGGCTATTTGCGCAGCCGCGTCTACTGCATGGAAGCGGAATTCAACGACAGCAACAAGACGCCGCTGCCGACACCGGCGGTCGTGACACCCATCGCGCTCCCGCGCGACAAGAAAGCCGTCGTCAAGGAGTTCGACCGGCTCAGGGCCGCCGGCAAGAAGCTGTTCGACGTGGCCAACTACCAGTGCTACCTGGCCGAGGCCAAAGACATTCCCGTCGCGATCATGGAGCTGGGTCGCCGCCGGGAAGAGGCGTTCCGCGCCACGGGCGAAGGCAGCAACCAGGCCCTCGACATCGACGACTACGACAAATACTACAAGCATCTGATTCTCTGGGATGCCAAGCGCAAGCGGATCGCCGGTGCCTACCGGCTCGGCATCGGCAGCGAAATCTTTGAAAAACACGGAGGCCTGGAAGGCTTCTACACAAGTTCGCTCTTTTCCTATTCCAAGGATTTCGAGCCGACGATGCGCGAGGTCTGCGAACTGGGCCGCAGCTTTGTGAGCCTGGAGTACCAGAAGGAGCCCCTGCCGTTGATGCTGCTACTCAAAGGCTTGATGCATAGCGTCATGCGCTTTCCGGACGTCCGATATTTCCTGGGGCCCGTGAGCATCAGCAACAGCTATCCGAAGTTCTACCAGAGCCTGATGGTCTACTATCTGGAAAACAAGCATTCTTCGATGCTGCCGGAGCGGACGGCCGTCCCGTCCACGCCGTTCGATCCCGACTATCTGCGCATCAATCCGCGCAGCCTGCTCCGGAAGAAGATGGATGGTTTCGAGAAGTTCGACCGCTTCCTGATGCGGCTGTCGGACAACCAGTACCGGATGCCGACGCTGGTGAAGAAATACATGAAGGTCCACGCCCGCATCCTCTGCTTCAACGTGGATCCGCTCTTCAACTACAGTCTCGACGGCCTGATTCTCCTCCGCCTGACCGATTACCCCCGCGAGGAAATCGTCTCGATGACCAAAGACATCACCACCTTCCCCGAGCGCGAAGCCATCATGAACCGCTTCGGCTATACCCTGAAAGATCAAGGCACCGGATCGTAGCCGCTGCCGCCCCAGGGCGCACAGCGGAGAATGCGCTTGACAGCCAGCCAGCTGCCACGCAGCAGGCCGTGCTTCTGCAAGGCTTCGAGGGCGTAGTTCGAGCAGGTGGGCGTGTAGCGGCACTCCTGACCCATGTAGGGCGACAGGAAGATCTGGTACAGCCGGATGAGTTTAGTGGGCAGCCAGATCGTCCAGGAGCGCCACAAGGCTTTTTTCGATTCGTTCATAGTCCTCCACTTCCTTGCCTATATAGTAGATGAAAATGTCGTAGTCCTGTTCTCCCAGGCGGCTGCGGTTGAGCCGGTACGCCTCGCGCACCCGGCGCTTGAGCAGGTTGCGCTTGACAGCGCGCTTGAAATGGCGCTTGGGCACCGATACCCCGAATTCCCCCGTCCCGAGCTGAAAATGCAATTTGAGCGGGTGGCGGAAAGCCACCTGTCCGGTTTTCAGCAACGAGAGAATCTGGCGTTCATTCATTCTTTCTCTTTGTTGGCTTCCAAATAGTTGCTCAGGGCCTCGGCGATCGAAGGGGCCTGCGGCGAGGGGGCCTTGATCTCCACCTGAAGGCCGGCCTCTTCCATGGCGCGGGCCGTCGAGGGGCCGTAGGTGGCGAAGCGGAGTTCGCCCTGCTGGAATGCAGGGAAGCTCTCCTGCAGCGAGCGCACGTCCGAAGGACTGTAGAAGGCCACCAGCTGGTAGCTGTGCAGGTCGATGTCGCGCAGGTCGTTGCTCACGGTCCGCACGAACACGGCGCTGCCGTGCTTCAGCTTTTCTTTCGTGAACAACTTGTGGATCTCGGGCTTCAGGCTGTCGGTGCAGGCAATCAGGAAGTTCTCGTTGCGGTGCTTCGCGCCGATGGAGTCCACCATCGAGGCCACGGTGCCGGCGCCGAAGAAGATCTTGCGCTTGCGGTAGACGATGTACTTCTGCAGGTACACGGCGATGGCCTCGCTCTGGCAGAAATACTTCATGGTTTCCGGCACGTTGACGCGCGTCTGCTCGCAGATGCGGAAAAAAGCGTCGATGGCCAGGCGTGAAGTGAACACGATGGCCGTATAGTCGAGGATCGTAACCCGCTGAGCCACAAAGTCCCGTACCGAAACACCCTCCACCCGGAAGAACGGGCGGAAATCGATGGTCAGGCCCCACTTGGAAATCAGGTCGGTGTAAGGAGAGGCACCCGAAGGTTCGGGCTGCGAGATGAGAACTCGTTTAATTTCCATGCATCAAAATGTTAACAACCACACAAATCGGTAAAAATTCCAGGGCGCAAAGATACAAAACCCAATAACAAATTGAAAATTGTGCTGAAAAAATAATTTGGGTGCCCCGCCACACATACACCGCCGCGGCAGTCGCCGCTATCAGGGAGAGTGCCCCCCACAGCAGCCAGTGCGGAAATCCCGGCGCCAGCCAGCCCAAAATGAAGCACGGCAGCGACGCGAAAATCGCCAGGACGCACACCGCCTCGTTGACCCGTACCAAGGACCGAAATGTCCCATTCCGGGATGTCAGCCAACCCAGCGTGCGGCAAGTCAGCAGCCGGAAAAGCGCCAGTGCCACCAGCAAGGCCAGCGTCCAGCCGAAGCCCACGCGGCTCACGCCGGTCGTCACCAGCGTGCCGGCATAGAAGGGAAGCAGGAGCACGAAGACCTGCCGGACCGAAAGGCAGAGATAGTTGTTGCCCAGAAACTCCCGCGTGCTGTAGGGATTCCGGCAGCAGTCCGCCGCGGCACGGAGCGCCGCCAGCAGCCGCTCGTAGAGCAGGAGCAGCAGCACGGCGTCCAGCAGCAGGACCGCCAGCATGTAAGGTTCGGGCAGTACTCTCATCGATGCGTCAATTCCCCCGTTTGGCACGATGGCCCAGCGCCATCAGAAAAGCCACTACTTTGTCGCGGACATCGCCCTGCAGCAGGATCTCCCCCTCGCCCGCCGAGCCGCCCACGCCGAGTTTCGTCTTGAGCTGTTTGCCCAGCGCTGCCAGCTCTTCGTCCGTGCCGTTGAAACCTGTCACCAGCGTCACCTGCTTGCCGGCCCGGCGGCGGCGGTCGATGGTCACGATGAGCCGCTGCTTCCGGAAGTCGGGAGCGGCGCTAGCAGCCGGCTCCGGAACGGCTTCCGGCGGCAGTGAGGCCAGTTCTTCGGCGAAGGCGCCTTTCAACAGGTCTTTCCAGTCTTGTGGCATGCTCGTTGTAAATTTTTCGCAAAGTTAGCGATAAAACCTATATCTTTGTAGTTTACGGAAAATAGAATATAATAGTACGACATATGGATACCAAACAGTTCAACAAGATCAATCGCATCCTCGCGGCGTGTGTCGCCGTCCTCGCATCGCTGGTTTATCTTGCAACCATTGAACCCACCACCAGCTTCTGGGATTGCGGCGAGTTCATCGCCTCGTCCTACAAACTCGAAGTCGGCCACGCACCCGGAAACATGGTCTTCAACCTGTTCGCCCGCATCTTCACGCTCTTCACCGACGCCGAGCACGCGGCCGTGGCCGTCAATGCCATGAGCGCCCTCTGCTCCGGGTTCACCATCTTCTTCCTCTACCTGACCATCGTCCACTTCGGACGCCGGCTCAACGAGAAACGCGGCAAGACCCTGTCGACCGCCGGGGCCGTAGGCCTCTTCGGGGCCGGCCTGGTGGGCGCCTTCGCCTACTGCTTCTCCGACACCTTCTGGTTCTCGGCCGTAGAGGGTGAAGTCTATGCCATGTCGTCGCTCTTTACCGCCATTGTTTTCTGGGCCGCCCTCAAATGGGAGGAGCAGGCCGACCAGCCGTATGCCAACCGCTGGCTGGTGCTCATCTGCTTCCTGATGGGCCTGTCCATCGGCGTGCACCTGCTCAACCTGCTGACCATCCCGGCCATCGTCTACCTGATCTACTACAAGAAGCACAAGAAACCCGTCACCTTCCTGCGCACCGTGGGCGTGCTGGCCGTCTCGGGCGTTGTCCTGGCCGTCATCCTGTTCGGCATCATCCCCTATCTGCCGCGCCTGGCCGCCGGTGTCGACCGCCTCTTCGTCAACAGCTTCGGCGCCCCGTTCAACGTGGGTGCCACGGTCTTCATGGTCCTCTTCCTCGCCGCCTGCTTCTTCTTGATGTGGCTCTTCCGCAAGAAAGACCGCGGCCTCGCCCACACCGCCACGCTGATGGTGACCGCCATCGTGCTCGGCTACTCGCTCTTCACCGTCACGGTCATCCGTTCGAGCACCGGCACCCCGATGAACGAATACCAGCCCGACAACCCCTACACGCTGATCCGCTACCTGGGCCGTGAGCAGTACGGCTCCAACCCCATCCTCTACGGACAGATGTACACCTCGCCCTATGAGGTGGATGAAAAGCCCTACTGGACCCCGCTCGACGGCAAATACTACCACGCCCTCAACATCGACGCCTCCTATCCTTCCTCCACGAAGATGCTCTTCCCGCGCATGTGGAACGGCTTCGACGAGCGCTACAAGGAGTTCTACAAGGGATACACCACCAAGACGGTCACCCGCCGCGCAACGCTCTACGGCAAGCCCTACAACTTCCAGATGCCGACCATGAAGGACAACCTGCGCTTCTTCTTCGACTACCAGGTGAACTATATGTATGTCCGCTACTTCATGTGGAATTTCGTGGGCCGGCAGAACGACCTGCACGGCGACACGCCGGGCGACCTGATCCGGGGCAACTGGGAGAGCGGCATCAAATTCATCGACAACGCACGCCTGGGCGACCAGAGCCTCGCCCCCGACTACCTGGCCCATAACCGCAGCAAGAACCACTACTTCTTCCTCCCGCTCCTGCTGGGCCTCATCGGCTTCTTCTTCCAGCTGCGCCACGACGGACGCAACAGCTGGGTCACCGGCCTGCTCTTCCTGCTGACCGGCCTGGCCATCGTGGTCTACCTCAACCAGCCGCCTTTCCAGGTACGCGAGCGTGACTACGCGTACGCGGGATCCTTCTATGTCTTTGCGCTCTGGATCGGCCTGGGCGTGATGGCCCTGCAGAGCTGGTTCGAGCGCCTCACCAAAAAAGAAGGCGGCATGCCCGCCGCCGCCCTGGCCGTGGCCCTGGGCCTCGTGGTGCCCGTTCTCATGGGCAGCCAGAACTGGGACGACCACGACCGCAGCGGCCGCTACACCGCTCGCGACCTGGCCTGGAACCACCTTTCCGGCCTCGCCCCGCAGGCCCTGCTGGTCACCCACGGCGACAACGACACCTTCCCGCTTTGGTATGCCCAGGAAGTGGAGGGCATCCGCACCGACGTGCGCATCGTCAACTCCTCGCTGCTGGGCACCGACTGGTACATCGACCAGATGAAGCACCGCTTCTACGAGTCCGACCCGATCAACATCAGCATCCCTCGCATCCAGTATCTCTACGGTACCAACGACTACACGCCAGTGGTCGACGTGGTGGACCACGCCATCCTGGCCTCCGAAGCCATCAATGTCTTCAAGGACGAGCGCTTCAAGCGCAACGGCGACGACTTCATCCCGGGCCATCAGCTGGTCGTGCCCGTCAACAAGGAGAACGCCATCCGCTGCGGCCTTGTCCCGGAAAACCTGCGCGACAGGGTCGTCGACCAGATCATCCTGAGCATCAGCGGCAACAACCTCACGAAGTTCGACCTCATCATCCTCGATATCCTGGCCAACTACGACTGGTCGCGGCCCATCTACTTCGTCTCGCGCAACGAGACCAAGCTCGGCCTGGATCCCTGGCTGCAGTACGACGGCATCGTCTACAAGCTCGTTCCTTTCCTCAACGACTATACCGACCGGGAAGCCACGATGGACGCCGACGCGCTCTACGACCGCATCATGAACACCTACCGCTTCGCGTCGCTGGCCGACACGACCGTCCACTGGGACTACCAGAACGTCTACACTTTCTCGGCCGTCGTGCCGCTGCGCGACATGTTCTCCACCACGGCCTCGGCCCTGATCGAAAAGGGCGAACTGGCCAAGGCGGAGCAGGTGCTCGACAAGTGCATCGAGTACATGCCCGCCCGGAACTTCCCTTACAACGTGTCGATGCTCCGCAGCCTCAACGAGTGGTCGCTGCTGAGCATCGTGGAGGCTTACTTCCGCCTCGGCCGGCCTGAAAAAGCCCTGGCGGTCGGCAACCAGCTCGGCAAGGAGACCGTCCAGTCGCTGTTCTTCTACTCCACGCCCGTCGGCCCCGGCGAGGACGACATCCTCGACAAGAAGCTCGCCGACGATGCGGCCACCATGTTCTACTATCTCATCCGCACCTACAACAACTTCGGCCGCAACGAAGAAGCAAAGGTGCTGGAAAGCTGGTTGAAATAAAGGATCACCGCCAAAAGTGGGTGGAGAAGTATCGACCTTGATACTGTCTCTCGCGGCGCTCTTTCGCAGGGTCTGACAGCGTTTCTCCTCAAGGTTCGCGGCAGGCGCCGCCTGCGCGTCCGTCCCTTGACGGCGAACTTCTCCCTTTTAGCTGTCGCTACGCTCCGCTAACGGTCGAAGAACCTGCGCCGTCACGAGACGGGACTC
>Ga0129306_1000149_pt1 | contig 122229 bp, 94 predicted proteins | sample P827metagenome_FD_94438 | JGI IMG/M metagenome (GOLD analysis project Ga0129306, IMG submission 94438) | Capybara group fecal microbial communities from Wisconsin, USA - P827 metagenome | ecosystem: Host-associated > Mammals > Digestive system > Large intestine > Fecal | place: USA: Wisconsin...
AGGCGGACCCCGTTCAGGTCAAACACGTCGTATGCTTGGAGGGTATTCGCCTGCAGGTGGAGGCTGCTGCCGATTGAAATCGTGGAATCCGCGATAGTCGAATCCCTTGCGGTGGTATCTTCCTGAAAATTGAAATACTCCTTGAGCCAGGTCATTGCCGGACGGTCTTCGCCGTCCCTGATGATGCCGGAACAGCTGATGCTAAGGTTCGTGATACATTGCAACGTGGACAAATTGTAGAGATAGCCCCACAGGGTGATCCCCTTTACATACTCGGTTTGCATGAAAACAGGAATATGTTCTGCAAAACATTTTTTCTGTGTGCTGTCAACATCAGTGCTGATATTATATCCCGTAATGAGTAGAGGCAGTTCTGTTTTCTCGTAAATCTCCTGAAGGGCGCTCTTGAGCCGGTCTGAAGGGAAACATTTCATGGGGCCTGTTCCCTGTGCAGTCAGGTCACCGGCGTCAAGCCCATAGGCGTCAATTGGAGCACCATTCTTTCGAATCGTATAGATTAAATCGATGCCTTTATCCCTTTCCCACTGGATTGTATTGATGTCGCTGTAAAAGAGAGCCGCTTGGGGCCAGCGTTCACGAGCCATCTTGAAGGCCGTGGTTATGAACGTATATTCTCCGTCATCACCGCCGAGGGCTTTGATAAGGGTGTCCAACTGATTGAATATTAAATTAGAACGCTTGACATCGCTGAACACGTTAATCAGTTCCAGGTCTGGATAATGCTCTGCAACGGCGTCAAACCAGGCGGTAAGGGCTTCTTTTGTTTCGTCGGCATTTAGGTTTCTAAGCCAAGCCGGGATTCCATAATTACACCACAATAGGGCATGAAACGTGAATGTAGCCTTATTCTCTTTTGCCCAGTTGTAAACGATATCGCATTCAGAAAAATCAAAGGTGCCGCGAGTTTGTTCGACGGTTTTCCAAGTGCATTGCCTTTCCGGAGTAATCTGATTCCAGTAAGTCCCGAAGTCAGAAGGAACCGGCCCTTCGACAGTTGTGCTACCGAGGAACTTGGCCGCGCCCTCAGCAAGGCCGAGGGCGAAAACGCTACTCACGGCCACGCACAAAAGGGCCACAGACGCAATTTTTAAAAATCTACAAGACATAATTCACCATTATAAACATACATCCACTTTGCGGATAAATTCCCAAGGGTGCGCTGTTTGTCGTGGACAATATGTCAATATGCAAAAAGGAACCTTGCGGTTCCTTTCTGCTTGAAATGTCGATGAAATTAATCGTCGTTTTCGTTGCCCGAGGGCTTAGCGCAGCGGTCTCTCGACCAGTTGGTCTGTTTGAAGCAGGCACTTCTGGTGTAGCAACATCCGTTGGCGTTGCTAGCTGTTTTTTCGCATTCGCAAGCTATACCGTCTTTGTTGCCATCATCGTTGACAAGGTCTCCGTTGAAGCAGACAACCATGTATCCCTCACCATGGTAAACATTGTTGATGCAGGTCTGCAGGGTGTTGTGGCATAAGCCGAAGTAGGTTCCCAGGGCGTTGCACGATACACGGCGCGTCTCGTTAGTAAGGTCGAATTCGAAATCTTCCACGCGTTCTTCAGGAGCGGAGACTGGTTTGTGATTCGTCCAGTTGTAGCCGTGAACTTCTTTCGCTGCCATCTTTTTACTAGGAATCAGGTCCTTCCATTTCTGTTTCGTCTCGAAACTCCTGAACGGCGGGTAGTCGGGGTCTTCGTCCTTGAGAATTTGTTTGCAACGTTCCTCGTTGTAGCAGGGGTTCGGATTGGAGGGAGCACCCTTCATTGGCTCACCCCAGCATGGATCACAATCAGAACATTGGTCTATGTCGCATTCGGTTTCCATCTTCTGTGGATCGGTGCCTTCTCTACAAGCAACGGGACATTTGTAATACTCCTTGTCGAGTGGGTCGAACTTGTTATGGAGCCTTTCCCATTGCCCGTCGACGCACCTGTACATGATGGCGTTGTTGTTGATGTCGTTGTCGCACCTCAGTTCGCCGTTAAGGCATTCGCCACAGATAGCCTTGTCGGTACGGCATGACTTGTTGCCGCATATGGAAACGGCCTTCTTGGCTTCGCCGGCGACACATTCGTAGACGGTTCCCTTTCCTTCGTCATCGTTGGTGCATGTGTGTTCGTAGTTCGTGCACTCGCCGCAACCGTTGTCGCGCGGGTCGCAGGATTTTCCGTCACAGCTCTCGGTCACCTTCTTGCCCTTTTCGCAGCGGGTGACCGTCGCCTTGAAGTTTTTGTCCTCGGTACAGGTCTGCACGTCGTTGAGGCATTCGCCGCAGTCCGTGCCCTTTTCGTTACAAGATACCGTGCCGCACGAGCGGTTCACGACGACTCCCTTTACGCATTCCTTGACAATGCCGATGCTTGCAGGGCTGTCGGAGCATGTACTCTTGTAGCTGTCGTCGCACTCGATTTCAACAGCGTCCTTGTTCGCACATTCCTTGCTCTTGGTGTTGCAGAGAACGCCCTTGTCGCAGGTGACGTTCTTGCAGGAGCATTTTCCGTCTTTCGCCTTGCCGCCAGACGCCTTGCACAGGTCGGCGAAGGAGTTGAGGGTAGATGATGTCGTGTCCTTGGAGTCCGTGTCGTCGGAGCTCTTGGTCTGGTTGGCGCAAATTCCTGAAAGAACGTTACAGACGGCACCCACGTCGCAGAGCTCACCCTTACAGATACACACTCCGTCTTTTTCTTTACCGCCGGACCCTTTGCACAAGTCTATGAACTTGGAGAGTGTTTCCTTGGACATGGAGGAGGAGCTCTTTTTAGAGGAACTGCTGACATCCTTGTCGTCTGTGGAATCTGGCTGTATTCCCAGGTCGACCCATTCGTGGTCGAAGCAAAGGAAGTTGGAGTGCTTGTCTTTCACGTAGACCGTATCACCCTCGTTGGTGTCGGTGCATGCGCCCAACTCAAAAATAGAGCCGACTTCCGTGACTATCTTCTTTGGGGTTACCTTTTCGCTGCTGTCGTCACCGCAGCCGATAACCAGGATGGCGCCGAAAAACGCCGAAATGAGAAGGGGTAAGAATGTTTTTTTCATTTCTATCTCCGCCAAAAACTTACAATTTTATTCCAAATATACCCAGATTCACCGGGGTTGTCAATTTTCGGGCCTGCTTTTAGCCCGATATGCTGCTATTTCCCGCCCAATTCCCGCGGGTGGAACATCCTGTGTTCCTGCTTGATGAATTCTTTGTCGATATGCGTGTAAATTTGCGTGGTACTGATGTCGGCATGGCCCAGCAGTTCTTGCAGAACGCGCAGATCCATGCCTGCTTCCAGGCAGTGCGTGGCAAAACTGTGGCGGAAGGTATGCGGCGAGACCTGTTTGGAAAGGTGTGCCGTATGTTGTTGCACGATTTTCCAAGCCCCCATGCGCGTCATTGGCTTGCCGCGGGAGTTTAGAATTATGTTGTCTGTAGTCGGGTGGGTGAGGGGGCGACCCTCCTCAATCCAGGCGCGCAGGTTTTCCTTCGCTTTGCTGCCGAGCGGTACCAGGCGTTGCTTGTTGCCTTTGCCGATAGGTGTGAGCCATTCGTTATCAAGGTCGAGCTGCGAGAGCTTGATGCCCAAGGTCTCCGATATGCGGAGTCCTGCGCTGTACATGAGTTCGAATAGGGCCGTGTCGCGGAGCGGGTTCTTGCCGTTTGCCGCACTCTCGAATACGCTGTCAATTTCTTCGCGGGTGAGGTACTGGGGCAAATAATGGCCCAGCTTGGGGCGTTCGAGCATCGATTCGGTGCTGTAGTCGTACTCGCCTTCCTTCTGCATGTACTTGAGAAATCCGCGCAGGCTTGAAAAGTGCCTCGCGACGGATGTGGGGGAGTATTCCTCCTGCCCGGCGGTGAACGTCAGGAATTCGTCCAGTTTTTCCGGGGTTAAATCCTTCAAGTCCAGGCCGGTTTCGTCGAGCCAGGCGACAAAATGCCGCAAGTCTTCCTGGTAGCTCTGGATGGTGGCGGGTGAAAGGTTCCGTTCCACTCCCAAGAAGGCCAGGTAGGCGTCCATGCGGTTCGAATTGAGGCTCATATATCCATAATTTACTAAAAAACCTGTGTGGCGGGGGCCACACAGGCTGGTTGTTTGGGGGTGGGATTCTTTATGTGTCTTACTTGGAGAAAACCTTGATGTGCTGGGAATTGCCCTTCTTTACAGAGGCTCCCTTTACGTTGAAGTAGCGCAGGTCTATGTTGTATGCCTCGTGGGTACGCGGAGCCCTGGGGATGGCCTGCTGCTGTTGCTGCATGCTGCTAGACGATGCCGGATTCGGCGGGTTGTCCTGCTGCGGAGCGCTGCTGGACGATACCTGGGTCGGCGGATTCTCCTGCTGTGCGCTGCTGGACGACGTCGTTGCCGGCGGGTTCTCCTGCTGTGCGCTGCTGGACGATGCCGGTGGCGGTTCCGTGCCTTGCTGGCTCTTCAGGTCGCCCTCGGGATCCGTGGGCATCTGTCCGTTGAAGCCTTCCTGGCCCTTCTTGGTGAGGGCGATGATGACCATGCCGTCCTTGGTAAAGATGTTGCTCGGGCTGATATCGACGCGGTTGCCGTCGAACGTCCAGTCTCCCTTTAGCCAGCGGGTGCTGTTGAAGGTGTCGAAGTCGTCGCTCCAGTCCAGAGTAAAGTCGCTGCCGTTTTCGCCGGCGCCCGGGGTGTACTTGTAGACCTTGACCCAGTTGATGAACTGGTAGACCGGCAAAATGTTGTCGTTCCATGCGCCAACCCAGCCGGCGTCTTCGTGGGACCAGAGGTTGAAGCGGAGACCTTGTTCCTTCTTGCCAAGGTCTTCCACCTGGTTTTTGTCACCCTGGCCCTTGACCGTCTTGCGGACGACCTTGCCGTCGAGAATCCAAGCCACGTAATCCGGAGTCCATTCCATGCCGTAGGTATGGAAGGATTCGTTGGAAGCGGGTTCGATGGCGTGGTGGTCTTCGCTAGTCACCTTGCGGTCCGGCTGTCCGTCTCCAGGTCCGAAGCCTGTAATGATGTTGGACTGGAAACTATTGGGGCTCTTGCCCAGGATTTCGATATCCACTTCGACCCAGGGCTCGTTTCCGCCCAGGTAGGAATCGTTGTGGTACAAGAACATGGAACTGACGGTTCCCGAACCGGCAGCCATCTTCATGCGCGCTTCGAACTTGCCGTACATCCAGGTTTCGCTGGTATAGAGTTCTGCACCAGAATAGTCTTTTGCGCTCACAGCAGCTACCGCCAATAGTCCAAATATTAAAGTCTTTTTCAATGTCATATAGCCCCCTGCAAACCCATACACACTCTAATATTACTTTCTGGATGGGGGCAAAACAAGACTTACAAGTGTAATTTGGATAATTTCTGTATCAACTGTATCGTGTTTTCCTGCAAAAAAGCGCATTGTCGTGAAAAATGTGAAAAATTTCAGGATGCACTGCATTTATCTCTTTTTGAACTGGTTTTTGGGTGCTTTTGTTTGCAACCAGGCGTTCCGGTATAATTTATAAGCTATATTTCGTCTGAATTTGTTTGTTAAAAGGAGAATTATGAACAATATAATCCGTTTCACTGGACTCTCTGCAGTTGTGGCAACGTTGTTCGCTTGTAGCGGCGACGATGTCACCAAGGTATATGAAACCACTAATCCCACGGTCGGTTTGGACTTGGTTGACAAGGGCGACAAAATGCCCGATTGCAACAAAGATAATGAGGGCAAGCTAATCTATGTGGCCGATTCCGGAATGGCCTACTTCTGCTCGAACAAGGAGTGGCTGTCGTTCGGTGGCGAAAACATGAAGGGCGCCGACGGTGAACCGGGTGAAAAGGGTGACGACGGCGAAAAAGGCGACAAGGGTGATAAAGGTGCCAAGGGCGCCAAAGGTGACAAGGGCGATAAGGGCGACAAGGGCACTCCGGGTGCCGCCGGTAATGATGGAACGAGCTGCCTTGCCGATGTCATCGACGGTGTTGGCATTGAAGTGTCTTGTGGCGGTGTTGTCGTGGATACTCTTACGGATGGCGCTGCCGGTTCCAGCTGCACGGCTACGGTCATTGAAGAAGGCGTTGAAGTCTCTTGCGACGGTGATGTTATCGATACGCTCACAAATGGTGCTAACGGTGACTGCTCTATCGAAAGTGACGAAGCCGGCATTGTTACGTTCTCTTGCAGCAACGGCTCGTTCCAGGTGAACAAGGCCCAGTGTGCCGGTGTTGCTTACGATCCTGCCGAAAGCTTCTGCCTTGCGGGCAAAGTTGTCGCTCTCAAGGGCGAGTGCGATGGTGAAGAAATTGACCAGACTAAGCAGTTCTGCGATACTCGTGATGGCCAGGCTTATGACTATGTTGCCGTTGACGTGGGCGGAGAAACCCAGGTCTGGATGGCGCAGAACCTGAACTATGATTCTGACGAACTGAAGGGTGAATCTTATTGCAGCAACTTTGTCGATGGAAGCTCTGTAGAATGCGGTGATTATGGCCGTGTCTATTCCTGGTGGGCTGCTGCTGCGGCCGATTCTTCTGCGGATCTTACGAAGCCGGTGCTGAGCCGCTATTACCAGGGTGTTTGCCCTGAGGGCTGGCATCTGCCCAATGAATACGAACTCCGCAGCCTGTTCACGTATTATGGTGGTACGGATAGCATATCCGGAGTTCCGTCGGATATGTTCAGGTCTAAAACGGGTTGGGATGAATCGAGCAACACGAGTGTTACCAATGGTACTGACGATCTCGGGTTGAACTTTGTTCCGTCCGGCACGATTGGAGCCGGTGCGTCTGCTCAGGTTGGTGATTTCTTCATGATGTGGGGCGGTTCTGAAAAATCAGAAAAAGTTAATGGTAAGGACGCATATACAAAGGCTTCCGCTATCATGTTGTTCAATGCTAATCCGGTTCAGGCTGTAAGCCAGAAAAAATCTGCAGGTGCCGCAGTCCGCTGCTTGATGGACCTGTAATTTTTACGTAAATCAATTTAGTGGCCGCCTTCGGGTGGCCATTTTTGTATGGGTGCAAAAAAATCTATTTTTGTGTCATGGAACTTGATGGAATGAGAGCTTACCTCCGCTATAACCATGTCGGTTATGCTTGCCGCGCACCGAAATACTTCTATATCGCCGTGAACGAGGGCGAACCGTTCGAGGTGGGTGCCGACAACCAGCCTCTTGCCGAGGGAGCCTTCACTTTCTCTGCCAACGATATTGACGTTGTTTCGGGGCCGAGGTTCCTGATTATTTCGGAAACGGGCGAGGTCGCTTTCGAGGGGAATCTCGCATATCGCGGCCCTTGCAAGTACAGTGGCGAAACGCTTCTGGTCGGTGATTTTTCCAAGCTCCGCAAGCCGGGACGCTACAAGATAAGCTGCGGGACGGAATCGCATTTGTTCGAAATTTCGGACAACTGGCTTCTCACTCAATTGGATGCGAACATCAAGTCTTTTTACTACCAGCGTAGCGGTGTTGAACTGACGCCTGAGATTGCCGGCAAGTGGGCACGCCCCCTGGCGCATATCGACACTCAGCTGCCGTTCCACTATTCCATGAATAGGGAAGGTACGTGGAATGCTCACGGCGGGTGGTACGATGCGGGCGATTACGGGAAGTACATCGTCAATGGCGGCGTGAGTGTCGCAACGTTGATGCTTGCCTTGGAATTGGGTTCGCCCGTGATTTCCAAGTCCTTGGACGCACTGCGTGAAGAGGTCCGGTTTGAATTGGAGTTCTTCTTGCGGATGCAGGATGATGACGGAGGTGTTTTCTTCAAGGTTTCTCCGGAACGCTGGGACACGTTTGTGACGCCGACGATTTCGGACCACAGCCAGAAACGGCAGATTGTCGGGAAGTCCACGACGTCGTCACTCAACTTCTGTGCGGCGCTGGCTCAGGCGCACCGCATCTTTGCGGCGACGGACCCTGCTTTTGCTAAAAAATGCATCGGTGCCGCTATTCGAGCGTACCGTTGGTCGCTCGAAAATCCCGATGAGGGATTCCCTCCGTATACGGAGGGAAGCGGCCCCTACGGCGATGTGCGCATTGCCGACGAGTTCTTCTGGGCACGTGCGATGCTCTTCCGCGAGATGGGCCAGGTGGACCTGCAGGACTGTATTGAAGTGCATGACCAGCTTTACCAGGACCTGGCCGACATGCCCCCGCGTTCCGACATCAACTGGCACGACACGGAAAACTTGGGCTACATGGCGCTTGCCCTGCAGGACCGCGATATCGAACTTCGCGACAGGGCGCGTATCGCCCTCGCTCATGAATCGGACAAGATTGTAGCCCTTGCTGCAGACGATGCCTACCGGATTGCCTTGCAGTATTTCCCCTGGGGGAGTAATGGTGTGCTGGCCAATTACGCCTTGACTCTTTTAGTGACGAACACCTGGGCGAACATGCCCGAGTATGTGCGCTGTGCCTATGGCCATCTGGACTTCATCTACGGGTGCAATCCGGTGAACGTGAGTTTTGTGACGGGCTCGGCCTGGAGTTCCCCGAAGTTCCCGCATCACCGCATCAGTGGCTCCGACGGAATTGTCGATCCGGTTCCCGGGCTTCTTGTGGGCGGGATAAACCAGGACCGTCAGGATGTTCGCTTGGGAATGCGCTATCCCAGTAGCCTTCCGGGCTTGGGCTACGTGGACAACCAGGCGTCGTTCGCGAGCAACGAGGTCGCCATCAACTGGAGCGCCCCGCTGACTGCATCGCTTGCGCTGTTGTGCGTTTAGCGCAAAGCCTTACCGTGTCAAAAATTATATTGGGAAAAAAATGTTTTTATCAAAATGGAAGTGGAGCCTTGTCCTTTTTTTATTCGCCGCTGTAGCGGCCTTCGCGCAGGATGAACTTGACCCGGACCCGAGACTTCTCTTTACGAAGCAGCCTGCAACTTCCATAGTTGTACCCAAAGGCCAGTCGGCGACGCTCTCGGTTGAAGCTCAAAAGGGAGATGAAGCGGTTTCTTATCAGTGGTACAAGTACACCATTGTTGACGGCGGCAAAAAGGATCGTGTGAAAATTGACGGTGCGACAAGCAACACGTACACGACCGAAATATTTACCACAAAGGAAATTCGCCGCTATATATGTGTCGCTTTCGTTGGAGAAGACAGTATATTCTCAAAATCTGTGTATGTGGCTCACACGGGTTTCCCGATGTTGCACGTGAATACGCCTAATGGTGTTGAAATCACGTCGAAGGAGGTTTGGACCACGGGAGCGACGATATCTTTGACAAACGCTGAAGACCCTTCATGGAATTTTAGCAAGTTGAAGATGAGCATTCGTGGTCGAGGCAATAGCACTTGGATCGAACGCAAGAAACCCTATTCAATCAAGTTGGACAAAAGGAAGGATATCATGGGGATGCCCGCGCACAAGCGCTGGGTGCTGCTTGCCAATTATTTCGACAACACTTTCATGAGAAACCATTTGGGCTTTTATCTGAGCGAAAAGTTCGACATGGATTATACCGTGCGCGGAAGGTTCGTGGACTTGATTTTCAATGGCACTTATGCTGGATTTTATTGGCTTGGCGAAGCGATAAAGGTCGATGAAAATCGCGTGAACATTTCTGATGGTTATGAAAACATGCCGGATGACGTGGAAAAGGATTATCTCATAGAGATGAATTCCCGTTTCCAGGATTCGGTCAAGTTTAGATCGTCAATCCGCAACCTGCCTTACACGATTGTTAACGACGACTACTTGGTGGACAACATGGGCGGGATAACGGAAGAAGGTATCGCCCGTCTAGCCCGTTTCAAGGCGAAAATCGACAACCTGGAAAAATTGCTTTATCCCAGTTGCGTTAGCGGGAAGAATACAAACTTTTGTGATGCTCCTGATGAGTCCTATGCGAAAATTATCGATGTTGAGTCGTGGGCGAAATTTTGGCTCATAAACGAAATCATGGACAATGAAGAACTGCAATATCCATTGAGTTGCTTTTTCACCTACGAAAACAAGAAGGATCTTTTTAAGGCGGGGCCTGTTTGGGATTTGGATGCTGGAATTGTAACAACAAATTATTACGTCAAACTTACAAATCATTTGTATTACAATGCGCTGTTCAAGTCAAGGTTGTTTATTGGAACTGTACAGAAACTTTGGAGCCAATACGCCTCGGACATTGACTTTGATTCCGAAATTGCAAAAATGACCGATTCGTTGAGAACGGCGGCGAAAATGGACAGCGTAAGATGGGACATTCAATTGGACATTGCCAATTATGGACTCGCTGCATTTGATGATGCCGTTGCTTTTTTGCAAACTGGTTTGAACAAAAAATTGGAATCGGTGAAGGCGTACGTTACAGAAACCTTGCCGGACGTGTTTATAAAGCCGATAATAAGTGTTTTCGCTTTTGATAATAAATATACCGGCAAGGAAATCATTCCGGATGTGATAATTGTAGATCTCGATCACGACTTGAAGGAGGGACGGGATTACGACCTGACCTATTTGAACAACGTCAATGTCGGCACCGCTAAAGTCATCTTTACGGCCAAGGGAGATTATATCGGTTATCAGGAATTTGAATTCGAGATTTATCCTGCTCAAGTAATCTTGTCCGTATCGAAGGCTTCAAAAACGTATGGCGAGGCCGACCCTGAATTGAAGTATAGCATTAGTGGATTTGACGGCGACCTGGAACCGTTGTATAACGGTATTGTACTTTCGCGTGAACCTGGCGAGGATGTGGGACTCTATAAAATTTATGTTGCGGTTGATCCCGCGCTTAAGAATTATGCCGTGAACAATTGGGGAGATCGGATGTTCGAGATTAATCCGTACGATAAGAAAATTACTGTGACTGTCTCAGGGCATACGGATACGGTGGAATACGATGGCAAAAATCATTCGGTGTGCGGCTTTGACATGTCCTCGAGTTACGACGCCTATTCGCTGGATTTCGTCTATCATTTCGGTGATACGTGCGTATCTGGAAATGACGCTGAGACATATCCGATGGAACTTTTCAGCGGTGATTTTCGGAATCTCTCGGCAAACTTTTCAAATGTGGTTTTTGACGTTACGGATGGTGGCCTGACAATCCTGGAGAAGGAAGAGAAAGCCAAAGAGGGAACAAAGCCGTCTCCTGTAGAAAAGACCGAGGAAAAAGCTGAAGAGAAAACGGAAGAGAAAGTCGAAAAAAAGACTGAAGAGATGGCAAAGGACTCGTCGACAGAAAAGACCGAAGAAAAAACAGAAGAGAAGACGGAAAAGAAAACAGAAGAAAAGACGACGGATAAAAAGGCCGTGGAAAAGACGACAGAAGAAAAGAAAGAGAGTAAAGAAAAAACGAAAAAGAAGGATGACAAAAAGAAGTCGTCATCGCTTGCTTTCCGTGAGGATTCGCCACTCCTGAATATTGCTGTCTCTGGACGTCGTGTCCAAGTGAATGGAGCCTTGGCAGGAACTCGCTACGCTGTATTCGACATGCAGGGTGTTGTCGTGCGGACCGGCGCTGTGGAATCTTCAAGTTTTGGAATTCCTGTCGCGAAATCGGGCGTTTACATGGTTCGAGTGGGTGCCCGAACGCAGCGCATCCAGGTTCGGTAGAGATGTAAATCTTGCTGAAATTTCCTACATTTGCTCCTGTAAAAACTTAAAAAAGGATAAAAACATGCGTGATCAGTTCGAAAGCCCGCTTATCAAGCGTTACGCCAGCAAGGAAATGAGCTTCATCTTCAGCCCGCAGTACAAGTTCCAGACTTGGCGCAAGCTGTGGATTTACCTCGCCGAATCCGAAATGGAACTCGGCCTCCCGATTACGCAGGAGCAGGTGGACGAACTGAAGGCCCACGAGAAGGACATCAACTTCGAAGTCGCCGAAGAAGAAGAAAAGCGCCGCCGTCACGACGTGATGAGCCATGTTTACGCTTACGGCGTCCAGTGCCCGAAGGCCAAGGGTATCATCCACCTCGGAGCAACGTCTGCTTTCGTGGGCGACAATACCGACCTTATCCAGATGCAGCAGGCGATGATTCTCGTCCGCAAGCGCCTTTGCCGCGTGATGGACAAGCTTTCCAAGTTTGCAATGGAATACAAGGACATGGCCCAGCTCGGTGCCACGCACTTCCAGGCCGCCCAGCTTACGACTGTGGGTAAACGCGCTTGCCTCTGGCTCCAGGACATGCTCATTGACCTCGAAGAATTGAACTTCCTCATTGAAGTGCTTCCGTTCCGCGGCGTGAAGGGCACGACCGGTACGCAGGCCAGCTTCATGGACCTGTTCAACGGCGACGAAGAAAAGATCATGGAACTTGACCGCCGCGTGACCGCGAAGGCTGGCTTCAAGCGCGTGCTTACCATCACCGGTCAGACCTACACCCGTAAGTGGGACAACCGCGTGAACCAGGTACTCAGCTCCATCGCTCAGTCTCTGCACAAGTTTGCTACCGACATGCGCCTCATGCAGGGTGTCAAGGAAGTCGAAGAACCGTTCGAAAAGACCCAGATCGGTTCCAGCGCCATGGCTTACAAGCGTAACCCGATGAGGAGCGAACGCATTTGCTCTCTGGCCCGTTTCGTGATGGCCCAGGTGAACAGCACCGCCTTCACGCAGGCAACGCAGTGGTTTGAACGTACGCTCGATGACAGCGCCAACAAGCGCCTCGCCATCCCGGAAGCATTCCTCGCTATGGATGCCATGCTCATCATCGCTGAAAACGTGACCAACGGTCTCGTGGTTTATCCGAAGGTCATCGAAAAGCGCATCATGGCCGAACTCCCGTTCATGGCTACCGAAAACATCATCATGGAAGGCGTGAAGAATGGCGGCGACCGTCAGGAACTCCACGAAGAAATCCGCGTGATGTCTATGGAAGCGGGCAAGGTCGTGAAGGAACAGGGCAAGGACAACGACTTGCTTGAACGCGTTCTTAAGAACGAAAAGTTCCAGAAGCTCGGCATCACCGAAGAAAAGCTCAAGGAAATCCTTGACCTCCGCAAGTTCGTGGGCCGCGCTCCGGGACAGGTCGTGAAGTTCGTGACGGAAGAAGTCCGCCCGGCTATCGACGCCGTTCCGGATTGGGCTAATATCGACGCCGGTGAGCTGAAAGTTTAAAATCGCTTTATAACGCATCGCAATACTTCCTCTCGGCAAGGCTCACGTACGCTTAGTTCGCTACGCCTTGCCGTTCGTCGTCTTGCTCGGTTCTAAAACGATTTTATTTTAGACGAAAGAATTTATTTAAAAACAATTATTGTTCGCATTTTTTTGCGAATCTTGTCGTCCAGTTAACCTATGGCTGGGCGTTTTTTGGGGTGATGCGCCCGCTATATGATACAAACTCGGTTTTTTTGCTTTTTTCTCGTGCAAAGTGTCACGGGCTGTTGCTTGTTTTGCCTTTTTTTGACTGATTTTACGTGATTTAACTTATATTACAGGGTGTAAGGAGAATGACTATGGACATCCGCAAAGGCAAGGTCGAGAAAAATCGCGTGTGGTCAGCAAATACCCAAAAGGTACTGGCCTCATTTTTGGGGGTTTCTGCGATTTCGATGCTTGCCGCGTGTGTCCCGTCCGATTCGGTGACGGGGGGCGAAGTTGATGCGACGCTTCCCTCACCGGATCCTGCTCAAATGATGTCGGGGGATGTAGCTTATCCGGAGTCTTCCTCGTCCATTTCATCTTCTTCGGAATCTCGGCCTCAATCTTCGTCAAGCAGTATCAATGTTCCGCCCCTCACGGCCGGGATTGTGGCGCCTGAATCGTCCATAAGCAACGAAGTCTCGTCGAGTAGCAGACATGTAGACATTTCCTATCCGATGTCGTCGGGCGGGGTGATGTACTACACGAGTAGCTCCAGTTCCATGCGGTCGAGTTCGAGCAGTCTCGTGCCTCCGGCTAGTGGCGTTTCTATGCCTTATGAGCCTGTTAGCTCGTCTTCGTCGTATAGGGTAGATTCCCTGGAAACCACTGCTGGCGAGATTGTCCCGCCGCTGGAATCATCCAGTTCTTCTTTCAACAACGTGGAACCTCCGCCGTTGGCTGGCATTCCGGAATTGTCTTCCAGCAGCAGCGAGCCCGAGCCTTTGCCCGGCGACCCGATTGAACTGCCGGAACCGCTGAGTGGCGACGTTGCTGAACCGGAACCTATGTCGGGTGGTGCCTTTGGTCCGCAACAGTTTTCGGGTGATGTTACTGAGTCGGAAGACTGATGAATCTCGTCCTTTCCCTCACGGAACGGTGTAATCTTCGTTGCACCTATTGTTATTACAAGGTGAGCCACGAGGCCCGCAGTCTTGTGATGTCGGATGAAATCATGGAGGCGGCCATTAGGCTTGCTTTCGAGCGGACGATTGCCCTGAGGCAGACTTTTCTCAACATTACGTTCTTTGGCGGTGAACCGCTCCTTTGCATGGATTTGGTCCATAGGGGAGTGGAATTTGCCAAAAGCCTTGTTGCAGAACGTTTCGGGGATGATTTTGTCGTAGGTGTGGGTGCCGCTGAAAAATCCTCGACTAAATTCCGCTTGCGTTTCGCGGTGAATACGAACGGCACGCTGCTCGACGATTCCATCATCGAGTTTATGAAACGTGAGAAATTCCGCGTCTACCTTTCGCTTGACGGCCCGGAGGCGCACCACAACATTTGCCGTAGGCAGGTGGACGGGGAGGGCTCCTTCAAACTGATTGAGCCGCATATTCCCGTTCTTACAAAGCTCGATACCGTCGTGCTTTCGGTGGTGACCCGCAAGAACATGCATTCGCTTTCGGAGGCTGTCCGCTGGATTCAGGCGCAAGGGTTCAGGAACATGACTGCCGCTGTTGATTTCGACGGGAAGTGGACCGGCGAGGAGTTCGATGTCCTTGCGCGGGAATATACGGAACTTGCGAAGCTGTGGCTTGAATTCAAGCGTAATAAGATACCCTTCTATTTGGGGACCATTCAGGATAAGCTAAAGTTCCGCCTGACAGGTCAGCGCCACCGCACGTCGAGCTGCCAGGTGGCCGAAGGCATTGTCGCCTGTGCCGCGAACGGAAACCTTTTCCCCTGCACGCGCTTTATCACGAGCAAGCCTGACGCTCCCTATATTTTGGGGAACGTATTCGACGATCCGGCTGCGATTTGGAGCGGGCCTGTCGCCCGCGATATCCTGGACTTCTTCAACCGGGACAAGGAAGATTGCAAAGGCTGTGCCATCCGCTTCCGCTGCCATGCCCACGAATGCGCCTGCACTTCGTTTTATTCTACGGGGTCGATTCATGGTGTTTCGCCCGAAGTTTGTACGCACGAACGCATGCTCGCCGCAATATGCGACGACGCCATTTCAGAATTCACGGATATTTTGGAAAAAAATTAAGGCCCTCGCAGAGACTCCAACGGGACCTTAATAGAATATTGAAAGATAACCCAAATCCACGTTTTTATGGCTTGAACGGAGGGATGTAGTCATCATCATCTTTTTTGTTTTCTGTCTTTGCCATAGACACTCCTTATTTCGCATACACAAGAAAAATATAGATTCTTTGGAATGCCTCGGGGCGCCTACGTCTCAGGGGTGTGATTTTGTTCACATTTAGCCCAATTGGGCTAAAAATGCCTAATTTAGGCCATATAGGCGGTTATGGGCGAGGCATTCGGCAAGTTTACCGTATTCTCGGACGAAATCTTCACGGGAAGGAGTGTCGCCTAGCGCACAGTACAGGGCCGATGAAAGTGTCCCTCGGGCAAGCATTTTTTCCATGGTGCTTTCGGAAACCTCGGTAAGGTCGCTTTTGACGGCCCCGAAAACGTGCTTCCAGAGCTCTCCGGCGGTGCATTTGCCTTCCATGCCGAATACGGACAGGAATTCAGGCCAGTCGATGACGGTGTCCTCGGCATCGCGGGAGGTTGCCGTAAGGAGTGTTGCGAGGCGTTCCGTATCAAAGTTGCGCAAGAATTCGCGATATTCCTTCATGGTGTGCGGTGCATCTTTGTTTGCGAGTTTACCGCTAGCGATGGCCTTGAGCGTCGCAATTTCAAGTTCCACGATGGCGATGTCTGCGTTCGGGCATTCCTGGATGTCCACGAGCCGGATTTCGATGGCCCCGCGGTCAAAACGCGCGATGGCGCCCCGGCTGTTCAAGAAGAAATGGTTCAGCAGATGCTCGGGGTCGTAGGGCGCGATGGCCTTCTTGACCTTGTCGAAGATTTGCGTATTGTACTCGTCGTAGGTGTACGCCTTTTCGGGAATCACTAGCCCAGCGATTTCGGGAACCTTGTCCTGGTTGTGGCGGTAGACCTCGATTCGTGCGTCCTTGAAGCCCGTGTATTTGCTGTCGAGGTAGGGGCTGCTTGCCGCGATGGCGGGGATGAGCGGCAAAAGAAGGCGGATGGCCGCATGGAGCTCGCCAAATTCGTCATCGCCGTCAAAAGAGAGATTTAGGTGCGTGCTCTGCAGGTTTGCCCAGCCGTGGCCCTTGCAGTTGAAAATGCGGTCATAAGTCTGGTAGATGTCGTTGCAGTCGTAAGGCCAGAGCTGCATTTCTGCCGGGTCCATGAAGGGGTGCGCGGCGCTGGGCAACAGCATGGCGCCAATTTTCTCGAGCTTCTTGTTCGCACGACGGATTTCGTGGAAAAAGCGCTTGCCGAGCCCGTCGAAAGTGGACTTGGGGTGCGCGCACTTGAATTCGAGCACGTGGCTCACGAGTTCGTTCGAAAGGCCGATATCGTCGTATTCCACGTCGGAAAGTTGGTTGCCGTCCTTATCCTTGCCGAGCGGGATGTCGGCGCGGGGCAGCACCTGCAGCGTTTCGCGGTCCACGATCATGAATTCCATTTCGACGCCGAAGCGTTCCCAGATCTTATAATTCATAAACTGCTCTCACATTCCTCATTTCACATCAATTTTTTTCTCACAGCTCATTTCTCACAGCTCATTTCTCACAGCTCATAGCTCATTGCTCACAGCTCACTGCTCGCGGCTAGTCCTCATGCTGATGTATCTTGTGTTGTGCGGCGTGCATGCGCTCCTCGATGCGGTGGCGCAGGCTCCTCATAATGGTAAGGTAGATTTTCTTTTTGCCTACGAGGTCCTCGATGCCGTGGTCGATACTCGGGTTGTCGTTCACTTCGATCACGACCGGGTGCCCGTGGATTTCCTTGAGGTCCACGCCGTAGAGCCCGTTGCCGATAAGGCTTGCCACGCGGAGCGCCGTCTTCACGATGCCGTGGGGTACGCTCTCGATGGGCAGGCAGTCCCACTTGCCGCAAGTGCCCTGCTTGTTTTTGCTATCCCAGTTATAGATTTGCCAGTGGTTCTTGGCCATGTAGTACTTGCAGGCGTAAAGCGGCTTGCCGTCGAGGATGCCGATTCGCCAGTCAAAGTCGGTGGGCGTGAATTCCTGCGCGATGAGCAAGTCGCTGTGCTCGAACATCGTGTCGAGAATCTGCTCGAGTTCTTCCTTGTCGTTCGCCTTCTTGACGCCGAGGCTGAAACTCGAATCGGGCGTCTTGATGACCATGGGGAAGCCGAGTTCCTTCGCAAGCGTGTGGCGGTTTTCGCTGTGCACGATAATCGTCTTGGGTGCGGGAATCTTGCCCACGGTCATGAGTTCTTGCAGATAAACTTTGTTGGAGCAGCGCAGGATGCTGTCGGGGTCGTCGATGACGGCGATGCCTTCGCTCTGGGCGCGGCGCGCGAACGCGTAGGTGTGGTGGTTCACGTTCGTCGTCTCACGGATGAATATGGCGTCGAATTCGCCTACGCGGTGGTAGTCCTTCTTGGTGATGAGCTCCACGCGGAATCCCGTATCCTGTGCGGCTTCGATAAAGTTGTGGATGGCCTGCTTGTTGCTCGGCGGTTCCACTTCGTCGGGGTTCACGAGGATGCCGAGGTCGTACACGTAGTCTTCGCTCTTGGCGGAGGTGTAGCGCGTCTTCTCGAAGTACTCGATGGCGAACTGGTCCACCATCTCCTTGTGCGTCTCGGGAATTTCGTCGACGCTGATGGGGCGGATGCTCTGGATGAACCACTTTTGCTTGAATACGAACTTGGCGCGGAGCAGCGGGGCCTGGAAAATGCGGTAGAGTTCCTGCGATAGCTCCAGATATTGGGCGCTCACGTTCTGGCCGAAGTAGATGGAGAGCACGAATTCGGTGCCGGTCAGCTTGTGCAGGCTCTTCTGGATGAGATCGTCGATGTCGTCGCTGATGATCTTCACGACGGCAGGGGCCTTGAAGTCGCGGATGTTCTTGACGTTCGGGATGACCTTGTGGCCGCGCGCCTCGGCAAGCAGGCTCACGTAGTAGCCCTTGCTCTGGTAGCTGTAGTCGCGGCACAGGTTGAAAACGCGCACGCTCCTTTGCGTGGTGAATTCCGGATTGGTGAGGTAGTCTTTTGCCGATACGATTTCGGCTTCGGGAATGTGGAATTTCCAGTGTTTTGGATTGTTTACGACAATTATTTTTTTCATGATGGTGCGCGTGTGGCGTGCCCGAGCGGGGTTGCGTCGCGCGTGCTATAACCTCTTTGGTTTATGCGCAGTAAAAAGTACCAAATAAAATCCCCCGTGGCTATATGAAATCGTCTTTTTTTTAACAATACCCAAAGACAAGAGAATTTCATCATTTCATTACTCCTTCATGATATCGTGTAGCAAGCGGGAAATTCATTCAGTCATTGAGAATGAATGTTGTCGTTGTGAGAATAGGAACTCCAAAATCTCCTTTTTTCTATCTTTTTCCCTGTTCAAATATACAAGTGATTCCATCACAGGATTATTAATTATGGCAATGCAAGACATGAATGACCAGGTGCAGGCTCGTTTGGCGAAGCTTGCGAAGTTTAAGGAAATGGGCATCGAGGCCTATCCGCACAAGTTCAACCGCACGCACGATTCCAAAACGCTCAAGGAAAACAAGGAAGCCCTGATGGCGTCGGGCGAGGAAGTCGCCTTTGCCGGCCGCGTGGTTCGCTTCAACCGCAAGGGAAAGATGTGCTTCATGCACCTGAAGGACCGCTACGGCCGCCTCCAGGTAGTCTGCGCCCGCGACGAGGTGGGCGAGGAGAACTACGAAGTCGTCAAGATGACCGACCTCGGTGACTTCATCGGCGTGAACGGCTTCATGTTCGAGACGCAGACGGGTGAGTACTCCGTGCACGTGAAGAAGGTGACGATGCTTTCGAAGGCCGTGCGCCCGCTCCCGGTCGCGAAGGAAAAGGTCGACGAGAACGGCAACAAGGTCGTGTTCAACGAATTTGCCGACGTGGATACCCGTTACCGCCAGCGCTACATCGACATGGCTCTGAACGACGACGTGAAGGACGTGTTCATCAAGCGCTTCAAGATTATGCAGGCTATCCGCGAATACCTGATCGAGAAGGGCTTTATCGAGGTCGAGACCCCGACGCTCCAGCCGATTTACGGTGGCGCAAACGCCCGCCCGTTCACCACGCACCACAACGCCTGCGACATGACGCTCTACCTGCGCGTGGCTCCGGAACTCTACCTCAAGCGCTGCATTGTGGGCGGCATGGAAAAGGTGTTCGAGTTCTCCAAGAACTTCCGTAACGAAGGCATGGACCGCACGCACAGCCCGGAATTCACCGGCCTCGAGTTCTACGAAGCCTACGCCGACTACAACGACATGATGGTCCACTTCGAGAACATCTACGAACGCGCCTGCATTGCGGCGAACGGCACCACCAAGATTGACTACCAGGGCAGGGAAATCGACTTCAAGGCCCCGTGGCCCCGCTACAGCATGATCGAGGCCATCGAGAAGTTCGGCGGCCTCAAGGTGAACGAGATGAGCGACGACGACATCAAGAACAAGATGGAAGAACTCGGCGGCCACCTCGACGGTGAATTCAGCCGCGGCCGCGGTATCCTCGAACTGTTCGAGCTCACCGTGGAAGACAAGCTCATCCAGCCGACGTTCATCAAGGACATGCCGACCGAGAGCACCCCGCTCTGCAAGAAGCACCGCACCATCGAAGGGCTCATCGAACAGTTCGAGCCCTACGCTAACGGATGGGAGCTGGGCAACGCCTATACCGAACTTAACGACCCCATCCGTCAGCGTGAGCTCCTGGAAGACCAGGTGCGCCGCGGCCGCGGTGGCGAAGGTGAAACGCACCCGATGGACGAGAATTTCATGCACGCGATCGAGTCCGGCCTGCCGCCTACGGGTGGCGTGGGCTTCGGCATCGACCGCATGGTCATGCTGCTTACGAACCAGCAGACCATCCGCGACGTGCAGCTGTTCCCGCTCATGAAGCCGGAGACCTGCTAACTGATGAACAAGCTGGAATGGCTCATCGCCTGGCGTTACCTGGGGGCTCAACGGAAGAGCCTCTTCGTATCGCTTATCGGCATTTTCAGTATGCTCGGTGTATCCATCGGCGTGTTCGCGCTGGTGGTTGCCCTCGCTGCGGTGAACGGCTTCGAGGAAGAGGTGACCGCCCAGATGATAGGGAAGGACGCCCACTTCGAACTGATGGCCTACAACGCGGCTCCGATTACTGCTTACGACAGCTTGATCAACGAAGTGCGGACGCGCGATTCCAGCGTGACCTCTGCATCCCCGTTCATCATTTACAAGGTGGGCATCAGCAGCAAGAAGGTGAACGACGGTATCGTGATTTACGGTATCGACGCCGAGACGGCGAAGGGCGTGACCGACATCCACAAGTATATCAAGTTCGGTAAATATTCCGTGGACAGCCTCGAAGACCTGAACGGCACGAAACGGCCTGGGATTATTCTTGGTTCTGGCCTTGCGAACCGCCTGCGTGTCGTCGTGGGCGACAAACTTGTTTTGCAGACGTTCCAGAGCCCGGACGAGATGATCGGTTCTGCCGGACCGAAGATGATGATGTGCGTGGTGAGCGGTATTTTCGAGACGGGTACTTACGAATACGATGGAAACCTTGCATACGTGGGAATCAGCGAGTTGCAGCGCCTGCTCAACATGGGTGATGCCGTGACAGGAATCCAGTTCCGCGTCAAAAATCACTGGCTTGCCGAGGCTTCGGTGGACAGCATGGCGAACTGGCTGACGTATCCCTATTACGGGATAGACTGGAAGTCGAAAAATATCACGCTCCTCAAGTGGATGAACTACGAGAAGTTCATCGTGGCGGCCGTTATCTGCTTGATCATCCTGGTGGCGGCGTTCAACATCATCAGCAGCCTTATCATGGTCGTTATCGACAAGACAAAGGAAATCGGCATTCTCCGCAGCATGGGCTTTAGCAAGGCGGGCATCATGCGCGTGTTCATGCTCATGGGTAGCTTTATCGGCGTGGGCGGCACGATTGTGGGCGGCTCCATCGGGCTTATCCTGTGCAAGTTGCAGGAGGCTTACCATTTCATCAAGCTGCCGGGCGATGTCTATGTGATTCCCTATTTCCCGATAGCCGTGCACCTGCTTGATGTTGTCCTGATTTTTGTGATTGGCATTGCGCTTTGCGTGCTTGCAACGCTGTTGCCGGCCTGGAAGGCGAGCCGGCTTGATCCGGTGGGGGCGATTAGACATGAGTAGTTTATTGCAGACAGTCGACCTCCGTAGAGTCTTCTCCGAGACGGGAGAACAGCTTGAAATTTTGAAGGGTGTGAATTTCTCGATGGACGAAGGCGAACTCGTTGCGCTTACGGGTTCCTCGGGTTCGGGCAAGTCCACGTTCCTCAACTTGGTCGGCATGCTCGATACGCCGACTTCGGGCGAAATTTATTTCAAAGGTAAACCCCTTTCTAAGTTCAGTGGCGAAGAACGCGACATGTACCATCGCGTGCAGGTGGGCTTCGTATTCCAGTTCCATCATTTGTTGAGTGAATTTTCGGCTCTTGAAAATGTCTGCGTGCCGGGCCGCATTTTGGGCACGAGTTCGCATGAATGCCGGGAACGCGCCGAGATGCTTTTGGAAACGGTGGGACTCAAGGACCGCCTCAAACATCTGCCGCGTGAACTTTCGGGTGGCGAACGCCAGCGCGTGGCGATTGCCCGTGCGTTGATGAACCATCCGGACCTCGTTTTTGCCGATGAACCTAGCGGCAACCTGGACGAGGCGAATTCGGATTTGCTTAACCAGCTCTTTTGGGACTTGAACCAAAAATTCAACCAGGCTTTCCTTATCGTGACCCATGACGAAAAGTTGGCGTCTTTTGCAAAACGTCGTGTTGTCATGCATAACGGATTGATTCAGGAGGCGTAAAATGTCCGATATCAACGGTATTTTTTCGGCTAAGGCGAAGGCTGTGTTGCAGGCGGCGCGTATGGCGGCGCATAACCTGAGCAGCGACAGCATCACGGTTGAACATCTTCTGCTCGGTCTTGTGCGCGAGGAATCCGGCTATGCAGCCGAGACGCTCCGCGCACTTAAGGTGAACCTGAGCGACCTGGGCGAGACGGTCCAGCGTTCCCTTTCGACGAACGGCGGACTCATGACCATCGGCGGCGACAAGCGCGGCGGTCTCCTCTCCTTTACGGCCCGGACAAAGGCCATCCTCTTCAATGCGGCCAAGCTGGCGAAGAACGAGGGCGACCAGTATATCGGCCCGGAACACTTGATGCTTGCCATTCTCCAGCAGACCGACACTCCGGCTGCGGCAACGCTTTCTACATACAACGTTACTTTTGACAACTATCTTGAAATGCTCCAGCAGATCAAGAGCAAGAATGTCGACCCCTCTACGATGGACGTGGATAGGAATGTCCCGCCCATGATGCGCAACGAACCGAGGTCCTCCGCTACGACGGCGTCCAAGTCCAAGACCCCAATTCTTGAACATTTTGGCCGTGACTTGACGGCCATGGCCCGTGCGGGCAAACTCGATCCGATTATCGGCCGCGAGGCGGAAATCGAGCGCCTCATCCAGATTCTTTGCCGTCGCAAGAAGAACAACCCGGCGCTTATCGGTGAACCGGGCGTGGGCAAGACCGCGATTGTCGAAGGACTTGCGCAAAAGATTGTACAGAAGAAGATTCCGGACTTGCTGGCGAACAAGCGCGTGGTCACGCTGGACGTGGCCGCCATGGTGGCCGGCACTAAGTACCGTGGGCAGTTCGAGGAACGCGTGAAGGGCCTTATCATGGAACTCCAGCGCGTTGGCAACTCGGTAATCCTTTTCATCGACGAACTGCATACGATTGTGGGCGCAGGTGGCTCCGAGGGCAGCCTTGACGCTTCCAACATTTTCAAGCCGGCGCTTGCCCGTGGCGAACTCCAGTGCATTGGTGCCACGACCATCGATGAATACCGCAAGTACATCGAGAAGGATGCCGCCCTGGAACGCCGTTTCCAGACGATCATCGTGAACCCGCCCAATTCCGAGGATTCCGTCCTTATCTTGGAGGGCTTGCGCGCGAAATATGAACAGCACCACAACGTGCATTACACGCCGGACGCCGTCCGTGCGGCGGTCACCCTCGCCGAACGCTACATCAGCGAACGTTTCTTGCCGGACAAGGCCATCGACGTGCTGGACGAGGCTGGTGCCCGCGTCCGTCTCGATTCCATCAAGGTCCCCGATGACTTGAAGCAGATGGAGGAGGAACTGGTCAAGACGAACCAGCTGAAGGACGAATGCATTGCAAACCAGCTGTACGAAGAGGCTGCAAAGCATCGCGACAAGGCTGAGGAACTGGAAAAGAGCATTGCTGACCGCAAGAGTTCTTTGGCTGAAGATGCCAAGGCCAACACGCCTGTAGTCGACGAAAATGTTATCCGTGATGTCATCAGCAAGATGACGGGGATTCCCGTGAGCCGCCTTGCTGGTGAGGAAGCGCAGAAACTTTTGCACCTTGGCGAGGAAATCAAGCAGCGCGTCATTGGCCAGGACCAGGCCGTCGATGCGATTGTCAAGTCCATTCGCCGTACCCGAGCCGGAATCCGCAGCAGCAAGCGCCCGATGGGCAGCTTCCTTTTCCTTGGGCCTACAGGTGTGGGCAAGACGGAACTTGCGAAGGTGCTGAGCCTGAGCCTTTTCGGCAGCGAAGATTCCATGATCCGCATCGACATGAGCGAGTACATGGAAAAGCACAGCATCAGCCGCCTGATTGGCGCGCCTCCGGGATATGTGGGTTACGAGGAAGGCGGCGGACAGCTCACCGAGAAGGTGCGCAAGCATCCGTATTCCGTTGTGCTGCTCGACGAAATCGAGAAGGCCCACCCGGACATCTACAACCTTCTGTTGCAGATTCTCGATGACGGCATTTTGACGGACAGCTATGGCCGCAAGATAAACTTCAAGAACACCATCATCATCATGACGAGCAACGCCGGCGCGCGCGAAGTGCGCCACAGCAGCGGCATGGGATTCACCAAGATGGGGGAGACCGACGACTACGACCGCATGGAAGCTGCCATCAGGGACGAAGTCAAGCGCGTGTTCTCTCCGGAATTCCTGAACCGTATCGATGAACAGATCGTGTTCCGCCCGCTTTCGAAGAAGGACTTGGTCTCGGTGGTGGATATCCAGATGGGGTTCTTGCAGAAGAACATTTCCGATCGCGGCATCCTGCTGGAAATCAGCCAGGAGGCGAAGGAACTCATTGTGAACCACAATTACGATTCCGCACTGGGTGCTCGTCCCATCCGCCGTTCCATCCAGAGCCTTGTGGAAGACGAGATTGCCGAAGGGCTCCTGCTCGGGAAGCTCCATGACTTCACGACGATATCCATCGGAGTCGAGGACGGTAAACTCAAGTTCACTTCCGAGGCGCTGCCCAGTTAGTTTTTTTCTATCTTTGTTCCCGAATTTCAACAATCAAACCCAAGAGGTCTAACAATGGCTAAAATTCCTGCAGTCCTTATCTTCGGCGCACCGGGTTCCGGCAAGGGTACCGTCGGCGCGAAGCTCGCTGCTACCACTTCCCTCAAGCACATCTCCACGGGCGACATCTTCCGTGGCATTGCTCCTTCCAGCGAATCCGGCAAGCTCCTCGCTTCTTACTCCAGCAAGGGCCTTTTGGTTCCGGACGAAGCCACTGTCGAAATTTTCGGCCGCTTCATCGAAGGCCTCATCAACACGAACAAGGTGAATCCGGATAAGGATACCCTCCTCCTCGACGGCATTCCTCGCACGGTTGCCCAGGTCAAGCTCATCGAATCCGTGGTCGACGTGAAGCACATCTTCGTACTCGACATCAAGGACGAGAAGACCATCGTTGCCCGCCTCCTGAACCGCGCCAAGATCGAAGGCCGCAAGGACGACGCCGACGAAGCCGTGATCAAGAACCGCCTCAAGGTGTACAAGGAATCCACTGCCAAGGTGCTCGGCAAGTACAGCAAGTCCATCATCAGCCGCATCAACGGCGACAACACTCCGGACGAAGTCTTCTGCGACACCCTCGCTGCCTACGTGAAGTTCTGCAAGTCCGCTTGCAAGTGCACGAAGGCCTGCAAGAAGGCTCCGGCCAAGAAGACTGTTAAAAAAGCCAAGTAAGGCGTGTGTCGCGACGGCAAGCTAGCTTGCCGGCATGACCGAGCCGATTGGCTTGCGTCACGAAGTGACGCCAGGCCAAGTAAGGAGTGCGCCGCACAGGTAAATTTGAGCGGCATCACATCTTTTTGAACTTAGCCCCGGCTCGTCCGGGGCCTTTTGTTTCTAACACTTTACATCGGTTGCGCATTGAAAAAAATGTTGTTTTGACTTCAACGGAAATTGGGCGGAAACAGCGCTTATTTTCGGGTATTGAATCCATGAATCTATATTACAAAACAATGGAGGATTGTTTCATGAAGTCAATGAAGTGGCCCGTTTTAGCCGTTTCCGCAGTTTTAAGTTTTGTGGCTTGTTCCGAAGAAAGTTCGGTCGCGCAACCCGGTAATGAAGCTATAAATCCGATAGAGTCGTCGTCTGCTGGTGATAATCTTGGTGGCGACGTTTTAGGTGCTGGAGAGTCTAGCTCCAGCATGGGTGCTTCTGGCAACGAAACTCCGGCTTCAAGCAATGGTACTTCTGCCGGTAACGTGTCTAGCTCCGGCACTGTAGTTCCTGGCGATGGCGCTTCCAGTTCTAGCATGGGAATTCCCGGCAATCAGACTCCTGACAATGCAGTTTCCAGTTCCAGCGGCATCGCCCCAACCAGTACACCTTCGGGTAACGGTGAAGCCGGCGACGACGAGAACGATAACGAAGACGCAAGAACTTTAAACGGAACCCAGATTCTTTTGAAGGTTTCCGGCACCACGGCTACAGTCGAAAACAACAACGGCTGTGTCGAGGTGGCGGACAAGAGCGCGACGATTACCTGTCCGGGCGCCTACTACGTGACTGGCGAATCCTCTGATTTCCAGGTCGTGGTGAATACCCCGGCTGCCGAAAACGAAGGTAATACCGGCATCTATCTCCACAATGCAACCCTGAAAAGCTCCAATTCCCCGATTCTCGTGAAGAACGCTGACAAGGCGGTCATCCATCTGGTCAAGGGAACGACCAACGTTTTGGAAGACGGTAATGGCAGCCATGCGTTTACGAACGTTGGCGGAAAGCCGGATACATCCAAGGCAGTAATCTATGCCAAGGATGACATGAACATCAAGGGCGCCGGAAAGCTCACAGTCACAAGTAAGTTCAAGAACGGCATCCAGTCCACCAACGATCTCAAGATCAAGAATGGCGAAATCACCGTCGTCGCACCCGAAAATGCAATCAAGGGCAAGGGTAGCCTCCAGATTTCTGGCGGCACCTTGAATCTCACCGCCCAAAAGGGCGACGGCCTTGAAAGCGACGAATGCGAGAAGGACAATCGAGATTCCTGCATCAACATCGTCGAAGGCAAGGGCTTTGTTGAAATTAGTGGCGGAAACATCACCATCAAGGCGGGTGATGACGGTATCCAGGCAACCAATTACATTACTGTTAGCGATTCCACCGTGGAATCGAAAATCAAGGTCGAATCGACCGGCAAGGGCTTTGTCGCCCGCAAGTATATCGACATCAACGGCGGCACCATCGACGTGAAATCCGATGACGATGGCTTGCATACCCATTGGCAGGTTCGCATGAATGCAGGCAACGTGACCATCAATACGAAGGACGACGGCATCCATGCCGATTCCGCCCTGTACCTGAAGGGTTCCACGGTCAACGTCGTTACGGCTTACGAAGGCCTTGAAGCGTACAAGATTTTCGCTGAGGGCGGCGTGTCTGCCGTGTTTGCAACAAACGACGGCTGGAATGCTGCGGGCGGCGCCAAGGAAAATGCTGGCGGGTACTCCATGTTCAGCGAATCCAGCGGCCACGCCGTGATTAGCGGCGGTCACCACTACATCGCCTCGAAGGGCAACATGATTGACGTGCTCGACGCGAACGGTTCCGCCAAGATGAGCGGCGGTGTGCTTATCCTCGAGATTACTGGCCAGAGCTACGAAAGCCAGGGTGGCGGCATGGGCATGGGTATGGGCTTTCCGGGCATGGGTGGCCAGCAGGGCGGCGGCAACGGATGCCCCTCCAACATGGCCGGCGGCCTCATCGACACCGATACTGGTTTCGAAATTACTGGCGGCGTGCTGCTCGCTTTCGGTGACTACTCGACCGACACTCCGAACTGCGCTTCTGTAAGCTTCACCAGCGACAACTGGTACGGCTCCGACAATGCAGCCTTCAAGCCGGAATACAAAGGCAGCACCATCTTCTACGGTGGCGACGTGAAGTCCGTGAGCCAGGTGAACACCGCCGGAATGCAGGAATTCAAGTTCCCCAACGGCAAGGTGTACATGTACAAGTAAGGCTTGCTTGAATCGCTTAAAATGCGGCGCTTGGAAGGCGTCGCGTTTTTTTTCTTATACTAAATTTCTATCTTTACGCCCATGAAAGTTTTTTTATACGACACGACCCTCCGCGACGGTAACCAAGACCGTAAGATAAGCCTTTCTCTCGCCGACAAGTTGCAGATTGCGCGAATTCTTGACCATTTCGGTTTTGACTACATCGAAGGGGGCTGGCCCAATCCGAGCAACCCGACCGACGAGGAATTTTTCCAGAAGATCAAGGAAGTCAAGCTGAAGCATGCGAAGATTGCTGCATTCGGTTCCACGCGCCGCCCGAAGGTGCTGCCCGAGAAGGACCCGTTGCTGCAGGCGCTCGTGAAGTCGGGCGCTCCGGTCAAGACGATTTTTGGAAAGAGCTGGGATTTGCACGTCACGGACGTCATCCGTACGACGCTCGAGGAGAACCTCGACATGATCGAGTCCTCCGTCGATTACCTCAAGGACCATTCCGAAGAGGTGATTTACGATGCGGAACATTTCTTTGACGGCTACAAGGCGAACCCGGAATACGCTCTTGAGACGCTGAAGGCGGCTGAACGCGGCCGTGCGGACTTTATCGTGCTTTGCGACACGAACGGCGGCACGATGCCGTGGGAACTCGAGAAGATTGTGAAGGACGTGAAGAAGGTCGTTTCGACGCCTATCGGCATCCACGTGCATAACGACGCGGGCCTGGGCGTGTGCAACAGCCTGTTTGCCGTGAAGAGCGGCGCTACCATGGTGCAGGGCGTGGTGAACGGTTACGGCGAGCGTTGCGGAAATGCGAACCTCACGACGATTGCTGCCGACCTGCATTTCAAGATGGGCGCGAAGTTCTTTGCCGCCAAAAAGATTGCAAGGCTCCGCCAGCTGAGCAGCAACGTGGACCAGATTGTGAACCTGCCGAGCGACGTGCATGCCCCGTACGTGGGCGATGCGGCGTTTGCGCACAAGGGCGGTGCCCATATCGACGGCGTGATGAAGGTCAGCCGCAGTTTCGAGCATATCGACCCGCACGAAGTCGGCAACGACCGCGTGTTCGTCACGAGCGACCAGGCGGGCGGTTCCCTTGTGGTGGAAAAGCTCAAGGCCATCAAGCCGGGCATCGACAAGAAGGACCCGGTGGTGGGCAAGCTCCTCACGCTCATCAAGGAACGCGAGAACGCCGGCTGGCACTTTGACAGTGCCGAGGCGAGCTTCAAGCTGCTCGTGTACCGCCACTTGGGCATGGTGCAGGAACCGTTCAAGGTGCTGGGCTACCGCGTGATTGAAGACAAGACCCCACAGGGCGTGTCCGTTTCGCAGGCGACCGTCAAGCTCCAGATTGGTGATAAGATCAGCCATCAGGTGAGCGAAGGCGACGGCCCGGTGAACGCACTCGATGCGGCGCTGCGCAAGGCTTTGCTACCGTTCTTCCCGAACATGGCGAAGGTCAAGCTCGACGACTACAAGGTGCGCGTGCTCGGTTCCAAGGTGGCATCCGACGCTACCGTGCGCGTGTGGACGACGTTTGGCGACGAGAGGGGCTACTGGAACGTGGTCGGCGTCTCGAGCAACATTATCGAGGCGAGCTGGATGGCGTTTGTCGACGGCCTGACATACAAGATTCTCGTGGACGAGAAAGTCATCGAAAGTGCGTACAAGCATATCGACGTGAAGCCGGTTGCCACGAAGGCCGCCGTGAAGGAAGAAGAACCCGCTCCCGAGAAGGCCAAGAAGTTGAGTGCCCGCAAGGTGAGGAACCTTGCCGACATTACCCGTTCTGCGAAGAAGAGGAAGTAGTTTATGCAAATTGTTAAGGTTACTCCGAAATCTGCTGAAATTGAACGCATTTGCGGGCGCGAAGTCGCCCCGAGCAAGGAAATTCACGACAAGGTGATGCAGATCCTTGCCGACATCAAGAAGGGCGGAATCGCAAAGGCGACCGAATACGCCCAGAAGTTTGACGGCCTCAAAGGCAAGAACCTCCGCGTTCCGGCTTCCGCCATCGCGAAGTCTGCCGCCAAGTGCCCGAAGGAACTCCAGAAGGCCCTAAAGCAGGCCATCAAGAACGTGCGCGATTTCCATCAGAACCAGATGGAAGAATCCTGGCTCATGGAAGGGAAGGACGGCGTGGTTCTCGGCCAGCGTATCCGCCCGATGAAGCGCGTGGGCCTCTACGTGCCGGGCGGTGCGGGCATCTACCCGAGCACCGTCATCATGAACGCGGTCCCGGCTCTCGTTGCCGGCGTGGAAGACATCGTGGTTGTCACACCCATCAAGGGCGAAATCAACCGCGCTGTGGCTTTCGTGCTCCAGGAACTCGGCATTACCGAGGTCTACCACATCGGTGGCGCTCAGGCGATTGGCCTGCTTGCCTACGGTGCGAAGGATGCGAAGGGCAAGACTGTCGTAGAACGCGTCGACAAGATTGTGGGCCCGGGCAACGTGTTTGCCGCCATCGCCAAGAAGGAAGTCTTTGGCGTCGTGGATATCGACATGGTGGCTGGCCCCAGCGAAGTGCTCGTGATGGCTGACAATACTTGCGATCCGGACTTTGTCGCGGCTGACTTGCTCTCCCAGGCGGAACACGGTTCCGGCTTCGAGGCGGCCATCTGCATTACCGACAACATGGAAACCGCCCAGATGATTAGCGCCTGTGTGGACATCCAGGTCGAAAATTCCCCGAAGCGCGAACTCCTCGAGAAGGTGCTCGGCAACTTCGGCCGCATCCTCCTGGTGAAGGATTGGTTTGACGGTGTGGAAATTGCGAACCGCATCGCTCCGGAACACTTGGAAGTGATGACTAGCGAAGCCGAATCCATGGCGGCCCAGATCGAGAATGCGGGTGCCGTGTTTATCGGCCCGTGGTCCTCTGAACCGGTGGGCGACTACTTCGCGGGCCCGAACCACGTGCTGCCTACGAACGGCACGGGTCGATTCTTCAGCCCGCTCGGTGTGTACGACTTCCTCAAGCGCATGAGCATCATCCGCTACAGCGAGAAGGCCATCAAGAAGAACGCAAAGGCCATTGCCGCTGTCGCGAACGAAGAAGGCTTTATCCACCACGCTGCAGCAGTACTCAAGAGACTGTAGTTAGGCACGAGGCTCGAGAATAGAGATTAGAGGCTAGTGAAAAGAATCACGCACTTCGTGCGTCAATATAAGACGGCGAAGCCGTGATATTTCTCCCTAGTCTCTAGATCCTAGCCCCTAGATCCTCAACTCTCACTTACACAAGAAAAGCCCCGCATGCGGGGCTTCTTAAGTTTTTGTAGATTGCTTCGGGGTTTTCACCCCTTGCAATGACAATTCCGAGAACCTCCTAGCTTCTAGATTCTAACCTCTAGATCCTAGTCTCTTGCCACTCACTTACTCTTCTTCAGCGGGGCGCTTCGACAGCTGCTTTCTCCTGATGGGGTCAAGCTCTGTCTTGCGCAGGCGCAGCACTTCCGGCGTGACTTCGATGCATTCGTCTTCGTTGATGAAGGTGACGCATTCTTCGAGAGTCATGCGACGGTAGGGGGTCAGCTGAATCATGTCGTCGGCGGACTTGGAACGCATGTTGGTGAGGTGCTTGCCCTTCGTGACGTTCACAGTGATATCGACGTCGCGGTTGTGTTCGCCCACAATCATGCCCGGATAAACTTCGGCACCCGGACCAATGATGAGGTAGCCACGGTCTTCCAGGTTGGAAAGCGCGTAGCTGGCGGCTTCGCCCGGTTCCTTAGCGATGAGCACGCCGTTGATGCGTGTCGGGATTTCTCCCTTGTACGGCTGGTATTCCTTGAAGAAGGACTGCGTGACGGCATAACCCTTGGAAAGGGACAGGAGTTTCGGACGGATACCGATAAGGCCACGGCTCGGCACGATGAACTCAAGAGAGACGCGGTCGTTGTCGTCGGTGACCATGTTGACCATTTCGCCCTTGCGCTGCTGGATTTCCTGGATGCAGGCGCCGCTGAACTCGTTCGGCACTTCGACCTTGAAGTCTTCGACCGGTTCGAGGAGCTTGCCGTTCTCGTCGTTTTGGAAAATCACCTGCGGGGATCCGATGGTGAATTCGTAAAGTTCGCGCCTCATGTTCTCTACGAGGATGGTGAGGTGCAGAATGCCACGGCCCGACACCTTGAACGTGGATGCGCCGTCGACCTTTTCGACCAGGAGGGCGGGGTCCGCCATGTGGGCGCGTTCCAGGCGTTCCTGGAGCTGGTTACCTGTCATGAACTTTCCGCCGTACTTGCCGGCGAGCGGCGAGGTATTCACGGTGAAGATCATGGAGATGGTGGGCGGGTCGATATGGATACGGGGCAGGTGCTTCGGGTTGCTGGTGGCGCTGATGGTGTCACCGATATCAAAGGTGTCGAGACCTGCGATGAGAATGATTTCGCCCGGACCGGCTTCGTCGACCGGCTTCGGGGTGAGGCCTTCATAGCGGAGAATCTTCTGCGGGCGGATGGTCTTCACGGTGCCATCGGTGAAGGCCTGGGCATAGGTCTGGTTCGGCTTGATTGTACCCTGTTGCACGCGGCCCACGGCCAGGCGGCCGAGGAACGTGGAGTATTCGAGCGAGGCAATCTGCAGCAGGGGTTCGGCGGCGGGGTCGCCCTTCGGAGCCGGAATGCGCTCGATAATCTTGTCCATGAGAATGCTGAAGTCGCCGTCCGGATCTTCCATTTCGGCCTTGCAGATGCCCTTGCGGCCAGAGCCGAACACCTTGTCGAAGTCCAGCTGTTCCTCGTTGGCGTCCAATTCGCAGAACAGGTCGAATACCTTGTCGAGAGCGCCGTGGGGGTTGCAGCCGTCGCGGTCGATTTTGTTTACCACCACGATGGGGATGAGTCCGAGTTCAAGAGCCTTCTGGGTCACAAAACGCGTCTGGGCCATAGGGCCTTCGAACGCATCGACAACCAGAAGCACACCGTCAACCGTGCCGAGCACGCGTTCCACCTGGCCACCGAAGTCGGCGTGCCCCGGGGTATCGACGATGTTCACGCGATATCCCTTGTACATGACGCTCGTGTTTTTGGAGAGGATGGTGATGCCGCGTTCGCGTTCAAGGTTGTCGGAGTCCATCACGCGCTCGTTGACTTCTTCACCTTCGTGGAAGGTTCCGCACTGCTTGAGAAGTTGATCCACCAGGGTCGTTTTACCGTGGTCGACGTGGGCGATGATGGCTACGTTTCTGATTTTTGTTTGATCCATATTGCTCTTCTTGAAAGAAAACGTTCAATTTGGGCGCAATTTAGAAATTTTGCGCCACTTTTGCAATATCAAGAAGGGCTGGATTTCTTGCCTTGGCTAGAATCCGAGGCTGATTTGGCCCATATAGATGCGTTCTTCGTCCTGTCCGGTGTAGTAGCCGCGTTCTTCGGCCCATGTGGCGAATTCGAGCGTGAGTACGTGGAGTACTTCGACGCCTGCACCGAAGGTTGGATACCCGCCCTTGAAACCGGCTGCCAGACGGCCGGAAAGAGCCCTGAGCTGGTTGTTGAGTCCCGGCCAGGCGAGGAGCACTTGCTCAATTTCGAAACCGAAGTTGAAGTGGTGCATGAGCTTGTAGTTGCGGTCGCTGTCAAAGGCGTCGGCAAAGTCGCAGGCGATGTTGAACTTGCGGGCGTAGGCCGTGTTCACATTGAAAAACCTGGGGCTGTAGTTCACGCCCACCGTGAGGTCCGGAGTAATCTTGTCGCCGGCCAGTTCCTTGAAGTATACGTCGCGGAGGGAGAGGCCCAGGCGCACTTCGCGGGTGGCCTGCCACAGCGTACCGAAGTCCATGCCCATGGAAATGGTTTTCTTGTCGAAAATGTGTTTCTCTGCATCGTCAAAGCGGTCTTGCAGCGTGTCGTTGATGGTCTCGTAGTTTGCGATGTCCATGACGATCATTTCGACCTTCTGGCGTTTTGCGCCCTTGACGCCGATACCGATCGAGAACTCGTTGGTGAAGTCGTAGGCGATACCGCCCTGCATCACGGCGTCCACGTAGAACGTGTCGATGGTGAGGTAGGGGAGAACGAGACCTGCGTCGATGTAGGGGGCTACGTTTCCGTCGACCCAGATGGCTCCGCCAAAGTTGTGCAGTGCCAGTTCCGCGTCCATCTTGAGTTTCATGGAGAGGGCCTTGTGGTCGTAGCTGTTGAGCGTATGCACCAGTTCCGGGTGGGCGGCGAGCGTGTCGAGCAACAGGTTGGTTCGTGAAAGTCCTGTCTCGTCGGCAGCCTTGTTCACGCGGTTGTAAAGCTTCTGCAGATCCTTCGCATCCTGGTAGGTGGAGAAATACGATTCGAACGGACCGGCCCCGCCGGCATTGAGTCGCATGTCGAAGTAGTTGCGCGGGTAGTATCCCTGTTCGGGGCGCTTCTCGTAGTTGCCCAGACGGTTGATTTGCGAGAGGCCTGCGTAGTTGAAGTAGATGGCTTCCTTGTCGTCCACGACGGCGACATGGGCGTTACCCATGGATTCGGCGCGGATGGAATGGTGCGTAGGAGCCTTTGCGGCGAAGGCTGCTGTGGAAAGGGCGAGAGCGAAGAGCAGTACAATCGTTTTTTTCATTGCCTAGTTCCTCCCTTGGAACCAGTTGATGAAGTCTGATTCGTTGTAGTTCTCCCAGCATCCGCCGATGTTGGCCTTGCGCCAGGCGAGGTCGTAGCGGATGTTGTTTATGTCGTTGTCCAGTCGGGCGAGTTCCTTGTTCTTGACCATGTCGCCGCCCGGGCCAGGTACGAAGTTGATCTTCTTGGCGAATTTCAGGCGGTGGTTCTTGTGCGAGTTGCGGTCATCCGGGTTGGCGTAGACGAATTCCCATTCGTCGGTTTCCTTCGCCGTTCCATTCATGTCGATGTCTAGCGTTTCGTATATGCTCCCTTCGGGAATCTTCAAGGAGGCGACTGCGCGTCGGTCTGTATGGCTCTTGTAGACGAGCACCGATCCAGGACGCTGGTCCTCGTCGATTTCTCCGTCTCCGTCGTTGTCTTGCCCGTCCCAGACTTCTTCGTCGACGCATCCGTCTCCGTCGTCGTCTATTCCGTTTCCGGCCCTGATGAACACTTCGGCACGGTCCGGATTTTCGTTCAGGTTGTCGGACATATTGATAATTTGGTCGGTGACGGCAAGAGATCCTTCTCTAAACTCGTCGTCCGGGACGGTGTCCGCACCGGGTAGGAAACTGCGGAAGATGGGGAAGGTGTTGTCCGGGTCGGCCTTGAGGGCTTCGGCGCTTGCGGCAAGCGAGGTTACCGTCTGCATGGCTTCGTCTGTTGGCAGATTATGGAGGCTGCTCCAGTCGATGGCTATCTGGTTGGACGAACCGTCGTAGCTGAACATGGTTTCGGCGTCGGAGTTAGCCTTGCGGATCAGAATGGCGACGTTTGTCAGCTGGAGTATGGTATAGCTGTTTGCGACGGTAGAAAAGCGGATTTTCTTGTCTGTGCGGTTCGTCGTGTCGCGGTCGATGAACTGGTCAAGAACCTTGAGCACGGTGTCAATGCCTACGCGGTATTTCTCTACGGATTCGTCAGGCATTGTCATGAACCCGTTGGTGTTGTTCTCCGTCTTGGAGTACTTGAGCATTTCGAATACGTTCAGGCCATACTGGTTTAGAACCGCCTTGGCCAGTCCGTACCAAGCCTTGGAACATGAGGAGTCGGACTTGATGGCTTTCGAAAAATTCTGGGCTGCTCGGGTATATTCCGATTTCTGGATGTCGATGTACCCTTCGTAGACGAGGGCGTCCGTATCGTCATCACTGATATGCTCCTTGCCGCCGGGATTGAAAATGTTGCATCCGACGACACTGGTCGCAATTAATGCGGCGAGTGCAAAAAATTGAACATACTTAGCGCGTCTCATATTTTTTCTCGACACTCCTGTTTCCATTAAAGATAACATTTTAATTCAAAAATATTTGTTTTTTGTTACAAGTGCCCGATTTTTTTTGCTAAAAAGGAGTATGCGGGTAGTTTTGGGCTTTTCATAAAAATATATTTGGTCAAAGATGGACATGTATCGCGATTATTTCCCCACAAAGGCCTACCGGCATGCCGAAATGCGCCTTTCTGCCCTCTTGCTTGCCGAGAGGGACCGCCTTGATGCCTTGGCTAAGGCTCTTGGGAGGGAAAACGCTATCGGACCGGATAATTTGTCCGAGCAGATGCCCGAAATAATTGCATTCACCAAGGCGTTCCACGAGAACTTTGCCCGCTACTTGGCTGCCGTGTTGCCCCAGCAACCGCGTCCTATCCAGTGCAGGGCCGCCTGCGGTAACTGCTGCCACCATTACCCCATGTCGGTCTCGCCGTTCGAACTGATTTATATATACGGGGAACTGCGCCGTCACGATAGCCTCGTTTCCGTGATGGAGGCCTGCCAGGCGCGTTCTGCGCTTTTCGAGAAGATTTTCAACAAGTTCCATGAGGAGAACCCTTCCGAGGACGAGTCCGAGGACCTGGCTCTCCACGGGTATTTCTCCGAGTGGGTGCCGTGCCCCTTCTCCGACGGGAAGGGCGACTGCAACATCTATCCCATACGGCCCGTCTCCTGCCGCATGTACTTCAGCGAGACCGATCCCAAGTATTGCACGCCCGAGTTCCTCAAGACGGAGAAGAACGACAGCTACATCGTGTACCTGCCCGACAACATCGAGGACGCAATTTACGGCATCTCCGAACATTACGCCCCGCTCATGCTTCCTGAATCCTTTTTTGGAGGGCTTCTTTCGATGAATGCCTTCGAAGGGGCGCTGCGCTGATGGGCCTGCTTGATTTCCAGATGGACCTGTTCGGTGCGCCTAAGGCGGATCCCGAGGCTGCGCGCAATTCAGGCATCTCGCCGAACTGCTCGGCCAACGGGCTCGTGCGCTTCCACTACAGTCCGCTATTGAAGAAGAGCATTCGCTGCAAGGGGGCGTTCCTTTTCGGTCACCCGGAGGTGGTGCTCCCCGAATACATGAAGGGCCCGGAGTTCGCGCCGGCGCGAGAGCTGGCTGCAGAATGGGCCGAGCATGCTGTTCGTCGCAAGACGGCGAAGAACAAGGCTTTGACGAAGGACCTCGTGACGCGCTTCTGGGCCGTTGTGGACCAGGTCCTGGTCGATCGTGGAGACAAGCCTGTCGAGAGCAAGGGCCGCATCCCGCCGATCTGCCCGCAGGGCAAGTACCACAACTTGTCCCAGGTGTTGGCCGCCATCAACGAGACTTATTTTGAGGGGGCGCTGTCGTGCCGCATCACGTGGAGCAACCGCGTCGGCGGTCTCAGCTTCCATTCGCTCCGCAAGGATCCCATCACGGGCGAAGATTTCCACTTGATTAGCATCAGCAGGGGCTACGACGCCGCGAACTGCCCGTTCTATGCGGTGGCTGGCGTCGTTTACCATGAGTGCCTGCATATTGTCGTTCCGGTTGAAGAACGAGGGGGACGCCGGGTCGTCCATGGTCGGACGTTCCGGCAGCGCGAACGGCATTACATCTATTACGATGAATGGATCAAGTGGCACAAGGAAGTGCTTCCGAAGAATATCCGCGCCATGCGCCGCGGCAAACCGTTGTAGAAAAAATTCCAAAAATCCCTTGATAAAAAAACTTCGTACAACTTGGAATAATGCTTTTTTGTGTATTGACATTTTTTTGCAAATAATTAAAAAACATATTTCATTTGGATTTTTTTGTGATAGATTAATTCTAGGCTTTTTCCCATAATCAATCTGCCCAAAATGAGGTCCACATGATCACGATTCCAAGCTATTGGTATTTCGTTCCTGTTGCTGCCGTACTGGCCTTGTGCATGGCTTACAATTTCTTCAAGAAAATGATAAAGCAACCGTCCGGCACCGACAAGATGCGATCCATTGCTCGGTATGTCCGCATGGGTGCCTACGCTTATCTGAGGCGGCAGTACAAGACGGTGTCGATTGTGTTTGTCGCGCTGTTCCTCATTTTCGTGGCACTTGCCTTCTTCAAGATCCAGAACCCGTTCGTGCCGGTGGCCTTCCTTACGGGCGGCTTTTTCAGCGGTCTTTGCGGTTTTCTGGGCATGAAGACGGCCACCTACGCGAGCGCCCGTACGGCGCAGGGGGCGATAAGTAGCCTGAACCGCGGGCTGGTTATCGCGTTCCGCAGCGGTGCGGTGATGGGCCTTGTCGTTGTGGGCTTCGGCCTGCTCGACATTTCGGCCTGGTTCTTCGCGCTCAACTACATCTACGACAACAATGTGTTCGGTTTCGGTGCGGATATCGCCGCCAAGCTTTCGCTAGGCGGCTGGTCGGATGCGCTTGTCAATAACGAGGCATGGCGCCACGGCAAGATGGTCGAAATCACGACGACGATGCTTACTTTCGGCATGGGCGCATCACTCCAGGCGCTGTTCGCGCGTGTGGGTGGCGGCATCTACACGAAGGCGGCGGATGTCGGCGCCGATCTTGTCGGCAAGGTGGAAGCCGGTATTCCGGAAGATGACCCGCGCAACCCGGCGACGATTGCGGACAACGTGGGCGACAACGTCGGCGACGTGGCCGGCATGGGTGCCGACCTCTACGAATCTTACTGCGGCTCCATCCTCGCGACGGCTGCGCTGGGTGCAGCGCTTCCAGGCGGGTTGACTTACGTGATTTCGCCGATGCTCGTCGCTGCCATCGGCATCGTTCTCTCGATTGTCGGAATTTTCATGGTGCGGACCAAGGAAGATGCCGACACCAAGTCGCTGCTGCGCTCGCTTTTGACAGGAACACTCGGCTCGTCCATCCTGGTGCTGATTACGCTCTTTGTACTTGTGAAACTGGATTTCATCTCGCTTGGTATCTTTGGCTCCGTGCTCTCGGGGCTTGCCGCGGGCGTGCTGATTGGCCAGTTCACCGAATACTACACTTCCGACGCCTACAAGCCCACCCGCGGGATTGCGGGGCAGGCCAAGCTCGGAGCCGCGACGACGATTATCGACGGCTTTTCCGTGGGCATGTTCTCGACGGGGCTGCCTGTGGTGACGATCGTTATCGGCATCATTGCCGCGTTCGGTTGTGCGGGCGGCTTCCGGAACATGGCCATGGGCCTTTACGGAGTCGGTTTCGCCGCGGTCGGTATGCTCAGTACGTTGGGCATCACGCTGGCCACGGACGCGTTCGGCCCGATTGCCGATAATGCTGGCGGTAATGCCGAGATGGCTGGGCTCGACGAGAAGGTACGTGCGCGTACCGACGAACTCGACCAGCTCGGGAATACGACAGCGGCAACGGGCAAGGGCTTCGCTATCGGCTCTGCGGCCTTGACTGCGATGGCGTTGCTTGCGTCTTACGTTGAAGAAATCAAGATTTGGATTGGCCACCTCGCGTCTTCCGCCGAAGGCGTATGGCGCGTGGGGAGCGTTGCGTTCGTGAACCACGCCGACGACCTGATGAAGGTTGTCGGGAATATCCCTGGCGTGAAGCTTTTGGACGAGGGCACCCGTGCCATTTCGGCTAACGGCGACCTGATTGGCATGGTGGCGAGCCGTGTCAACTACACGGATTTCATGCATGTGTACAATCTTAATCTCATGAACCCGATGCTGCTCGGCGGTCTCTTTATCGGCGCGATGATGGGATTCATTTTCTGCGCGCTGACTATCAAGGCCGTGGGCCGTGCCGCGAGTGCCATGGTGGAAGAAGTTCGCCGTCAGTTCCGCGAGATTCCTGGAATCATGGACGGCACGGGACGTCCCGATTATGCGCGTTGTGTCGAGATATCGACTGCCGGTGCGCAGCGCGAGATGGTGCTTCCGTCGTTGATTGCCGTGGTCGTCCCGGTCGTTGTCGGCCTGTTCATGGGTGTCGCGGGTGTGTTCGGCTTGCTTGTCGGCGGTCTTGCCAGCGGCTTTGCCCTTGCGACGATGCTCAACAATGCGGGCGGAGCGTGGGACAATGCGAAGAAGTATGTCGAGAAGGGCAACTACGGCGGCAAGGGCTCCGAGACGCACAAGTCCGCCGTCGTGGGCGATACCGTGGGCGATCCGTTTAAGGATACCGCAGGTCCTTCGCTGAATATCCTCATCAAGCTTATGACCATGGTCAGCGTGGTTTTTGCCGGCGTCATCGCCCGTTTTGGCGGTTTCCTGTTCTAAATCCGGACATTCCCCAAAAATGAAGAAGTCGACCTATTGCTAGGTCGGCTTCTATGGGGTTGGTTTGGAGTATGATTTTAATATAGGAAATAAATTTCGATGTTTTGTCACGTTTTTGTATAAAAGTTTACTTTTTTTTGATTTTTGTTGAAAAAATCACAACTTGAAACGCTTGTTTGTAAATTTGAGTTTACGAGAATTGGCTGCAGTTGGCGGAGAAAATTCAAAAAAACGGCTTGAATTTGTCTGGAATTATGCCTTGTTTTCGCATACGAAGTCCGAAAGCGTCACTTTTTCCTCGTTCAGGAGGGCTTCGGTCAGGGTGCTCCCCACGTAGGTCAGTTTGAGCGAGAAGAACGGCTCGCCCCTTTCGAGCAGGGCGAGGAAAATCAGGTCGCCGTCCCAGTGGGGGAGTTCGCGGACCTTCGCCTTGTCGACCCATTCCAGGTTCCCCTCGTCGCATTCCTTGAGTTCCCCCGAGAATTCCGTGGCCGTAAACAGATGCATGAATTCCGTCTGGTCCATACCGTCGCTGATGAACGTGACGATACCGCGGTACTTGGGCCGGATCAGGGTGAGGCCTGTTTCTTCGAGGCATTCCCTGCGGATGCAGTCTTCCGGGGATTCCCATTCCATGAACTTTCCGCCGATACCTATCCACTTGTCCTTGTTGATGTCGTTCTTTTTCTTGACGCGGTGCAGGAGCAGGTATTTTCCGTCTTGTTCGATATAGCAGAGGGTCGTGTTGATCATGGATTTTTGTCCTTTGGTTAAAATATAAAAAAAGGAGGCGTCAATGCGCCCCCTTCACGGAAAGTAGTTTGAAGTGTTGTGATTAAATACTGTTCTTGTTCTTCAGGCAGCGGGCATAGTGAAGATCACCGGCAAGCGATTGCTTTTTAAACGATGCAGATGTCGCATCCAAAGAGAAATAACGGGCATTGGGTGAATTAATACCCACATTTTTATCCAATTTTATCCAGAATGTACTTTCAACGCCCATGTCGGCCACTGTTTTACGGTTGGAGTATGTATTTTCGTATCCAGCAGGGTACGCATGGAATCCGAAACGGTCCGTTCCGGCGGCGTTCTTTTCTATCCATCCATTTTTCGACTTCAAGGAAGTGGCCACATCTTCGTCGCCATTAAATAGGCCCACATAATCCATCAATTCTTCAAACTCGGCCGCACTCGGGATATGGAAGCCTACCGGGCAGACGCCCTGGTGTTCTTCTTGTAGAATGCATTTACCATTCATAACGCCACAATAGTTGACGTTATCCCCTGTAGGATTTCTATACTCGTTTGAATTTGGATCAAATTCAACTGCGTCATGGAATGCGGCAATCTCAAACGTAGCGCCAAAACCTTCACAATTCTCGGCATCTCGCTCGAAGCAGTAGAATCTATTATTTAAATAGTACTTCACATTTTCGGCCATCCAGACCTGGCCTCCAATACCGACAGTATTGTAGACATGGTCATCGAAACCGTCTTTCACGGTTACCTTTTCGGAATTTGCCAAATCAAATTCCCACAAGCCATTCGTGCAGGTATAAGCGGAATGTTCATGCTTGAAAGTTTTTCCTTCAATCGCTTCCGTGCAGCCTTTGTTCAAATATTTTTCACGGTCCCCTGCAGGTCTGAAGGCTCCATCGTCAAACACATACAAGCTATCCTTGTTGACAATGCCCTTGTGCGTTTCACCTTCTTCGAAATCACGGCCAAGGTTCGCAGTATCCTTTTCGATATCATCGGCAATGCGCCAAACTTTACCGACCGAGGCAGAATCCACACAGGTGTAGCGGACTTCTTTATCTTTCACGGCAACATCTTTAGGCATGTTCTTTACCGTGCCAACGGGAACGTCGATGCTGCCACAATCGTCTAGGCCGAAGTAAGTGGACCAGAAGTGACGCACATACTTTTCGAAGTCAGGCACGTCGCCGCTTATTTTCCAGGAAAGGACGTTCTTCCTGATTGCCGACATTTTTCCACCCAAGTCAATTTCTTGTGCCCAGAAGGCCAATGAATCCAGCGTTTTTTTGTCATCCCAGGTTCCGTCTTCGGCCATGTCCTCACTCAATGCGGTAAGGCGTTCCATAATTTCGCTTGAGGAGAGGCCGGTCGGCAGAATCACGGAGACCGCAAGCAGGGCCGCATTGGCATTGTCTGTTCCGAAAATATCCAGGTCTTCTGAATAGCCGAACTCGTCCGCATCAATATAGAACATCGCAAAGATTTCCTTTTCTGCTTGTTCCTTGGCTTTGGCAAGCGTCATCTTGGGATTTTCGTCGAGGAGGTTCGCCACGCGGTCGTATTCCAGGTGCGTTATCAGGTTCACGTTCACGTTGGTGCGGTCGCCGTCCAAGTCCGAAAGGGCGCGGAGCGTGATGTTTTTGTCTGATTTTTTTCCAGTCATTTCGTCACGGAACGTTCCTGTTGCCGTTAGATGCACATACGAAGATACAAGGGAAACGTTCTTGATTTTGAATGAGCCGTCATCCGAAGAAATCGTCCCATTGAAGGAGCGCCCAGTCTGCTTCAACTCGTTCGAGCCATCCAGTTCAAAAGCGGTCACGCTGGAGCCCTTCGCAAAAGGGCCCTTCTGCGATACGCCGGTGATTGCGGCGTTTTCGATGACAAACTCCGTTTTTTCAGCATCCGCAGAATCCTTGACAAAGACCGTGTCCTTTGTTTTTACGGAATCCTTGAGAACGACCGTGTCCTTGACAACAACCGTATCTTTGACCTTCTCCGTATCCTTGTTCTTCTCTGAATCTTTATCCTTTGCCGAATCTTTATCTTTCGCCGAATCCTTGTCCTTCGTCGAATCTTTTTCCTTCGTCGAAGTTTTGTCCTTGGCCGAATCCTTGTCTTTCACCTTGACATCTACCGAGTCGCGGCTAAAGACGGAGTCCTGTTCAGCAATTTTGTCGGAGTCACTGGTCGTGTAATTGGTTGCCGAATCCCCGGAACACGCCATGAGCATCGCACTCGAACAGACCGCGGCCAAGAAGAGATTCTTGTGCATCTTTTTCATATTTTCCCCTTTTCCATTTTTTAGCTTGGACGAAATCCATACCGGATTTCTCTGATCGGACAACAAATATAAACGAATTTTGAAAAAGCTGTCAACGTGTTAGAATGTGAATCAGCTGATTTATACGAAAAATCCCGGCGACCGAAGCCGCCGGGATACCTCTCTCTCATTATGAAAACTTATTTCAGCGTGATTCCCGTCTGCGACAAGGTTTGACCTTGGCCGACCTGTACCACGTATTTTCCTGCGGGGAGCCCTTTCAGCTCGAAACTGTGCGTGCCGCTGGAAAGCTGCAGGGTTTGCACCATCCGGGCGTGTCCGAGGACGTCGAATACCTTCACCTTGACCGTGCCGTTCTTGACGACGTTGAACGTGAGCGTGCGATTGTGGATGGTTAACGGGGCGGGTGCAGCGGCGACGGGGTGGAGGGCGTCGGATGCGCTGCTTTTCGGTGCTGGGGAACTGCTTGTCGGGGTGGAAGTAGAACTTGTTGGAGCGCTGCTGCTGGAGGCGGGCTGTTGCTCTTCGGTGGTGCTGGCAGATGTTGCGGCTGCCTTTGTCGGGCAAAGTGTATAGGTTTCCGCGTTCGTGCTCAGGTAGCTCTTGAGTGTGTCGCCGGATTTGGTAAATGTGAGGCTTGTCGGAGTGGCTGTGGCGGAGTCAAAAGCGGCGGAACCTTCCGGGATTCTCGATGCAGACCAGTTGGCCCAGGAGAGCTTGTGCTCGTTCATCCATTTTTGCCAGCCGTCGTTGTCGCCCGCGACGCTGCCTTTGCCGTCGGAGGTCGTGACGCCCCATTCGCTCACGAATACGGAGAGACCCGCGTTCATCGCCTCTACGGCGTTTTCGCCTTCGCAGGGCCAGCTCTGCCCGAACATGCCTTCGTGCTTTCCGGAGAAGCAGTGCGTTCCGGCGTAGTAGTGGAACGTGTAGGCGGTGTTCTGCTTGGGGTCGTTGATTTCGCTGCCGATGACGCGGTTGGGGTACTGGTCCCATTCCGGCGTGCCGACGAGGATCAGGTTGTCGGAATACTTGCGAATTTCGGCCACCACGGCGTCGGCGTAGGTCTTGATGACGCTCCACTCGATTTTCTGGGGCTCGTTGAACACTTCGAAAATGACGTTGTCGTACTGGCCGTAGGCCTGGGCCATTTCGCCGAAGAACTTGACCGCGTTTTCGGTCTGCGTGTTCGCCGTATGCGAATGCCAGTCGATGATGACGTAGATGTCCTGTTTGATGGCCGCCTCGACGACCCTCTTTACAAATTGGGTTTGCGAATCGGGCTGGACAGCGTAACCGATGTACTTGCCCTTTGTCCAGTCTTCGTTGCCGGCTGCCATGGCCGCGCGCACGATCTGGATTTTCATGTCGTTCACCATGGTGGTGATTCCGTCTTCGCTCCAAAAGTCGAGGGCCTCGTCCATGAGGCTCCAATAGAGGCTCATTCCGCGCACTTGCACCTCGGCGCCGTCCTTGACGCCTTCGCAGCTGCCGTAAATTTGTCCTTTGTTCTGGCTATTTTTGCCTGCGATGAGCTTGCCGTACTGGCTCACGGGACCCACACGGGTCGGCGTAATGTCGGCAGCGACCGCACTCATACAGAATGCGGCTGCGATGGCAAAAATCGTGAATTGGGTTTTGTTTATCATCTTCCACTCCATTTTCAACCTGTAACCATAATTTACCTGTTTTTTCGCTCTTTTTGCAAAAAATAGGGTGGAAAGTGTTTACCACAGGAACCAGGTGCAAATCGTTCGGAAAATTTCAAAAAAAATCCCAGGAAAAATGCTTTTCCCGGGGTGTTTTGGGCGTTTTTGCGCCCGGTGATGTCGGCGTTTTTGCCTATTTGACGAATGCGCTCAGCAGCTTTTTGGCCTCGTCACCTGCGGCGAAGCGGATTTCGCCTATGGTGTGGTACTCGAATCCCGAGAACTGCTGCAGGTGCAGCGCTGCGAACTCGTGGTCCCGTGAATAGCACAGGTTCAGCCGGAAATTCCCGTTGGCGCTTGTCTCCGGGCGGCCCCCTTTTTTGAGGACTGCATAGAGTTCGCTTGGTGCGGCTTCGAGAATCGCCTTGACTTTTTGGCCTTCGGCGGGGCTATAATCCAGGCAGACTCCCACGATTGGCGAGTTTGTCGGGGTGTAGGTGATTTTGGTTATGAGGCCGAAGAACTTCTTTTCGGTCTTGATGTAGATTTGACTGAAGAGGGCGCTCGCCATCTCCATTTTGGAAATGTTTTCCATTTTCTTTCTCCGACGGAATAAACCGTCTGGTTAAATTATTTGATTTTTTTCGCTGTTGATTCTGTTGACCGGCGGTCTCCAGAATGGCAATGTGGAGAAAGAATCTTGTTAACAGAGAATGCGCTGTAGCGTGAATACGTAATAGTCTTTAGGGGCTTGGTATGCGAGCGGGGTAGGGAACCCGTTGTGTGCGTTAGTGCGGGGTGTGCTGTGGATGCCCGCAGGTGCCGTGGCTCGTCTGGAAAATCCGGAATCGCGCCCGCCGAATCCTTGGAAGTTGCCGCTCCGTAATGTCCGCGAAAGAGTCTGCTGGCCAGGCCTACGGGTGAGTAAAACGGCTTCCGATGTCGTCTCGCGGGAGAGGAATAACCGTTCGCCAGCAAAGTCGTTGGCGAGGAGATCGTGACTTGCTCCGTCTGAAACCTGGACCGCATCGGAGGAATTCCCGTAATCGTAAACAAAAGACCCTTCGACAACAGCGGCACCAATCGCGAATACTGCGACCGCAATCATCGAGAGGATATTTTGCCTAAGGAATTTCATTTTACTTCAGTGCCGTTTACGCGGCTTATTTTTCCATCAAAATAGATAAAATCGCCGTCCTTGTTCTTCCATACGGCGCGGAAGACGGTCGGGCGCCTGATTCCATCCGAGTATTCCTTGTAGTTTACGCACTGCGCTTCCCAAGGGGTGTATTCGATGGTCCCGTCGGGGGCAATCTGCCCGCGGTCATTCGTTGTGAACGAGATCATCTCGTAGGAATCGTTGAAGTGGAAGGCTCCGGATGCGGTCACTCCCTTGTTCGTGATGGTAGCCTCTACGGTGCGTTCGTCAACCTGCGTGAACGTGATGAAATCCTTCAGGAGTGCGTCCGGCAAGAAGAACGCTTCGGCAAGGTAGGTGATGAGGCATGCCTTGTCCATTTCGGGGCCGGTCTGGTCGAACAGGGTAAAGAGTTTCGCGAGGACTCCTTTCATGCCGCCCTTGCCGTCCATATAGTAATCGTAGCCCTGGAAGGGGACACCGAACATCTTGCTATCGATAAATGCGAGCCTGTCCGGGGAATCGGCAAAGTCTGTGTGCGTGTAATCGATTTTGAGCCGCGGCTTGTTTACGCCCAGGCCGAAATCGACATCATTGTATTCCATCGACAAGACGGTGTGCCGCTTTGCTCCGATGTAGCCGTTCAATTCCAGATACTTTTGAATTGTTGGCGGCAAGTCCTTGAAATCGTCTGCCGTATATTTTTCGCTGGCGGCGGCTGCGACTCTTTGCGTTCTTGCCTCGACATCATTATTGAACTGCGTCTTGACGGGCGAATAGGGAATATTGAACCACACCGCTAGAATCAAGATGAGAGCGGCAACAACAATCAGGACTATCATAAACTTTTTCTTCATCTAGAACAAATCCAGCGAGCTGTCCAGGTAGATTTCTTCGCGAACCTTGAGCTGGTATTCGGGCCTGGTCATGTAGTAAAGTAGAAATTCCAAGATGATGGCGCTGCCGAGGCTACGTCCCTCGATTTTGAAATGGCGGAATCCAGCTGGCGCGTACACGTTCTGGATGTCGTCTATCCCGATGAATCCGGGGTTCTTCATGGCGTCGGAAAAGCGGTAGCCTCTTTGGGCGGTGGGCGAGACGCATTCATGGTCTGCGCAGTCTTCGCCGAGGCTTTTGCGGCTTACGTTCTCGTAGCAATTCTTGCGATCGTGGCAACCGAACCAGCAGCATTCATTGCACAGGAACTCGACCTTCTGCTTTTGTGCATCCGTGAGCGTGTTTAGCTTGTCAAATTGCTTGTTTAGGCGGAAGTCCGGCACTACATAGCTGAAATCGTCGCGGTCCAGCTCTGCCCTGAACTGTTCGAAGTCTGTGAGCACTTTCGTGGTTGAGGAAACGAAGTAAAACTTGGGGTATTTTGCCTTGATGTAGTCGAGCAGGTGGTCCGAGTGAACGATGATGCCGGCACGGTCTTTGCCCGCGCCATTGTCTGCGCCGTTATCCGCGCAACATTCGAACATCTTGCACAACGCATTGCCCCGCGCGTCATCAAGGTGTTCTTCGCGAATCAATGAATTGCTGAAGGTAAGCCGAGGTGAAATCCCGTATTCCTTTATGAGTGCGGCAATCTTATCCGGGTCGGCATCGCCGAAACCGACGCGTCCGCCGCCCCAGATGCAGTCCTTCGGCGCTCCATAGATGGAGCCGATATCGCACCAGTCATAAAAATATTCCCGGTGCTCGCGCCAAAGCGGCAAGAAGGCCTTGTACAGGTCATAAAATTCGAACAGTCCGGGAAGGTGGTAAAAGATTTTCATTACTACTTCAGGACAATTTTGCCGCTGAAATCAACAGACTTGTTGGAAATACGGACTATGTAGACGCCCGCATCAAGGGCGGATAGGTCAAGAGAGGAAGTTCCCGTCACGGAACCCTTCTTGACAATCTTACCCTGGAGATTGGCAATCTTGACGGAAGCGCTGGACGTAATCCCGGTGAAGGAAACCTTTCGGCCTGCAACGATCGTGTTTACGCTTGAAACTGTTCGGTGGATCTTGAGCGCGTTCTCCTTATGAGGGCATGCGTCTAATGACCCGATTTGGGATATGTAGAAGTCTCCTTCCGTACTTTCCTTAGCTTGGACCTTGAACTTGATGGCAACGAGCTTAGCGGCAGCTTCCGGGCCGGTAATTTTGTCACTCTTGCCAAAACCGGCCTGCGCGAAACTTTCCCAAGGAAATCTCTTTGTTGTGCCGTCGTAGCTATCCCAAGGATATCCCTTTGTAGTGCTGTCTTTGTACTCGGGAAGCTCGACAACTGGCGTATCGTAATTCAAAGCTTTGTCGATGTCCTCGCCGAGACTCAATTCAAGCGTGGCAGGGAGGGTAGAAGAATAACGAATGCAAATACCACCCCACATAGTAGCATCACCTGCTACCGGGGTGCTGTCCGTTGGGCTGGCGTAGCCGACGACGTTGAAGCCGACTCCGACGAACGGGTCGTAGGTCGTGTCTGCTCTAGATAGTATGATATGGCCGCAAATGCCTTGACAGTGTTCAATCACGGGTTGAAAGGAGTTCTCGTTCCCTTCCATACCCTTATCGACCGGCCATATGATTTTGGACTGGCCGTTGTGAATGGAATCGTTGAACTCGAACCAATAACCTTCTGTTTTGGTTTCGTTTTCAAGTTCTGTACGGACCCTTTCTGAGTAGCCCTCCCAAAGCTGGAAGGCCATTGCCACTGCGGACAATGCTGCCACGGTAGTGTATAATAGTCTGATATTCATAACGCCCTCCTGTCAAAGATAACATAAAAAGTCTAGGAGGCTTATTTGAAAATTCAAGGAAAATGCTTAATTCTGTGATTTTTGTGTCACTTTATTGTTTTTTTAAATTTTGTATCATGAAAGTATTGACTGATGATACAAAATAGTTTATATTGAGAATACAAGGTAAATGTTTCATGTTAGGAGTCTTTATGAAACCGATAACGGAATATAACGATTATCGCTGCTGCATGCAGGACTTTTACGATGAACGTAAGAGGACGAGTTCGTTTACTTGGCGCGAATTTGCGCGTTTGGCGGGTTTTACGTCGCCAACGTATTTAAAGCTGGTGTGCGAAGGTAAAAGTAGCCTCAGTGAACTGGGAATTGAGCGGGTCGCTTCGGCCATGAATTTGGGTGGTTTTGAATGTGCCTATTTCCGCTATTTGGTGCGGTATAATCAGGCTAAGGATGACGAAACTAAAAAGAACGCCTTCGCCAGCATGAAGGATATCGCGAACGCCAACAAGATTCGTGTGGTTGACGCAGACGCTTTCACTTATTTTGAATCTTGGAAAAATCCGGTTTTGCGTGAACTCGTGGCGATGATGCCGGGGGCCACTCCCGAGGCTGTTGCCGAAATGTGCTGGCAGCCAATTACTGCTGATGAAGTCCGTAAATCCTTGGACTTTATGGTGAGTGTCGGAATTTTGAAGCGCAAGTCCAAGAATGTCTATGTGCAGACGGATAAGGGCCTGGTCGGAAATTCCGAAGTGATGCCTTTGGTGGTCCGCTCCATGCACCGTGAAATGGCGGGCTTTGCGCAGAAGGCCATTGACGCATTTGATATCCAGGAACGTGATGTTTCCGGCGTGACCATGGGGATTGACCGCGATGCCTATGAACAGATTGTGCGGGAGTTGGACTCCTGCCGCAGAAAGATTGTGGCTATTGCCAACATGAGTAAGGAACCTTGTCAAGTTTATCGCTTGAACTTGCAGATGTTCCCATTGTCAAAAAATACACTGAATAAATAGGAGGGAAGACATGTCTAACTATATAAAAACAAATATTCTTTGCTTGGGCTTGTTATGTGCCCTTTCATTGATCGCGTGCACGGAGACTTCCGAAAATGCACAAAATTACGGAACGACCGAAGAAAAGAATGCCTTTTGGGATGAAGCGTCGAATCTTAAGGCTTGGAATGTCATAGATGGATCTGAAATCAGCCTGGATGCGTCCAGGAATACCTTGGCTGGTCGAGTCTCGTTCGATAAATCCAGCAAAAAGGGCTTGAAACGTGCAGGCATTGTCTACGATGCGGCCAACTCGGATGGCTCTCCGGTTGACCTGTCCCAAAACAGCGGTGGCTTGTGCATTGTTTACAAGTCCGACTTCGATGTGGAAGTCCGCCTGGACGACGGTGATTACGCCAGTTCTTCCGTAGATAAGGATTTGCCCTATGCGAGCTTCTCAATGAAGGGTGACGGGGAAGTCTCCCATTGCGTAACCTGGGAAGATTTCAAGTCGAATGGTTCGGGTTCGGATGGCAAGGCCATCGCCATGAATGTCCGTAACGTGCAGATTGTCTTCATCGGTAATCCGGGTTCATCGGGTGAATTTGACATCCAGCGGTTGGGACCCTATGTTCGCAGGGATATGTGGTATGGCAAGGATGGGTCTCTCTTCGTGAACACCGGCTTTGACAAAGGTGACGAGGAAACGTCGGGCAAGTGGACTACTATCGAGGATTCTTCTACGGCTTACATTTCCTGGAATAACGATTATAGATTCCATTCGAATTACAGGACCTACTACTACGAGGGTTTTTGGGGTGATGTTGTTTTCAACGAATCCGCCTCGAATCCCGATGTTGGCTTCCAATTCCTTGTTGCCGGAAAAACAACCAAGGATGGTGAAGAAACTATACATTCGGCAGATGTCTCGGCACGGTGGATGGGAATATGTCTACAGTACAAGTCGCAGATGGATATCGTGATGGAATTGGTTCCCGAGGATGCCCGCGAAGAAGATATTCTCAGGTTGCCCTTTGCGAAGAATGTCGATGGTGTAGATACGACCGTTGAGGATCTTGACGATGGTGTATCCCTCATGGAAAATAAGTGTTACGAATTCGCGAATGTGCCGAATTCCTATCAAGTCTTGAAGAAACTGACGACTGTTCGCCTGAAATTTGCAAGTGAAAATAGATCCGGTACGGGCTTCAACATCAGGCGGCTTAGTTACCTGTTGCCGGAAGATCTTGCCGGTAAGGATCTCGACGAATCCAGGGAAACAGATCCTGCGGACTCGTCCGACAACAAGTCGGGAAACGGCTTCTTGTGGAATGGCGCTGTTGACGGAGCCCGCATAAATCTCGGCACGGGAACTGCGGAGACTGGCGGAGTCTGGATCAATAATCCTGAATCTCCTGACCTCTTCCGTTACAATTTCCCCGATGACGTGAAGCCTGATGACAAGCACAATCCCGTTCCGTCCCTGGTGAGCAAGTATCATAAGTTTATAATGTATGTGAAGACCAGGTCTGCGGAGACATCCATTTATTTGGACAGTATTGCGTATATTGGCTTCTATACCGTCAGTTCGAACGGGGAACCGGCCGATATCAGTGCATGGGGCGGCTTCTGCATACATTACAGCACTTACGACGTTATCAGGATAGCGATCGTTACCGATGCATCTGAAAATAAGTACTGGTATGCCGATGTTGGCTCTAAGGACGAAATGGAGTGGGCTAAGGTCTCTTGGGATGAATTCAAGAATATCGATGTCTATTCCGATGAAACGATTGAAGAAGCCCTGGGAAAGGTTACTTCGGTTCAGCTCCAGTTCATCTCGGATGGAGAAGTACTCGTCGACAAGTTCGGCTCCTACGACAGGTGCGCGAACAAATAGGCGTACAGGGGTTGGTTTAAGAGGAAAAAGCCACGAGAAATCGTGGCTTTTTTGTGCTATGCGAAATAAGGATTACTTGTAGTACACGCAGTTCGTTGTGCTGCTTCCGAAGCATTGTTTCTGCATGCCGTCGACGCTGCTCACGGCGGCGGGCTGGCCTACGTTCGAGACCATCTTGCTGCCGTTGAATGTCGGCTTGAAGGCGATTTCGGAGGTGCCGTAGTAGTTCTCGGAGGTGAAGGTCACGCTGTACTGCGTGCCCTCTTCGGAGTTGTTCGTGCCGAAGCCGAGCATCTTGCCGCCCTTGATATTTGTCTCGCCGTTGGAATCGACCATGCCGCCCATGCCGCCGTTCATGCGGCATTCGATGATGACGACTCCTCCGGTCATGTCGATATCGCCGTTGCTGTCCATGCCGTCGGTGTCGCCCGTGCCCACATAGAGGTAGTGGAAGCCGCCGGTAACCTTGATCTTGCTGCCGTCGCTGCCGAAACCGAATCCGCCGCCGCCCGGGCGTCCGCCGTTGTTCCCGCCGGTGCTGCTCGAAGCGTTCGCTCCGGCCGCATTCCAGGCATCGTTCGTGGTGACCACGCTCGTGACGCCGCCCTCGAAGTTCATATAGGCCGCTTCCATGCCCTCGTAGGCCATGGTGACTTCGACGGTGCCGCCCTTGATGGTCAACGTCTGTTCGGCGTGGATGCCGTCGTCGTCGGACTTGACAGTCGCGAAACCGCCGGTGATGGTGAGGTCACCGTCGCTGTGGATGCCGTCGTCACGGCTGTTGATTTCGATTTTGCCTGCCTCGATGACGATGTTCGAGTCTGCCTTGAAGCCCTTCATGCTGGAGTCGGGGGAGCAGGAGTTGCCGCCCATGCCGAATCCCATCCCGCCGCCTCTGCCACCCTGGCTGCCGGTGCTGTTGCCGAGGCATGTCTGGCCGCCGCCCGCCGTAATCTTGATGGTCGGTTCGTCGGTGGTTTCGCCCTTGGTGATAAGCACGGTGTTGTTCGCGCTGATGCCGTCGTAGCCCGCCGTGATGGTGATGGTGCCGCCGGCAATCTTGACGTTGCCCTTGCCCTGCGCGAGCGCTGCGGCGTCATCTTCGTCGCTCTTGATGCCGTCGCCCTTGGCCGCGTTCACGGTGATGGTGCCGCCGTTGATGGTGAGCGAGGCTTTACCCTTGATGCCGCAGTTTGCCGCCGTTACGTTCAGGGAGCCGGTGCTTTTCTTGATCTTGAGGTCGTTGCTCGTGTGGATGCCGTTGTTGTAGTTTGCCTTGACGGTGAGGCTTCCGCTGCCCTTGATGCTCAAGTCGTCTTTTGCATAGATGGCGGCCTTCGTCGTATCTGTTCCGCTGTTGCCCGTGTACGTCTTGGAGCGCGTCGCGCCGTCCTCGACGGAGTTCGTGGTGCCCTTGACCAGGTGGAGTTCGGCCTTTTCGGCATTTTGCACGTAGATGGGCGCGTCGCTGCTCTTGAGCGAAACCCCGTTCAAGAACAGGTCGACCTTGCCGGTGTCGGTCGCCGCGGTGTTCACGATGACCTGGTAGTCGCTCGCTGTGCCCGTGAGGTAGTAGTTACCGGAGCACTTGACGGTGACGACTCCGGCCGCCTTCTCGAGGCATCCGTTATCGTTGGTGATGGTGACGTCGGTGCCGCTGAAAGTAAGGGTTGTCTCGGAACCATCGAGATTCACGTTGTCGTCTTCTTCGTTGTCGTCGGTGTTTCCGCCAGGCTGGGGGTGGATTTCCGGCGTGGTCTGGGATGCAGAACTAGTTGTGCTGGGGTCTGTATTTGTGGCCTGAGCCGAGGAGTCGGGCTTTTTTCCTGTGCTGTCGGGCTGTGAACCTGAACTGGTCGGGCTTGTGGCTTGCATCTTGTCTTCGGCTGAAGATTTGGAAGTGTCCTGCTGAGTGCCGGAGGAGTCCGTTGTCGCTCCGCTTGAAATTTCGATAGCGGTGTCGTCGTCTTGGAGGGCAGATTCTTGCGGTGATACGCTGGAGGAACTGTCGCTACAGGCAATGATGAATACGGATGCGATACCGAATGGGATAGTCTTGAGAATACTCATGTTTTAACCAACCAATAAGTGTGCTTGTTTCTTCAGAAAATAAGTTTTTCCCTATAACAGCCATATGGGCGAAAAAAATTTTTTTACACCCGATGTGAAGGATTTCACGGGTTTTTGATTGGTTTTTGGGCGGAATGGGGGCTTTGGTTACATTTTTTTGATGAAACGGAGGGCTTTCTGGATGGCCGCCTGGGCTCCAGCCTTGCCGTAGGGGGCGCGGAAGAACCGGATGACGTCGAATCCCCACTGTTTCATCACGTTCCTTTCGTGGCTGAACGTCTTGAAGCCGTAAAAGCCGTGGTAATTGCCGATGCCGCTATTGCCGACACCGCCGAACGGGACCGACAAGTTCTCTATCTGGATGACGCAGTTGTTGACGCAGGTGGAACCGGCCGTGGTCTGTGCGATGATGGACCGGATTGCCTTAGGTGACTTGCCGAAGATGTAGAGTGCGAGGGGCTTGGGGTTGTCTTGCACGTAGTGGATGGCTTCTTCGGGCGAATTGTAGGCGAGAATCGGGAGGATTGGGCCGAATATTTCGCCGGACATCACCTTCATCTGGGGCGTTATATCCTTGAGTACGGTGGGGGCCACGTAGCGTTCGCCGATGTCGCACTTTCCACCGATGGCGACGGCGGCGCCTTTTCCCACGGCGTCGTAGATAAGGTCCTGGAGTTTTTCGGTTGCCCGTTTATCGATAATCCTTGCGAAGTCCTTGTTCTTTTTGCGGTCTTCCTCGGTTTCGCCATACATGGCCTTGATGCTGTTGGCAATCTCGTTGGCCAGGGAATCGACCTTGTTGCTGGCGCAGAGAACGTAATCCGGGGCAATGCAGGTCTGTCCCGCATTGATTAGCTTGCCCCATGCGATTTTTGGGGCGGCGTCCTTTATGTCGGCATCGTCAAGGATAATAGCCGGGGATTTCCCGCCCAGTTCAAGTGTGAGCCCGGCGTGGATCTTTTGACTCATTTCACCGACGTGCGCACCGACTTCTGGGCTGCCGGTAAAGAAAACGTGGTCGAAGGGAAGGCGCAGGAGAATGTCTCCGGCGATGGCTCCGGACGCCTCGATGATGGCGATTTCGTCCCTTTCGAACAGGGACTCGAAAAGCGATGCGAGGAATGCGCTCACGTTGGGCGTCTTGTTGCTCGGCTTTGCGATGATGACGTTTCCGGCGGCGATGGCCGATACTATCGGGGATACGCAAAGCAACAGGGGATAGTTCCACGGGGCCATGATGAGCACGCGGCCCTTGGGCTCGAATCTGGAGTAGCTGCGCGTTGTCGGCAGGATGAGGGTACGCTTGGCGGGCTTGTCCTTCATCCATTTCTTGAGGTGCCTTGTGGCGTAGTCTATCTCTTCGATGGCGGGGAGGAGTTCAGTCGTCCAGGCTTCGAAACGGCTCTTGTGAAAATCTTTCCAGATGGCGTCAAAAAATTCTTCTTTCCGTTTTACGAGGGCCTTGCGGAGTCGCTTGAGCTTGGCGATGCGTTCCGGTGCTGTAGTCGCCGCGACAGACCAGCGTTTTCGTCCCTGGTCTTCAAAGATACGATTAATTTGTCTTGAATCGATAAACTGCATGGTTGTTGAGAGAGAGAAGGGTGGAGTAATAATTAAACTAGAATTATTTCGGCTTTCCTCCGTGTTCCGAGATGCTTATTTAATTGTTACGGCCTTTTTTTGGGGAAGGTTGCTTATCGTATGCTGTTTTTTTATGTACATTAAAAGTATGGCTTCTTTAATCGAATACAAGGGAATGACTCCCAAGATTGGCGAGCGCGTGTTTATTGCCGAGGGCGCACGCCTTATCGGTGATGTGGAAATCGGCGACGATTCTTCCGTGTTCTATAATGCGGTCCTCAGGGCCGACCTTGCCGAAATCCGTGTCGGGCAGAGGTCGAACATCCAGGACAATGTGACGGTTCACCTTTCTACGAATGTCGGTGTTTACATCGGCGATGACGTGATTGTCGGTCACAACGCCGTGCTGCACGCCTGCAAGGTGGATGACCGCGTGCTTGTGGGCATGGGGGCTATCATCATGGATGGTGCGCATATCCAGCCGGACAGCATTGTCGGTGCCGGTGCCTTGGTCACGCAAGACAAGGAATTCCCGGCGCGTTCCCTGATTGTCGGATCTCCGGCACATGTCGTGCGCGAACTTTCGGAAACCGAAATCCGCAAGGCCCACGAGAACGCTTCCCATTATCTTGAAATTAAGGATGCTTTGTTGAAGGCTCGGTGAAATTTCTTATTTTTGAAAGAAGATATGTATAAGTTTGTTTTTCTCATCAATCCGATAAGCGGCGGCGGCCAAGGGAAGGTCATCTACAAGTTCCTTCCCGAGATTATGGAGTCCATGAATCACAAGGACTCCGAGTGGAAGGCCGAATTTACCGACAAGGACCGGATGGAAGAACAGACCCGTGAGGCTCTGGCCAGTACGGAAACGTTGATTGCCGTTGGCGGCGACGGTACTGTATCGGCAGTTCTTTCCACGATGCTTTTGAGCGGCTTTGCGAGCAAGGTGAAGATTGGTCTTATCCCGCTTGGGACGGGTAATGACCTTGCCCGAGTGCTGCACCTGTACAAGCCTTTTGTCGACCGGGGGCTCCTGTTCCTGGTCCGCAGGCTGCTTCTTGCCAAGCCCCGTCCGTTCGACCTGTGGCAGGTGAACGGAAAACTGGCCATGGCGAATTATTTCTCCGGCGGCATTGATGCCCGTATCGCTCACGATTTCAACCAGGACCGTGCGACGGGTGTCATCGCCTCGAATTCTGTGTTTTTGAACAAACTGCATTATGTGCGTCGTTTCTTTGCCGATAGGTCTTACCATCTCAAGACGACCAAGGTCCACTATGTGGACGATGCAGGAACTGCCAAGACCGTGGATATTTCCGGTAACCGCACAGTTATCATTGGCAATATCCCGAGTTACGCCAGCGGCAGCAATCCGTTCTTCGGTTCCGACATGGCCGATGGGCTGCTTGACCTAGTCGTTGTGCCCAATATGTTCAACTTTCTTTCATCTATTGCCTTGGGCACCGTTCCCGTTGTTGGTTACCTCTTCAAGAAGTTTGTCCTGAAGTCTATCAAGGTGCAGTCCATCCAGATAGACCTCGATTCCCAGGAATTTTTACAGCTTGACGGGGAAGACGTGAGCGGAAAACTCGGTGACCGCATCGTCATCAAGTATGCAAGCCAGGTGCAGATGCTTTCGTTGGGGGCTTGATGCGCCCGGTAAGGCTTTCCGAGATACTTTCTTTTGTTGACCGTCTTGAAGGGACTGCTTATGCGCAGGATGCCGCTTCGCGTTCTGTCGATTTTGAACTTACGGGGTTTGCTCCGGTTGGATCGGCGGGCGGGGGCGATGTTTCTTTTTGGACCGGCGATGCTACCGTCGAGACGGGGCTTGCCGGGAATGCTGGCGGCGTGAGCGTTGCGAACCTTGAATCGATTCGTGCCGGGTTGCTGTTCGTTCCGCCTGCCGATGCGACCGGTGCCGATTTCGTATCCAGGTTCCCGAACGTGAAGTACGCCTGCGCCGTGGAAAATCCCTACCATGCCATGGTCCAGTTCCTGAACAATTTTGCTGCTGCCGAATCCGTAGGCGAAACGGTTATTCCCGCGTCTGCCAGGGTACACCCGAGCGCTGTCGTCGAGGGTCGCCTGGGCGAGAATGTGATTGTCGGGCCGGGATGCGTGGTGATGGGCGGCTCTGAGATTGGAGACGGCTGCGCGCTGGAAGCCAACGTGACTGTCTACTCGCACGTGAAAGTCGGCAAGGGATGCGTGTTCCAGGCCGGTTCCGTCGTTGGCAGTCGCGGGTTCGGATTTTACGGGTACAGGGGCCGCAAGATGATGGTCCCGCACCTCGCTGGCGTCGTTATCGGCGATGGCTGCAGCTTCGGTGCCAACTGTGTTGTTGCTGCGGGATTCCTCTCGCCGACGGTCATCGGCGACAATTGCCATTTTGATTCTTTTGTACAGGTCGCCCACAATTGCACGTTGGGCAACAACATCTTCATGGCGTCGCAGTCGGGCCTGGCCGGCTCCGTCGTGGTCGAAGACGACGTGGAACTTGCCGGCGGGGCGCAGTCCGCCGGGCATTTGACGATTGGGAAGGGCGCCAAGGTGGCGGCCAAGGCCGGTATCACCAAGAGCATCCCCGCGAATGCCGTGTACGCCGGTTTCCCTGCCGAAGACATCGCCGTGTGGAGGCGTTCCGTGGTCCGCTTGCGTCAGATGGGGAAGAAGTGATGGGCAAGGGAAATGGCAATAAGGATCGCCGGGTGCAATTCGCGTCCCCCTCGCTCAGCTACCGTTCCACCTCCGTCGAGGTGACGCTCCGCGATGCGAGCGTGACAAGCGCACCGGGCGTGAACTGGTATGTAGATGGACATCCGTTTTACAGCACTTCCGCGCACAAACTTTATGGAGAATTGCTCCATTCCGTGAGCCGGACGACAATCTATGAACTTGATGACGGCTTAGACAGTGCCGGAAAGCTCCGCCTTTGTTCGCCGGAGCATCTTGCTCCCGTTTTCTTGATGTGGCCGGGACGCATTTTCGACGTGAACCTGTTGAATGCCGAGGAACCCGAGGTCCCGATGATGGACGGCAGTGCATTGCCGTTCTTTAGCCGACTGCGTCGTGAGGCGGGCGTGCCGCAGGAACTTTCTTTTTACGACGCTCCGGTGCGTGCGGAGTGGGAACTGTCCCGCCCCGGCGAGACTGCGTACGGATGTGTTCGCATCGCGCCTTCGGAAGCATTCGAGGTGGATTACCGGCTGACGTCAGTCGATTCCGCCGTCTCGGTGGCGATCTATTCTGCCGAGGACCTTTTCGCCGAATTCATGGCGCGCACGTTCATTACCGAAAAAGATTACAGGGAGGCCCGTGCGGCGGGGCTCCTGGCCGGTGTCGACGAAACCTGCGGCCTTTTGCTGCAGGACGGCTCTGCAAACAAGAATTTGTACCGCGTGGACGAGGAACCGGCGAGGCACAAGGTGCTTGATCTGCTCGGCGACATCGCGTTCGTCTGCCCCTCGCTTCCCAGGATACGTATCGAAATTTTAAACGGAGGCCATGTGGCCCATCACCAAATAGTAAGGAGGTTGTTACCTTATGTCGCTCTTAGAAACCCTTCGCAAGTCGGATAAGCCGGGAATCCTTTACGACGCCGATGTCGTCCATGAACTTTTGCCGCAGAAGTTCCCCTTCGCCTTTGTCGACGAAGTCGTTTCGCTCGAGGTGGGCAAGGAAGCCACCGAAGGCGCTGAAGCCGTGAATCCGAGCATTGTCGCAAACTTCCACCTGACCGGCGAGGAAGGATTCCTGAAGGGACATTTCCCCGGCAATCCGGTGATGCCCGGTGTCATCCAGATCGAGGCGATGGCCCAGGCGGCAACCGTCCTCACGCTGATCGTGAAGGAAGCCGAAGTCGCGGGCAAGCGTCCTGCGTTCATGGGTGTCGAGGAATGCCGTTTCCGTGCCCCGGTCATCCCGAAGGCCGACCTTACGCTCAAGGCTACGCTCATCCTTGCCCGTCGCGGCATCTACAAGTACACCGGTGAAATCTATCAGGGCGATACGCTCATGAGCAAGGCTAGCTTCAGCGCAGCCATGGTGTAAAGATGAACGTCCTTATCCTGGCTGCCGGTCTCGGGACGCGCCTGCGCCCCCTGACAAGCGATGTGCCCAAGCCGCTGGTGCGTGTGGTGGATGCTCCGATCCTCGAGTTGCAGGTGCAGAAGGCGCGGGCGCTCGGGAATGTCGCCCTGCATGCCAATGCGCACTATTTGGCCGACCAGATTGTGGCCGAGGGGGCACGCCTCGGTTTCGAGAAGGTGTGGGTCGAACCCGAAATACTCGGCACGGCGGGGCCACTCAGCCGCATCTACCGCAGCGGCTACCGTGGCGGCCTCCTCGTGATGAACAGCGATGCCTACTGCCAGTTTGACTTGGCGCGGTTCGTTGCCGGGGCGGAATCGTCGGGGGCGGACTTCGCCCTCCTCGGCGTCGATTTCCCGAAGGTGAATTCTCTCCGCGTGGGCGGAGACGGCAAGCTCTCCGGTGTGCTGCGGCGCTTCGGCACCGACGCGGGGGAGGCGGTGACCTTCTCCGGGGTCTCGTGGTACAGCGACGCGGCCCTGTCGAGAATCGAGCCCAGCGAGTTCGACATTCTCAAGTTCTGGGAAAAGGAAGTCGCGGACGGCCGTGCTCCCTTTGTGGACATGAGCCAGAAGGACGCTCTCTGGATCGATATGGGAAGCCCGGAAGGCCTCAAGGCCGCCTGCGACGCCCGCCGCAAGGATTTGGGCGTGGATAGCTGGGTGGGCGACGCCCCTTCTGCCGATCTGCGCTTTGTCCGTTCGGTGGTGGAGTGCGCTGCGGATATCCCGGCCGACGCAACGCTGACCGATTCGGTCATTTTCGCCGGAGCGGAAGTTTTTCCCGGCGAGAAAGTGGTCCGCGAAATCCGGGGTAAGGGGTTCTGCTGGAAAGTTTAGGCTTCGTTTCTTGTGATTCGTCACAGGATAGACCATTTTTAGCGCTTTTTTCTAAAAAAAACTGTTTTACGTGCTTTTGAAAACATATATTGAACGTATGAATAAAGAAGAACTTGTCATATCCCCCAAAATCAACACTTATCTTTTTGCTCACGGCTATTCCGACGGCTTTGAGGTTGAGCCCATTGCCGGTGCTGGTTCCGGCCGCCGTTATTACAGAATCAAGAATTCGGAACGCTCCTGCGTCTTGCAGGTTTCCCCTGCGGTGAATGACGATTTCAACCGTTTTGTCGAGTATTCCAAGACATTCCTCGATTACAAGCTTCCCGTACCGCGTGTCTATTGCGTCGATACGACGGATTGCCAAATCCTGCAGGAAGACCTGGGCAAGCGCAGCCTTTATGATTACGTGGCTCCCGAGAACCATTCCGGGAGCATCCGCATCCTTTATCCGGAAGTCATCGAAGCCCTGATTCGGTGGCAGAACGCCTCGCAGTCGCTGTTCAGCAGCCATACGAACATTTGGCTTTACCGATTCGATTTTGCCTCGCTCAAGTGGGAGACGGATTACTTTACCCAGAACTACTTGAAGGACTACAAGGGCATTCAGGAAATTCCGTCTGCTGTCCAGAACTTCTATTCTCTGTTGGCTGTTTCTGTGGAAGCGCAGACCAAGGTGCTCATGCACCGCGATTTCCAGTCGCAGAACATCATGGTGCGTCCGAACTCCGAAATCGCTTTTGTTGATTTCCAGGGAGCTCGTCGCGGTTCCATGTTCTACGACATCGCTTCGCTGCTCTGGGACCCTTACGTTTGCCTGCCCCTTGACATGATCAAGGATTTCTTCGAGTACTGGCACACCTATTATGCCGGCGCGAGAATCTATTCCAAGGAAGATGCCTGGATGTGCTTCATCCATGCAAGCCTCCAGCGCGTGATGCAGGCCTTGGGTGCTTACTGCTTCCTTTCGAGGCAGAAGAAAATTGAAAAGTTTGCACAGTATATTGAACCGGGCAAAAAGCAACTGCTTGCCTTGTTCAACGAATTCAAGCTCATCGCCAATGCAACGGACAAGGAACTCTTCCCGTTCATGGAAGAAGCCCTTGCGTAGCCCTCATGAAACCGGTATCTTGTAAGCTTTATTCTGAGTCTGTGGATTTTGGGCGTGCGTTGGGTCTCGCTTACGAGGCCCTAGTCAATACTCCTCATGAATTCGATTCCATTGCTGCGTGGACCAAGCTTTCGGAACGCGTGTCGCAGGGTGTCTACATGGGGGATGGCCTGCTGTTGCCGCATACGCGCGTCCCGGGGCTGTCAGCACCGTTGATGGCTTTTGTCGTTGCTCCGGAAGGCTTTTCGGGAGTGACCATTCCCGGCAGGGAAACGGCGCAGTTCATGTGCCTGCTCCTTTCACCGGCTGAATCTGCGACTGTGCATACCCAGGCCATTGCCGAAATGGCTCGCCTCATTCTGGATAAGGAATGGAAGGCGAAGGCGCTTGCCTGCCGTGACGATGCGGAAATAGCCGCCCTTTTCTAGAACTGTATCGATCCGGATAACGTAGCCCGGAATCCTTCGTAGTCGCCGAAGAAGCGCGTGTACGACGTCTTTAGCGTTGCCCAGTACCACGGGGTAATGGCCAATGCGCCGCCGAGTTCTTCGTAGCGGATGGAGGAATCGTCGTTCAGGAATTTTTTGTCAGTGCGGTCCTCGGGACCGTGGATGTCGGCGATGTTCCCGCCGAAAGCCGTGTCCTTGGCGACAGCGCCTGCGATAAGCGTTCCCTTGACAAATTTCCATGAAGCGCTCAGCTCGCTGTGGATTTCTTGGGCGTTGGGGCCGAGGTCGCTGCCTAGGCTCTGAGCGTAGTTCGCATAAGTGTATCCGCCGCCCTTGTGGTGCGTGTACACCCAGGGTTCGATTCGGGTATATTCCGCAAACCAGTCCAGCATTACGGGGCCGAGTTTCAGGTTGTCGCGGGCGAGCCCGACAGTTGCCGCCCACTTGTTTCCCCACCAGGAGTCATCGAACATGGATGTCGGTGACTTCATGTCGTCCCAGAGAAGTTCCGCATAGAATTCCCAGTTCCGGATGGTCTTTACGCTCAGGTCGAACGCTAGCGAGATGTTATCCTGGTCGCCGAGGAGGTGCTCCTCGAAAACATAGGGGACGAACGGGATGACGTATGCCCATTCCATTTCGCGCGAGGCGTATTCGGCGTCGGCATTCGGGTTGGTTCCCGGGTCTTCTGTTGTGGTTCCGTAGAGTGCCGTTTCAGAAAGCCCGAACGTGATGTCGAAGGGCAGGTTCATTGCAAGGCGGTGGTTGTGGAAGTACTTGCCTGCACCCTTCTTTTCGTATAGCTTTGCGGCGTGCTGTGTGTAAGTCAGGGGGCCCAACGTGAATTCGTAGCCGAAGTACGGGGTTGGTGCCGGGTCGTATATGCGGCTGCTGCTGTCTTGCCACGGACGGTAGAAACTGCGTTCCCCGCGCATGATCACATGGTGACGGCGTGCGGGGCCGACTTCGAGGTAGTCAAATCCGGCGAGCAGGCCGAGCGGAGCTATGTCATAGCGTGCGTTTGCAGCGAAAATGTCCCATGTGCGCTTGTTGTCGCTCTGCTTGTTGTAGGGAATACCTTCGTTCGGGTTGTAGAAGTGATCGGCTATATCCCTGTTCGTGTGGTCCGTGCTCACCTTGACACGAGCAGCGAAGTTGAAGGCGTCGGTGAATTTCCCGTCGAGGAAAATTCGAACCGATGCGGAATTGTCGTAGTGTGTCGGAGCCCCCGAAAGGTTCGTGATGGCCGCGGAATCGATCAGTTGCGCGTGGATGTTCACCGCTGCGCCGCGCGAGGAGTCCGCGAGCGTGAACGCCGTGGAATCGTCAAAGCCCTCGAAGGCAAGCGCCTGTGATGCCAGCGAAAGAGCCAAGGAGGCCGAGAAAATTGTAAACGGAGTGCGTTTTAGTGAACTCATAGGGCTTCCTTTAGCAGGGTCAGGTGGTTCTTGGCGTATTCTGCGAATTTTCTGTTGAACAGGGCGAAGACGCACACGGGGAGCATGCGTGCAAAACTGCGACAGATGCGGAAACTCTTGGAAAGGATAACTCCTTTTTTGCCCATGTGCTTGCCGAAAACGTATTCCTGCGATCTGTCGTGCTGGAGCGCCCGGCTCAAGTTGCTCTTGGCCGATCCGCCGCCCAGGTGGATGATGCTGCACTTGCTCTGGATGTAAAAACGGTAGCCGATCTTGATGGCGCGGTGAGCGAGGTCCCAGTCTTCGTAATACATGAAGATGTTCTCGTCGAATCCGCCCAGCATGCCGTACAGGTTTGCGGGCATCATCCAGCACACAGCGCTCGCCCAGTATGTTTCGTAGAACGTGGTTTCGGGGCAAAGCTTGGGCGTACCTTCTAGATAGCGCGCTGCGCCAGATTCCATCCGGAAGGCGTTCAGGAAAAATTGCAGCGGGCTGATTTTCGCGAAATAGTTGTGCTGTGGCGTGCCGTTGCTGTTGCGCACGGTGGGAACCACGATGACGTCGCCGAAATGGGTCTGTGCCTCGGTCAGGGACTTGCGCAGTTCGATGATTGTTGCCGGGTCGAGGCGCGTATCGTTGTTCAGAAGGCAGATGGCGTCGAACTTGATGCCGTCGTCCTTGAGCCCTTGGACGGCAGCATTGTTGGCCCGGCCGAAACCCAGGTTCTCTGCTTGGGGATACACCTTCACGTGCGGGAACTGGCTGCGGATGTTTTCCACGGTCCCGTCGGTGCTTGCGTTGTCGGCCACGGCGATGACGAAGTCGTCTTGCGGGAGTGCGGCGAGGTCGGCAAGGCAGTTTTCCGTGATGGGCCAGCCGTTGTATGTGACCATGATAATGGCTGTCTTCATCGGCTTACCCCCTTTTGGATAAGGGATTCGAACAGGCGTAGCAATGCTCTGGCCGAATTTTCCCAGCTGTAGCGGGCCAGCAGTTCGTTTAGCTTGGCGGATTCCTGCCGTAACTTCTGTTCGGCTGCTTCCCTGTTGCTGTAGAACGACCGGATTGCATCGGCGATGGATGTTGGGTCGTTTGCGTCGAAATATATGGCGAATTCACCGGTGATTTCTTCCATCGAACTGCCCTTGGTTGTGAGAAGCGGGGCCCTGTGGGCCAGCGCCTCGATGGCGGGAAGCCCGAATCCTTCGTATAGCGAAGGAAATACCACGGCTGCACAGGTGTCGTAGAGTTCGCCGAGCGTGGAATCGTCGACATAGCCCAGGTGCGTTATGTTATTGGCGATGGGAGTCTTTGAAAGAATGTCGTGGATGGACTTGTTCCTCCAGCCTTTGGGCCCTGTCATTGTCAGGGGAATGTCCATTCCTTCGTCGTGCAATATTTCCAGTGCTCGGATCAGGGTGGGTAGGTTCTTGCGAGGTTCCAGACTGCCCACGAAGAGTAGGTTTTCGCCCCTCCGCTGCGGTTTTGGCTCTGTTGTTCCGGTTTCCGTTCCGCAACAGACCAGGTGCATCTTGTCCTTGTTTATCTCAGGATAAAAATGGGCGATTTCGTTTTGCGTGAACTTGGAAACGGGGCAGATGGCATCGGCCACTTCTATCGACTTGTTGCCGAAAATCTTGTTGACCCAGAGGACGCTCTTGGCCATTGTTTCAGGGAAACGCTTGTATACAAGGTCGTGTACGGTCAGCACGCGGATGGTTTTTCCGGTATTGCCGACAGGGAGCGTCTGTTCCGGTCCCCAGAAAATGTCTATTGCATTCTCGCGGATGATTCCGGGGAGCGTGCTCTGCTGCCACAGGATTCCCGGGAGCTTGATTTCGCTCTTGCAGACTTTCACCTTGAAGTTTGGGGCGGTCGGCTCGAACGGGGCTTCGGTCGGCGCAAACAGCAGGTATTCGTTCTGACTGTCGATCTTTTGCAGTGCGTCGAGAATGCAGCGCAGGTAACGCCCGATGCCGGCGTTGTTGTAGCGGAGGCACTTTATGTCGATTCCGATGCGCATCAGTCCTTACCGAAAAATTTTTGGGCGAGGGGGAGCCCGATGGCCGTGAAGAGGACCCGCTGGAGTGTCTTGATGGTGTCGGCCTTCAAGAAAAGAAAGTTGCGGTTCGCGAATACCCAGGGCACGATGGAGGGAATAAAGCTTTCCACCTGGCGGCGGAGGGTGATTTCAAGGAGTCTTTCGGCGAAGCGAGTTTCGCCGTTGGAAAGTCGCATATCGTGCCTGTGGCAGAGGATTTCCTCGATCCATTTCTGCTGCGTCGAGAGAGTCTCGCTCATGGAAGGCTGGCGTGCGCCCCCGACGGCGTTGTTTCCGTGAATCCTGTATTGGGCGACCTTTTGCGGGATGGCCTTGATTCCCCCGTTTTTCTGGGCGTACATGGCAATCCAGCGGTCGTGAACCGTGACGTTTTCAGAAATGGGGAGTATCAAGGGCAGGAGGCTTGCACGGAACAGCGAAAGGCATCCCGTGACGTTGTTGATTCCGGCAATCTGGCGCCGCATGCTGTTGCGCGTGTCGATATTTGAGTATGTCCGCCACGACGGTGCGATGAGTTCGCCTTTTCCGTCGATGACCTCGGCATCACCGTAAACGAGGGCGGCCTCATCGATTTCTCTTTCAAGGGTCTCGAGCTTTTCGGGAAGCCAGATGTCGTCCTGGTCGGCAAGTGCGATATAGTCGTCGTTGCCCAATCGATGGCGTGCCTCTTCGAGCCCCCTGGAGAATGCGGCCCGGTGCCCCTGGTTTTTGGGGGAGCGGACGATTTCCATCGGGAGCCTGTCCAGGTTTTGCTCCAAAATGCTCATGGTGGAATCGGTGGAACCGTCGTCCACGGCGATAATCATGTCTGCTGGTCGAGTTTGCGCCACCAGGGAATCGAGCATCTCCTGGAGATACTTTTTCCCGTTGTAGGTTGCAAGGACGATGCAGATTCTAGCCATGTTTTGAATATAGTTAATAATGTACACCAATGTTGTGATTGAAGACACCCGTTTTTGATTTATATTTGTATTTTGTTTTACATTAAGTAAAAGGATTGCTGCAGAGGCCGATGATGAACGCTCGAAAGAAGGTTTTGCTCGTTTGCGACAAGAACGAATGCACTAGTTTCGGTCGCCTTGCGCTGTCTATCATGCACGCCCTGGAGCCGGATTTTGACGTCGATACGCTTTGGCTCAAGACGCCTAAGTTTTTCGGGAAAAATGCAACTCGCAACAATCTTGAAATTTGGGCGCCGTCCCTGCACGTGGGGTTTTTCACGTTCCGCCACCCCTTCAAGAAGATTCTCCGGCGGGAATGTCCCGACGTTGTCTTCTTTATCCGTCCGGAACTTGGTTTCCTTGTGCCTGTTGCAAAATCAGCCTGTGCGGCAAAGGTTGTCATGTTCGTTCACGACACGTTTGCCGAAACGCTCTATCCGGACAGCCTCAAGTTCAAGGTCTTAAATCGCTTCTTTATCCGCGATACGGTCAAGTCGGATTACTACGTGTACAATTCCCGTTGGACGCGAGGTGAGGCCGAGGCGCATTTCGGTACTGCCGGAACTCGGGGCAAGGTTATTGGATGCCCTATCGATTCGAACTTGTTTTGCCCGCCAGAACAACCGGTGGATGACGCTGCACGCGATGCGTTCCGTAGGAAGTTCGGCTTGGCATCTTATAGGGCTGTGTGCCTGAACGTTAGTTTGGACGAGCCCCGGAAGAATATCGAGACGTATTTCGAAATGGCTCGTCAGTGCCCGGACGTGGCGTTTGTGAGGGTGGGAAGACTCTCGGAACGTTTGTCTCAGATTATCAATCGAGACAAACTGACGAACGTGTTCCATTTTCCCGAGTTCAAGGCGCACGAACTGTGCGACTTCTACCGCCATGCTGACCTGATGGTTTACCCGTCCCTGCTGGAAGGCTTTGGCATGCCGCCCATCGAGGCGCTTTCTTGCGGAACGCCTTCTGTTGCCGCCGCGACGTCTGCCATGAAGGAAAACCTGGATGGCGTTGTGCCGTTGGCGGATCCGCCGACGGATGTCGATGCGTATGTGGAGATTCTCAAGCGTGTCCTTGCTGGCGAAAACGTCGTTGACGATGCGAAAAAAACGCAGTTGCTAGAATACTGTTCCAACGAATCCTTTGCTCGTCGCGTGGGCGAGGCCTTGGCAGAATCTCTTGAATGACGTCTGCGGCACTGCGCCGCATGATTGAATAGGACTTATTCTCGAATGTCCTTGAGCATTTCGGGGGTCATCTTGCTGAGCGAGATGGCCGCCTCCCTCTTGGCGTTCAGCGCCTTGTGTTCCTTGAAAAGGGCGAGCCAAGCCCGAGGGTGCCTTAGGGCGAACTTGCCGGCGGCGGCGATGCCGAGACTCTTGTACAAAGTTCTGACGCAGCCCGCATCGTATTCTTTGGGGTCAAGCGGGCTAGCCGTCGGGTTTCCGTCGATGACTAGGTAGGGAACGCTCAGCATCCTTCCGCCAGCATGGAGCATTCGGAGCGAATAGTCCGTGAGCTGGAACTGTGCAGGGAGCGTCGTGTCGACCCGGCCTGTGCGCTGGATGATGCGGCGGCTGAATGCCGCGACGTCAGGATGCGGGCCCGCGACAAAGCGGATGGGGGCATTCTCTGAAATTTGTTCGAAATCGCCGTTTTTGGCGATGATTGAGCCGCCCAGGAATTTTCCGGCCGCTTTGATTCGCGGGGCGAGCGCGTCCGCCATGGGGAAGGACGCGTTGCATTCAGCCAGGTTGTTCAGGAAGTCTCGCGTTATCTCGACATTTTCCGTGGCGACGACAATCCATTCCGCCTCGCTCGCCTCCAGGCCCTTGTTGATGTCGTCCACGAAAAACCAGCCGAGCGATGGGTCGGTAAACGGCGGTATGTTTTGTTGCGTGTCTTGTGCGGAATTTGCTATGTCCGCCTTGAAGCGTTCGCTCACGACGATGACGTCGAACTGGCGGAGCATGCTGGAATCCCTAGAATCCTACTCGCAAGCCGATGCGGTGCTCCATCCCGAGGCCTTCGGCCAGGTAGGAGAATGCGTAATCGAGGGCGAACAGGTTGGAACTGTAGCCGAGGCCAAGGCTGAGCAGCCTTGCCGTATTGGCTTCGTCGGGACGGCTGTTGGATGCAGCGAGTTCCTTGATGTCGCGTACGAGGTCTAGCCAGCTGCGTGTCCAGCCGCCTCGTATGGTAAAGCTTGTCCCCAGTGCATATTCGGCGCCGATGTCAAGAATCGGGGGCGTGAAACGAGGAAATTCTGTTGCCGTGTAGATGGTCAGGCGGCGGATGCTCTTGGGCTTGAAAAATCCGGATGCAGTGAACGTCTGGCTCATCGCGTAGAAGTCGTCCTGCCCATCATCCGTGTAGTCGCGTAGCATGGATCCGAAGTCCTTGCCCGCCAAAGAGAAGCCAAGGCTGTTGCTTGTGTTCTGCCAGGCAATGCCCCAGTCGAATGCCGCGCCGATGGCCGTACGGTCGGTATTGCGTTCTTCGGCGAGCTTTTCAGCCACGACTTTGAGGCCTGCACCGAACTGGATGTGCTTCATCGGGAAGGCAAGCCCTGCCGTGAACAGGTGTCCGAAGGGGTTGTACTCCTTGTTGGTGTACTCGCCGTTCTCATCGACACCCTGGATTGCACCGACATCGTACCAGTTGTACGAAATTTGGATGGCATAGTCCCTGTACTTTGTCGTGTAGAACAGGGAACCCTGGTTTTCGGCAAAGTCTCCGGTCTGCCAGTGGGCTTCCACGACGTGTTTTTTCCCTTCTTGCATGCGGAGAGCAGCCATGTTCATCTGCGAAACGGTTGGATCCGTGCTGGGCATGGCTCCTGCGGAGTGTTCTAGGGCGGCGTTGCGCGGGCTGTCAAACGTGCTTACGAAAGAGAACGCTTCTTCGCCGGAATTGTCTTGCGAAAAATAGGCATGGCACAAGGCCGGTGCGGCTGACGCAAGCGCGGCACAAAACGTAACTCTTTTCAACAGGTCCATGCTCTAAATCTAGAAAAATCCCCAAAACTTGATGGTCCTAAAAAGCATTTTTTTGCCTTCTGCCTTTACAAATTTTGCGTTTTTTTGTATATTTGGTTCGCTCGGGCTATTAGCTCAGTTGGTAGAGCAACGCCCTTTTAAGGCGTGGGTCGAAGGTTCGAGCCCTTCATAGCTCAGAAAACCGGCTCCGAAGTCTCGGGGCCGGTTTTTAGTTTGGTCTTTTATGGAAACTTTATCGGAATTTCTTCAGGAGTCGGCCAGCGGGTCCATTGCGCTTTTCGATGGCATGGATTCCGGTTCGATGCATGTGTGCGGGGCGAGTGTCCCCATGCTTGCCATGGCGGTCGCGAGCCGTTTCCTGAAGCGTCCCGAGTCCGTGCTCGTCGTCGCGAAAGACTACCGGAGTGCCGAAGTCTGGGTCGAGAACCTGGAAAGCCTCGTGGGCGAGGATTTTGTCCGATTTTTCCCTTCTCTCGGGCTCAAGCCCTACGAGTCCAAGATTCCGTTTGAAGGCGTACTTGAAGAACGCCTCAAGTTTTTTCGCGATATAGCCCGCAAGGACATCCCGCTTGTCGTGGTATGCCCGCTTGACGCTTTGCTTGCGAAGCTCCCGAAGCCGGGAAGCGTGCTTGAATCCATTTTGAAGATAAAGGTGGGCGATGTCATCGAGCCCGCAAAGCTCAGGCCCTGGTTCCTGGATCATGGGTTCGTCGAACAGCCTGTGGTGAGCGGTGTGGGCGAGTTCTCCATCCGCGGCTGCATTGTGGACGTGAACTGCCTTTTGTACCCGCACCCCATCCGTATCGAGTTCTTTGGCGACGAGGTGGAGTCCATCCGTTCCTTCGACATTTTTAGCCAGCGTTCCGTTGAAGAGAAAAAGTTTGTCGACCTGTTCCCGATGGGCGAGTTCACGATTCCTGAGCGAGAAGCGGCCCTGATGGGCGAGGGCGTACACGACATCTGGTGGCGTAGGGATCGTTACCAGCCGCTCACGTCGAGCCTTTTGGACTATTTGCCGGGCGCTGCGCTTGTGTTCGAGGAACTTTCCGTCCTCTCCGAAACGGCGAGCAAGCTCTACCTGGCATACGAGGCCGCCTACGAGAACGCACGCGGCCCCGAATCCCAAGTTTCGTCGCCCAATGCGTTCTGGTTCAAGATGGGCGAACTCTCCGCTAACTTCGCCATGCGCCCGTGCCTCGACATGACCAACGTCGAGACCGACGCCTCGAACTGGTACAAGGTCAACCTCAAGAAACAGGACTTCTCCTCGACCGGGACCGACGCCGTCGCAAAAGAAATCGAGAATTTTTACGCCACCGGCGGGCGAGTCTACGTCGTGGCACCGACGCAAGGCGGTCTGACCCGCCTGCAGCACTATTTCGAGGACTTGCCGATAGAAGGTTACTTTGTCGGCAACATCACCGAAGGTTTCTGGCTCGAAGACGACAAGGTCGCCTTCTTGACGGAGACGCGAATTTTCAACCGCCATCCCAATAAAGCCCGCAAGCGCAAGATTTCCGGCTCGGTATCCAGTGCGCTGATGGTCGAGTCGCTGAATCGCGGGGACTTCGTCGCCCACGAGGATCACGGCATCGGCCGCTACCTGGGACTTGTCCGCGTGGAAGTGAACGGCGGTATGGTGGACTGCGCCCTGCTCGAATACGAGGGCGGCGACCGCCTCAAGTTCCCCGTGGCCGACCTCCAGAAGATAGAGAAGGTCGACTCCCCGCAGGACAACCCGCTCAAGCTCGACCGACTGGGTTCCAAGAACTGGGAAAACAAGAAAAAGCGCATGAAGCAGAAGGTCGTGCAGATTGCGCGCGAACTTGTGGACCTTTATGCCCGCCGCGAACTCGTGGAAGGTTTTGGCTTCCCGCCCGATGGCAAGTTCCAGAAGGAATTCGAGGACGCCTTCGAGTACGAGCCCACTCCGGATCAGGTCAAGGCCACGGCCGACATCAAGCGTGACATGGAAGCCCGCAAGCCTATGGACCGCCTCATTTGCGGAGACGTCGGGTTCGGCAAGACGGAAGTCGCCATGCGCGCCGCCTTCAAGTGCATCCTCGCCAAGAAACAGGTGGCCGTCCTCGTGCCGACGACCATCCTCGCCGCCCAGCACTACGAGAATTTCTGCGACCGCTTCGCCGCCTTCCCGGCAGTGAACATCGCTTTGGTCAACCGCTACAAGAGCCCCAAGGAAAAGAAGGAAATCCTCAAGCGCGTGAGCGAGGGCAAGGTCGACATCGTCATCGGAACGCACGCGCTGCTCTCGGCCAAGAACGAGTTCAAGGACCTGGGCCTCCTCATCATCGACGAGGAACAGAAGTTCGGCGTGAAGCAGAAGGAAAAGCTCCGCGAGCTGCGCCTCGCCGTCGACACGCTCAGCATGAGCGCTACGCCGATTCCGCGCTCCTTGCACCTCAGCATGACCGGCGTCCGCGACATTTCGCTCATCAACACGCCTCCCGTGAACCGCCTGCCCGTCGAGACCGTCATGCTCAAGCGCGACGACGAGGTCATCAAGAACGCGATCCTCGACGAGCTGGCCCGCGGCGGCCAGGTGTTCATCGTGAACGACCGCGTGCAGACAATTTATACTTTGGCCGAAGAAATCGAGGCGCTCGTGCCGCAGGCCCGCATCGCCGTCGCGCACGGCCAGATGGACGACCACGACCTGGAACGCGTGATGGATGCCTTCCTCAGCCGCAAGTTCGATGTCCTCGTGAGCACAAGCATCATCGAGTCCGGCCTCGACGTGCCCAACGCGAACACCATCATCGTCATCAACGCGCACCATTTTGGCATCAGCCAGCTTTACCAGATGCGCGGTCGCGTCGGGCGCAGCAGCGTGCTTGCGAAGGCGTTCCTCGTCATCCCCGCCCGCGGCGAGATTTCGCAGGAATCCATGACCCGCCTAAAGGCCCTCGAGCAGTTCTCCGACCTCGGCAGCGGCTACCAGCTCGCCATGCGCGACCTCGAAATCCGCGGGGCCGGCAATCTCCTGGGCCAGGAACAGCACGGCTTCATCGCCGAAGTCGGCTTCGAAACGTACGTCCGCCTCGTCAAGGAGGCCGTCGAGGCCCTTCGCGGCGGAAGCCCGCTCGACAAGCCCGTGCAGACCCGCGTGGAACTGGGCGTGGACGCCTACCTCCCCGAGGACTACATCCAGGACGGCCTCACGCGCATCTCGCTGTACCAGCGCATCTCGCGCACCCGCTCCACGGCCGAAGTCGAGAGCATATCGCAGGAACTCGTGGACCGCTTCGGCCCGCTGCCCGTCGCCACGAAGATGCTCCTCGCCGTTACCGAGATCGGCCTACTGGCCGGACGCCTGCGCATCCAGGGCTTGGTGCAGCGCAAGGGCATGCTCGCTGCGACATTCACGGAATTCCCGCCGCCCGACCTGCGCGTCGTCTCGGAGATGACCTCGCTTTGCCCGTTCCCCATCCGCATCCTCGGCAGCACGCCCATGCAGGCCGTCATCGAGCTCGGCAACGGTACGCCCAACATCTACGCCGAAAAGACGCTCGAAGCGTTCCGGGCGTTCGCACCTATCGAGATTACTCCCGCTAAACTTTGAGATGGTCCCAGAGGGACTTCGTGGCAAGCCAGCGCTCTTTGAGCGACTGGATGACTTGCTCCACGCTGTATTCTGCCGGAACATCGCCATTCGAGGCGCTACGGGCGTCGCTCGCGAAAGTTGCCTCTTTGGTCGCGAACGTTGTCTCGTCGGCGTCCGTCTCGAACCGCACGTTTTGTTCCGGAATCAGGGGGATGGCCGCGAGCGTCGACTTTTTCTTGAAACTGTCCGCGTGCAGGCTGAAAATCGCCCCCATCGGGAGGGCCGCCCGCACGATGCCCGCATCGCCGCCGAACCTATGGAAAACGGGCCTTGGCACCGAATTTGCCGAACCCGACAGCCTTGCCACTTCTGAAAATTTTGCCGAACCCGACAGCCCAGCAGCATCCGGAAACTTTGCCGCCTTTAGCAGTGCCACGATCCTACCATAGTCGCCCACGCAATGAATCTGCAGGTTGCGTCGGAGGTCCCTGGCCAGTTCCACCTGTCGCATGAAGACCGCTTCCTGCATGCCGTTCTCGCCGTATCCCGGGTAGCGCTTGTCCAGCCCGCATTCGCCGACGGATGCCGACGGATCGCTGCGCAAGTAGCCCTCGAGTTTTTTGAAATCGTCTTCCGAAACCTGCATCGCCACCATCGGATGGATGCCGAAGGCCTTGTTGTTTGTGTCCATGGTAGACACAGCCTCCCATTCCCAAGGCTCGCATGCAATGGCGACAAAACAGTAATCGGCAGCCTTGAATGCGCCGATAAGCTTTTCTGGGTGGGGGAGCCTGGCCGGATGCAGGTGAAAGTCGAACATATGGAACAATATAATTCCCGAAAAATGATGATTTTTGCCCTGAAAATATTTTCTTTACTTTTTTTGCTTGTTTTTTTGGAATAAAAAGCCTAGTTTAAAGGGGCCCAGGGCCGTGATTCCCTGTGTCTAAATAAAAAGGAGTTTTTAATGCGAGACCTTCTTGAAAAAGTTCTTAAAAAGGGCCTGAATATAACGTTCTCCGAAGAAAATGGTTTTTCTGTTATTCGAATCTGCAAAGGCGACGAAGTCGTGGCGAGCTGCAGCCTGGGTGCCGCGAGTTTCAGGGATTCTGTCGAGGAATCTCTGCAGGCGCTTCTGATGGATCTGGACAGGAAGGGAATCTAGCTGGATTCTACTGAACGTCGAACAAAACTCAAACAAAAAAAGCTCCCTTGCGGGAGCTTTTTTGCTGTCTATTCCCTTTCGGGGAGACTCGCTTAGTTGATTCTGCCGATCAGGTTGCCAGAGAGGGCAAAGTCCTTCGTGCAGCCGAAGCTGTGGAAACCAGCAGACAGGCTGAAGCGGTCGGTGAATGCCTTTTCGAGGTAGAGGGCGCCGAGCACATCCTTGATGTGGTTCGGGTTCTCGAGTCCCCAGTAGGCCGGATGTTCCTGACGGTCGCCGATGTATTCCGCTTCGAGGATGATGCGGTCCACGACCTTCGTCTGGAACAGGAAACCGCCCGTCAGCGGGATAACCATGTCGTCGTCGCTGGAGATGTCGAGCAGAGCGGCTTCGGCAAAGAGGCTAACAGCGTTCTTGACAAGCGGGAGGCTGGCCTTCAAGGAAGCGTTGTGCTTAATCTTGGAGTCAGAGTCGTAGACTTCGTCGAAGAGGTTGCTGCGGTATGCCAACTGGATCTTCAGCTCGTTGATGCCTTCGAGACCGTGGAAGCTGAATGCTGCACGGAGGTCGCCGTTATCCAGGTTCTGGGCCTTGCTGATGAGGGCGAGTGTGAAGTCCAGGTTGTCTGTCGGGGAGATACCGAACTGCAACTGGTTCTCGGGCTTCTGAGTGGAAAGGAAGCCAGTCAGGTAGCCGTCGACGTAACCACCGAAGAAGTCACCGTTCTTGTCGGTGTTGTCCCAACGACCGACCTTGAAGTTGAACAGGTCGGTGCTCTGGTAGGCCCAGGCTTCGTCAAGGGAGAAGTAATCGTCAAGGTTGCCGTTCTCGTTGCGACGGAGGGCTTCCTGCTTGGCGTCCTTGCCGCCGAAGTTTTCGTCCCTGAGGTCGCCCGGGTAGAAGGCCAGGGCCAACTTGCCCTTGAAGTTCTCGCCTTCGGCAAGGATGGCAAAGTTGGCTTCGCCCTGCCAGGTTTCGAAGTTGTCGTTGTTGACGTCATCTTCACCGTTCCAGAACACCTTTTCGGCGCTCAATTCGAAGTCGGCGAGAATGCCGAATTCGGCCTTGTCCGTAGAGATAACGGCGTTTTCAACCAATTTTTTCTTTTTGCGGCGTTTTTTCTTCTTGGGCTTGTCCTGCGGGTCCTGCTTTTCCGGAGCCGAGATGAAGCCCTGGTCGTCGGTGTTTGCTGCAATCTGGGCTTCGGAGACCTTTGCCGTGTCCTTTGCGGCGACTTCGGCTGCGGGTTCGGCCTTGGTTTCTTCGGCCGGAGCGGCGGCAGGAGCCGGTTCTTCAGCCTTGGCCTGTTCAGCCGGAGCGGCCTTTGCCGTGTCAGCCGGAGCGGCTACGGGAGCGGCAGCCTGTTCGGCAGGCTTTGCTTGGGCAGCAGGAGCAGCCTTTGCATCCTTGGCCGGTTCAGCCTTGGCAGGTGCAGCAGCCGGAGCAGCCTTCGCGTCCTTAGCCGGTTCAGCCTTGGCGGGTGCGGCAGCAGGAGCAGCGGCAGCCGGGGCTGCGGCCGGAGCGGCTGCGGGTTTTGCGGCTTCTGCAGCGGGAGCAGCCTTTGCATCCTTAGCCGGAGCGGCAGGAGCAGCCTTTGCAGGCGCAGCAGCAGGTGCAGCGGCCGGGGCTGCTGCGGGAGCGGCCTTGGCCGGAGCGGCATTTGCATTAGCAGCAGCCTGCGGAGCGGCAAACACAGAGGCTGCCAGCATGCAGGATGCTAGGAAAATTTTCTTCATGACACGATCTCCTTATGGGTGATATTTTACGAATACTCCAATTGTAAAATTCAATTAGAATTATAAAAATATTGTTTCCATGTAGGTTTAAAATATTACCTTTTTTGAGTAAATGAGGTGCTTTTTTTGTTATAAGAGGCGGAATTTGAAAAAATTACTTGTTTTTTTGATTGTATTCGGATGCGCTTTCTGTTTTGGACAAGAGACTTTGCCCGTTTATAAGAAAGTCAACCATGAGGTCGACGAAGCTAATCCTATCGGATCGCTTTCCAAGTCGGACTGGATCAAGGAGTTGCCTCTGCCGCCGGATTCCATCAAGCATGTTCGTGAAGAAAAGACGCGCCGCGAAGTCGTAGGAAAGAACGGCAAGAAGAAAATCCAGAAGGTCACCAAACGCTACATCTCCTGGGAAGTCCGCAAGCCGAAGGAACCCCCGCGCTTTGTTCCTATCGAATGTAAACTGGGCAAGAAGGTTTACGTGAAGCGCGCCGAACTGGCCCGATTCCAACAGGAGGCGAAGGACCTCAGCGGTGAATACGCATCTTCCACAGGCAGCGTGTTCCTGAGGAAATCCCCGAACAATCCCAAGCGGTTCGACGTGATTATCCAGAACGGGCCCGCTACGGAACGTTCGGAAATCGAGATGGGTAATCTGGAAATCCAAGAGAGCAATGGCCACGCAAGGCTTTCTTACCATGAAGAAGGTTGCAATATTGAAATAGGCGTATTCAACCGTCAGGTGAAGGTCGCGCAACGTGGCTGCTATGAATACAACATCGGTAAGTACAAGCTCGAAGGTGAATATCCCACGTACAAGGGCAACACCCGCAAGACAGAGGTGTTCAACATGCCGGAGCAGCAGTTCAAGTTCAAGAAGTACCTGTGGTGCGGTAGCGGCTTTGACAGCTGCGAGAAGGTGAAGGACGACAACGGCGTTATCACTATCACCTGGAGCAAGGACGGTAACGGCTTTGTCGAGAGACAGGCGGGCGAGGAGGTGCACACCTACCGTCCGTTTGAACACATGATTCCGCACAAGCGCGATTACTACAAGGGCGAAAAGCCCATTGCCATCAAGACCAAGCGCACCGACATGAGTGGCGAGTGGATGATTTGGTATTTCTACCCGAAGGCCGAACGCCTCAAGATGGTCCGCGCCGGCATGCGCGAAGATATCGCCTACATGGAAATTTACGAATGATAAATTCCATTGAGCAAAGCCGGATACTGTTCCTCGATTCCGGACCGCTGGTCCGGCTGTTGCAGATGCACCCGGACTTTTATCCGGCGGTGTCGGGCGTACTCGACATGGTGTACGAGAAGAATATGCAGGTTCTCGTGTCTTCTGTTACTTTGTTTGAAATTAGCCAGAAAGCGTTCGGCTCGAACGAAGGCGTGCTTGCCCGGCAGTACCGCGAGTTCTTCGAACATTCCGCGAACGTGAAGGTGTGCCCGGTAGATGCCGAGGTTTCTGTAAAGGCTGCCGAACTGTGGGCCTACGCAAACCGCACGAACCACAAGCTGACCGAGGCGGAGTCTCTGCGCCTTGCGACGGCGTTCGTGAACGGCGCCGACTGCATCCTCACCGAATGTGAATCTTTCCGCGATGCGACCGACATTGCGGCCTTTATGTTGGACGAGATTTAGTTTATCTTTACCGACATAGAAGGAGGTTGGTTTTGAAAAGGTTTTTTATTGCAGCATCTTTGTTGTTTTTCCCTGTTCTTTTTGGTTGTGACGATGGCAAGGGGTCTGAATCGGCAATCGTCATTGCATCCGATGAACCGGAAAGTTCCAGCAGCTTTATAATTCCGTCCAGTTCTTCTGAAAAAATAGTGAGTTCGTCGAACGAGGTTTCCAGTTCGTCTGTTTCGATTAAACGGTCTTCCAGCAGCATTGCGAGCAGTTCGTCCTTTGCAGGGGCTTGTAAGTCTGTCGACGAATGCCTGAACCCGGATATAAGGTACAGAACGTTTATCGATGAACGCGATGGGCATGAGTACAGGTTCGTATATATCAACAACCGTTTCTGGATGGCCGAGAACCTGAACTATTTTGACACTGTTGCAGTTCCGGAACTCAAAGGGAACACATGGTGCTATGGTGATGACCCCAAGAATTGCGAAAGATATGGCAGGCTTTACAACTGGACTGCCGCTTCTAACTTTAACACGCAGCCACTCATATACGACACTATTCAAGGAATTTGCCCGTCCGGTTGGCATCTGCCCATATATGAGGATTATTATTCCTTGCTGAGCGAGGTCGAAGAACTTGATGGAAACAGTGGATATGTCATTAAAGCCTTGAGGACCAAGAAGGGCTGGTTGAAAAATGATGGTACGGATTTATTCGGCTTTTCGGCTATCCCTGCGGGATACAGGAACAATTTTGGACTTTTCGAAGATGAAAATGAGAGCGCAGCGTTCTGGAATCTTAATTGGAACTCGGGAACCCATCCCTATGCGTTTGCATTCAGTAACTTTGAAAATGCCGCGTATGGGAACTTAAGTTACGACAAGATTGAAAATGATACTTCCGCCTTCTCTATCCGCTGTATCAAAAATATCGGTCGCGATGAGCCCTCGCTCGTACCGAAGGATTCCATCGTAGATGAACGCGACGGCAAGGTTTATAAAACCGTCGTGATTGGCAACCAGACATGGATGGCTCAAAATCTGGACTATGCGGATTCGGTGGCGGTTCCCGAGATTGCGACGCGCTCCAGGTGCTTTACGGAGGCGGACAGTTCATGCGAACTGTTCGGTCGCCTTTACGCGTTCTCCGTGGCAATTGACTCGACGGCTTTGGCCAATGATCCAGACAATCCGCAAACTTGCGGAAGTTTTGTAATGTGCCCGGCGATATCGGATTCTGCGACGAGTCCCGTTAGGGGACTTTGCCCGGCGGGATGGCATATTCCGAACAAGGGCGAATGGGATGAACTGCTGCGCTATCTAACGGAGGACCTGAATCTGGACAGCAACACTGTGAATAGAGGCCTGAAAGCTGAATATTCCTGGCGTTTCAGTGATCGTGGCACCGACGAGTTCGGTTTCACGGCTCTGCCAATCTCGGTTGATAATTTTGAAAGGGGTGCTTCTTATGACAAATCTTATGGAGAACAAATATCAATCTTTATGTCTTCGACATTGATGGCGTATCCCTCTGGATTAAGCCAGAACTATTATGTCGTCTGCATGGTGTTGTTCGAAAACGTTTTCGATGCAAATCCGCGTGTTGGTGATATTGAGTCCCGTTACAAGTTCCCGATTCGTTGTATAAAGGACTAGAAACCGGGACTTGAAGAACCACGTATCCCGTCTAAATTTCTATCTTTTTCCCGTAAAATTACGGAGTTTTTATGTCCAACTATTGTCCTGTTATCGGTCTTGAAATCCATTGCCAGCTCGCGACGAAGACGAAGATGTTCTGCGGCTGCGAAATCGAAGTGAATACGACCCCGAACAAGCACGTTTGCCCTGTTTGCCTCGGTATGCCGGGTGCCATGCCCGTGCCGAACAAGAAGGCTGTGGAATACGCGATTCGCCTGGGCCTCGCCCTGAATTGCGAAATCGACCTGAACGCGATGTGGACCCGCAAGAACTACTTCTACCCGGACCTGCCGAAGGGTTACCAGATTACCCAGACGGGCGGACTTCCGGTGTACGACCACCCGATTTGCAAGAACGGCTGGCTCGAAATCGTCAAGGAAGACGGCACCAAGAAGCGCGTGGGCATTACCCGTATCCACATGGAAGAAGACGCCGGTAAGCTCATCCACGACATGAGCCCGACCGATTCCCACTTCGACGCGAACCGCTGCGGCACCCCGCTCTGCGAAATCGTGACCGAACCGGATATCCGTAGCCCCGAAGAAGCCGTGCTCGTCTTGAAGAAGATCAAGCAGACGCTCGAATACACGCGCGTTTCCAACGCCAATATGGAAAACGGCAACATGCGCTGCGATGGCAACATTTCTCTGCGCGCTAGCGAAGACGCTCCGTTCGGTATCCGCGCCGAAATCAAGAACCTGAACAGCTTTACGAACCTCGAGAAGGCTCTCTACTGCGAAATGAACCTGCAGGCCTCGACGCTTGACGCCGGCAAGGAAGTGGAACAGTGCACCAAACGTTACGACCCCAACGCGGACAAGACCATCGTCATCCGCAGCAAGGAAGACGCTCACGACTATAAGTACTTCCCGGAACCGGACATGGTCCGCCTCGTGACCGACCCGGCCTTTGTGGAAGAAATCCGCCGCACGCTTCCGGAACTGCCGGATGCCCGCCGCAAGCGCTTCATGGACGACTTCGGTGTTTCCGAATACGACGCCATGGTGCTGACCGAAGACCGCGACGTGAGCGAATGGTACGACACCGCCGCTAAGAACTGCAAGAACGGCAAGGTGCTCGCCAACTGGGTGATTACGGAACTCCTCGCCAAGGTGAAGGAACTCGAAGGTGGCCTCAGTGCCCTCAAGATCAAGCCCGAAGACCTCTGCAAGCTCGTGAACCTCATCGCCGACAACACCATCAACGGAAAGATTGCAAAGACGGTCTTCGCCGAGATGTTCGAAACCGGCAAGGATCCCGAAGCCATCGTGAAGGAAAAGGGCCTCGTGCAGGTGACCGACACCGGCGCCATCGAAGAAGTGGTTCGCGCTGTCTGCGCCGAAAATGCTGCCCAGTTCGCCGAATTCAAGGCTGGCAAGGTTGCGCTGAAGGGCTTCTTGGTCGGTATGACCATGCGCAAGTCCGGCGGCAAGGCCAACCCGGGCCTCGTGAACCAGATCCTCGACAAGCTCGCGAAGGAATAATTTTAGAGATTAGGATCTAGGGGCTAGAGGCTGGCGTGAATAACGAAGTTAAAAAGGAACAGCCCCGCAGGGGCGTGGCAATCCAGGGCAGTCTGTTGCTTGTGGTCTTGCTTGCCCTGTTCTTCGCGATTCCTGCCGCAGCCGACAAACTCGACCAGTACGACAGCGCCTACGTGAACACGCTGAACATGACTGATGAAGAAATTGCGGAACTGTACGGAGTGGACTCGACCAAGTTGAACAAGGGTCCGACCCTCCAGGAACTCAACGAAGAAGACCCCAAGTACGTCAAGCGCGATTATGACCACCGCCAGCAAGTCATTGTCGGAAGCGTCGTGATGTTTTGCGTCGCGCTCGCGATGGTCTTGATGAATAATTATAACCCGAAACGGTAAAACGCAGCCATCCCCTAAGAGATTAGTGGCTAGTATTCAGTGGTTAGGGGCGCATTGCGCCTTTGAGGTGATTGATAATTGATAATGGATGATTGATGATGTGGGATGAGGCTCGCTCCTCCTTGACCACTAACCACCAACCACAGTCTGCTTCCTACTATCGACGCTAGAGAACGTTTTTTTTGTATTATACATAATGTATAGTATTTTCAATTTATCATCATAAAATTACTAGAATTTTATGATTTTTGCATAAAAAACTTGATTTTGTATAGTATTTTTCATTTGCATTTTTCAAAAATATAACGTATATTATATAGTATGAAGCCGATTCTCGAATATAAGGACTACCGCCTGTATATACAGGACTACTACGACGAGCGCAAGCGCTTGGGTGCGTTCTCGTGGCGTGAGTTCTGCAAGAGTGCCGGTTTTTCTTCGCCGAATTTCTTGAAGCTCGTTTGCCTGGGCGAAAGCAGGCTCGGTACGCCGAAAATTGAAAATGTCGCGAACGCCATGGGACTTGTCGGTTACGAAAAGGATTACTTCCGCGAAATGGTCACGTTCTGCAACGCCAAGAAGGATTCCGTCAGGAAGGCTGCCCTTCTTGAAATGGAAAAAATCGCGCGCGAACACAGAATGCGCGTCGTCGACGGCGAGGCATTCCAGTATTACGAATCCTGGAAGTATCCAGTCTTGAAGGAACTGGCCCCGATGATGCCGGGAGCCAACCCACGCGATATCGCCGAAGAATGCAAGGAGCATGTGTCCGCCGAAGAGGTGCGCGACATCCTCAGTTTCTTGGTCAAGGCCGGGTTCCTGAAGAAGGACGGGGACAAGGTCTATTCCCGGACGGAACAGAACGTCATCGGCTCCAACGAGGCGTTGCCCATCGCCATCCGCGCCATGCACAAGGAAATGGCGAACATGGCGGCCCGCGCCGTCGACCGCTATTCTCCGAAAGAACGCTATTTTACCGGACTGACAATCGGCGTGAACGAAGAGGCGAGCAGCAGGATTATCAACGAAATAAACGCCTGTTGCAAGAAGGTGCTCTCTATCGCCAACGAATATGACGATTCCGACCAGGTCTGTCGAATTAATTTCCAGTTTTTCCCGTTCACGGACAAGATAAAGGAGGCTTCGCATGCTTAAGAATCTTGCTCTTGCCGCATGGTCTCTCTCCTTGATGCTTGTCGTTGCGTGCTCTAGCGATGTGGATGTCGCTGGGGGAGGTACCATTGATCCCAACGCCAATAATAATACCGGTGTTGTAAACGGTTCAGAGATGAGCAGCTCGTCGGACGCTTCAATTAATTTATCTAATAATAGTGTGGATAACCCTGCCAGTAGCAGTGCCAAAACAGAAAGTCGTAACTCCGAAACAAAAAGCAGTTCTTCTGAAAAAAGAAGCAGTTCCTCAAAAGATAGAGGGTCGAATAATTTTGTCCCGGACATACCTTTATCTTCGTCTGATGATGAAGGTGATTCTATTCCTTCTCTGGACCCGTTCCCTAATCCTTCTATCCCGGACACAATTTATTACCAGGCAAGGAATTTCTCCGCCCAGTGCATCATCGACTATGTCAAAGTGGATTCGGCCGAACTTGTTCCCGTTACGGACGAACCGGTTGCCGCTGCGGACGTTCTGGGCGCATCAGCGTACAAGTCCGTCGACGGGGATTCCGTGAACATCTACCTGAATGGCGCATATCTTAATACTCCCTGCGATTCGGCAGAAGAGGTTCAATTCTTCGAAGAAATCAATTCCGGAAACAAGATCCCTGTCGGCCTGGTGAACGATACATTGTCGATGACCCTTCGCTGGGATAAAACTTGCGCCTGCGCCGCGACGGTCTCCTTTACGCTGGACAAGCCGGACACTGATTTCAACTACATCATTTTTGACTTATGGATGCCTATCCTGTTCCAGGAAAGGTAAAGGGGGTTGACATATGAAGAAGGTTCTTGCAAACATTGCCATCTCGGCACTCATTCCGTTGACCCTCGCCCTTGTGGCCTGCGGGGACGAAAAGACTTCAAGCGTGATTGAAGTGGATTCGCCTGCCATCTCCGAGGGCGATACCGCCAAGAGCGTGACGAATCAAGAAACGGATGTCGTCTCCAAGGACGATACGACCCCGGACACTACCGTCCAGAAATCGGATTCGACATCCGATAAAACGGTAATTGCCAAGCATGGCGATTGCGGCCATAAGTATTCGAACTCCGGTAAATCTGCCTATTTGGTAAATAACGAAAATGTCGGGTACCAGATCGTTATTCCGGACCTGGACTTGGACAATTTCAATGGACCATATGGTGAATTGCCGGCTAAACGTGTACGGGACACCCTGAGTGTCGAGCGTGAAGGAAATGACACTTTATGGGATCTTGATCTAGAGTGCTTTGTTTATTTTACGTTTAATATTTCGGCAGAAGATGCGGATATCAAATATTTTAAATACTTTGAGAGTGTTTTCAAAGTTGTTCCTGGCCCCGCTCCCGAAAAGGAGCCGGACACGACATGTGTTCATCATGTTCCGAAACAGGGCCCAGATGGAGAAATCATTCCCGATGAATATGATTCATTCTGTAGAGTCTGCACATTCAGTCCGTCTGTCGAAGGAATTTACGATTCCAACTGTGTCACAATCCCGTCAGACATCCATGAAGTCACTTCGTCCAATTCGACGGCAAGGTCATCGTCGTCTGTTTCGGCAAAAAGCTCGGCGTCTGTTGCAAAAGTCGGGAGTACTCACCAGGTCATTACGGATGCCCAAAACCAATGCACAGCAAATACAGATACAACCGCCGCACGTTATGCGTACAGGTATGTCAGCACCGAGCGCACGGGTTTTACCTTGGAGAACCTTAAGCTTACCTACGGCATTGTCGCCGATACGCTGGATGTCGAGGTGTCGGGAGACACGGTTTACGTGAAGGCGGTGTTCGATTTCACGAATGCGGAGAGAATGTATTGCCAATCCCAAATACATTTTGCCGTAGAGAACAATCCGGCCTTTTCGCAAGCAAGGTTTGTCGCATTCTTTGACAGTCGTGATGACACCGAGCCGGTCATATTGGAAATCTACGATATGGATGTGATTACGGTTGAAGAAGCGACACGCCGGCATGCAAAAGACATTACGGTGGAATGCAAGAACGACAGGCAGACGCTTAACAGGCCGGCGCTGCAGGCTGTAACCTTGCTCCCGGATTTCGACACCACTTCGACGAAGCATATCGCCGGGAGAGTAGTCGGCGATGACGGGTTCGACATGATTCTCATCAACGAACTCGACGTGGGTTGCGGCGTGGAGAACGTGAACTTCGAAGTCTCGGCCTCGAACGACACGCTGTACGTTCAGCCTTCCGCCGGATTGTTTGGCACGAACTGCATTTGTCCGTCGCGAATCAATTTCAAGATAGAACAGAATTCCCGTTTCTCGAATACCAACGTTCTCGTATTCGGCCATTTTGAACCAATGCCGCTTGTGACAGCCGTTCGAATCGATTAGGACGGTTCGCCAAGAATAATTAAAGGGAGGAAATATGAAAAAGCATCACAAATATATCGGCATTATTTTACTCGGGCTGGCCGCTGTCACTTGCACTGCCTGCGGAGATGACACCTCGTCGGGTGCTTCTGAGCAGGGCTCTGCGCGAGAAGTGAACATGTACTTCAGGGGCTGCTACGAAAACCTTTCCAAGAAGGTATCCTTGCTGAAAGAGAGCTCGGAAGATTTGCCGTTGGCATATCTGTATAACGAAGACGGCCAATATCGGTTGATGATTCCGAAAATGGATGACTATTGCGGATTTGACAAGGTGATGATGGACGTGGAACGTTTTGGCGATACGCTGCGAATCGATGTCACGGCGATGATTCCGACAGCGTGCAAGTGCGTGAGCGACCATTGGTTCGATATAGAGGCGAGGGATGCGGACATCAAGTACTTTGCGCACGCTCCTTACAATAAAAAAGAGACGGTGTACAAGGTGGTCCCTGGCCCCGCGCCTGAAGATCTGTAATAATTCTTTTTTGAGCATTGATTTCACGCACTATAGTCAATTGCCTTGAAGAAGCGAACTAAATTTTCCAAAACCAAAGGAGGCTCGTCCTCCTTTTTTTTATTTTTGTTCTTGTAACTACAATGCGCCAACGGTGCACAAACCCCTAACCCTAGCTTCTAAGCCCTATGAACTACACAGACGAAGCAAAACAGAATTTCAAAGCCCTCTCCAAGAACCCCTATCCCGGCCGTGGCATCGTCCTCGGCGAAAGCGCCGACGGCAAGTCCTACGTGCAGGTCTACTGGATCATGGGCCGCAGCGTCAACAGCCGTAACCGCGTTTTCGAAATGGAACCGAAAACCGGCTTCATGAAGACGAAGGCCTTCGACGAATCCAAGCTCACGGACCCGCACCTGATTATCTACTACCCGGCCCGCCACACCGCCGACGTCCAGATTATCACGAACGGAGACCAGACCGACACCATTTACAACGCCATCAAGCTCGGCGGCACCTTCGAAAGCGCTCTCGCTACGCGCCAGTACGAAGACGACGCCCCGAACTTCACGCCGCGCATCTCGGGTATTCACTACAAGAACGCCCAGCCCGCCGTGTACAAGCTCTCCATTCTCAAGAGCCGTAACAACTGCGAAGACGCCGGCTGCGAACGCATGACGTTTGAATACGAGAAGGCTCTGCCGGGCCTCGGCCACTTCATCAGCACCTACGAAACCGATGGCAGCCCGATTCCTTCCTTTAACGGCTTCCCGAAACTGATGCCGATCTTCGACAATGCCGAAGACACGCTCAAGAAGTACTGGGCCGCCCTCGACAAGGACAACAAGGTTTCCCTGATGGTCAAGTGGATTGACAAGAAGACCTTCAAGGCCAAGACCTTGATCGTGAATAAGAACAAATAGCAAGGCGAGTGACGTGAGCAAGCTTGCTTGCTCATGACCGAGCCGCCGCATTGTGGCTCGCGAAGCGAGCAACAAATAGCAAGGCGAATGTCGCGGCAAAATGCTCGCGACCTTAAAGCTTATTTCTCCACCACGTTCCCGAGAATGTGGTGGATTTTGTTTTTGCCGATTTCGGGATTTTCCAGATAGTAGAACATCTGCTCCACAAGCGCGTCGGTGTTGAAGTCGTAGCTCCGGATGCGCAGCAGGTAGCTTTCGGCGGAGTTGTCGAATGCGATGATGTGCGGCTGGTTCCTATCGCCGGGCAGCGAGCATTCGCCGTCTTCGGCCATTTCGATGAACAGTCCCGCAACCTCGTCGTTGACGCAGACCCACCATTCGTCGGGTGCCCATTCGTCCCGTGCAGGAATCAGTGTCTTGAGTTTTTTCTTCAGCAACCTGCGCGAGTAGGCTTCCACGGACTGCTTTGCGACGGAGGCGCGCGCAATTTGCCTGTAATCCCAGGGGCTTGCGAACTCCACGTCCACCTGACTGTCCACTTGCAGTCCTGCTTTCTGTAGGCCCGTCAGGCGGTCCTTTGACCATGAACTGTTGTGGTACGGCGAGAAGAAGGTGACATGGTTGACATCGTTGTTGACAAGGTATTTTCCCACCTCGATTCCAGGCAGTTCACCGAAGGTCGAATTGAAAAATGCCCAGTGCGGCTTGTTCAGATAAAATTTCGGGATGCTGTCCACCGGTTGCTCCCACCAGACGGCGACGGGGAACTTGACTCCCGCGAAAAGTTGAAGGAGGGGGAGGGGTTTCTGCACGAGCAACGTGCTCAGCAGCGCTCCGATGGCGTGCGTGTAGTCTTGCAGGCGGACAACTTGACCACTACGGTCAATCAGATCGCCGCTGTTCTCGTCCATTCCTAGGAGGATGAGTTTGTATTTGCGGGCGCCGGCTGTTTTATAGATAAGGCGCAAAAAGTCCAGTTCACGTTCGCTCTCGGCGGTAAAGCCGCCCCAGCTATTGCATCGCGTGACAAAGATGAGTTCGCTGAGTCCGTTCCCGGAATTCCCGAAGGCTTCTCGGTGGTTTTGGGCGAAAAAATAACGCCTGCCATTTTGCTGGAGGTTTCCTGCCTCCATTTTCTGCGCAAGGAATTTGCGGAGGAGGGGGAGGCTTGCATGATAGCGTTCTGCCATCTCTTTCAAGAGGGGCAGCGGGTCGGTCGGCTTGTATTCCCCGTGCCTCCAGTCTTCTTCGAAAAGGCGGTTGAGCTTGGCGAGGGCGCTTTCCCTGGGCTTGGGGAGTTGAATCTGCGTCGGCGAACTGCCCCAGAAACAACCTTTACCGCGGATGCAGTAAATCTGTCCGTTATCCTGAAGCTGCCGGAGGACGGCCTGTACGGTTCCGGAACTCGCCTTGAACGTGGCCATGAGCATGCGGACGCTGGGCAACGCATCGTCACGTTTGTGCGGGGACTGGATTAATGCTTGCAGGATCTTGTTGCGCATAGGCTCGGCCGGAGGTTCAGTGGATTAACGGTATTGTGCACTCCAGCGGCGCTTGAAGCGCGGTTCGTCAAGAACCTTGGCCCAGATGAATCCCTTGCGTACGTCGGCGATGTTTTTCGTCGAAACGGCGGGGGCGCGGGATGGTTGCGTAACGTTTTCGGATTCAGCGGCTGCAAGCGAAGCAAGATCCGTGCCGGCGGCTTCGCGGGCGGATTTGGCACGGCCTTCGAGTTCGTTCAGCTTGCGCTGGCGTTCCAACTCCAGGCGGCGCGCTTCTTCGCGCTCATCGCGCAAAGCCTGCTCGCGTTCCGCTTCGGCATCTTGTTCTTCTTGACGATGGGCACGATTTAGGAGATTGTCCAGTTCGTCCATGTCGTGTACGAGCACGTCGCAATCGCCTTCGCCCATGTCGTGGCCTACGATGCGGTGGGCTTGCAGCGCCATGAGCATCTCGGCGGCCGTATTTTCGTCGACCTCGAATTCATCCATAAGGAATTCCAGATTGACTATATCGACACCGATAACGACTTCGGCAACATCGCGCAGCGTGATAGGTTTGTTCGGGTCACGACGCTTTTCCACAGGGGGAACGGGCGGCTCGATGTTGCCCTGAGCGGCCTGCCGCTGCGCTTCTTCGAACTGCCGGATTAAATCCTGCAAGGAACGCGGCGCATGCGGGGCTTCTTCAGTCCCGTATTCGTCGTTTTCCTGGTCGTCTTCAATATCTTCATGCCGGCTTACGGTCGGCGGAATCTGTTGCTGCTTCCGCCGGTTCGCCGCAACCTTCTTGATGACGACATCGAGAAGCCAGATGCCAATAAGTATGAGTAAACCTTCCATAAGCAGTGAGCTATGAGCCTTGAGGGGTGAGTTTGTTAGCGAATGCGAACATCATTTTTCGAATTTCAATGACATTGTTATTAAGTGCTCGCCAAGTATTTTCGTTTATGTATTTCAAATCCTTGGCAAGAAAAAGTTGGTATTCTACTTCAGACGATGAGCCGATGGCTATTTGAATGAAATGAGCTAAATCTTTCTTTGATTTTCTGCCACATCCTTCAGCAATGTTTATTGGAATAGATGAAACAGCACGCCTTAATTGCGACGTCAAAGCAAAAAGTTCTGTGTTGGGAAATTGTTTCGCTGTAATTTCATAAATAGACAAAGTCAAAGAATGACTTTTCTTCCAGATTTCTAGCGAATGAAAATCTCTCATACCTCGAACCTCATTGCTCATAGCTCACCGCTCATTGCTGTAATCTACTTCGCCTCCGGAGCAGCTCCGATTTCCTTGCGCATCTGTGTGTCGGCTTCGATGTTCTTCAAGTTATAGTAGTCCATGACGCCGAGTTTGCCGTCGCGCAGTGCTGTGGCCATGGCCATCGGAATCTGGGCTTCGGCTTCCACAAGTTTGGCCTTCATTTCCATGACCTTCGCCTTCATTTCCTGTTCGGCAGCGTATGCCATGGCACGGCGCTCTTCAGCCTTGGCCTGGGCAATTTTCTTGTCGGCTTCGGCTCGGTCGGTTTCGAGGATAGCGCCAATGTTCTGGCCCACGTCCACGTCGGCGATGTCGATGGAGAGAATTTCGAAGGCGGTACCGGCATCGAGGCCAGAGGCGAGCACCTTCTTGGAAATCATGTTCGGGTTCTCGAGCACGTCCTTGTGGCTCTTGGCAGAACCGATGGAAGAAACGATACCTTCACCCACGCGGGCAATCACGGTGTCTTCGCCGGCGCCACCGACCAACTTCTGGATGCTCGCGCGTACGGTAATACGGGTTACGGCATGGAGCTGGATGCCGTCGAGTGCCACGGCGGAAACCTTCGGGGTCGTGATGACTTTCGGATTCACGGACATCTGCACTGCCTCGAGCACGTTACGGCCGGCGAGGTCGATGGCGGCAGCTTCCTTGAAGTCAAGCTTGATGTTCGCCTTGTTCGCGGCGATGAGGGCCTGGATTACGCGGAGCACGTTACCACGGCTAAGGTAGTGGGCTTCGAGCAGGTTCGTGTCAACGGGGAGGCCAGCCTTGCAGCTCAAAATGCGGGCTTCGACGATCACCTGCGGCGGCACCTTACGCAGACGCATACCGATGAGCTGGAAAATGCTCACGTTCGCCCTGGAGAACAAGGCCTGGAGCCAGAGGCTGAAGAACTTGCCGATGAAGGCGAGCAGGATAATGACGGCAATCGCCGCGATGACAATTCCAACGATTAAAAGAGTATCCATTGTTTATCTCCGTTTTTTGTTTTTAAACGCTTGTGTCCAGACCCACCCAGATGTGGCCTTCCTGTACGGCTTCCACCTTTACGCGGGAACCCGCTTCGATAATCTCGCCGTGCGTCTGAACGTCGAATAGCTTGGTCGAGCCGTCGGCCAGAGTAAAGCTTGCTTGGCCTACCGGGCGCAGGAAAGTCTTGGCGACACCGACATCGCCGACATTCACTTCTTGCACGGCTTCGGTGGGGGATGCTGCCGTTTCCAAGTCGGTCTTGAGCATGGGCGTCCAGCCTTCGGGCAAAAGCGGAATCAGGTACTTGCTTGCGGCAATCGGGAATACAAGCGCAACGCCTGCACAGCATAGCATATAAAGTAATCCAAACAGCCACGGGGTCGCGTCGAAGGTTGTCTCGACGGTCTCGGGGATGTATTCGGGCATTTCGGAGGGCGAGAACGAGAGCGCGAGGGCGAGTATCATGCACGCAATGCCTCCGACGCCAAAGAGGAACGTTCCCGGCATCACAAAGATTTCGACGAGGAACAGCGCCACGCCAGCCACGAGCAAGATGGCGGGAATGTAGCCATCGAGCTGTGGGGCGAACTGCCCGAGGAATACGATGCCGATAAGGATGATGCCAATGATGCCGAACAGTCCGAATCCGGGTGTCTTGAATTCAATGTAGAGCGCACCGAACCCGAGAATGAGCAAGATTCCAGAGATGGCGGCGATGGCGGCGGCGATGTCTTCGCCGAGAGTCGTTTCGACTTCGCTACGCCTTTCGATGGCGAGTGCGGTCTCGAAGTCGGCCCTGTCCTTGAACGTACCCTTCGAGAAACCGAGTTCTTCGGCTTCCTTGTCGGTCATCGTTAAAAGTTCGCCTTCCTTCACGAGAATTTTGGGCGCGCCCCAGAATTCCTTATCGGCCTTGTCGAGGACTTCGTATTTTTCGCCCTCGATGATAAGCACGGTGTCGCGTTCCGTCTTCTTGCCCTTGTCGAGCTTGGCCTTGAGTTCCAGGATTTCAAGTTCCGGAGTCACGAACGATGAGCTCAGCAGTTCGGGGTAACCGTTCCGCTGGGCGAGGTTCCTGAACTTCGCCCGGAGCGGGGACTGGATTTTTTCGCCGACGATTTGCGGGGTGCCGTCGCCGCCCTGCACGATGGGTGCGCAGTCGCCGATGGTCGTGGCTTCGAGCATGTAGAGACGCTTGCAGGCGAGCGCGATAAGGCTCCCCGCACTGATGGCTTTTTTCTTGACGAGAGCGATGGTCTCGGGGCCCTTGATTGCCATGATGGTGTCTACAATGTCGAATGCAGCGTCGAGTCTGCCACCGAAGGTGTTGATTTCGAATACGATGTAGTCGGGGTTTTCCTTGAGCGCGTCGTCGATGGCGCGGGCGCAGAAATCAAACATCGACGGTTCCACGTCGCCTTCGAGCTTGATCCACACGGCGTGCTTCTTTGCTAGGGAGTCCGTAATGGAGGTGTCGGTGGGCGCAATTTGCGTGGAATCGGCGAATGCGAGGGCTGCGCCGATGGCCAAAAGGGTAAAAAGCCTTGCGAATATCTTCATGCTACCAATGTATAAAGTTTTTTCGGCAAAGAAATGGAGCCTAAATCTTTTTGTCGGGAAAACGGGATGATTACTTTTTCTTTACTTTTGGGGCGCAAAAATCCCCAAAATGCCAAAATCTTAAAGAATTTGTAATATCTTATTTACAGAATAAGACTATATTTACCATAGTAGAGTCTGCATCGAGTGAGAACTGTATGAAGAGTAAAATTTTCAGTTTCAATGCTATTATAACGATCGTGTTAATCGCGTTCCTTTTTGGCGTGACTGAAATTGGCTTTTTCTACATATCCAATAGGGTGACGGCCGACTGCTGGGAGAACCTGCACCAGATTGGCAGGAACGCAGACTCTCGCCTTGTTTTCGTCTCGCGTTCCCAGATGGGCGCTCTCATCAACATCACGGATCTCTTTACCTCGGTGGAGACGTTTGATAATCCCGAGGTCGTGAAGTATATCCAGGAAGTAAGAGTTGGCCCGCTTCAGGCCCCTGTCCGCGTGTACCGCCGCAACGGCTACTACATTTATGAAAAAGGGAGTGGCACGAACCCCAAGGTCGTTGGCCTGCTCAACAAGTATTTCTCTCCGTCGCCCTACATCACTCCGGTCCACGAGGACGTGTTCAGGCCTGGAGTCATGGTTGCCGAACAGTTTTTCCCGATACGCCACAAGGGCGAGATCGTGGGTGTGTTGGCCGCAGTGATCGATCTGCATGTTCTGCCCGGGTTCTTTGCCCAGTCCAACGTGAACAGTAACGGTCTGGATCTACTAATCCTCGACCGCCGCGATAGTCTTCTCTTTGTCGACACCTTCCACAAGAAGATGTCCAAGATTTCGGATTATTCGTCCAGAAAGACCAAGAGCGGTTATTCATACGACAAGTGGATATCGGATGTCATGGCCAAGCGCGTTTCCGACTTCGTTTTCACGCGCGAAAATGGCGAGGTGATTTTCTTGACAGCCATGCCATCTCTTGTCGAGAACTGGACCATGCTCGTCGCCATTACCGAGGATGTCGCCCTGGCGAAGGCGATGCTTGTTCGCAAGACGTTTATTATCATTTCGGTGATAGAACTCCTGGCGCTGATTTTGTACTTGTTCTGGATGGTCCGCGACATCAAGAAGCGCCTGGAATCCGAGAACCGCGAATATTCCGACATTCTCTCGACCTTGAGTGGCAGTTTTGACGATCTGTTCTACGTCAACCTGAAGGATGACTCCTTCATCGAGTTCGTCTCGCACAAGAAGTTCCAAAAGCTGGAGGTGAGACCCGGCAAGGAAAATTTCTTCACCTGGGCCAAGTCGAAAATTCAGGAATATTGCTACTTCGAGGACCAGGAACTTGTCCAGGATTTCTTGATCAAGTCCCGTTTTGCGGATGGCTTGAATTCGGGCGATTCGCTGTCTGTGGAGTTTAGGCTGGATGACCAGCACGGCAAGAACCGCTATTACAGGATGAGAGCGCACAAGGCGGTTAGCGCTTACGACCATGTGATTTTCACTATCGAGAACGTGGACGAGGAAATCCGCAGGTCCGACAAGCAGCGTCAGGATCTTGAACGCCGCAACCGCATGATCGCTTCGCTTGCCGCGGACTTTGACTGCGTTCAGTATGTCGAGTTGCAGGAGACGAAATTCGACGATGTTGCCGAGACGTATCGTGAAAGCGAGAGCCTCTCTCGCGTCATTCCTGGCTGGGCTGCCGAAAAGAGCTTCATGGTCAAGCTTGACCTCCTGCTTACTTATTTTGTCTGCGATAACGACCGCGAAGCGTTCCTGGCGCAGACGCGCCGCGAGGTTATCCTTGCCAATCTCAAAAAGCAGTCTACGTATTACGTGAACTTCAAGGCCGTCATGAACGGCAAGGAACTGTTCTACCAGCTCAAGTTTATTGCCGACAGGGTGGGAACCGAGAAGGTGAAGGGCTTTGTCATCGGCTTGCACAGCGTGGACGAGGAAATCAAGCAGCAGCTTGAAATCCAGGAAAAGCTGAAACGCAACCTGGAAATCATCGATATCCTTTCTGAAGATTACACGGCCCTGTATTACATGAACTTCAAGACGCTCAAGACGGGCGTGCTTTCTCTGGACGACGACAACCACTCCGAGATCCGCGACTTTATTTCGCAGAACGGAGACCTGATGGATACCTTCAAGCAGTTTGTCGCCGAACTGGTGCATCCTGACGATCGCAGCCTGCTTGAACCTTACAAGGACATGGATTACATTCGTGAAAGCCTTGCTCACCAGAAGCGTATCAATGTCGACTTTAGGCGCAACTATTCCGGCGTTTACATGTACACGCGAATGACGATTGCGAAGGCCGAGGCTGTGGACGAAGAGCCGGAATTGGTGGCTGTCGGCTTTATCGAAATCGATGAGCAGTACAGGGCCGAAGCGGAACGCCAGGAAAACATCCGCCGCATCATGACTCTTTCCGACGAGTTCGATTCCATTTACGACGTGAATCTCGACAACGGTACATACAGGGTCTCGACAAAGAACGGTCTGCATTCTGACGAAATCAAGGGCTACCAGGCCATGAATTCGGACTTCTTCCAGCTGAACGCCAACAGCATTCCGATGGTCATCTACAAGGACGACCGCGAGATGATGAGCACGAGCATGACGAAGCAGTACATGCTCGACCGCCTCGAGAAGGAAATGTCGTACTTCATTGACTACCGCTGCGTCATTGACGAAAAGATTCTCTGGTACAGGATGAAGGTGACGCGTTCGGGCAACTGGATGAACGAACGCCGCATGCTCGTGGGTGTGTTCAACAACGACGAGAACCACCGCAAGGAAAAGGCTCAGCAGGAGGCCCTGGAACAGGCCCTGCAAATGGCCAAATCCGCATCCCGTGCAAAGACGACGTTCCTCAACAACATGAGCCATGATATTCGTACGCCGATGAACGCCATTATCGGGTATACGAGGCTTGCCAAGGCGCATATGGACAACAAGGACCAGATCAAGGATTATCTGGGCAAGATTGCGCAGTCCTCCGACCATCTGCTGTCCCTTATAAACGATGTGCTGGACATGAGCCGAATCGAGTCGGGCAAGATGAACCTGAACGAGAAGTCGGAAAACCTCTCGAACATCATCCACATGCTCAAGGATATCGTGCTGGCGGACATCCGTTCGAGACGAATCGAGTTCTATGTGGATTCGGCGGACGTGAGCGACGAAGAGGTCGTCTGCGACAAGTTGCGCCTGAACCAGGTCTTGCTGAACATGCTTTCCAACGCCATCAAGTACACGCCGGCGGGCGGTACGGTTTCGATGCGTATCATGCAGATCGGGGTGACGGATTCCGGTTACGGCAAGTACGAGTTCCGCGTGAAGGACTCCGGTATCGGCATGAATGCCGAGTTCCTCAAGACCATCTACGATCCGTTTACCCGCGTGACTTCTTCGACCGTGTCCGGTATTCAGGGGACCGGCCTTGGCATGGCCATTACCAAGAACATCGTGACGATGATGGGTGGCGATATCCAGATCCAGAGCGAGGAAAATGTCGGTACCGAAGTCGTGATAACGTTCGACTTCAAGCTAGGGAAGCAGCACAAGGCTCCCGAACGTATTCCCGAGGTGGACGGAATGCGCTGCCTCGTCGTGGACGACGATACCAATGCCTGCCGCAGCATCGTCAAGATGCTCAAGGATATCGGCATGCATTCGGAATGGTGCTCTAGCGGCAAGGAAGCTGTCCTCAGGACGGAGGACTCGTTCCAGGACAAGGACTTCTTCGGGATGTTCCTTATTGACTGGCTGATGCCTGACGTGAACGGCATCGAGGTGGCTCGCCGCATCCGCAGGATGGTGGGCGAGAATGTGCCTATCCTGATCCTTACCGCGTATGACTGGTCCGACATCGAGGAAGAAGCCAAGAATGCCGGAGTGACCGGATTCGTAAGCAAGCCTCTGTTCTTCTCCGATTTGCGCAAGATTGTTTCTACCTATTGTTGCCCGCATGACGAAGTTCCTGTGAAAAAGGAACCCGAAGTCAACTTTGTGGGTAAGTCCATTCTCCTTGTCGAGGACAATGAACTCAACTGCGAAATTTCCAGGGAAGTGCTCGAAGATTTCGGTATAGAAGTGTCTATGGCCGAGGACGGTTCTGTTGCCTTGAATATGATGAAGAAGGCGAAGCCGGGCGATTACGACCTGATCTTGATGGACGTGCAGATGCCCATTATGGACGGTTACGAGGCGACCCGCAGGATTCGTGCTCTCCCGAACAAGAAAATTGCCGAAATCCCGATTGTCGCCATGACGGCGAACGCGTTTGCCGAGGATTGCCAGGCGGCGCTCGATGCGGGCATGAACGAACACGTGACAAAGCCGGTCGACTTCGACAAGCTCAAGGTCATCTTGGCCAAGTTCCTGACCTAGTAGGTCTCGTACTTGGCGTCCCTTTCAACGGGAGTGAGTCCCTCTTTTTCGATGAGTTCGCGCATCCGGCTCGGGCTCATGCCGACGGGGGCTGTCGCGCCAGCCGCGTGCGTAATCTTCTCTTCTATAATGGTTCCATCCAGGTCGGAGGCTCCCGCATGGAGTGCCTTCATGGCCGTTTCAATGCCCATCTGGATCCAGTAGGCCTTGATGTGGGGGAAGTTGTCGAGGAAGAGCCTTGCGATGGCCACCGTGCGCAGAATGTCCTCTTCGCTTGTGATGTTGGGAACAATCTTGTGCAGGGCGTTGTGTTCCGGGTGGTAGACGAGTGGGATAAATGCAAAGAATCCGGGGGCTTCGTCTTGCAAATCGCGGAGCATGCGCATGTGTGCGATTCGGTCCTCTGGCTTTTCGATGTGCCCGAAAAGCATGGTTGCGTTCGTGGGGATGCCGAGCCTGTGCGCCGCGCGGTGGACGGCGAGCCATTCCTCACCGGTTTCCTTGCCCGGGCAGATCTGGTCCCTGACGCTCTGCACGAGAATTTCTGCACCGCCGCCAGGGAGGGTGTCGAGTCCCGCATCCTTGAGGGTTGCCATGATTTGTTCGGGGCTTTGTCCTGAAATTTTTGCAAAATGGCAGATTTCGACCGCCGTGAAGGCCTTCAGGTTTACAGCCGGGAATTCCTTGCGCAATTTGCGGAGCATTTCGATGTAGTAGTCGAAGGGATGGTCCGGATGAAGCCCTCCGACGATGTGCAGTTCCCTAGCGCCGCCCACAATGGCCTCTGCCGCCTTGCCGCGGATGGTATTGTAGTCCCAGTCGTAGGCCGTCGGGCTGTCCTTCTTGATTTTCGAGAAGGCGCAGAAGCGGCAGTGCAGTACGCAGACGTTCGTGTAGTTGATCTGGCGGTTGTTTACCCAGTACACGGATTTCCCGTGTCTTGATTCCTTTTCGGCGTTGGCGAGCTTGCAGAGCTCATCGAGGGGGGCGTTCAAGAAAAGGTCAAGGGCTTGGGTTTCGGTAAGGCGGTTCATGTGCAAAATTTATTAATTTAAAGCATATAAAGCAAAAAGGCCCGGAATCTTCCGGACCTTTTTGTAGTAGCGGGGGCAGGACTTGAACGCTGCGACCTTCGGGTTATGAGCCCGACGAGCTACCAACTGCTCCACCCCGCGTCGAGGTAGACCCATATATAGAAAAAAGGCTCTGTTTTGGCAAGGCTTTTTGTTCGATTGTAAAAAAAATATGCCTAAATTCGCATGATTTAAGCATATTGTAAGGTTACTTGCTCGGCTCGACGGCTACACGAATTTTTTCAGGATGTGCTTGCTTGCGACAAAGTAGTCGATGCCGCTGAGTATCGTGATAGCCGTGATGGAGGCCATGACGGCCGTGGGGAAGATGCTCCAGAATTCCTGGTAGTTGGGGATAACATGGGCCATCGGGTCAAGCGCACCGACGAGGATGCCGAGGATGCCGATTCCCTGCAAGGCCGTTTTCCATTTGCCGCTTCGGCGGGCGGGCATGACGAGGCCTTCGCTTGCCGCAAGCGTCCTGAGTGTTTCCACGCTGGATTCGCGGAAGTAGATGAGGGCGACCATCCACACGGGCGCATACCCTGTCGCGATGAAGCACATGAATATGGTCATGTTGGAAATCTTGTCGCTGAACGGGTCGAGGTACTTGCCCAGCGTGCTCACTTCGCCCATGGAGCGGGCGAGCTTTCCGTCCAGGTAGTCGGTCAGCATGAATCCGAGCACCATGATGAGGGCGAGGCTCTTGAAAACGAGGCTGTTGTTGCTGTAGTCCAGATCGTTGTCGTAGAAGAACACCCAGAGGAAGAACGGCGTGAGCACGATGCGGCTCATGGTGAGCTGGCTTGCAATGGAGAGCGGTTTGCGGTGCGCAGGGTCGCGATAGTACCAGTAGGCGTATGCGACGGTGGAGGCAATCATCAGCAGGATGGAGGCCACCATGCATATCTGCTTGTAATCTTCGAGGTTGAGCAGGTAGACACCCATCGTTATGGTGACGGCGATGTTTGCAAACTTGCTCCAACGGCGCTTGCGGGGCAGCGACTTGCCTTCGCGCAATACTCCGAGGTTGAAAAGGTTGTTCGCAATGAGGCGGGCAAGCAGGAAGGCACATCCGACTCCGAGGAGTTTCTCCGTGTTTTCTTGCAGGATGAGTTCGCGGACGAAGATGCTCGTCATGACGCTAAACTGCAGGAGTCCGTCGATGAAGTTGAGCCAAAGCCTATAGTAGGGTTTTTCGATTTCCTGGGAGCGGAGCTGGAACAGGTTGACCCAGCCCATGATAAGTGCGATACCGACGAAGGCTGTGGCTGTCTTGGCCATGCCCATCCATATGAACACAATCACGCACACAAAAACGATTGCTCTGAGAATGCTCCATATCCTACTGCGGAGCCTTACGCCAGATGCCTTATTCGTCACTTATTCGCCTCCAGAAGTTGCCTTGCGTGTTCCCGGACTGTTTCGGACTCTCCGCCGAGCATGCGGACCAGTTCCTGAACACGACCCTCATAATCTAGCTCTTTCACGGAGGTAAATGTGCGACCGTCCTCTTCTTTTTTGCTCACAGCGAGCTGATTTTGCGCACGGCTGGCCACCTGGTGCAGGTGGGTGATGGTCAGGACCTGGTGGTGCCTGCCCAAATTGCGCAGCGCTTCGCCAATCTTGTTGCCGACTTCTCCGCTGATGCCGGAGTCCACCTCGTCGAAAATCAGGAGGGGGACACGGTCCAGTTCGGCCATGACGCTCTTGATGGCGAGGAGCACGCGGCTGAGTTCGCCGCCGGAGACGGCCTTCTGCAGAGTCTTTTCGCCTTCGCCTGGGTTCGGTGCGAGCAGGAATTCGATCCTGTCGGCTCCGGTGGCGCCCAGCGGCTGGGCGGCGATGGATGTCTTGAACGAGGCCTTGGGCATGCCGAGTTCGCGCAGGAACCCTTCGACGGCACTGTCGAACCGCCGAGCCGCTTCGGCACGGCTCTCCGAGAGCCTTGCCGCGCCGCGCTCCAGCGCGGCATGGGCGCCTTCCGCCTGCTTGGCGAGCTCGTCGAGGTCGGCGTCCAGGTTCTCGAGGCATTCGAGTTCTTCTTTGCGCTGTGCGGTAAGCGCGATAAGCCCGGGGACGTCCGTGCGGTATTTCCGCTTGAGTTTCTGTATGAGGGCGATGCGCGCGTTCGCCTTGTCGATGTCGGCTTCGCTCATGGTCCTCGACGGGCTCAGGCGGAGCAGTTCCTTGCAGCAGCATTCGAACGGGTCGAAGGATTCCTCGAACGACTGGAGCTGGACCTCGTATTGCGGGAGCTTGGAGGCGAGGGCGCGAATCTTCGATTGCAATACTCGCGCCTGGTCCAGGACGCCCTTCTCGTTGCCGAGCATGGTCTGAATTTCGTTCAGGTAGCGGCGCTCGATTTCGCTCTTGCTTGCCGCTCCCACCCGTTCTTCGAGTTCTTCTTCTTCGCCCTCCTTGAGGGCTGCCTTCTGCAGTTCGTCGAACTGGAACTTGAGAAAGTCCTTCTGCGCGGCGAGTTCCTTGGCCCGCTTTTCGGTTTCTTCGATCTTGGCCTGGATGCGGTTCCACTCGTTCCAGTGGACGGCGTATTCCTTGAGCAACTCGCCGTTGCCGGCGTAGTCGTCGAGCATTTGCGCATGTGTCCTGATGTCGCGGAGTAGCAACTGCTCGCTCTGGCCGTGCATCTGCACGAGTTCCTCGCCGAGACGCTGCAGGTCGGACTGGCTCACGATGTTCCCGTTCACGCGTGCGCGCCCCTTGCCGTTCTCGAGGATTTCGCGACGGATGATGAGTTCATCGTCGGAATCGATTTCAAGTTCGTCGAGAAGCTTCTTGACCTGAGGTTCGCCTGAAATGTCGAACAGGGCCTCGACGACGGCCTTGGTTTCTCCGCTGCGCACAAGCGAGGCTTGCGCCTTGTCACCGCAGACAAGGCGGAGCGCCTTCAGCAGTACGGACTTGCCGGCTCCGGTTTCGCCGGTAATGGCGGTAAAGCCATCGCGGAAAGGAACTTCCGCTTGGGAAATCAGGGTGAATGCGTTTATCGAAAGTTGTTTTAGCATAGTTATACTAAACTATTAATATTTGGATGTCAGAATATGTCAATATGGGGCCTGACCCCAAATTATTTGAAAAATTCGATAATGCTCCGGTAGATGGGGCGGCCTTCCTTCTTGTACTTGCGTTCAAAACCGGTCTCGATTCCTTCGGTGGGCTCGGCCGTGTTGCGGACGATGACCTTGCAGGTGGGGTAGGCGTCAAAAGTCTCGAGGGCAATCTCGTTGTATTCCTTGTGGTCGGTGCCCCAGTAGAATATGCGCTTGCCGGGCTTGAGCACACGGGCGACCTCGTCAAGGAAGTCGGGACGCAACAGCCTGTTCTTGTGGTGCCTTTCCTTGGGCCAGGGGTCCGGGAAATACATGTGGAATGCATCCACGGTATTGTCCTTGACGGCATCGCGCAGGAAATAGAATACGTCGCCGCGCAACATGGTTGCATTGCCCAGCACGCCGCGCTTTCTCATGCGCTCGTGTGCGAATGCGGCCCAGGTGTAGTCCCATTCGCTGCCCATGATGAAAATGTCCGGGTGCCTCTCGGCGTAGTCCGTCATGAAGTTGCCCTTGCCGCTGCCAATTTCCACTTCCACATGACCATTGCAGTTCGGGAACATGTCCGTCCAGTTGAAGTCCAGCTTGTGCGGCAGGTTGTCGGGAGTCTTGATGGGCTTGCGGTCGCCGTTCGTGCGGAACACGTAGTGCCAGATTCCCCGGTCCTTTTCGTCCTGCTTCAGGTCACGGAAAAATTCAGGGATCACCACCTGCTTTTCGGAGGGCTCTTCGTTAAGTTCTTTTGTCGTTTCTTCGTTGTTCATTCTGCGTACCTGTTCCCGCCTAGATTAGCGCCACCACTTTTTCCGAAAATTTTTCCGGAATCTCCTTGGCAATCATGTCGCGGATGTGCTTTTCTGCGTACTTCATGGAGAAGTGGTTCAATATAATCTTGTCGCACTTTACTTCGTCGCCGAGCTCGTTGAGTGCGCGGACGATGTCGGCGATGTGCGTATGCCCCTTCTGGTGCGCCATCTGCTCTTCGCCTTCGTCGAGGAACGTGCATTCGGTGATGAGCACCTTCGACTTGAAGATGTCCTTGTTCTCGAGCAGCGATTCGCCGAGGCAGTCGCCCGTGAAACTGAGCAGGGGCTCGTACACCTCGCGCGTGATTTCCACGTTCTTCTGCCGCAGCTCGATGATTTCCGTGGCGGACTTGCCGAGGAATTCGTCCTTGAGCTTTTTCTTGTAGTAGTACAGGGAGGCTCCCATCGAGGGGATGGAATGTTTCACCTCGAACGGCTCGATGGCGAGGTCCTTGCGGTACTCGAGAAATATTCTTTGTCCCGCCTTGACGGGAACGATTTTCGGGTAGCGGAATTTCGTCTCGCTGACGCCTTCGAACATGGCTTCCGCCTTGATCCAGGCCTTCGCCCCTTCGCTGATGCTTTCCGGGATGTAGTAGACGCTGTCGCGCTCGACGCCCATCATCTTGCGCAGGCTGTGGTGCCGCATGAGGCAGCGGGCGTGGTCCCCGTGGGCGTGTGTCAGGAACACGTGGTTGATGGGGGTTGCGCTGAGAGGGCATTCGCCCATGTCGATGGCGAAGTCCAGCTCGTGCATCTGCAAGTACGTGGCGAGCCCGGATATGGAAAAACCGGATACTTTCGCGCACTGCGTGTCGACCTTGACTTGCCTGAGGGCGTTATGTATATGTCTATTTTCTGATGTCACGTTATTACCGGTTCCAAAAATAGAAAAAAAAGAAGGGCCGCTCCAGGAGTGGCCCTTTCTACAAGTTTTTTTGACGCCGACGGATTATTTCTTGTTTGTCGCGTGGTTCTGCAGCAGCATTTCGTAGTCTTCGCAGGTCATAGCCTCGATGTGGTTACCCATTGCCTTGCTCCTGGTCCTTTCGTTGCCGCCCTTGCGTTCGGGAACTCGGAAGCAGAAGTTGTAGACATTGCCCTTGTCGGTGGGGATGCCCATCTTGAAGATGCGCAGGCGCTTGCCGCCATTGCTGTAGATTTCGTGGTAGTCGTAGGTGTTTATGATTTTTTCAAGGCGCTTGTCCTGGTTGAATTCGAGTTCGTCCACGATCGGGCCTTCAAGCGTGAGCGGGAGCGCCATCTGGAAACGGAGCTCGAGCTTGTTGTTCGTCTTGACGATAGATGTTTCCGAGGGCTTGATGAGGTACCTCTGTTGCGGGATGTTCTTGTACGCGCGGTTGTGGACTTTGCGTACTCCGCACATTTCGCGCATGTCCGGCTGGGAGACAAAGTCGATGTCTCGGCAGATCGGGGGCAGGTTGGTCGGGACTTCGAGGTCTTCGCCGTTGGAGGAACCTGCACATCCTGAGAGAAGGGTCAGGGGGACCAGGAGGATGCTTGCCGTCAGAAAAAATAGTTTACATTTCATGCTTATAAATATAGTCTCTTTAGCACCAAAATTGATATTTTTTTCTTTTGTTTTTAGATAAAATTGCATTTTTGCACACAGATTCCGTTTTTTTGTCCGGGAAAGTGGTTTTCGGTTGTCTTCTTTGACGATGTGACTATAAAAAAGCTATCTTTTCCAAGTATAACGATGGATTGTGGTTAAAATGAATATCTACAGCTGGAATGTCAACGGAATTCGCTCGGCGGTGAAGAAGGGCTTCGAGGACTGGTTCGCGGCGACGCGCCCGGACATACTGTGCCTCCAGGAGACCCGTGCCGATGTGGACCAAGTTCCCGAATCACTGCAAAATCCAGAAGGATATTACAGCTATTGGAACCCATGCCGTCGCAAGAAGGGCTATAGCGGTGTTGCCGTCTTTTCGCAGATTGAGCCCGATGCTGTTAACTACGGGTTCGATATCGAGGAATTCGACGTGGAAGGCCGTGTCGTCCAGCTGGTCTTCCCGGACTGGGTCCTCAATTCCATCTATTTCCCAAATGGCGGGCAGGGTGACGACAGGCTCGACTACAAGCTGCGGTTTTATGACGCCTTCCTAGACAATAGCCGCCACTGGCTCGAAGACGGCAAGCACGTGGTGACGGTCGGTGACTACAATACCTGCCACAAGGAAATCGATATTGCGCGTCCCAAGGAAAACGAGAACGTGAGCGGTTTCTTGCCCATTGAGAGGGCTTGGATGGACAAGTATGTCGAAAGCGGCTTTGTCGATTCGTTCCGTTCGCTCCATCCGGACACGCGCGAAGCGTACACCTGGTGGTCGAACCGTTTCGGTGCCCGCAGCAGGAACGTGGGATGGCGCCTGGACTACGCGTTCGTCGATGCCGGTCTTGTCCCCAATATCGTGAGCTCGGAAATCCACCCGTCGGTCATGGGCTCTGATCATTGCCCCATCAGCATCGAGCTGGAACCGCCCTTTACTCCCCAGCCCATAAGCCGCGAAGAAACAGCTATTTAAATCAAAAAGCGGGGCGTGCGCTCCGCTTTTTTAATGTCTCGGATTACTAGTTGCCCGTTACCGGGTCTTTACGGTCGTCCAGGCCTCGTCGAACATCATTGCCGCTTCGCCCGGGTCTTTGAGGAACGTCAGTCTGGCGAACGTCTCTTGGGCCGGGTTGATGACCTGGTTTTTCTTGAATGTCGAGTCGATGACCTCGAGGCTTGCCTTGTTCGGTGTCGCGTAGTTGATATACTTGGCGAGCTGTGCGCCGATTTTGGCGTCGAGGACGTAGTTCATGAAGGCGTAGGCCCCGTTGGGATTGGGTGCGTGCGAGCTGATTGTCATGGCGTCGGCCCACATGAACGAGCCTTCTTTCGGAATGGCAAAGCGTAGCGTGGAATCTTCGTCTATGGCGGCTTGGGCGTCGCCGTTGAATACGATGGCTGCCCAGTTCATGTTCGAAAGCACCTTGTCCTTGCCGCCGACGGAGCCGTCGAACCCGATGAAGTGCGGGTCCTTTTTGGCCTTCAGGATGTGCTTAACGGCCTCGTTGATTTCGTTCTGGCTAGTGCTGTTGGCGTCGTACCCGATGGACATGAGCGCAAGGGAGAGCATGGAACGGCTCTCGTTCAAGAAGCTGAAATTCCCCTTGGTATGCTTTGCGTCAAAAAGCATGGAATAGCTTACGTTGTCCGGGTCGATCGTCTTGTCGCGGTAGAGAATTCCTGTTGTGCCCAGAAGGTAGGGAATGGTGTAGGTGTTTGTCGGGTCGTAGGGGCGGTTGAGGAATTCCGGGGCGATGTTCCTGCGGTTGGGGACCTTTTCCGTGTCGATGGGGGATATCAGGTTGAGTCGCACCATCTGCTGGATGACTACGTCGGAAGCGATAATGACATCGTACAGGTTGTTTCCTACGGTCTGGAGCTTGCCTATCATTTCTTCCTGGGCCTCGTAGAGTTCCAGGTGCAGCTTGTATCCCGTCTTTTTCTCGAAGTCGTCGATCATGGCCGGGTCAATATACTCGCTGTATATCATCACGGTGACCGCTTTCTTGGGCTGTTCTTGCTGTTCTTGTTCGTTGCAGGCCGTGAGGGCCGTGGCAGCGAGAAGGAAAAATGCAAGGAGAAAATGTTTCATACGGTTTTTCCTGTTTTTACCTTTTTGGCTTTAGCCTGCAGTTCGTTTTTTAGACAAGATAATATTATTTGACAGCAGAAAAAATTTTTTTTTAGAAAAAATGCAAAATGTGTGGACATTTTAGTCCAATTTGATTTGGTAGCCGTCATCCGGGTGGAACCATCTTCTAAAGAACGGTTTCTGGTTGTTCTCGGACGTTTCGGCCAGCTTGACCACCGAGCCTAGGTAAAGCCGGATGATTTTCTTTGCATGTTCCCGCGCTCTGCGTTTCAGTTCGGCGTTGTTTTCCTCTTCATATTTCTTTTGCTCGGCAATGAAGAATTTCTTGAAGTCGTCGAACTTGATATCGTTGAGCCAGCCGCTCTTTTCCCAGAAGACCTGGATGCTCTCGAAGTCGATGCTGTGGCTCAGTATCTTGGGCTCGGGGAGGTAGATGAGGATTGTCCTTGTGATGGGGTCGACGTTGATCTTGATGTCTTTCAGGTCGTAGCCCAGCTTGACATCGCCCTGGTATATCAGCATGAATTCCTTGATGGACTGGTTGATGCGCCAGTTGGGCATATATTCCAGGAGTTTCTTCGCATCCTGGTAGTTTGCGTTTTTGCGGTAGTGATGGTGAAGTGTCGCGAGCTCGGAAATCTCGCTGATTTGCTGTTCTATGAAGGCGCTCGTGATTTGTGGACCTTTGGAGTCGGCTTCTTCCAGTTTCTTCATGACAAGCACCGTCGCAACGATGGTTGCACAGAGGAGAATGACGACGGAGAGTAGCTTTAGAGTCAGTTTCATGCTATAAATCTACTGAAAAAAAGCTAAAAGGGTGCCGCTTATTTATTTCTTGGACCTGTTCTTGCCGGTAAATACGTTGGAAATGTAGGTACGTATTGTGTTTACCTGGTCGTGAAGCTCCATTTTCTTGATGTTGCACAAGTACTTAGTCTCGGGATAGAGGTAATCCTTTATGCAGTTCCAGGGGAACAGGATCGGATGGTGTTCCTGTTTCCTGTTGTTGCCGTTCAGGCGCAATGCGTAGACCGATTGCTTGTCCTTATCCTTGGACACGTTGTTGGTGTCCAAGTTGTTTACTCCTTGACCTTTCTCATAATCTTTATTCAACCCCATTTGTGTCCCCAGTTGAATGTTTATGTTAAAAATGTCTCAAGTATCAATAAATATTGCAAAACGTGGATTCGTTTTGCAATACTTTTTCGTAATCATTTTTTTATAAAAGGGGACTTTCGGGTAAAAAAATTTTTTTCGGAAAAAAACTCGCCGAAAAACGTCTATAGTTCGGGCTAGAACGGGAACAGCAATCCGAATCCGTAGGGGAGGACAATCTTGTCGCTGTCAAGAGTGCCGTGGTCCTTGTCCAGGTGCGTGTAGTAGCCGCCGTTTCCTGCGAAAAATTCGAAGCCGGCCTCGATGTAGGCGCCGAAGTGCTCCAAAAACAGGAATTCGCCGCCAATGCCTGCCACGACGCGCCAGTAGTTGACCGTCTCTTCGTAGTCCTCGTATTCGCCCTTGGAAATGTGCCGTTCCCTGTCGTACTTGCCCCTGAACCAGTCGGAGGTCACGAACGTGTAGAAATAGCGCATGGACATCGGGAAATATATAGCCGAGGCACCGATTTGGAGGAGGTTGCTGTTGTAGTCGGAAAAATGGACGTTGACGTTGAAGATTTCCTGGGCGAAGATGTATTCCAGCGAGACGATTCCGCGGCTGGGGGACTGCAGGCCGACCGTGACTTGATACTTGTACACGGGGGCGTCCACGCCGATATGCCGGATTGGCGATGAAGATGAAGACTGCGCATCGTAGAGGACGAGGCCTCCTTCGGAGGACGACGACTCAGCCTGTGCGGAATCCTTTGCCAAGGAGTCCTTTACGGCACTGTCCAGGGCGGTAATGTAGCCGTCGGGCGTGTAGTTCTGCCCCAGGATGTCCTGGAATGCAGCGTCACGTGCCGCGGAGTCCTGCGCCGCCATGTTGTTAGCTTGCGTTGTGGAGTCGCCGGACGCCGCTTCCTGCGCGAATGCGCAAACTGCGGCGACCAGGAGTGCGAATAAACTAGCCTTGAACTTCATCGTTGCCTACGCTTACTTGTTCAGGCGTTCCGTGGCGGAGGCGACGCTGAGCAGGTCGGCTTCCTGGAACGGCTTTCCAATCCACTGCAGGCCGACGGGCAGCCCGCCAGCCATGCCGCAGGGCACGCTTATGCCGGGGAGGCCGGAGAGGTTCAGGCTCACGGTGTAGATGTCGGAAAGGTACACGGCCATCGGGTCGGACTCGTTCATGCCGCACTTGAGGGGCAGGCCCGGCATTGTCGGGCTCGCGATGAAGTCACAGCTCTCGAACGCCTTGTTGAAGTCGTCGGTGATGAGGCGGCGCACCTTCTGGGCCTGCACGTAGTAGGCGTCGTAGAAGCCGGCGCTGAGCACGTAGCTTCCGAGGAGGATGCGGCGCTGAACTTCCTTGCCGAACCCTTCGCTGCGGGACTTCGCATACAGGTCGAACAGCTTGCGGGCTTCCTTGCTCCGGTAGCCGTAGCGCACGCCGTCGTAGCGGCTGAGGTTCGAACTGGCCTCGGCGGTCGCGATGATGTAATAGCTGGAGACGGCGTAGCCGATGTGGGGGAGGCTCACTTCCTGGAGCTTGGCGCCTTCGGCCTCGAGCTTTTTCAGCATGCCTTCGATGGCGGCCTTGCATTCCGGGTCAAGTCCTTCGGCAAAGTATTCCTTCGGGACGCCGATGACCTTGCCGCTCACGCCCGCGTCGAGCTTCGTTGTGAAGTCTTCGTTGGGACGGGTGCTGGTGGTGTTGTCGTGCGGGTCGATTCCACAGATGGCGCCGAGGAGGGTCGCCGTGTCCTTGACCGTGGTGCCGAAGGGGCCGATCTGGTCCAAAGAGCTTGCGTAGGCGAGCAGGCCATAGCGGGAGACGCGGCCATACGTGGGCTTCATGCCCACGACGCCGGTGCATGCGGCCGGCTGGCGGATAGATCCACCTGTGTCGGAACCGAGGGCGCAGGGCACCGTGCCGGATGCAACGGCGACGGCGGATCCGCCCGAGGAGCCGCCGGGGACGCGTGATTCGTCGAGCGGGTTCTTGACGGGGCCAAAATAAGAGGTCTCGTTGCTCGATCCCATGGCGAATTCGTCCATATTCGTCTTGCCGACGATGATGGCGCCTGCCGCTTCGAGTTTTTCGACGGCGGTCGCGGTGTAGGGGGCGACAAAGTTTTCAAGAATCTTGGAGGCGGCCGTGGTGCGGGTACCTTCGAGACACATGTTGTCCTTCACGGCGACGGGAATGCCGTCGAGGGGGCCGAGGCTCTTGCCTTCGGCGCGGCGGAGGTCGCTTTCCTTGGCCTTGGCCAGGGCGCGTTCGTTCAGGACAGAAATATAAGCGTTGAGATTCTTGGTGGATTCAATCTTTTCGAGCGAAGCCTGTGCGAGCTTTTCGGCAGTCGTGCTGCCGGATGCAAGCTGGGCCTGCAATTCTTGGATGGTTTGCATTACCTATCTCCGGACCATTTCATGATGTAGATCGAGATGATCATACCGATGATGCTAACGATGTTAAACTTGATTCCGAATCCGAGCGCGAGCTTGACCATGTAGAGGTCAAGCATAATCGGGGATTCGCCCTTTCCCGTCCCGATATTCAGGTCGAACGACGAAACAAAGAAGTTGCGGACGATATTGTCGTATCCGCCGGCGTTCATGAGCTGACCGAGCTGGCCGAACAGAAGACCTAAGCATTCTCCCAAAATTCCGCCAATGAGGAGGCCGATAACAATAAAGAGCACGAGACGTGCAAAGCTATTCTTATGTGTCATAGGTGCGAATATAGAAAAAAAGTTTTTCTGCAAGTTTGTTCGGAGCAGGAGTGGGCTCTAAATGGCTCCCATGGAATGGTTTGGGGGTATGGTGGCATTTACGCCATCGGGAGACTTTGAATTGATAAAAAAATGTTATTTTTTCCATCGTTGTGCAAATTACGAAGCTAAAGATTTTTGGATTCAAGTCCTTCGCCCAGAGGACCGAAATCAACTTTCCCACGAAAGGCCTGACCGCCGTGGTGGGACCGAACGGCTGTGGCAAGTCCAACATTACGGACGCCATTCGCTGGGTGCTTGGCGAACAGAAGGCTGCATCGCTCCGTATGAGCAAGATGCAGGACGTGATTTTCAGCGGTACCGAAGAACGTGCCGCCATGAGCCTTGCCGAAGTTTCCATCGTCATCGACAACAGTGACGGCTCGCTCAATTCCGAATATTCCGAAGTCATCGTGACCCGCCGCGTGCATCGCGACGGTTCGGGCGAATATCTTATAAATAACCAGGAATGCCGCCTGCGCGATGTCCACGCATTGCTGTTCGACTCGGGCCTCGGGTCCAGCACCTACTCGCAGATGAACGCCGACATGATCAAGTCCGTTCTGAGCGACAAGGCCGACGACCGCCGCATCCTGTTCGAGGAAGCCGCCGGGGTCAGCAAGTACAAGCAGCAGCGCAAGGAAACCCGCCGCCAGCTGGAAAGGGTCCAGCTGGACATGGAGCGTGTCGAGGACAACCTGAGGAGCGTCCGCCGTTCTGTGAGGCTTTACGAGACTCAGGCCGAAAAGGTCAACGAGTACAAGCGCCTGAACAACCGCCTCCGCGAACTCGACCTCTCGGTTAGCTTGGACAAGTACGAGGACTACAAGGACGGCCTTGCGACCCTGGATTCCACGTCCAAGCGCATGAACCACGAAGTGGAGTCGGCCAAGACCAAGGCGACCGAACTCCAGGCGAAAATCGAGGAAAAGCGCCTTGCTATCAGCGAGGACGAGAACGCCTTCCGCGACCTGGAACGCCAGGTCCAGGCGGCCACGATCGCCTTGAACGACATTAACAACAACATTGGCAGGACCCGCGACTCCATATCGTCCCTGGAGGCCGCAAGCGAGAAGGCCCAGGACGAAATCGGCCGTTCCGAGACCAAGTTGAACGAAATTTCCGAAGAAAAGGCCCGCCTCGAGGAAGAAAACCAGGTCCTCCAATCCGACAACGACGTCGAAGAGATGAACGCCCTCCTGGAACGCGAGCAGGAAACGCTGCAGGTCATGCGCGACAAGGTGGACGACCTGCGAGGCCAGTCCCGTGAACTGGCGAACGAGCGTGTGCAGGCCAATAACCGGGCCAACAGCCTCCGTGGCCGTTTCGAGCGCCTGGACGCCGAATCCCAGATGTTGCAGGGCAACATCGAAAAGTGGACAAACGAAATCGAGAGCCTCAAGAAGCAGAAGGAAGAGGCCGAAGCCTCGGTGAACGAAATCCAGAACCAGGTCGACGAGGTCAACCGCGAAATTGCCGGGCTGGAAGAGCAGAAATCCATCCGCGAGGAACGCCTGGAATCCATGCGCGCCGATCTCGCCGATGCTGGCCAGAAACTCCAGGGGCTCAAGAACGAGGAGGCTCGCCTGCAGTCGAGAATCGACGTGCTGCAGAGCGTTGCCGACGAGGGCACCGACGCAAACCGCTGGCTTAGCGAGAACAAGGCTAGCCTGATTGGCGGTATCCTTTCGGAACGCATCGAGGCTGCCCCGGAATACGCAAACCATGTCGAGAACGCCCTCGGCGACATCTTGGATGCTGTCATTGTGGGGGCGGACGACTCCGTGAACGACATCGTGGTTTCGGCGAAAAATGAGAATGTCGGGAAGGCCGTGCTTGCCCTGGTGCAGAATCCGTCACCTGCCTACGACAAGCCGATTGACCTCCCCGAAGTTGTGGGAGCCCTGTCCGGCTTTGTCAAGTGCGATGACGACAAGGTCTCCGCCTGGCTCTCCGGCATCCTTTCACGTTACTTTATAGTCAACTCCCTGGAGGCGGCCATCGCGCTTGCCCGTGAATTCCATGGCGAGAACTTGAACTTTGTCGCTCCCGAGGCCATCGTGCGTTCCAACGGGCTCGTGAGCTTTGGCGCCGCCACGTCGGGTGCGCTTTCCCGCAAGAACGAGATTGCCGAGGCGAAATCGCTTTTGGAAGGCGTTTCTGCCGAAATTTCCCAAAAGGAACAAGATTTCGAACGCCTGCAGGAACAGGTCGACGAGGAATCGCAGATGCTACAGTCCCTTGTGGAAGACATTTCCGGCAAGAAGGATTCCCTGCGCGGCAGCGATACGGCGGTAAGCATCCACAGGAACAACGTTACCGCATACGAACGCCGCATTCAGCAGCTGCAGACGGACTGCTCCACGGCCATGGGGCGGATTTCTGCCGCCGCCGAGACGAAAAATGCGGATGCGGAACTTGCCGAAGCCGAAAAGTGCGTCGAAAACGTGGAAAACCAGTACCAGATGGTATCCGACCAGCTTGCCGAAAACGAGACGATGCTCCGCGAAAAGGAAGAGGACGTCCGCGAGCTGGAACGCTCTACGCAAGACAAGAATTCTAGGCTAGCCCAGAACGAGAACAGGCTCCGCGCCATCGCCGACCAGATGGAATTCCTCGAGAGTACGATCCGTGCCCGCCGCGAGGATATTGAAAAGAATACAGTCAATATTGCAAAACTCGAGGAAGACAGCACGAAGCTCGCCGACCAGGCGCAGGAAAAGGATGCCGTGCTCCGCGAACTCGAACAGGCCCGTGACATTGCCCGCGAACGCTACGACGTGGTGAGCGGCGACCTTGGCGCCTGGCAGGATGAAAGCAACCGCCTCCGCGACGAGATGATCGACCGGATGAAGGAACTGAACGACGTCGGACGTCGCCAGGAATCCCTGCAGAACAACGTGGACCGCCTCCGCGAACGCATTTCCAACGACTGGTCTGTCGACGTGGACAATCCGGAAGGTGTCGAACGCGTGGAATACAGCCAGCCTGACGCCGACCGCGAAATCCGCGAACTCCGTGGCAAGATCAAGGAACTTGGCCCCATCAATATCAACGTGATGGACGACTATGAGGGCGAAAAGAAGCGCCTGGAAGAAGTCGAGAAGCAGTTCGACGACCTGGACCGTGCCCGCGCCTCGCTCGACCGCACCATCACCAAGCTCGACGATATTGCTCGCCAGCGCTACCTCGACACGTTCGCCCGTATCCAGAAGAACTTCCAGTTCGTGTTCAGCAAGCTGTTCCTGAACGGCGAAACCAAGATGAGCCTTGTCGAAAAGCTCGACGAAATGGGCAAGCCCATGGACATCCTGGATGCCGACATCGAAATCAACGTCCGCCCGACCGGCAAGAAGATGCGCGGCATCAAGGCGCTTTCCGGTGGTGAACACGCTTTGACCGCGACGGCCTTGCTGTTCGCCATCTACATGGAAAAGCCGTCTCCGTACTGCGTGCTGGACGAAGTCGACGGCCCGCTGGACGATGCGAACGTGGGCCGCTTCATGGCGCTGCTCCGCGAATTCAGCAAGCAGACCTTGTTCATCGTGGTGACGCATAACAAGCGTACCATGGCCGAGGCCGACATGCTTTACGGCGTGACGCAGGAAATCAAGGGTATTTCCCGCATCGCGAGCGTGCAGCTTGCCGATGCGACCAAGTTCGCAATTTAATAGCTATGAGGTCGTGCCTGCGGCACTTTGAGGTATGAGGTCGGGCTTCGCCCTTTGAGGTTATATGTTTTTTGATAAAAAAACTCAAAGCGAGCTATGCGAGCGAGCTCATAGCTCAAAGCGCAGCGACCTCATCGCTCTAAAAGGCTTTATTTTTGCAGCTCTTTCTGCGATTTGTTATGGTACGAACCCTCTGGGGGCGCTGAACCTCTATTCCCAGGGCTATTCTCCCGAAAACGTCCTTTTTTATCGTTTTTTCACGGCGGCGCTCCTCCTTTTTGCGGTGATTCTCGCGAAAGGTTCGCATTTTAAGATTACGCTCAAGGAATTTGGGGCGCTCGTCGCCTTTGGCTTCTTGTTTGCGGTCAGTTCGCTCACGTATTATGCCTCGTTCAAGTACATGGATGCAGGGCTTGCCTCGACGCTCCTCTTTCTCTATCCGCTCGAAGTCTCGGTTTTGATGGCGATATTCTTCAAGGAGAAGATTAAAGCCTGGACGGTCGTTTCCATTGCCGTTTCGATGTCGGGGGTCGCTCTGTTGTACCGTGGCGGTGATGGTGCGCCCCTGAGTACCGCAGGACTTGTGCTCGTGTTTGTGTCTTCGCTCTCCTACGCGATTTATATGGTTATGGCGAACCGTATCAACTTGCAGATGGGCTCCGTGAAGATGACTTTTTACGCCATTTGTTTTTGCTTGGTCTTTTTGTTGCTCTATTCCGTGACGTTCGGCTCGGGGCTGCCTCCACTCTTTACGCAGGCGAATTCGTGGGGCTGGGGATTCATGCTGGGCCTCGTGCCGACGGTGCTTTCGCTCATATTCATGGTGAAGGCGGTCAAGATTATCGGGTCGACGCCTACGGCGATTCTCGGTGCGCTTGAACCCGTGACGGCCGTGGCAATCGGCGTGCTTGTCTTTGGCGAAATTCTTACGGGCAGGCTTATCGCGGGCATTATCCTGATTCTAGGCTCTGTCGTGCTCATCGCAGCCAAGCGGAAATGAGCCATGGGCGATGTTCTAAAAGCTACTCAGGCATTGAGCGTACTTCACGCAAATACCAAGGCTCATAAAGTGGACCTCAAAATTCATACCTTGTATTTCTTCTTGACATCGGAAAGGACCATCGCGGCAGGGCGGGTGCGGCCTTTCAGCATGTCGTTGTAGCCCTTTTCGAGTTCCGCATCAAGGCGTTCTTTTGACCATTTGGCGGAGTTCTCGGGAGCCTTGGGCAGTTTTACGTCGAAAGGAATTCCTTGTTGTAGAATAATCTGCTTATAGAACATGTTGATGGCACTGGAAACTTGTCCGCACAAATGCAATACGTTTTCAAAAATTCCAAACCCAAGTCCCAAAAGCAGGTTCCCTGCAAAATTTGCAGAACCGCTAGCCTTTAATTATATTGATATACGGACTCTTGACCGAGAGGAGAATTTTATGAAAAAGTCCTTCACAAAAGGTCTGATTGCCTTTGGATTTTGTGCGGCGGTGGTCGGCTTTGTTGCCTGTGGCGACGAAAGTTCAAGTGGTCCCTCTAAAAACGAGGAAACCGGCATTGAGACCGAAATTTCCTCGTCGAGCGAAAAGGACGATGCAATCTCCAGTAGCAGCGCCAAGGACGAAAAGTCCTCAAGTTCAAAGAAAGTTGAATCGTCCAGTTCGAAAAAAAAGGATGATTCTTCGAGTTCAGCTAAAAACATGGAATCCTCTAGTTCCGGTAAGGTAGAGTCTAGCAGCAGTAAGAACGAGGTGTCCTCAAGTTCCAAGAGATCATCTAGTTCCGCAAAATCCGTAGAAACATGCAGCAGCGAAACGAAACCAGTGGAAACGTCTTCGTCGGAGAGCAGTTCTTCTGGCATTGTTACTCAAAATTCAAGCAGCAGTTCAGAGAACCCTGGGCCGATAGAAAATTCGTCTTCGTCAGAAGAAAGTTCATCGAGTGTAATTGAAACTTCTTCAAGTAGTTTAGTGGCTACAGGTGTTTGCAAAACAAGGATTGAAGACAATTGCATCTATGGTACATTGTATGATGACCGTGATGGAAAAACTTATAAAACAGTAAAAATTGGCGAACAGGAATGGATGGCTCAAAGTTTGAATTTTGAAATAACGGATGTCGCTAATTCTACAATTAGAAGTTATTGTCCGATGGATTCTGATTCCTGCTCTAAATACGGACGTTACTACACATGGTCTGCTGCAATAGACTCTATTTATTTATATGAAAAAAATTCAATAAAATGTGGTTATAAAATAAAATGTGATTTAGCAAATCGTACAGTTGAAGGAGTTTGTCCTGATGGATGGCATATTCCAAATCAAAGTGAATGGGATAGCCTTATTACTTTTGTAGGAAGAGAGAAAGCCGGAAATTTGTTAAAAAGCTTTGACGGATGGGAGACTTGGTCTGGTGATGATGCATATGGGTTTTCTGCTTTGGCAGCTGGGTATGTTGGAGATAGGAAATATCACGATAAAGGCAATACACTTTCTTTTTGGATAGCTTTAGATAATGATCAATATTCGGCAAAAGTTGCGGTTTTCAATTATAGTCAGACAAGAAAGGATGAGGTATTAATCCAATCTAAAACAAAGGATAGTGGATCTGCGTTAACAGTTCGTTGCATAAAGAATTAGTGTAGCGCAGGCTCCCGACTCTATCCTAAAAGACGACATTCCAATCGACAATCTACGCTGGGCTTTCCCTGGCGTTATTTTTTTGCAGAGGAGGCCGGGGTTTTTAAGGGGTGTCCCCTTAGGCTGTGGGGGTGGAGAGCAACGAAGTGCGAACCAGGGGGAGGCTTCCCCCTTTTGGATCCTATCGCGCTCCGCGCTCCAGGATGCCATTTCCTCCTCCCTATTTTTATTATATATTTAAACAGGTTTGGATGTGTGGGAAAGCGAGGCGTTATGAAAAAGTTTGGCGTGTTTTTTGCAATTTCCGCTCTGATGGCGGGGCAGGTGTTTGCGGCCGATTGGTACGCGAAGGAGACCCGCTGGGCGGGGCATGACCCGGACATCATCCGTTACGAGGACGGCTATGCGCTCGCGACGACGGACAACCACATGCTGATGCAGTTTTCCGAAGATGCGCTGAACTGGAAGAATGGCGAGCCCGCCATGCCGAAGTTTTCGCGGTGGCTTTACGACTACGCCCCGAACATGATTGACATCTGGGCGCCGGACATTCATTACATTGGCGGGGAATACCGCATGTACTATTGCGGTTCCGAGATGGGCATCCGCTCGTCGGGCATGGGCTTCATGGCGAGCAAGGAAATCGACCCGACAAAGCCGGATTATGGCTGGACGGACCAGGGCGAAGTCATCCATACGGTCAAGAGCGATTCCTATAACGCGATTGACGCGGCAGTGCTGAAGGACAACGATGGCAAGGTCTGGATGGCATTCGGTTCGTGGGGCACGGGCATCCACATTCTTGAACTCGACGAGACGACGGGCAAGGTGAAGGACGGCGCGAAGATGATCAACATCGCGAACCGCGGCGGCTCGGGCATCGAGGGCGCAAGCCTTATCGAGCATAACGGCTATTACTACCTGTTTACGGCATGGGACAACTGCTGCAAGAAGGGTGCGGACCTCGAGAACAATTCCTACAAGACGACGGTCGGGCGCTCCAAGTCGATTACGAGCGGCTATGTTGACAAGTCGGGCAAGAAACTGTTGGATGGCGGCGGCACGATTCTGTTGAGCCGTTATGGCCGCTACTACGGGCCTGCGGGTGGCGAGGCGTTCCAGGACGTGAACCGCCAGCGCTTTGTGAACCATTACTACGACAAGAACGACGGCGGAAATTCTTACATCCAGGTCCGCGATATCGTCTATACCGACGATGGTTGGCCGGAACTGGGGCAACCGTTCCTCGGACGTTACCTGAGCGCAGAGGCGGAACACGGTGCCTTGACGCATGTGGATATTTCGAGCAGTTCCAAGGCGTCTAACGGCGAATTCTGCGCCTACATCAACTACGAAGACAGCAAGATTCGTTTGCCGATGATTATCCCGCAGGCGGGCGACTACCTGATTCGCTACCGCTACGACAATGACTGGACCGAAGACGGTGCGAACGGAAGCTCTCACTTTGTGAGCATCAACGGCAAGAAGCAGGAAATCGAGCTGCCGCTGACGGGCGCGTGGAGCGAATTCCCCGAGAAGTCTGTGGTGTACATCCCCACGAAACTCAAACGCGGCTCGAACTTCATCGAGATTACGAAGGGCAAGCATTATGCGGAGCTTGACAGGTTGGACTTCTTGCGCATCATCCGCGATACGATTCCGGCGAATGGCTTTGATAACGGCATCCGCGTGCGCTTGACGGACAAGGACGAATTTGCCATCAAGGACGGCGGCTATGCGATTTTCGAGAACGTGATTACGGATTCCATCGTAGGCCCGGGCGTGCTTGTGCAGGTGAAGAACGGCGCGGGTGGAACGCTGAACATCCGCAAGGAAAGCAAGAAGGGCGACGTGATTTCCAAGTGCGATTTGCCCTCGGCGGGCGATGAGAGCAAGTGGATTGACGTGCGCTGCTCCAACATGCCGGAACTCAAGGGCGTGCAGGACTTTTACCTGACGGCGGAAGGTCTTGGCGGCGAAACGCTCCTTGGCAACATCAAGTTCGACGAAGGCCCGAAGGACACGAGTACGACGGCCATCAAGCGCGTTGTTCCTCGCGACGATTTCTTGAAACCGGCACGTAAGAAATACCACGATCTCAAGGGACGATATTACAACAGGCTCGTGCCGTACCGCGTTCTGAAATCTAAAGATTCTCGTTAATCGCCAGGCATGCGGGTCTCTTTTCGACCATAATGAAAAAAAATAGGGTTGTAGCGAAATTTTTTTTGATTTTTTCTTAAAAACCCCTTGACAACCCTTTTCAATTATTCTATTATTGTGCGCGTCCAAGCGACAATGGATGATTAGCTCAGTTGGTAGAGCAGCTGACTCTTAATCAGCGGGTCGCAGGTTCGACCCCTGCATCATCCACGAAAACCGAAATTCGAAAGAGTTTCGGTTTTTTTTGTTGTAGCGAAATAAAAAAACTGCTTAGAGATTTCGCTCGTAAGCAGTTTCTGAAGGTTTCTCCCGATGAGGAGATTCTTTCGTTTTTTGTTAGATGAATATCTTCAGGCCGATGTTCAAGTCGAACGTCTTGAAGCCCCAGTATTCCTTCTTGCCATCTTCCTTGATGTAGAGGTCGTCATAAATATCGGAAATACCGATGTTCATGCGCGTGTAGAGGCCGAAATGGCTGGTGGCGTTGATACCCATGCCGAGGAGGATGTCCCAAGACATCGGAGCGCAGTGGTCTTCCTGGAGATCCTGGTCGACACGCTTTTTCCCGTCAATGGAAATCTGGAGGTTGTTGTACAGGGGAACTTCAAATTCAACACCCATGCCGAAGTAGAGCAAGCCGGAGCGACCTGCGTTGATGTTCATGAGGATGGGGAATCCCAGCGAGTAGGCGGTAATCTTGTCCTTGCGGGCTTCCGTTTCGTAGGTGTTCCTGTTGGTTTGAGTGAAGGAATTGGAAACCTTTCTGTAGATGAACTGGGAACCCAGTTCGAAGCTGAAGATGTAATCGCTGATGGGCAGGTTTATGTATGCGCCTGCGTTCCAGCCCAAACCGTCGTCAAAGTCGGCATTCGAGTCGCCGGAGTATGTACTGGTACCGATAGAACCCTGGATACCATAGTGGGTGGTCTGCTTGGGATGAACCTTCGGCTTGTACTGCTCGATGACGGGCTGAGGAGCGGGAGGAACATTTTCGACCTGAGCCGGATTTTGGACGGGTTCATTGCCGGGTGCCGTGGGAGCGTAGTAGAAAACGACAGGAGCGACTTCGTTTGTTTGTGCAGGCTGTTCTGCAGTCTGTGTGGGGGCCGGTGCGCTGACTTGAGGTTCCGCTTCAGGAGCGGGCGCGGCCGGTTGTTCCGCTGGCGAAGCTTCGGGTTCGGGGGCCGTAACGGCTGCTTCGGGAGCGGTCTGTTCCGGTGCCGGAGCTGGTGCATCTTGAGCAACTGCAAATGTTGCGATGCAGAAAAGAGAAGAAATGGCAAGGATAAATTTATTGTTCATGGATTACTCCTTAATATGTCTTACATTAAACTATCTATTTTTTTTTCATAAGGAAAGAAAACGTTGATATTTTCTTCAAGTTTTTTCGTTTTTTGCAAAAAGGTGTATTTTTTTTGTTATTTTTTTGTATAATGGGATGTGTTGTTTAGGATTTTTTTAGCAAAATCAAGGATTGTGAAGAAATGAAAATTATTTTGCCGGTCGCTGGTAATGGAATAAGACTTCGTCCCTACACAGAGGATCGTCCAAAATGTTTGCTTCCCGTGGCAGGCAAGACGATTCTCGATTGGATTGTTGAAGATTCTTTGAAGCTGAATCCCACCGAGACTGTTTTTATCACTGGTTACAAAGCCGAAAAAATAGATGAATATTTGCATGACAAGCCGGAATGGGGTAAAGTCCGCACAGTCCTCCAGGACAACCCGCAGGGACTGGGGGAGGCGATTAGCCTGGCCTTGCCGTTTGTTGACGACGACGAACCGTTGCTGATTATTCTTGGTGACACTTTGTTCGAAGCGGACCTTTCCATTCTCGAAAAAGCTGACCAAAATATCCTTTATACGTACAAGGTCGAAGATCCTTCGCGTTTTGGCGTTGCCGTGACTACGCCAGATGGTCAAATTGAACGTCTTGTGGAAAAGCCCCAGGAATACGTGAGCGACGAAGCGATCGTCGGCATCTACTACATCAAGGATGTGAAGGCTTTAAAGGCTGCCCTTAAATATTTGATGGACAACAATATACGTACCAAGAACGAATTCCAGCTGACGGATGCGCTCGAAATGATGATCAGGCAGGGCTGCAAGTTCCGGACGGCCCCGGTATTCCGCTGGCTGGACTGCGGCTTGATGGAAACGCTTTTGCACACGAATGCGCACATGCTTGGCCGTAACGACAACAGTAACGCCTTCGCATCTAGGGGTGTCCAAATCATACCTCCTTGCCATATAGGCAAGAATGTCAAGGTTTATGGCTGCAAGATAGGCCCTTATGTCACTATTGGGGACGATTGCGAACTTTCTGGCGTCGAAATCAGCAATTCCGTTGTCTGGAGCGGAGTCAAGATTACGAACGGCAAGATCAGCAATTCGATTGTTCACAAATAGTTACATTTTTTGAGATTCTCGCAACACTTTTTGTCTGTTGAGCGGTTCACATCGGGGAACCGCTCTTTTTAACGTGATATATTCCTGCTAGAGGAAAACCTTAACAGGAGTATCTTATAATGAACTACAAAAAATTAGCTTTGGTCGCATCCTTTGCTGCGGCTGTATGTTTCACAGGCTGCGGTGACGATTCGTCCACTTCGGCGAACGTGGCTGGCGGCGACGAACCCGCTGTAGCCGAGGATTCACAGGGAGGCGAGGGGGGAGAAGCGACCTCTGAAGACTCCAAGGGCGACAAGACCAAGTCTGCCGAATCAAAGGATTCTAAGGATTCCAAGGACGGTAAGGAGGCTTCCGCTGATTCCAAGGATGGAAAGGATGCTTCCGGCGACTCCAAGGCCGAAAAGGCTGAATCCGGCGATTCCAAGGGCGATAAGGCTTCCTCCAGTGATTCGAAGGACTCTGGTAAGGACTCCGGCTCCAAGGATTCTGGCAAGGACTCCGGCAAGGATTCTGGAGACAAGGACAATAAGGATTCTTCTGGAACTCCCACGGACGAAGGAACGACTAATCCTTTTGGCACGGGTACGATGACATTCGATTCGACAGCCTTTGCGAGCGTGTTATCTTGCACCGAGGAAGGCGCTACCCAGAACCAGATGGGCTACGTAAGTGTTTGCACGAACGGCCAGTGGGTTTATGATTCCACGGCGACTGCCGAAGCCAACAAGTGCGACGAAGAAGGTGCCACGAAGACGGATTCCTCGTCAACGATGGGGTTCACGATGGCCATGACTTACGTTTGCAAGGACGGCAAGTGGACTATGAATATGGGTACTGGTGTTTCGGGGACCCCGTGCGATGTGGAAGACTCCACCAAGGAAGAGAACGGAAAGTCCTACATCTGCAAGGAAGGCAAGTGGGAACGCGATAAGGCTGCTGAAGCCGAAAAGAACAAGTGCGACGAGGAAGGCGCCACGAAGGACAGTACGTCGTCGTTTGGTGGGACCACGCCGTATGTGTGCAAGGACGGCCAGTGGACCCGTGATAAGGAAGCTGAAGCCGAAAGGAACAAATGCGAAGAGGATGGCGCCACGAAGGACAGCACCATGTACGGCATGACCGTGACTTATACGTGCACGGACGGCCAGTGGAAGATGGATATGTCCAGCTTTACGGGTGGCGGATTCAACATGGGTGACAGCACTGGTACCGGCTTTAACTTCGGTGGCCGTGGCGACAGCACGGGTGGTTTCAATCTCGGTGGCGGCGGTAACTGGGGTACCAAGCCCGTAGTCCCGGATTCTACCGCAACTGAATAGTAGTTTGTCCTAAAAATCCACAAGCAAAGGCCCCGGCAATAGCTGGGGCCTTTTTAATAGGTTCGAAGGTGCGAGGCTCGGGTCTCCTAGTCCCTAGATCCTAGTCCCTAGATCCTAGCCTCTAGATTCTAGCCTCTAGATTCTAATCCCTTACGCCTTGATAATCGTATCCTTCGCAAGGACCACGATTCCCGATTCGGTCACGTGGAAGAGCTTGCGGTCGCGCTCCAGGTCGTAGCCGATCTGGAATCCGGCGGGGATATGCAGCCCTTTCTCGATGATGGCCTTGCGGACCTTTGCTCCCGGTCCGATGGTCACGTTCGGGAAGAGGATGGATTCCTCGACGAGCGCGTCCTTCTGGATGGTGACGCCCGGGCTGAGGATGCTCTTGACGACCGTGCCGCCGCCGATGATGCAGCCCGCGGAAACGATGGAGTCGATGGCCGCGCCCTGGTGGGCGTCGCTGTCGCCGGCAAAGAAGCGGGCGGGCGGCTGGTTCCAGTTGAACGTGCGGATGGGCCAGTAGTTGTTGTAAAGGTCGAACGGCGGGTTCTCGGAGCAGAGGTCCATGTTCGCCTCGAAGAAGGCGTCGAGCGTTCCCACGTCGCGCCAGTAACCCTTGGTGGAGGCCTGTTCGCCGCGGACGATGTTCGTGTTGAAGTCGTAGACGTACACCGGGAACTCGTTGTACAGGTTCGGGATGATGTGCTTGCCGAAGTCCGTGGCGCCGTTCTGCGCGCCCTTCAGGAGCTCGCGCACCAGGAACTTGCTCGTAAAGATGTAGTTGCCCATGCTCGCGAGGCAGTAGCCCGGGTTGCCCGGCATTTCCTTCGGGTTCTTGGGCTTTTCCTCGAAGCCGATCATGCGACCGTCCTGGTCGACCTCGATGATGCCGAATTCGTGGGCTTCCGCGACGGGGACGGGAATGGCCGCGATGGTCAGGAGCGCCGCCCTGCTCAGATGGAAGTCGATCATCTGGTTGATGTCCATCTTGTAGATGTGGTCGCCTCCGAAAATGGCCACGAGGTCAGGACGCTCGTCCGTGATGAGGTTGATGTTCTGGAAGATGGCGTCGGCCGTTCCCTTGTACCAGTCGTCGCCGGTGCGCATCTGCGCGGGCACGAGGTCAACGTACTGGTCGAGGCTCGCGTTCAGGTTCCAGGCCGCCGAAATGTGCTTGTTCAGCGAGTCACTCTTGAACTGCGTAAGGACCTTGATCTTGAAGATACCGGAATTGATGAAATTGTTGAGGACGAAGTCGATGATGCGGTAGGTCCCGCCGAAGTGGACCGCCGGCTTGGCACGGTCGCGGGTGAGGGGCTGGAGACGGCTGCCTTGGCCGCCCGCCATGATCATGCACAGGATGTTTTTTTGGTGTTCTCTATAATAGGACCAGCTCATAATGCCTCTGGATGGATTCCTTGCTCATTGTTACATGTGAAATTTACCTTTTTTTGGGGTCGAAAGGAGGTCGGACGGCCCTAAAAATACTATTTTTGCTCCGTTCGAAATGTCTCGAAACTAACGTTAAACCAAACAGGAGCTCATAATGAGTCTTACCCTTAACGATATCAAGCACCCGAGGATCAGTACTTGGGTGAATGAAATGATTGCCATGTGCGAACCGGACAACGTCGTTGTCGTTGACGGCTCCAAGGAAGAATACGATGCCCTTATGCAGAAGTGCGTCAAGGCCGGCCTCGCAACGAAGCTCGCCAAGAAGGAAAACTGCTACCTCTTCCGTTCTCTCCCGTCTGATGTGGCCCGCGTTGAATCCCGTACCTTCATTTCTTCCGTGAAGGAAGAAGATGCCGGTCCGACCAACCACTGGATCGACCCGTCTGAACTCAAGCAGACGATGCGCAAGCTTTACAAGGGTTGTATGCACGGCCGTACCATGTACGTGATTCCGTTCTGCATGGGCCCGCTCGGTTCCGCTATTTCCAAGAACGGTATCGAAGTCACGGACTCCGAATACGTCGTTCTCAACATGGACATCATGACTCGCGCCGGCAAGAAGGTCTTGGACATCTTCAACGCCGACCCGAACGCTGACTTCGTTCCGTGCCTCCACTCTGTGGGTAAGCCGCTCCGCGAATGCGAAAGCGACAACGGTGTCTGGCCCTGCGCTGACGTCGAATACAAGTACATCACCCAGTTCCCGGAAGAACGCCTCATCTGGTCGTACGGTTCGGGCTACGGTGGAAACGCCCTCCTCGGCAAGAAGTGCTTCGCTCTCCGTATCGCTACCGTTCTCGCTCGCGACGAAGGCTGGCTCGCCGAACACATGCTCATCCTCAAGCTCACGAACCCGAAGGGCGAAGTCAAGTATGTTACTGGCGCCTTCCCGTCTGCTTGCGGTAAGACGAACCTCGCCATGCTCATCCCGACTATCCCGGGCTGGAAGGTCGAAACCATCGGTGACGACATTGCATGGATGAAGTTTGGCAAGGATGGC